>Ga0209476_10000080_pt1 | contig 61282 bp, 85 predicted proteins | sample KloWWTrecipitate_FD_187179 | JGI IMG/M metagenome (GOLD analysis project Ga0209476, IMG submission 187179) | Active sludge microbial communities from Klosterneuburg, Austria, studying microevolution and ecology of nitrifiers - Klosterneuburg... | ecosystem: Engineered > WWTP > Aerobic digester... | reverse complement strand
CAGGCAGCCGACGCGATGATTGCGTGAAACGTAGTTGGCGGGTCGCCAGAACCGGAACTCCAATCCGTATCAAACGACGACTTAAACATAATGGCCGTCAAGTCACGATTGGGTGTACCCCATGGGTAGGTAAGGTATGGCGCTCCAAGCGTAAAGTCCACAAGGCTGTAGCGAGATTCACAGATCGGATAAACAGTTTGTGATCCATCAAGCTTAATCGCCCAAATGTGCCCGCGTAATGGATATCCATTGAAGTGCGATGCGTTCAACGTCGTTACTGGATAGTCGCTGATTACGCACCATCCATCTAGGCCAAACGCAAACGGCGTCACATACATTGCGCCAAAGATCATCCCAGTTGGCGATTGCTGCGTCGGACTACCGCTCTGGTCCGTATCCAGCCGACGCGAGACGAAGTAGCGATTGCTGCCAGCGTCCGGCGAGTGGAAGTAGATCACCACATCATTGCCGGCCGAGTCTTTGCCGATCGAGTTGTGGTCGCCCACGATGTCCGTCGCGCCACTGCCTCCTGTCTCGTTGATCGACCGCAGGTACGTGCCTGACTTGTTCCACACCGACACGCCACGATCGATGCTCGTCGCGCCACTTGTCCAGCCTGACGTGCCCCATATGCAGACGAACAGACCCGTCGGCGACATATTGACCTGAGGCAGGTAGCTCGACCCAGGCTCGACCGGCACCGGGATTTCGCACAGGATCGAATTCGCAGTCCTGTCCCACACGAACACGTACCAGTCGGTGCCGCTCTTGCGCCCGCCGAGCGCCCAGTATCTGCCGTCGTCTGACGGGTCGCCGACGCCACCACAGAAATCATCGCTGATCCGATCGTATCCATCCGCTGTGAAATCGTGGACGGTGCTGATCGTCATGTCGGACACGTCGAACGCTTTAAGTGCGACCCCCTCGAACTCTAGATACAGCAATTCGTCTGGATCGGTATTGCTCCACCGCCAATGGTTTGATACGCCCGTCCCGCCTGACGTGACAATTGGCCCGATGTGGGCGTACGGCGCAGTTCCGTTTAATAGATGAAAGTTTCGCTCAAACGGCGCAGCGTAGTTTGCCGACGAGTCTGTGTTATAGCCGGTGACAATAACCTTGGAATTGTCAGAGTTCCAATGTTGTCTTGCGCTATAAAATGGCCCGAAGTTACGGAATGTCCCACTTGACGGCGCGATTTCGGACGAGTCGCTGATGCGTGTGAGATTCGTTTGCGAGAACGTCGCATCAGCCGTCGGCGTGCGCAATGCAGGGACGCTCATGCCGTTGCTGACGAGCGACGAGAACGCCGTGAACGATTGCGAAGTCGGCCACGCTGATGCAGCAGTGACTGTCACGCCGACATTGACGCTCGACCCCCACCCGGCATCGCTATGCGGCCTGATCGCAAGCGTGTAGCTCGACAGTGTTGCGTAGACGAGTGTGTCGATCTTTGTGATCACGCCAGATGCACTGATCGCGAACACTGAACCCGTGTTGCCTGCAGTGATTTCGAAATTGTCCGTCGCCGTGTCGCCTGCCGTGACCGCGACTGTGCCGACATACGCGCCATTCGATGCGGACTCGCTGACGCTGAACGACTGCGATGCAGTGACGATCGGCACCACGTCGGCAACGTCCGTAACGTTGACTGTGAGCGCCTGCGTGGCCGCTGGCGAAGTGTCGCCCGCAACCTGCACGGTCACTGCATAGGCGTTGCTTCCCGCGTTGCTTCCAAGGGCCTCAAAATTGGGGGCCGTGTTGAACGTTCTCGCGCCGGTCGACGAATTGATGCTGAACAGCGCGGCGTCCGCTCCGCCGATGATCGAGTAGACGAGCGTTCCTGATCCCGTCGCCGTCGTCGTGCCTGCGCCGGTCTGGTTCTCCGCAACGCTGAGCGACGACGGACTCGTGATCGTCGGCGCAGTGCCCGCAGGCGGAGGCGCCGCGACCGACGCCGACCCGCCCGGACGGCGGAGGTGGATGAATCGGAGCAGGTCGCGGCGGCGCATTACACCTCGTGCCACGCCAGGAATGTGAATCCGTTGAAGTAGACAGTGTTGCTGGGCAGCGAACCAACCGTTACCTGCCCATTTGTCCCGATCAGCACGTGCCCAGCCCCGCTACTGGTCTCTACACCAACACGCATCGCGTCGATAGGGCGAGCGCCAACCGGGAGCGTGAACATGAGCGTGCCTGCGGTCGTCACCCCTGCGGTTAAAGTCGCCTCGATACTGACCTTTCCGTCAACCGACTTGTAGAAAAGGCCATCACTTAACCAACTGTTCGACAGTCCGAAAGAAGAAATGAATCTCCAGATGCCGTAATTTCCCTCGCCGTTATCCGCGACCAATAGATTTATCGGCTTGAATACGCCGCGCGTTCCGCGCGTGCTGTTGTACCCGACCCGGTTGTAGCTCGATCCTGAACTGGCAAAGTTGATATCTACTCCGCCGGCCGTTTCGTTGAAGGCATTTCCTTCGATCAATCCGTGCGCGCCATTCACCACGACGATATTCGTCCCAACGTTCGAGCCGCCGCCAAAATTGTTTCCTGTGACCTCCCAGCTTTCAACGGCGTAGTCGTCGCCTGCGATAACAACACTCGCGTTGTAGGCCGATCCATTAACCCCGACCTGCTCGATCTGGTTGTCACGGATCTTCACCTGCGATGCGGTCGAGTAGATGGCCCCATCACGCGAAACAATAACGTTATCTTTGATCGTGTGCGAGTAGGAGCCAAACTGCGCACGCAAGATGATCCCGGTACGGTTGCCGCTGATTAGATTTCGGTGGACTCGATGAGCGTCGCCCGGGACTGATGATCCACTATACGACCCGAATTCGATCCCCCCGGAGATACTGTCGCAGTCAAAGATCCGAGCCGAATGAACCGCACCTGCTACAAATATTGCAGCGCCAGCGCCGCTAGAGAAACTGCAGTGCGATACCTCAATCCCGCTTTGCGGCAATGCGCCCCCTCCCTCCGCGTGAACGAGGATGCAATGCCTGCCGGGCGACCCGTTAAAGAATGCAGCCACGCCATTGATTTTCATACCCCGAACGTCTCCGAACCCGCCAGCGTCCGTGACATGGACATACAAAATGTCTGTGACGCTATCGGTCACGTCGGCGCGAATAACTGCGCCATCGCCAAGAATCGAAAATTTCCGAGTGATGTTGATTAGCTGCCCTGTGCCGGTCAACACGTAGGTGTGCAGCGGCAGGAACAGCGTCGAACCAATAGGAATTTGAGCGGCGGCAGTGTTCAGCAATGCGGTATGGTCAGACGTTTCAATCGACCCGAACTCCCTGATATCGTGAAACGGCAGATCCCCCCGCTGCAACCCCGGATTAATCGGCCCGCCCATTACATCTGCCCCCCGCGAAGCGTCACGCCAGACACCGGCGACCAGACCGAGATGCGCCCTTGTGACCTCGGCACATACACCCCTCGTGGCTCAAGCGGCTCGCCGACCTGCAGGCTCGCGTCGAGCGTCGTGTGCTCGTAGTCCCATAGCGTTGCCGTGTCGGAGTTATGCGAGAACGAGGCGGTATCGCCTCTCGTTGCATTCGCCGGGATGACCTCACGGTATCCACTCGCTGCTGCAGTCGTCAGCGCGAGGACGAAGTCGCTGGGCGCCGGCAGCGTATTGACCGCCGCGCCGATCTCGGACGCGGTTGCGCCGCCTGAGCTGCCGCCGCCTGTGATAACAAGCGATCCATCCGGATCGAGCAGGAGGGGGACCCACTGCGCCCCGTTTGCCGGAGACGTCCGCCCGTTCATTCTGTCAGCCATGGCAATGCTCTTTGTAGTTGGTATGCCCTCCCATTTAAGCGGACAACCGGCCAAGTAAGCGCACGGGTAGAATAACGAAGCCCGCGCGACGCTGATACGCCGGCGGGCCTCTTGCCACCATCGATAAAAGGGATCGACAATGACTGATGGGATTCTACAGATTGCGCCGATGCCGACGCACTACCGCTTCATTGACTTGACCGGGAAGACGTTTGAACGGCTAACCGTTCTGTCACTTGCGGCGAACAAGGCCGGATTACTGTATTGGAACTGTCACTGCCGATGCGGCAACATCAAGCAGATTCTTGGCTCTCACCTCAAGTCCGGCCGAGTCATCAGTTGCGGATGCAGGCTGTTTGAGACCAAAAATACGACTCATTTCGGTACATCAAAACAGTCGAGCGCCCTCCTGCGGAAGTCATACCACTCGTGGACTGGCGCAAAAGCCCGGTGTAGCAACCCACTCAATCAGGATTACTCGCTATATGGCGGTCGCGGGATAGAGTGCAGATTTGACTCATTTGAGGCTTTTGTTTCCTGTGTTGGCATTTGCCCATCGTCAAAGCACTCAATAGACAGAATCGACACAAATGGCCACTACGAGCCCGGAAACGTAAGATGGGCAGATCACTTCCAGCAGGCTAGGAATAGGCGCAATTCTGTACTCGTTGAGTTGGACGGCGAGCAAGTCTCATTGGCACTTGCCTGCGAAAAAACTGGCCTGCCATACGAGACGGTCGCGGCAAGATTGCGCAAAGGATGGCCAGTCGAGAAAGCCTTGAGCACACGGGTTGGAGAAACCAATCGCCGGTTCGTGATCTGCAAAGGCAGAGAAATGAACCTCAAGAAGGCTTGCGAAGAACTTGGCCTTGCGTACTACACGATCAAGGCGCGAATGAACCGCAATCAATCCTTTGAAACGGCGACCACAACCCCGATCAAGCGAGCAATGTGTCGGCCCTGATCCTCGTCATGGTCTGGCTGACCGTCATCGCCGCGATAGGGCTCTCGAGCGACGACGGCCTTGCCTACGCGATCTTTCTGATGTGGGTTGGCCTCGCGGCCATCTCCATCGCCATGCCCTTACTGGGCTTCTATCGCTGACCACCGAGCATTGAGTGACCTCATCGCGGCCTTCATCTGAGCCTCGATCAGGCGAACCTGCTCCGGCTTGTCCAGTTCGATCATCCGCCGCTTCAGCTTGTTCAATTCTGAAAGCTGCCGTTGCGTTGACTGCGCCAGCGGAATGAGAACGTACTCCCGGTTCTCACGCATGTACTCGAAGGCATTCTGACCGGCCTTGCGCCGCCCGTCGATCTCGAGCTTGTGCCCGTTCAGTTCCTTCAGATGATCGTAATACTTGCTGGCCTGAGACGATGACTCATTGATATCCCCGTAGAACCGGCCGAGCAATGGCACCTTGTATGTCGGCAATTCCTCGCCGGTCATGATGGAAGTGACGGTCTGATTGGTCTTGGAAATCTCCCGGCCAACCCCGCCCGTTACCTGGCCGATCAGGTAGTCCAGCTGATCTGGCGTCGGGCTCAGAAGTCCCGGCTTGTACTCCGTCCCGCCGGACAGGATGTTGAGCCCATACGACAGGGCCTTGCTGACTGACGATGCGGTGTTCCTCGCCCGGGTGTGCCCCGGAGTCGGATTCAGGCCGCTCATATTCTCCTTGGCAATCGGTCGGCCGGCGAAGTCCTTGTTCTCGGCGAGGGCCACCAACGGATCAACCGCAGTCGGGGCAATGGTCTGGATCGACAGGCCAGCAGACCCCATTGGGTTGAACGCATCGAACAGTGTGCCGATCAGGCTGGCAGCACGATCACCAGGCCTCTTGAATCCGGACAGCGCGAACTCAGTAGCGACCCGCCCGATATTCGGGATGATGTGCATGCCCAGCGGCATCGGGATCGTGATGTACTTTCCATCACCAGTCGGGATGATGATGTTCCGCTCCCGAATGAATTCAGGCGGTTCGTCATCGCCGAACCCGGCAGCAGCAAGCAATGCAGCCTGCGCAGCGCCAAACAGGATGCCGCCGACGACGATCTTGCGCCCCATCGGGCCATTCAGCGTCTCGATCATCCGCGCTGTGCCCTGGGCATTCGCGTTAAAGAACGCGTAGAGGGCACCGGCTTGAGCACTGACAGCCCCTTTCCGATTGAAATTTACCGTGATGTTCTTGGCAATACTCGCTGCCTGATCGCGACTCTGCCCAGCATCAATAGCTGACTTGTAGACGGCAAGCCGGGTCGCGTTCTCCAGCGAGTTGTTGTACAGACCCAGCCAGTCCAAGACTGCACGGCCGGCACCCTTCATCTTGCCGTCGGCCATCCGCCTGATCTCTCGCTCGAGCGACTTTGCCCGGTCGTTCGACGAGGAGTACAGATCGCGATACCCGGTCTGGCCGCCGTCCTCAAGGAACTGGTCATACATCTTCGACATAGCCGTCTGCGTGATCGGCCTTCCTGCCGCACGATCAGACTCGATCTTGTAAATCTCCTTCAGCGCACGCGGAATGGTACGCATGACCTCGCCAACCTTGTTGGCGATAGGAGTAGTCGACAGGTTCAGGATCGTGCCCTGCGTGTCCCTGATCAGGTTGACCGGGCCGAACAGCGGGTTCCACTGAGTATTGATCGCAGAGAAGTACCGGCTGATCTTCGCGCCTATTGAGAGCACCTGACCAAGCTGGTTCGCATCGAGGTTCTTGACCGCTCGAGCGATGTTCATCGCCTGCTCGTTCGTCTCGTTGAACAGGACGTACCGCTCCTCCCCGTTCACACGCATGGAGACAATGTTTTCTGCGGACCTGAGAAGCGGATTGACTCGCCACGAAACCATGCCGGTGCGCGGATCGATGTACCGCTGCTGCGGCTCCTTCGAGACATTCGCCGCGTCAAGCGGGTTCATCCCCATCCGGATGAGGTCAGCCTCGATCTTCGCCTTGTCCATATCGGGCGAGATCGCTTTCCAGACGTCTGGATTGGGGGCGGCAACAGCCTGCCCGTAGAGCGCCATCGCAACGCGGTTCTTCTCAACTCGCGTGATGGTTCGTTCGCGCTGCGAGATCACGTTCGCAACGACGTCGACCACCTCACGCTCGCTTCCCATGGCCCGCTTGCTGGCAGATCCTCTGACGCTGAATCCCTGCCCGGTACCAGGGCCGGTTTCCATGTCTGCCCGCATGAGTGGGACATAGTGCTTGTATGCCCCGTTCCATGCATCGATGGTTTCCTGCTTCTCGAGACCGCCGTCCACTAGCGACTTCTGCGTGCCGGCACTGATCTTGTCTATCCGCTTGGCAATGGACTCGTATGCAGCCCTCTTCTCGGGCGTGAGCGCAGCGATGTATGCCTTCGCGTCAGCCGTCGTGATCCCAGCGCCACCGTCCGGCATGTCGTCATTGATCTTCGCAATCTGCGCGTTGCGCTCCGGCGCATGGCGGGCTTGCAGGTACTTGCCGATGTCGACCAGAGACATGCCGCGAGCCTGGACTTCCTGCAGGAGCGGCCGAACCTCGCTCTCGAGGAACGCCTGCGCCTTTCTTGCCGCCCTGCCGTGGTAAAGCTCTTCCTGGAGATATGCGTTCGATCGATCGGCAAGGGCAACGCCGCTATCACGGATCGCCTTCGTCGCCATCTTCAGATCGACGTGTTTGTCCTGAAGTGCGCGGATGATTGGCGTGATGCGCGTCTCTTCCGGCATCTCCCACTTGCCCTGAGGTTTCGCCGCAGCCTGCTGAGCAGGGTCGAGAGCGCCGAGGTATGGGCTGCGGGTTTTGCTGAACAGCGGCAGTCCCTTCTGCAGGACGGTCTCGCGCATTTCCGGGGTGATGGTGATGCCGAATTGCGCGGTCTGCCCATTTGGGTGGGCCTGCTTGTACTGGTCGCGCAAGGCCCCGCCACTGAGCTCGAAATCTCCTCTGGCGAACAACTTTCCGTTCTCTTCCCTGACGTCGCGAGATTGTAGATATTCGTTCCACGACATCCCAACGCGAACTTCCGATGTTGTTCCGCCGAGTTTCTTGGCGATGTTCTTGGCGACCTTCGGGACGATGGAATCGTAGAAGGTTTTCATGCCTTCGCCGCCGACCTTGAGGTCAAGTCCAGAGTAAGACTCATCCTTGCCGACCGCTATAGACATGGACTTCTGCGCCAAGTCTTTCCCGATCATGTTTTCCAACTGATCGGACGACGCGCCTTGATCAATCACTTCTCTGCCGTTCTTTTCGGCGACTATGTTGAAATGATTCCCGCTGGTTCTCGCAACGCGAATGGCATCTACCTGCCTGCTCAGGTCGTACAGATCCGCAGCCTGCTCTCCATTGATGATCGCAACCTTGTCGAAGTTGTTCTCGACGGCGTGCATGATCAGGCGCTTCAGGGTGAGGCCTACCCATGAGTCGGTTTTCGTGACGAATGGGGCGGCAGGCAAGATGTTCGTCTTGTTGAACCCCTCCTTCTTGCCTTGCTGCCCCCAGTCTGACTGCAGTTCATGAACGAACAGCACCCGATCACCATCAACATCTGTGCGCTCGTCGATGCGGGTGTGGGCGACGATGTTAGGTTCGTCCCAGTGGGAAGATTGGTACTCCTTCGTGGCCCCTGGGGCATTGGTAGCGGCAAAAGAAGCCCATTTCTCTAGAGCCGCGTCTTCAGTATCCACATTTTTCGCACTGCCTCGACCATCACCATTCTCGTCGATGATGGTCCAATATTCTCCATTGTCTCGAGCCGACCACCCGGCTTCTTTCATTGACGCTGCAGTGGGTTTCGTTACCGGCAGTCGCAGCAGCAGTTCCTTGTAGTTCTTCCCACCCGGGACGACGTAGGTGCCGTACTTCGTGTCATCGGCGTCTTCGTCCTGTGCGCTCGAGATCGCCTCTTCCCGAGTATCTCCAGAGCCCATCTCATCGCCGTCCTGATCGAGCACGACAAATCCATCGTCATTCTTCTCGACCTTCCATCCCTTCGGCAACGATCGATCGCCAAGCATCGTCTCCTCGAGCCGCACGCCATTCGCCGACAGGAACTGTTCTACCGATTCCTTGCTGACCTTGCCCTGCTGGAGGTCGAGGAATTCATTCAGCCCCGTCCATTGAACCTCGTCAGCCTTGACGTCGCCTTTCCTGATCAGGGCCTCGATCTGCTGCTTCCAGCCGAATGCCGGCTGAGACTTAGCGTTGATGCCGGAGACGGCTTTGGCAAGGGCGCTGTAGAAGACTGGCGCACGCTGCGATGATTTGCGGATATCGGGATTCTCCGCATCGAACGTACCCTGATTCCCAATCGCAGACTTCAGTTGCGTCGGCTCGTAGACGGCGAGGTTCTTGTCGCCGCCCTCGAACACATTGAACCCGTCGTGCCCAAGGCCCTTGATCGCCTTCTGAACCGGTGGGCTTTCGATCACGCCCCAGAACCCGCCCCCAATCTTGTCAGCCAATTCCGTATCCGCCGACAGCGCCTTCGTCAATGCAGCAACATGCGCCTTGTTCTCGTAGTCGAACGGATTCTGCGCTGATACATACAGCGGCATGATGTTCGCCCGAGACGGCATCAGATCCGCCAGCGCTTCCTGATACGCGTACTCGTCCTTGATCGCGGCCGCAGAATACTTCGCGATGTTCTCCGGTTTCTCACCGCCCGCGATCAGGATTTCACGCGCTCTTGCGACAGCGGCCTTCTCCTGCGCCTTCGTCGGCGTGAAGTTCTTCGCCATCCACTCTTCGGAATAGGCGCCGAAGTCCTCGGCAAACTCAGGCTTGTCCGTGACGAAGATCGCGCCGGCCTGCTTCGGCCTGAACTCGGTGACGTCCTGTGCCGTGCCGTGGTACATGACCTTCGGCGTGCCGTCTTCGTTGACGACAGTCGATTGCTTGAACCATTGCTTGAATGCTGGAGTGTCGGTCTGGCGGGATGCGGGTTTCTTCAGTGCATCCATCTTGCGCGGCGCAGACATTTTTGGCTGAGCGTCAAACGCCTTCGCGCGAGTGCGCATTACCGCGCCCTTGTCGACCGGGCCTTTCGACGGCGCATCGCTTCTCAGCCAATCGCGAAACTTTTCCTGCGGCATGGCTGTGATCGACGCCATGCCTTTCCAGCCATTCTGATAATTCCGGTGGTATGCGTCATTCGCCTCAGCCTTCGAGTCGTACCCGAGCATGACCTTATGCTCATCGAACTTCCCCGTTTTCGGGCTGATCTGATCAATGACGTAAACCTTGCCAGCAAAGTCACTTGGCGTGCCGGGCTTGACGAATACATCAACGTTGTCAGGCGCATCGAATGCAAGGCTGCGCTTGAAGTAGCCATAGTGGTCCTTCAGAGACTTCCATTCCGGCCGTCGTTTGCTGCCAGCAGGGTTCTCAATTGAGATGTCGTGACCAGCAATACGTGTATGACCTTTTGCATAATTGCCCGCTTCTTTCTGTGCATCAGTGGGTTCAGGAAGATCATTCTTAGGGGATGTAGCCGCATCGTTTGCAACGACATCAACCGCCGGCACAGACTCGGCCGGCGGTTCTTTCAGCAGCCCTTCTTGCCGGGCATTGGGGGTTTCTTCTGCTTGCCTTTCACGGATCACCTCCTTCTGAGTTGGACGACTTTTCACAAGGGACTGAATCTCCCCTTGCACCTGATCAAGATACGTCTCCAGCGCAGACTTCTCTGCCTCGTACCTAGACTTCTCTTCGGTCATTCGCCCAGACCGAACCGCATCCTTACGCGACCGCATCTCACGACGTACCTGACGATCAATGCCAGCTTCAAGCCCGGCAGGCATCCTGCCGCCCTGGGCCTTCATCATCTGAATACAACTGGCAAGCCGCTTCATAGCACGTCCACAATCATCGTGAGAATGTCAATCAAATCTTGATCGCCCCTGCTTTTCTTCCCTTGAGCAAACGACGGCCTATAAGGAGGGAACGCACCACCAGCCGCCATCGGAACCTGCGGAGATAACGGAGACGATCCTTCGTCACCGAACCACGCTCCGTTGATACCACCGAACCATAACCCGTTCAATCCGCGTCAACGGACAGCAACGTCCGCTCCCCATTGACATACGTTTCTATGATCCTCGGTTTGCTGCCGTCCAGCGAGTAGAACGTGGCATTGCCACTGTTCAGCCCTGTGGCATTGCCTTGCATGAATGACGCCAGCAACCGCATAACTTGCGCTGCCGTTACACCATCAACCTGTCTGCCCCATCCAGAGCCCAGCGAATCACCAGAAACGTCCCGATTGGTGATCGTCCTGTTACCGCCGCCGAGCGTCGCAGTAACCCGCTCGACTGCGCCGTTCATGCTCTCGAAATGGACCGCTCCACCACCAAGACCTGTTGCATGCCCCAAGGCAGTCGTTGCCACCAGCCGAAGAATCTCGATGGCGGTATATCCCGCCTCGATCTCATCATCCCAACTCACAGACCCTTCCGGCCGAAGCAGGCTCAGCGCCGCGTCAGCCGTAAACTGCATCAGCCCCGCGCCCTTCAGTCCTTCCTTCTCAATCAGACCCGTTGCATCAAAGGCATATTCCGCCGATCCGGCAACGCCCAGCACGCGGCCCATCGCTCCGTTCGCGGAGTACGTGACCGATGAATCGCCACCCAGATGGATAGATGCACCAACAGCCCCAGCCCCGGCGAACGCATACGCTCCACTCGCAGCCAGCGGCAACGCAATGCTCGCAGTACCGCCACCCGTATACGTATACGTAGCAACGCCAGTCATCGGCACGACAGCGCCCATAACGCCCGTCGCTGAAAACGTCGTCGACGCCGCCCCGCTCGCAGCCAATGCAGCCCTGGCGCTCGCCATTGCCGAATACGCCGCCGTAGCAGAACCCGTAAGGCCAATCGCGGATCTAGCCGTGCCAGCCGCTGAAAACGCGCCCGTTGCCGATCCTGCTATCCCATACAGGGCGGCTACAGTACCTGCCGCCGCGTACGAATAGACAGACGCGCCAGAAAGCGGCGCAACCCTGCCCATCGTCGCCGTTGCACTGTACGTCGCTGCAGCAGATGCCGACAGGCCAATTGACAATGCAGACACACCGGAAGCCGTAAACGCTACCGCAGCATCACCGGATAGATCCAGTACAGGGCCAGACTGCTCGCCGAAAAAGTCAGTATCCTGAATCGCACCCGCAAGTGATCCATCGACCCATGCCGGATCGGCGGCATCGAACCAGACAATGCGGGCTTCGTTTCTCATCCGTGTACGATCTTCCCGCCGCCACGCAGCGTGCCGGTCGTCGTCGTGCTGCACAAGACGATCATGAACAGGCAGGATTCGTTAGCGATCTCAGGGAACCCAAGATCCGCCCAATTGGCCACCCATTTTGCGTTGGCAATCGGCATGAACAACGTCATGCGCGGACGAGTCGCCGTTACGCCGAAGTTGCCGGCCGTTCCCGTGTTTGCAGATAGCGTCACGGTATCCACGTCGCGGATGTACTTACCCGCGGCTGCGGCAGGGATCAGGCCGTTCAGACTGACCATTCTGCTCGCCCGCAGCGTACCGCCGACAGCGGTCGCAGTCAGATTGCCTGACGTGCCGTCGTTGTAAGTGACCGCAACCGTCGCGTTACTCGCAGTCGCCCCCGTATCCGTGTACCAGTCGAGCCACCACTGCACATCGCTGAAGTTCGAATCCCCTTTACGCGCATCGATGTTGTTCGATGCAAGCAGCGCATTCAGATCCACATTGACCGGCTGCGCCGTCGTGACATTACCAACGAGCCCGCCCATGTGCGCAAGCCGATCGTGAATCTCCAGCGTCATTGCGGCGTTGCTCGACGCGGCCTCTAGGTAGGCCCCGTAACTCGTCGCCGGAGCCGTCTGCTGTGTGAACCGGAACGACCCCAGCAACCCATGCGCGCACGCAGCAGCAGTCGTCGGAATGGCCCCTTGCCCTGGCTGTCCTGTTGCGCGCCACAGGCTATAGAACTGGCCGGCCACCGCATTCGCCACCGACGCCTTGTCAATAACGAGCCGCGAGGAATTGTTCCCCAGCGAATTCGCGATGCCGTCAACCGTCGTGATCGTCATTACGCGACCGTAAGCGTCAGTTGCCCATTGGCGAACGACAGCGTATCGCCAGAGCCTGCTGTCTTGGCAGTCGTCAGAGCAGCCCAGATCCACAGGTTTCCGGCAGACGATGCATCAAAGATCCCCCAATGCGTAGCGGCAGACCATGCGCCAGATGCAGTCGGGAACGTAATCGCCGCGTTGTTGCTCGTCGTGCCAGACGTTCCGCTTGAAGCGGTTGTCGATCCAGCCGACTGCGTACCAGCCCATGCGGCAGTAGACGCAGTAACGGCAACCCTGGCGTAACTGTTGCCGCTCAGTTCAGTTCCACCCCCGGTATCAGACGGAGCCGCAGAGAATAGTCCGACATACCACGTAGCCGGCGCGCCGAGAGCCTGCCCTCGCCACAGCGCATCCGTTACCTTGTTTTCTGCATAGTCAGTAAGTTGAGACATATCATTCCGGAGTTAAGGTCAGTTCTTTGATGTTGCCCATCGAATCTCGCGAGGCAACGGTTATCTTCCAGGAGACAGCCTTACGCTCTGGAATGTTGATTACTGGCGCAGCTACATTCACATCAGGCGACTTTACGGTCACAACTGGCGCAGGAATCTTCAGCGCCTTGATGATCTCGGACAGATCCTCAATCGACGAAACAACGTCCTCGATGTTGGACGCGATCTGCTTCATCCCATGCACTCGATCAGTTGCTTAAGCATCGACTCATTCTTCCGTAGGTCTCGCAGCGCCTCATTACGTGGCATCTGCTTGCCGTCAACGATCTCGCCCTTCACGTCGAAGACCTTGCTTGCAACCATGTCAGTATCAACAGCATTGTCAACTGTCTGCCCAACATTTTGCCTGACCGCATACTCCTTCAGAGCAGCGCGAACTTCCTTGCGGACCTTGTCGAGGTCGGTGACCAGTTTGTCAGTAGTCGCGAACTTCGACCGATTGATGCGGGCCATAAGCCCGTCGATAAAGTCCACAAGGAACTGCGCCACCTTGTAGATCATCCCCGCATCTTTCGATCCCTTCGCGGCACCGAAGATGTCGAGCATCGTCCTGTACTCGGCGCTTCGATTGCCGATCAGATCCGAGATGAACTCCTCGACCAAGGCCCCACGACTATCGGCATTCCTGAGTTTCGCGTAGACGTCCTTCTCTGCAGTCCCGTAGTACCGGGCAAAATTCGCGAGGTTCCCGTCCTTCAGATCCGACTTCAGCCGGCTCTCGAGCGTCTTGTACAGATCCGGCGCATCCTTCTTCATCTGGTGCCCGATCTCGTGACCGGCAACTACCAGGTGATGCGCGTCTTTCGCATCCGCGTTCAGGAAGATCGTCTGCGTATCGCTGTCGATCACCGCCCCGTCGAACGAGTCGGCATTCATGGCGTTGTCTGCAGGACGGTTGTGCCTGAAGAGCTCGACCTTCTTGCCAAACAGCTCGGCAAACTTCTTCACCGTCTCGAACTCATGTTTCGAGAGCGTCTCTCCGCCATTCTTCGCCCGCTGCCGGGTGACAGGCAAGGAATCAGGCTCGACCATCGTCACCGAAGGCTGACCGGTATCCACCCCCCGCTGCTTGCGCTCAGCGGCCAGCGACTGATTCAGCCGGTCTATTGCACTGGGGCCGTCTGATGGTAGAACTCCTCGAGGACCAGCCGCCACTGATGCCGGCGAACCGTCCACAGTTCGCCCAGAAACAGGCTGTACTCCGCCTGCCCCAGCGTCCCGTCTGGCAGGTTCCACAAGGTTCTGTCCACCGGGCACTCCAACAGCGGACTCCAATACTGCGGGCTGTACTGCCGATCCCACAGCATCCCGTGCTGATCCGGTCTGAGCATTTCTCTGTTCCTGAAGTCTGGCGAAGGCGGCTTGCATCGGGCCTTGAATGCCCGCATCAGTCCGTCCGCTGCCCAGATCGGAGGTCTGCCCTTCAGCAATCGGTGTGTTGACCGCAGCACGGGCCTGATCAGCACGCATCTGATCAAGGCCCTGCTCTCGAGCGCCCTGCTCCTGATTCGCCAGATCCGCCTGACGCTGATCGAGAATCCCGCCGACGTTCGCCGGTGGTTGCTCTGCCTGCCTGAACGCATGCTCGCGCATGACCCTCTGAGCCTGCGCAGACTCTTCCTCGAACCTCGCCTGAGCGGACAGCAGGGCATCGTCCGACATGCGGTTGACCATGCCGGTGTTATCGGCCGCAGTCAGGATCGCAAGCGGGACCGTGTTCTGATCGAAGACTTTCTGCGTCTCGGCAACTGCAGACTCCAAATCTGGAGCGCCAACGATATCCTTGATGATCTCTTCGTTGGTCTTCTGGACGGGTGGAGCGCGATGCGCAGCGCCGGAAATGCCGCCCATTGCACTGCCACCGAGGACGCCAAGCGCACCGGAGTTGATGTAGTCCTTGACCGCCTCGTCGCTGGTCAATTCCTTGCCTGCACCGAACCTCTCAAATGCCGTCTGGCCGACCTCTGTGGCACCCTCTGAGGCACCTAGAATCGCCCCGCCGGTTGCGGCACGACCGACCATCCCGCCCGTTCCGCTACCCAGCTTTACGCGCCCCGATAGAGCGCCAAGTCCAAGCATGTCGGCCGCAGACTCGAGAACCGTTGCGCCAGCAGTACCCGCCCAGATTCTCGCGAGATCCGTCCCATCGAGTTCACGGCCTTGCTTCTTCGCCTCTTCCATCGCGTCGGCAAAGATCGACCCGCCTTCCTGAATGGAAGTGAGCGCGACCGTTCCGGCACCAGCACCAATAGCCTGTCCAACAGACTTGACCGCAGCGGCCTTTGCCTGTTGCATGACCGCAGCTTTCGCCGCCTCTGTAACAACGCCCTCGGCAGCGAGCTTCGCCAGTTGCACTTCGGCAATCTTGGCGGCCTGCTTCTCGATGATGGACCCTGCCATCTTGGTGGCAAGCGCCCTGACTGCAGTTCCACCAGCCGCGCCAGTGACGGCACCACCAACGCCTCCGGCAACGGCCCCGCCAGGGCCTGCGGCCATCCCGCCAGCGGCCGCGCCAGCGACACCAACCGCGATCGACTGCGCGGCTTGTCCGGTCACATACCCCAGACCGTACTGAACCCAATCGACAATAGCCCCGAGGTCGCCGGTCTTGGCTTTCTCGTACGCGGTCGTTAGTTCGTCCGTGTCTTTGCGGTCCGGAGCGATTTTATTCATCGCGTCCTGATAACCGCTGTAGCCCCAATCACGAACAGCGTCGGATCCAACTGTCGCACCGGCAAGGCCGACCGCAGCCTGCGCGAGCGGCTTTACCTCTCGAAAGGCAATCCCGAATCCTCGACCGAAATCACCCCTTTCAGGGTCAGGCTGCGGCTCAATCGGCGCAACCTTGAACGACTCAGGGTCTACAAGCCCGAACGACTCCCACGCATTCGCTGCCATCAGCGAACCTGCTGATATCGGGCTGCGGCCGCTTTCGCCTGTTCCTTGCTCATGTACTTTGCTGGCTCCCCAAACAATGCCCTCAACTCTGGCATGTCCATCTTCATGATCTCGTTCGTCGTCAGGCTTTTGACTCGTTGCTCAGAGATTGACGGCGGCGCAGGCGGCTGATCGGTTGGCGTCGGCCGCTCGAGAATTCCAGCCATGCCCTGATCGTATTGGCCGGCATAGGCTGGCGGACCGTTTGCAGGGGCAATGCTGGCGGGTGCCGATGGACGCGCACCGGTTGGCGCATTGTTCGACGGCCCGCCCTTCTGCACTGCAGGGGAATCAGCAGGCGCGTCCTTCGGCTTCGCATTGGCGAACCGCTGCGGGATGCCGGCTCTGTCCAGAGCATCAGCCACCTTCTTCGCCCAGTCCTGACCGCCGATCTGCTGTTGGCCCTGAATGAACTGGTTGATGTTGTCGAGAGAATCGAACTTCGGCGCGGCCCTTGAAACGATCTCCGAAGGATCGATCAAACCATGACGAATCTGGGTTTGAACGCGCTTCATGTTTACGTCGTTCAGGCTCTTTTCCAATTCCTTGACGTACTGTGCGCTCGAGGCCGCCATGTTGGGGTCCATCTTGTTCTCGGGCTTCATTGCATCAGCCCTCGCTTTGCGCAACTCAGACTGCAGCCCGGAATATTCCTTCGTCAGATCGCCGAGTTCGATCTTCGCTTGTTCCGGAATCCGGTCATAGGCATTGCCGGCTTTCGCCCCATCGCGACCGCTATAGATGCCTTCCATCGCCCTATTGTGACGCTCGATCTCCGTCGACTGCCGATCGTAACGACTATTGCTCGCCGCATTCTGGCCTTCGACGATCCCGTAGTGCTTGAGCGTTATGTCGCGATCGAGGGCCTTCTCGGTCGACTGCTGCGTGCGATCAAGCGCCTTCTCGCCCGATTGGAAGTCACGAGTCGTCGCGTTCTCGCCTCTGGTGAAGTCCTGCGAACTAGCCTGCAGTGCCTGAGCGCCACTCTGCCGCATCCGCTCCAACGCAACCTGACGGTCCTGATCCGCCTTCGCCTTCTGCTCCTCGAGCTTCGAGCGCATCTCGTTGTCGTCACGCCGACGATAGACGTCTTCCATCGCAGCACCACCGCCCGTGGCAGCGCCAGCGAATATCGACTCGAGGATTCCCGGCATTACTGTGCTCCGTTCAGAATTCCGGGTGCCGGCGTAGGCTGCGGCCCCTGTGGCTGGCCTTGAGGACCGCCCTGACCACCCTGCTGCTGCGCGAACTGCTGCGCCTCGCGGATCTGGTCCGGCCCGATCTGCATCTTCTTCATCAGGTAACCAGTCAACTCCTGCGTCGCCTCACCGATCAACTGATCACTCGGCTCAATCTTCCCGGCCTCGGCAAGAAAATCGATCACCTCCATCAGCAGAATCACCGCCGCAGGAACCATCGCTTCCATCGGGAACGGTCCCTTCGACTCGTTCTTGATCATCGTCATCAGCGCAGCAACGCCCTGCGCCAACGAGTCGGCCTCGCTCCCGCCCTTCATCGACTGCAGTTGCTTGACCATCAGATCATGCGTCTGCGGGTCGTACATCATCCGCTTGCCGGCAGTGACGATCCGCTCAATATCCGACTTCATCTCGGGCGGCGCAGCGTCCATGATCTTCTGCACGACCTCCTGCGTCTTGCTGCCACCCTCCTGCTTGGCGTCACCCTCTTGTTGCTCTACCTGCGGCGCCTCCATTCCTTCATGCTGCGTGGACTCGTCAGGGCCTTGGCCCTCACCGGGGATCTGCTGCTCAAGAATTCCAGCCATTACTTCGTGCTCCATCGGACCGGCGTGAAGTTCGACCGGTTGTTCCGCAGTCTGTTCTCAGCATCGATCTGCGCCTGAGTCTTCATCGACTCGCTCATGTATGAGGCCGCACCCTGACCCACGCCCTTGATGATCCCGCCGACAATCTGCTTGTCGCCGCTATCCATGTTCTTCCACATGCTTCCGAGAGAATCCCAATACGATGTGCCGCCACTCGCCTGAGTGCCGTTGTAGACCGCATTCGATCCGCCTTCCATCGCTCGCACGGTCGTCCCGGTAGCGTTACCCGGCTGAGCCACGCTCGCCACTTGAGCCACTTGGGCAGGCTGCGCAGTTGCCGACTCGAGAATTCCGCCCTTGTCGAACGTAGCCGTCGAGTCCATGCCGCCCATGCCGTCTCCGATGGTTCTGATCCTCGAGCCATCCGCCGCCACGGGCACCGCAGCACCGGCAACCCCTTCTCCACCATACCCAATCCCGGCAGCGCCCTCCGCAGCACGCAATGACGTGCCGGTCGAGTTCGTCGCCATGCCGGTCGCATTGCTGGCCACCTCAGTCCCGCCGGCCGCCGTCCCGGCCTCACTGGCCGTGCTCGCCACAGTACCGGCTTCGGTCGCCGTGGTGCCGCCAGCCCATGCGCCAGACCAGCCAGCCGCTGATGCGACAGATCCTCCCACGCCAAGACCCGCGCCAATCTTCATCAGCGTCGGGTTCTTCGTCACCGCGCCGACTACCGTCACCGCCACAGAGACGGCAGCAACGACAGCCGCATACCCGGCAGCGGTCCCTGCAGCCCCTGCGAACGCCGCTACCGCAACAATAGCCATCAGAGCACCTTCGCCATCAGAATTTCTTCCCGTTGATATCCAGACCGCTCAAGAATCGCAGACCAGTCGTTCGCCACTTTCACATGCCAGACGACCTTATCGACCCGATCCTTGCGCAACTCGTCCTCGCTGAACTTGATCAGCCGAAGCCCTGTCGTTCCCTTGCGATGCTCCGGCGTCAGATACAGAACATCGTTCTGGCCAAATAGCGTCGACTTGTAGTGCATGTTCCACGCAAGGAAGAAGACCGAATACCCGACCAGCCTTCCATCTTCCCTCGCGGTATAGACCCGAAGTCCGCCGTTCCGTTCGAGGCCCTCGTACTTACCCCAATCAACATCCAGCTTGATCGTGTCCTTGTGCAGCGCGATCTCGTCATAGTGCGCAAGCAGAAGCGGCTCGATCTCCTCTCGAACCGTTGCCATCGTTTCAACAGCAAGATCAACCATCGCCGGTCGTTATCCCCCCGGTGTATCCGGGCGAAGATGGGGCTGGAGCGGCGCTGCCGGGAGATGGAGCAGCGCCAGGGGCCGGCGCGGGCGCAGGAGCCGCCGTGTTCACCGCAGCAGACTCTCGAGCAGCGTTCCAGTTCAACCCGTCGCCAAAGTCAACGTTCGCCACTCTGCCGGCAATCACCATCCCTGCCTGGCCCGCATCAATCTCCTGCTGAATCGCCGCACGCTTCGCGTCTTCGGTCAGGTTTGGATCCCGCTGAATGTTCGAGATGTTCGCCTGCATCTGCGAGTAAATCTGCCCCGCGTTTGCGCTCCCCTGAATCAGAGCCCGGTTATTTGACGAGATGTTTTCAAGCGCAATCCGATTCTCGGCATCAAGCTGAGCAACCTGAATCCGGTTCTCATTCGTCATCTGCGTCGACTGCAGCGTCGTCGCATTCTGTGCATTCGCTCGAGCGGTCGCCCCGGCCTCGCCAATGTTCGTGATGTTGAGCTTGTTGCCCTCTCCGGCATTGAAGCGACTCGTCGTGTTCGCCTCTCCGGTATTGAACTGCTGGTTCGTGTTGTACGCCCCGGCGTTGAATTGCTGATTTGTGTTGTACGCGCCGGCATTGAACTGCGCGACCTGATTCTGCACGCCCTGATTGTCTCGAGACGCCTGCGTATACGTGCTGGCATCCTGCGTGGCAATCGGCATCGCCGAGTCATACAGCGCCGTCTCGCCGGCCCTCAGCGCCATCGTGCTGTTCAGCAGACCGCGACTGTTCGCGCCCTCGAGAGCCTTTGCCCGTGCTCGCTCCATGAGCGGAGAACCCTCGTCGAGGATCCCCTTCAACTGCCCCTGAACGGTTTCCGAACTGGAATCAACGGTCCGAAGGTACGGATCTGCAGTCTGATACCCGGCAGTCTGATACCCAGCCGTACCGTAGTTCGCCGTCTGCAGGCCCTGATTCCCGGTGCTGATGTTCCCGGACGTAGTTCCTGGCGTTGTGGAGCCGGAATACATGCCGCCCACCAGGTTGCTGGACCCGCCGTTCAGGATCCCCTGCTGCGGCATCACGGCAGCGTTCAACTCAAGATTCGGATCGGCCATAGTTTGCCCATTTGCTCATTTGTAACAGTACCCGGAAACTGGGCAAGTGAACGCACGGTTCACCGCTTCAGCCTACGGAAGACGTAATGGATGATCGCCCCAGTGATCGTGAACGGTTGCGTCGTCTTGTCGTCGCCCTGCATCCTGAGCGACAGATTCACCCCCGATCCGGGCGTGTCCACGGTGTTTGGCTCAGTCGTCGTGACGTCATACCGGCCCTGATTCCAGACCGCGTTCTGCCAATACTGATTCGACCCGGACTCTGGACTGTAGATGTAGGCATCAGGCGTGACGTCGCGCTCTTCGGACCGGTAGTCTAGGTCGTACCCAACCTGTAGCTTCACGTACCCGCCGGTCTGCGTCTCGAGAACCGACCGCTTGAAGTGCTTCAGCAACCTCGGCGAACGCATGTGGTTGAAAGCAAGTCTCAGGTTCCACGGGATCGCCTGACCGTTGAACGACCAGCCGACATCAAGCCTCAGAACCTCGCCGTCAGCCGTGCCGACCAGCATCAGTTCCTCTCCCTTCTCGAGCAGACCGGTTCCCTTCGCAATGCACGACCACGCGCAGGTCACCACATGCGGAAACTGAACCGGGAAAATTCCCGAGGGCTTGCCATTCCTGAATGAACAGTACAGTCCAGATCCGTCCTCGAAGAAGATCCGGTACTGGTTCTTGTTCCTGCAAAGCATCGATGCAACCGCCTTGTTCCGGCGCGCATCAACAAACGGCTTCACCGACCCGCTGAACACCGAGTTCTCGAATGCGCCGAACTGCTGTGACGCAGTCATCGTCGTCAGACCGAACGCATTCTGGAAGAGCGCCTTGCCCATCCATTGCAGCGTACCCGGTAGCGCCCCCGTATCCCCGGAGAACGGAATCAACTGGAACGTCGAGTCCGAATCCCCGTACAGAATGAATAGCCGGTCCTGCGTGGACACCAGAAGAGCCGACGCTTCGCTCTCGCCGGTCAGGGACATCAGGCCAGTTATCGCCGCACCGGTATTGATCTCGCCGGCCCCGAGGACCGGAGTCCAGCTTTTCGGGTCGCCGACCTGAGAATACTGAAGACTCGATCCAAACGACAGGAACAGTCGATTCCCATGGACCGCCAAATGACTCGGCGTGTCGATCGCCATCCCGGTCGTGATGAAGTCAAGCGTGCCGTTGTAGTAGATGAACGCTCGAGACGTTCCGGACACCCCGAATGCGCGATCGACCTGCGCCCCGACCGCGTCGTTACTGCCAAGGTTGTTGACCACGAACTCAAACTGCGCATTCGCCCCACGGATCGCATTCTCGGTCGACGGGTTGTACACGCCGCTCGACGGGAGCCCAATGTTCCGCACCACCCAGTTTTTGTTATTCGGCACCGGCACGCCGCTGATCGTGAGCGTCTCTGATGGCTCCAGAAAGATCATGACGTCGCTCGAATAACTGTAGCGAATCGCCACCGGCCTGTCGTCAAGCACGAACAGGCCCATGATCTTCTCGGCCTCGTTGAACGCCGTCCCGGTCGACAACTCCGCGCTGGGGCTGTGCCAGGCCGTTCTCAGCGCGTCATCAGCAATGATCCTCGAGGCCGCGCGCTCTTCTGCCGTGGCCCCCGGCAAGGCCGTCGGCGGAGACACAATCACGTACGTCGCGCCCTGCGACATGCCGAGAACCTCGACCTCCTCGCCAATGACGAACGTTCCGCTCACCTCGGACACATAGGCCGCAGTATCGCCACCGTAAGTCGTCAGGAACTCCAACCCGGTCGACGATCCGCTCGCCTTCACCACAAACGTCATCTGCGCGCCAGAAGTCAGCCCTCGCAGAATCTGTCCGGACAGGGCCGCGTTGTGACCCGGAATGCCAACTACCGTCGCCAACCGAACGAACTGCTGCGAGGCCGTCAATCCGTTCACGTACCGGTCATAGCCCGCGATCCTCGAGTAGCCCGCTTCGATGTCGACCTCGAAGTTCAGCGCACTGATTGCCGCACCATTCCGAACGAGGAATGGAGGAGTGACGATATCCAACCCGCCCTGCGGCGCGAAGAACTCCGTCTGGACCCCGACCTGGCTTTTCTTAGACAAGGCTTCTGAGTCCGAGTGGAGGTAACTGGTCGTGCGCCAGCGCTGCCCACAATGGAGCCCCGCGTTCGTACGAGCGCTTCAGGACCGGGGCAGACTCCTCATACCCGCCATACCGCGAGATAGCCTCCCAGATGATCAGGTCATGAAACCTCGCTGGCATGATCGGCACGTCATCGTCGTCGTCCAACTCCTGCGGCTCACGCCAGTAGTCGTAGAACAGCGTGTACTGCTCATCCGCCGATGGCGCGATCAACAATGTCTCTGAATTCGGGTGGATTGCAATCGTTGACGGCCGACCCCTGCGAGTAGGATCCGCCCCATCGCCATCACGGAAGTCGAAGTAATCGACACACGTCATCGGCTGGCTATCCTTCCTCGCGCCACCGAACGCCGCAATCCTCACCGTCTCGCCTTCCCAGTCCGCAACCTCGCCGGCAGTGAACTCAGGCGGCGTGATCACCGACGCATACTGCGGGATCGTGAACGTCGCCTCCTTGAACAGGAAGTTCCATCGCTGCTGCGACTGAATGTCCCGCCAAGCATCCTGAACCCACTTCTTCAACCGAGCACTCTCGAACGGCAGGCTCCCCAGCACCGTCGACAGCGTTTGGCCAGACGTGCCGGCCTCGACATGCAACCGGTTCACCAACTCCAGAAACGTCATGGCAGTACCTCAATGGTTCTCGAAATCCTCAGCCGGCCATACGTCGCATCGTGGTAGACAAACGTCACCGTCGATACCCCAACCCCTCGAGGGCAGATGGAAATCACGCCGTTCAGCGCAGCATGCGCGGCACTCACGTACCCCGGCCGGCTGATCTCGATCTCCAGCCGCTTCGACCGAACAACACCCGGCAATGCATTCCCACTCTGATCGAAAACCTGGAACGTGAACGGCGCTGCGCCGATCTGAACATCAGGGATCAGACCCGCAGTCAGCCGAGTCACCACGCCAGAAGGAAGGCTGCCCCTCGAGTCGATCACCGCCAGAGGAACGACGACAGCCTCGCCAGCAAGGTATGGGCCAATCGTCAGGTCCGTCGTCCCGACAACCAGCGGGATGAACTCGAGCGCACCGCCCGCAGTCGACTCGCTCGTCACCGACGTGACCAACGCGGTATTCGTGATAGCCGCAGGTATCCCGGCAGTGCCGACCCCGTTGTACTTCAGGATCGCCGTGCCGAAGTCGAAGGCAAGGTCAACCGTGATGCTCGCCGGGTCCGACGTCAGATTGTCCAGCGACACATCAGCCCACGCCGTCTCTCCGCTCGATGTCTGGGATGTGAACCAGTTACCGGTCGGCATCAGGACTCCGCGATCTTCGCGTCTGTCGTGATCCGGGTCCAGATCGCAGACCCGCCGATGACTGACTTGCGGGCCACCGCAGCAACCGTGTCATTGGCCGCCAGCAATGCCCCGGTCGATGGCTGAACGATCGGAATCCTGAGCCTTGCACGGCCACTCACCGCTGTTGCATCGAACGCCAGCCCCGTAGCGGACCCCAGCGAAGCGCCGGCAAGCTCTGTTCCGGTCGGAAGCCGGAAGACCTGCGCATCAACACCGGTCACGCCAAGAGCGGAAACGTCCGCGTACAGGTAGCAGTACAGCCCCTGCAGCGTGATATTCGCCGTCTCCTGGCTCGAGGCCACGCTGTTCTGTCCGCTCCTCGAGACGTGCCACGTAAACCGGTACGTCGCCCCGGCAGTAAGCCCGGTGACCGAGATCGGCATTGATACGCCAGACACCGAAACCGTCTTCGCAAGGAAATAGGCACCCGGAACTCCCCCGGTAACCAGCGATGCATTGATATGGATCGAATCAGCAGTGGCGTCCCATCCAGACACCGTAGCACTGACAGAAGTGGACCCAGTGACCGCTATCGTAGGTGCAGCGATCGGACTATCAGGAGGCGAGGTGGCCGCCTCATCCGGCGCATAGATCGAACCGCTTGCAGTCGGGTTCACCACCGCCGCAGGCTTGAAGATGATCGCCATCGTGGACGTGCGGGCCTCGGGCGAACCGCCATACGGGTCCGTCGTCGTCCACGTTCCGCCCGTTATCGATCCGGCACCCGACGTCTTGTAGCCCAACGCGCTCGAGAGACCGCCATTCGCATCCACCACGAAGTCTACGATCTGATCCGTCGCAGTGAACCCACCGCTGTGCGCGTAGGTCCGGTAGAACTCGGCAATCACGAAGTTCAGGTAGATCGAACTCGCCGCAGCGCCGGTAATCGCGGCCACCGTAGAGTCTGCAACACCGCCGGCGGTGACCTCAGTCGCGCTCGCTGACACCACATCGAACTGCGCGTCGCTCAGGATGACCGAGAAGCCATGCCCAAGGTTCGCGCTCGAGAACGTGCCAACGGCAGACCCTGCTACAGCTCCACTCGGGAACGTCTGGTAGTAGATCGCCATCGCATGCGGCGCAATGGAATGCCCGACGTTCGCCTTCAGCGTCCACTCTACCGGAAATGCAATCGGATACGCCTTCCTGTTCGTCGCCACAAACAGCACGACCGTATGCCCAGCAGGGACGGTGTCGTACGCGATCGGCCAGGTCGTCCCCGAGAGGGTTGGCGTCTTCCTGATGGAACCGACAACGCTTGTCATACGATCAGCACCGCCCCGTCATTCGTCCCGATCTGGATCGTGTTGTTCGTCATCACGTATGCCCAGCGGATCGTCTTGCCGCTCAATCCTGTGACAAGAGCATTGTGCCTAGCGACAATCGAAGAGTTCAACCATGGAACATACAAACCCCAGTTGCCACTCGTCACCCCACGGTCCATCGACCATAAGTTGCATGCCACGTACCCGTTGATGGCCCCAAGCGCATAAAGCTGCCCATAAACCCTGACGACGGACGGCAGATCAATCGCCTGGTTGTCCGGCAACATCCCCGCCTCAGTGAGGTATTTCGGCAGCGTGCCCTTGCCCATTGCAGTCATCGACGCCTGAACGCGGGCAAAATAGATCGCCATCGATAAAGCGGTCGATCCGCCATTCGGATAGATGTGATGCCCAATCCCCTGAATGTGATCCTTCGCGACCCCTCCGAAACCATCGCTGGCGTTGGCCAAGGTAATCCAGTTTGCGAACGGCGTCTCGGCACTCGCAGTGTCCCAGTTCACCATTCCAGGCCAGAGGATCTTTGCCGAGTGCCCCGTCGCAATACGGGCGTTATTCACCTCGCGCATGACGACTGCCATCTGCTCAGGAGACCCTTGCCAATACCCTGTCGGAAATACCTCGTACTCGTTCCACGATTCAAACGTGCTCAGAGTCGAGTCGTGATTGAACACAGCCGTTGCGTGCGCCTGAGCAGATCCAGCCACAGGGGGTACATTCCCCTTGTCACCACCGGGATTGAACGCCGGCCAATACGAGTTGTTTGCCGAATATCCGCTCTGCGCTAACTCATTCGGCGTCTGAAACAGCGTGTAGTTCCTGATCGCACCGAACGAATCACCCCAAACTTTCCATGAGTCGTACCAAGTCCAGCCCTCGCGCACAATTGCCGCCCATGTACAACCAATCCGCTGCAATGATCCAATCGACTTGATCTGGAATGGCGGGACAGCACTCTCAGTGCCAGCCGTGCCGCCCATCTGCGCCCATGTCGAATCCCCCGGCCTCGGAGCCGGATGGACAAGGAACTGCCCGCCGAACAGGGTAGCCGAAACCACAACCGGCGTACTCGCCGTCGTCAGCAGCGTCATCGCGATGCCAGACGTTGGCGGCGGCGCAACCGTGCCTGTCGTCACGTCAAGCGTCGGAGGAGCAAGGATCCGCAGCGCGCTCGTCTTCACCGCAACCCCGGCCTGCAGATTCCCAGACAGGTGCCACTTATCACCAGACGGATCATCCGCCGGCAAGGCAATCGGAATCACCAGCGCAACTCCACTGTCTGATGCCTTCACGATCTCAACCGTGCAAGTTCCCGTGATCGTCGCGGCCAGCCACGTCTCCGCCGGCTCATTGAACGCCGTCGGCAGTTCGATGTAGTTCGACGTCACCGTCAGCGAACCGATGATCGTGTCCTCGTACTTCAGCACACCCCCGACGTAGATCCGGAAGTAAGCGCCGGAACCAATCGCGGCACTGATCAGCCCGAGGTAGTAGCCGCCCTGAGTGCCCTCGGTCTGCCCGAGCGCGGCTGTCTTGTACGCCTCGAGCGTCAGCCCGCGACTGGTTGCGGTTCCGACCATTTCAGGCTCGCTGGTTGATGATTTCGCGCAGCCACGATGCGCCCTTCGCGTTGTCTTTCACAACGCTGAACGGGTAGCTCATCGCAGTCTTCGGCTCCGGTCTCGAGTCGGTGATGTCGAACTTCGCCTGACCCTGCTTGTAAGCGGTAGTCCGCGCTCGTGCGAGCACCTCAACGTACTTGCGCTTGACCGTCATCTCAACGCCGCGCACGACCCATTGAATCGTCCCAGAGACACCGAGCGGAATCGCCATCACGGTATTCTCGTCAGTCGACTCATGAACCAGGATCGACACCGGCTCGTTCATGAATTTCTCGAGTTCGAACGCATCCTTGTTCGCAATGTTGATCGCCTCGACTTCAATCTTTCCGCCGTGAACTTCGCTCAGATCGAGCGGCTCGTCCTTTGGCAGTTCCATGTTCCCTGCGTCCATTCTTGCCATCATCTTTCTCTCTAAAAGGCCCCCGGCCGTAGCCGGGAGCAAAGACCAGCCAAGGAGTTCTTATGCCGTGATCGGCTGCGCCGGGACAGTGGCCAGATCGCGGATCGTGTACGTCATGCCAGTCACGCTCGACATGTTGTTCACGCCCAGAGTCCACGTCGACACCAGAGTCGAGCCGGCCTGCGCATACAGGTAGCCCACCGCAGTCAGACTCACCGGCACAACCGGGAAGTGAACCGCAGCCAGTTTCCCGGTCACGTCAGCGCCATTGACCAGCGGTCCCTGAACGATCTTCAGCGCACCGTCCGTATCGGCGCAGTACACGAAGATGCAGGACTTGCCGGCAGTCAATGGAAGGAAGGCTGCACCGGTCACGGCGTCAGTCGTCGGCGTCGCACCGTTCGAGCCAGCGGCCAGCGTATACATCTGGCCCCGGATCGAATAGTTGGTCGCCGTGGTGACGGTCGTGGTGGTGGTCGTGCCAGCAGCCATGCCGGCCTTTCCGAAGCAGATGTTTCCACCCGCAAGTGCGTTGCTAACGGTAGTGCTCATGATCAATCCTCAATCAACGCGGCAACAACTGCCGCATAGTTCGTGTCAGTCACGCCGGCATCGGCGTCCAATTTCGCGGCAACCGCCTGCAGAGCATCGAGGAGAGAAGCAAGAGCGACCCGAAGTTCGTTCTTGCTCATCCCACCAATGCCCATGGCGTTAATCCGCTGTTGAAGCTTCACTGCCATGGGAGTGCTCCTTACGCGAGACTGCGAACAGCCGACTCACCGCGCGCCATCCAGTTCTCATTGAGACGGACGGTCTGCGTGTAGAAGTTGGCACCGACATAACCAAATTGGCCAAGCGGGTCGGCCTTGGAAGGCGTCGCCTCATGCACCACCGGCTTGATCGCGCTGTTGCCCTTCAGCGCGACATGACCAAATGCATCCTCGGCCATCACGATGAACGGATACACGTCGATGTTGGTCGCGTTGGCGGCCTTCATCCCGGTGGATCCGACAGCAGCGCCAGCCGCAAGGAACGGCTTGAACAGCGGCGAACTGATGAAGCGGAACTCCTCAACCGCGCCGATCTCGCGCATGTGCACGCGGCTCGACGTACCGTACTTCTCCACACGGGTGAAGTCGGGCAGGTCACGGATGTCAGCGTTCATGTCTGTGTGATGAAACACCAGATAGCCCGGCTCGATCGCCTTCGTATCGTAGCGAGCACCCGGAGCCAGCATCGAGGTCACACGCGAAGCACGAGCATCTTCCAGCGTCCGCGCAATCCGGCGAAGCTGATTGAGATTGATCGCGGTATTCAGGCCGACACGGGTCGAACCGTTCGCGTAGTCGACAACAGTGCCACCCTTCAAGACGCCGTAACGGATCAACTCAGCGACTTCAGCCAGCGTGCGGGCAGTCAGTCGCGTCATGTCACCCGACACATCGTCGGCGTACATCAGCTTGACCTTGCTCGAGAACTTGAAGAGCAGGCCGTAGTGCTGCAGCGTCGCCGACACGTCGGTGTAGCTGATGCTGTTCGCCTCGGGGTTCACGCCTTCTTGCAGCGCGAAACTGTTGACGTCAATCGACGGCGCACCGTTCGCACCCATATTCCACGGGTTCAGACGACGCCACACGACGGTATCAGTCGAGTTCAGGGGTTGCGGCTCAGTGGAACCGAACTTGCCGAGGACTTCGATGTTGTCGACTTCCTTCAGCATTTTGACCGCCGCACGCACGAGAACGCGCTGTGGGACGGTGCTATACGCTTGCATATCAGCCATGATGTTTCCTATCGACCCTTAGCCGTCTCTTGCGCGGCGTAGTAGTCAAAGAGTTGTTCTTCGCTCATGTCGTCAAGAGAGACGACCGATCGTCGGGGTGTTGCTTGACCGCGAACCGGATTGACGGCATTGCGTAGTTTCCCTTGTCTCTCGGCGGCTAACTGCGTAGACGACTTTTGGGTCGTGGACGACTTGTAGTGGTCGAGGAGGAAAATCGCATCTTCCGCCTTTCGGCTGGACGCAAGCATTTGTAGTTGCGCAGGTAAGCCCGCCATGAAAACCTTCCACCCATCTGAATCAACAATCTCTTTCAGATCGGGATGAGCTTCCTTGGTACGCATCGTCTCCAATTGCAGCGACATGTCGTCGACGCGAGGATCCGATACGGGCTTCTGCTCAACTGCAGGAGTCTCTGCCTTTGCAGGTTTGGCCTCCTGTTTCGGCATCAAGCTGGAAAGCCTTTCCTCAATCGCGTCCGCCCATTCCGGGAAGTCGTCCTTGAGTTGGTTCCACTTGGCCGAGTTTGCGGAGGCGGCCGCGATCTGACCCTTCGACGGAGCTTCATCAGCGGTCTGGACTGGAGTCCTGGCGGCTGCTACTTCCGTCTTGAAGGTCGTGAACTGCTGGCTCAACCCGCCGAACTTTCCATCTATGTCGCGAAACTTTGACTTGATATTGGCGTCAAGCATCGCAACGGCTTTCGCAAGCGCGCGCGGATCGAACTCTTCTTCGTCCTTGGGCTCTTGCTTACTCGTAGGCTCATCAGCTTTGGCTGCAGGCTTAGGCCGATCATCATCCTCCGGCGGCCGAACTTCCAGCGCTCCAGTATCAGTTTCATCAGCCGCTTCATCAAACATCTCTTCTTCAGTCTGCATCATTACCTCAGAGCGTATGGGGTGGCGTCTTCGAAGTCACCCCGTGAAGCTGCGGTCGTTTCCGGCAGCAGCAAAATCTCTCGATACGCGGCTAACATCCCGCGCGTGAAATCGGCGTCGCGTTGATCCATCCCTCGCGATTCCAGTTGTTCTTTCCCCAGATCGATCGCGACCCTCAAGACCGCCTCGACCCTTGCCCAGTTCGGCTCGTTCATTGCGTAAGCGCCGCCATCCGCTCGTTGTTCTGCTTCACGATGTCCTGCATTGCCGCGTCATCCTGCGCCTTCCTGTCGGCCTGATGACTCATCGCCATCATCGCCAATTCGGCCTTGACGTCCTGCAGCGAGAGTTCCTTCTTCAGCGCGTACTCGAGCACCATCAGATCACGCTTGAGGTTCATCTCCATCATGTCTCGCTGATCGTCTGCAGCCATGGACTGTGCTTTCAACTGGATGTTCGCCGCCTCACTCTGCGCCGTGATCTTCTCGCGGTTCAAGTCCGCTTCAGCCCGGATCTTCGCAACAGCAATCTGCGGCGCTTCCTGCGGCCCAGCCTCAGCCATCTGCTTCTCGATCTGCGCAATCTCGTCAGTCGTGTTCATCACGTCGGCAATGGAACTCGCCTCAATGGCGTACTTCGCAAGCCTCTGTGGGTTGATGAACTTGCCGAACGTCGGACTGCCGGCCATGTTCGCCAGCATCATCACGTCCTGTTTCTGCTGGTCACGAACGACCAATGCCGTCGACCCTCGGGCCTTCACCGAGTAGTCGCCCTTGATCTCTTCCTTCTCGCTGAACTGCATGTTCCAGTCGTAGTAGCGAGTAATGTGCGGATTGGTTATGTAATCGTCCCAATTCCTCGCGATCTGCTTGAGCACCGTGTTCGCTGAGTTCATCAGCAGCGTCACGACTCCAACCTTGTCCGGCGCAGATCCACGCTCACCCTGCGCAATCATCGGCAGCGCGGTTTCCTCGTCGATGAATTTCAGCGCGAGCTCGATGATTCGCTGCAGGCTCTGCTGCCGGTCGTCGATCTGGAATACCTGGAACGCGGTCCGGACGTCGCCGACCTGACTCTTCGTTTCCCACAGCTTCATGCCGTGGATTTCCCAGTTGCCATCCGCCGGCCCGACAAGCGCCCGGTTCATGACGATCTGCGGGCCGTGCGTCACCCCGGCGTTGTCCTGCATCTGCCGCCATGCCGCGTTGAGCGTCACCTGACCATAGCGCATCAGGTACGGGATCCCAACGCCAGCCCATGAGCCGTCCATCGATTCCCACGAAAACACGTCGTACGGGTGATCCCCGGTGTCCATTGGGTTGATCACCGCCTTGATCACCTTCTGATTGCACATCACCACGATGGCAGACAGCTTCTTCAGCTCGAGGTCGTCGTCGTTCAGGTCCGCGCCGAACGCGGCGAGGTCTTCGATCAGTACCTCGCCGACGTAAGTCCACAGTTCGAAGTTCGCCTTGTCGATCCCGGTCAGATCCACATACCCCGTGCCGTACCGCTCGCGTTCGCTGTTGATCGCCTCGCTGATGTGCTTCGGGCCGTCCCTGAGGCACTGCAGGATCGCGTCACGGCTGTAGGATGGGGCCAGCGCCAGGTCTTTGAGGTCCGACCTCGAGACGAGTTCGCGCTCCCAGATGTAGCCGGCCTTCGAGATGTCCTCGCCACACCCTCGAGCAGGGTAGAAATTCCACGGATCCACGCGCTCGCTGATCGGCTTGATCTCCTCGACCATCGCCAGCTGATGGACTTGCTTGCCGTCCGATGTCCGCTGCGGCTTCCATCGCTTGCAGACCTTGTTGACGACGATCGGGCCTTTCAGGATCCCCACGCCCATCTTCGCCGCGTCACGGATTGCCTTGCGGCCTTCCCGGTTGAAATTGCACTCGGTCAACTGATCATCGATCTCCGACTGCATGGCATTCGCCTTGCGGCGGGCCTCCTGCAGCGTCGCAGAGATCACGTCAGACGCATTCAGCGGCCTGTCCTCGGTCGGATGCGGCAGAACCTGACCCTGAGTCGGACCGGGCTGCGGATCGCGCACAGCGACGTTCCCATGATCCTTCAGTGCGTTCGTCAGTTTCGGCACCGGGGTCGGCGCGATCTCCCAGTTCCGATCGTTCGTTGGGAAAAGCATGTCCGACAGACGAGCAGAGGCAGCATTCGTCTTCTGCCTCGTCACCTGTACGAACACCCTCGAGCGGCGCTTCTGCTTGCCGCCTCGAGCCTCGTTCACCGCCTCGAATATGTCGCCGTCCTTCGACGCCCGAGTGCCGTCCATCCCGTGATAGAGATCGAGATCCTGCGACCAGCGGCGCTCGATGCCGGATTCTGCACGCGCACGAATGGCGTCGTGCAGTTTGAGCAGCAGCATCTGCCCGAATGCCTCGACCTGAGCAAGGCGCTCGTTCTCGGCAGCCTCCTGCTCCTCCAGCGACCGCTCCAGCATGATGACGACTTCAGTATCCAACTTCGGCATCCAGTATCTCGAGGGCAGGAATCTGCCCGATGGATTGATGGGTCCAGTTCTCGGCGTCCGGCGTGTAGCCTTGCGCCGCCTGCCTCGCGGCATCTACGAGGTTCGACGCCCAGTTGTGCAGAGGCGATTCAGACCATTTGCCGGCTTTCTCGTCCCACGCACGACGGTACGAATCAAGCGCCTTGATGCCTTGCTCGCAACCTGCCTCATCGAACTCAGACGTCAGCAGGAACGACCGCAGCATCTCAATGCCCTTCGACAGCTCATCAATGCGATTGACGGACGTGATGTTGTAGATCCCGAGGTTGTTGAATAGCCCAAGCCTTGAGACGACCTGCACGCCCTGCATGCGCGTCTTGACGTCGTGCGGCATGTAGTGCATTTGATACGCGTACGGGCGCTCACGGAGTTGGTTCACCCAGTACGACAGCCCGCGATTCGGCTCGTCCATGCACTCGATGAACCGGTTCATGCCGTTGATACGCTGATGCCACCAAACGGCGGTTGTGCCCGATGACGGATTGACGCCGAAATCCCAGAACGTATTGACCGGGAATCGCGGATCCCACTTGTGAGCGCCGATCCCGCCTCTCTTTCGGATGATCGTCATCTCGTTCTGGTAGATGCTGCCCTCGACCGACGCCTCGAACGCCTCATCGATCAGCGTCGGGTGCTCACGCTTCATCAGGTTGCCGAGACCTTCGGCGGTCTTGACGTACCAGGCCATCTGAGCGGGCGAGAACTGCAGGCCGTGCTTGGACTTCAGCACCGCGAAATACTCGAGCATCTCCTTCGGGATGACAACGCCATCGGGCGGCAGCGTGTTTGCCGGCTTGCGGTACCACGGGAAGAAATGCAACTTGAAGTCCAGAACCGTCAGCCGCTTGCCCTGATCCTGCCGCTGGCGGGCCTTGACCGTCATGTCGTAGAAATCGCCTTCCTGCCCCTCGGCCGTCGACTCAATATGGATGACGCCGCCATCCTGAACGACCGCCGGTATAGACCCCGACTTGACCTCTTTGGCCTTCTCCGGCTCTTTCGCACAGATTTTGCCGTACTCGCTGACATGCAGGCTTTGCAGAGTGCCGGACCGGGCAGACGTCGTAACGCTCAGCGTGCTGCCATTGCCGAACACAATCTCGTTGAGGGTCTGGTTCTTTACCCCTACAGCATCGCGAATCGGCGCGGGCAGGCGGTCCCATGGGAAAAGCACCTTGTCGCGGAACATGTCGCCGGCCTTTTTCAAGGTGTCGCAAATCGTCGCGGCCTTGAAGTTCGCGTTCCAGACGCACTGGTCCAGCTGCAGAACACTAATGAGCGTCGAGAAGCCGAGCTGCCGGCTCTTGAGGATGACGTTGCGCGAATGTAGGGCCTGAAGGTATTCCCGCTGCTCCTCGCGGAGACGAAACTTTACTTCCTCGCCGGAGTCTGTGACGATCCAATACAGGTTCTCGATCCGCCAGATGGGGCTCGACCAGTCCTCGATGATGAGTGCGCTCATTTGTACGGGTTCTGAAACCGGATCAACTCGGCTTCTGCAGGACTGTCGGTCACAGAGATCGGCTCGAAAACCTCTTCAGCCGGCTCAACCACGGCCTCGATGATTTCTGCCCGGTGCAGCGGCAGCCTCGAGCCCTCGCGGTATATCTGCGCCAGCATCTCGCTGAATGCGTTGGCGTTCTGTTTGTTGTCCCGCTCGAAAAGGCCCATGTAGCGCATCAATTTGTCGACAGACGAGTTGCGGTCGCACAGTTTGTATTTGTACGTGACCGTTTTGCCCTCGTCCTTGTCGAATCGCTCCTGGATCTCCACGCCCTGTATTGCGGCACGGATCTCCTCAGGCAGTCGATGCAGCGGCACAGGGTTGCCTATGCCATCCACCAGTTGAGCCGGGTCGTAGTAGGTCATCCGGGAGACCTGCCGCAGCACATTGCCGATGTCGACGCCGTGCTCATGCTCGTCCGTAGATGTCTCGTAAAAAATCGCGAGTTGGACTGTTTTGTCCTCCAGCCACTCCTGAATCTGCGCTTCAGTGACCTGCTGGAGCTTCGCGATCTTCTTGATGCGAACTTCTTCCTCCAAATGAACGTATTCCGCCCAGTTGTGGACGAAAAGATTCGCTTCCGCAGGCAATCGTGGCCGTTTGACTATCAGCATGACTCATGTTCGCCCGAAACTGGCCAAGCAAACGCACGCAACACCCAGTTTACCCCGGGGGGTATGCAAACAGCCCACTTAACGGGCCGATCTGAGGTGCTTACGTAGGCTCTTGCGCAGATTTAACATTTGTTCACACAATACCCATTGACATCTCTTTGAATGCGTTTTACATTGACTCCACGGTGATCGAAGCCGACACCGACCAACAAGGAGAACGAAATGACCTCATTCATCGAAACTGCAAACAGCCGCGAAACCTCCCCGGAAATCATGGAGGCCATCCTCGCAGTCGCGGGCGGCGATGAAAAACGCGCCAAGATGATTTGGGAAGACGGCGGCAGCGAAGAAGAACTGATCGCGATCTGGGAGCGGGTGACGAACAACGGCCTGCACGACGCCACCGATTTCTTCTGGGGTTCTGAGGGAAGTCGGTGGGCAAACGGAATTCTCGCGAAGGGAAACTGACATGAAATACATCTGCTTCGACGATCATAGCCACGAGGAGGTCGAAGCCGACTCCCCGAAGGCCGCCGCCTACGCCTACGTGATCGGTGGCGAATGGGGAGATGCGACGCACGTCGACATCTTCGTTCAGGGCGGCAAGGCCATGGACGGGGAGACGATCAGTGTCGATCTCGACGAGGCTCTCGGGCGGGCCAAGCCACGGGTTCCACGTATCGGCGAAAGACGGGGCGGTGCCCGGGAGGGGAGCGGGCCGAAGCAGAAGTTCGATGACCCCCTGAACCGGTTCGTTGGTCTCCGGGTAACCGGTGCGCAGGCTGACCGCCTCAAGGCTCTGGGCGGGTCTGAGTGGCTCCGGGATCAGATCGAACTCGCCGGCAAGTGATCCACTGCACCGCCCCACGGTACAGGGGCTCCAATCACAGCCGCCTTCGGGCGGTTTTTCATTTCAACTTAAAAAAGTCAGGGTGGATTATTCGCAAATACGCCACCCCATGATCCCACCTTGTAAAGCCGCACCACAACACTCTCAATGCAGGCGCATGGTGCATAACACGAACTCGGCGAACGGACGGCATAAGTAACGGGTCAAAGTTGGCCCCTTAAGTGGGCTGATTGTTTTCGAGTTTGGCCTCATACTCCTGATCGGACTGCACGCAAACGCATGCGGCCACACCGAAAAGGGTTGGCATGGACATCAACGAGGGTCGGTCGCTGCGACCAGGGCAGGCGGCGAAATTTCTGAGCGTTTCTCCCAGCACACTGTGGGGGTGGGTGAAGACCCGACCAGACTTCCCCCGGCCAATCAAGCTAGGGCCAAACACAACGGTGTTCATTGAGGGGGAGTTGATCGCCTACCGGAAATCGCTCCGAGTCCGGCAATCCGACAACTAGCGATCTATTTCAGCCGCTCGACATTGCGCCGGTACAGCGCGATCAGGGCCTCTCCGACGTCGTGAGACGGGATCTGGCTAGGCTTGTGCTCGAGGTCCAGCACGGTACTCTCTGTGATCCGGCAGGCGATGCTGATTTTGGTCGACGTGTACCCGTGTGCTCTCAGTGAGATGATCACCCGGCTCCAGCGGCTGAGGCCGGAAAGGACGTTGTCGCGCAACTCGAGAAGCGACTCCCCTACCGTCCATCGCGGAATGACCGTCGGATCATCCTTCATCCGGCTGACGTGAGATCGATCGCAGCCTATGTGCCTGCTGATCTGTGCGAGGGTCCATCCCCGGCGCTCGAGTTCGACTATTGCGGACCCGAAGGCCGACCGCCTCAGATCAGGAATTTCGCGAACCGGTCTGCCTTGGATGACTGATCGATGATCGCCCCAATCGGCTCCTTGAGTTCCGGCTGTACGATGGCAAGGATCGCCAGGCTCAGTTTCCGCCTCTCGGCCCACTCGGTCATGCTCGAAAGCCATGATTTTGCCTCCGTCGCCTTGCCTGCGCGAGTCATCATCAATTGCTGGAACGGGGTGCCGACCAGAACGAACAGGCGGTCAAGCTCTTTCGTGGCGACGGCCTTGATCGTCTCAGCGTTCAGAAATTCGTCCGCAGGATCCTCCCACAGGAATGACGCGACGTCCATGGCGTCTGGGTGCCGAGGGTCCACGACGAGCATCACGATCTCGTTGTCATGCGCGAAACCGGAGACGGCGTGCTGGAGAGCGGCGTTCATCGGACCTTGAGCCCGAAGTCGGCCCCGATCCGGCACAGGATTTTCCGCAGAACCTCTTTCCACGTTGCGCGGCCCCAGATAGTCCTCGGGTTTTCGCTGGACAGATAGCGATGGAGCCGGAACACGGCCCGATTTCTAAACCCTAGCCTATCAATTTCGGTGCGGTCTACGCGCTTTCCCACTGGCATCTCTGCTCCACTGCCCGCTCCTGGCGGATATACCCGGCTTCTGCTTGCTCGATCGTCTCCCCCGGCACGAACCACTGGCCGGCCCAGAACGCGTAGTGCGGACTCTCGTCTGCATACCGGCGGGGGTATTTGACATCCTCCCCGCCCTAAAGAACGGGGATTCCCTCTACAGGGGCTCTATGTCCAGAGCCGCTACGCAAGATATTCAGTGCAGCATTCACATCACGATCATGCTTAACGCCACAAACACATATCCATTGCCGCTCATTCAGTCCCGCACGCCCTTTCGGGCCGGCGATCACGCCGCATGCGTCGCAGGTCTGGGTAGTCCATTTCTCGTCCACTTCGTCAAACGTTGCGCCATGCCTAATGGCCTTGTACGCAAGTTGCCGACGAAAGGACGACCAGCCAGCGTCGTTGACGCTTTTTGCCATGCTGGTTTTGGCAAGGCCGGCGGCGTTCACATTGCCGACCGCGATGTAGTCAAACTCCTTGGTGATTCGGCTCGAAAGCTTGTGCAGAAAATCGCCTCTGGTGTTCTTCACTTTGGTGTGAAGATTGGCGGCAAGTCGCTTCTTCTTGCCGCGTTGCGCCTTGCCAATGCGTTCCTCAAGCGATCTGAAGATGCGCGGGTTGTCGATCACCTCACCCGTGGAGAGTGTGGCGAACGACTTCAACCCGAGGTCAATGCCAACGCCAGCTCTAATCGCTCGGACCGCAACGTCAGCAACTTCGATGCAGACATTCAGGAACCAGTTGCCACGTGCGTCTTGCGAGAAACTGGTACCGTCCTTGATCTTCGCGCCAATCGGAATATTGCGGCTCTTGAAGGCCTTGAATTCACGCCCGTGGAAGTGAAATCCATTCGGCGTTTCCTTGATGTCACGGCCCTTGATCGGCACCCATCCAAGAGACTTTTTGCCGCGCCAGCGAAGATACGGCCGCTTGTGTTGCTTGCGCGACTTCGCGTACTGCTCACAGACAGCATTGACCGTGCCAGAGTGCAGGCCAAGCTCTCTGCTGGAACCGGTCGTCAGCTTGTTCAGATCGAACCCGGTAGGCCATCGCTTGTTCCACTTCAATGCGTGTTTCTGAGTTTCGTTCGAGAAGTTCCAGACATACGAAACCGCGCGGGCCTGCTTGTTCAGAAGCCCGTTCAGAGACTTCACGCGGTATCGGTAGACCAGAATCATTTCTGCCGCCCGAGATATTCGTCGACCGCGCGCCGGATTAGTTCAGAAACGGATATGCCAGTGATCTTGGACAAGGCTTTGAGCCGAGCAAACAGTTGGTGCGGAACGAATATAGTGGTGCGCTTCATAGCCATACATTGTACACGAGTCATCCCCTCGGCAGTTCCACTGCCGCCCTCTACCTCCCCGGCCTGAACGCCGGGGTTTCTCGGGGATTTTGATGATGCCCTCTATGTCACGATGAGTGAAGGTGGGTTTGCACCCAGTTGCGCGGGAGTCGGCACGTATGGCGAGTCGTCCCCGAGCCACGAGCCGGGGCTCCCGGTGAAGTTTCCGAAGGGTGGAGGAGGGCCGTCAACGAACGACCGATCAGTTCCGGTCACCGAGATCCCGCCGACTGACGTCCAGCCCATCGAGCCATCGACCAGTATCCATGTCGGACTCCCCCCGTCGGCAGACTGCGGATAGATCCCGCTCGCGAACGTTGCGTTGTAAGCATTGTCCCGACTGCTGTTGTACGGGTCATACCCGAGGTTCACGAGGAACTTCGCATCCGCCCCGGTGTAGGGCGATCCGTCGTTGTTGATGACCCGGCACTCGCAGATCCACGCACAGGAGACGGCTCTGGCGGCAAGCGGCCGGCCGAACCGCGTATAGAAATCCCGGTGCCATATCTCGATCCCGGTCGTGCCGCTGACGGCGATGGACATGGATTCCGAGTCTTCGTTGCGCGCATACGCGGAAATCGGATTTCCTGTCGGCGACCTTGCGTTCCAGACTTGCCCGTAGCTGTTCTGGTACGGAATCAGGCCAGAGTCCCACCACGAGCCCGTGAAGCTGTCCAGACCCACTGCCACCCGACTCCTGCGCACCTGGAGCCTTTTTCCGACGGCCGTGTTGTACTGCGCGAGGTAGACCCAGAACCATGGCGCGATCGAGTCGAACTTGTACGGGTGCTCTGCCCCATACGGGTCGTACACCAGCCGCCAGAATGCGTAGTTGACCGGCATGCGGATCGCCGGGTATCTGGCAGGGGGGTCCGTTCCGTCGATCAGCTTCAGGCCGAGGTTGGTCCGCATCCGATCGATGATCGTCGCGAGCGGGAGGGTCGGACTCGAGGAGACGGGCGCTGGAGGCGCGGCAATATTGACCGTCAAATCCTGCGAGTCAGCGCCGAAACTATTCGTGGCAACAACACTGACCGCCCGGTCGTTGTCACCGCCCGACACGTATGTAGCAGGGGACGCGAATTGCACCGTCCCCAAGCTCGAGGAGGCTGTAAAAGCGGATGCGTCCGGGCCGGCAAGGCTGTAGACAATCGGGGATGTGCCGGACGCTTGTACAGTAGTGACGGCAATCGCGCCATGGTTCACATTGATCGTGGCCGTCGCCCCGCCACCGTTCGACGTGATGACCGGCGCAGTACCGGCGACTACCTCGCGAATTGTGATCGCGAATCCCTGCGTGTCGTACTGCCCGAAGGCGTTCATGGCGCGAACGATGACGTTGTAGACGTTGTCCGCGCCGGCATCAATCGGAGAAGCGAAGACCGGTGCAGTCAGAAACGATAGCTCGCCCGTGGCAGAACTGACCGTGAACCTTGCTGCATCCGCCCCCCCGGCGATCGAATACGTGATCGGGATGGTGCCTGTTGCGGCGACTGTTCCGACGAATGTCGTGCCCTCGTCTGCCGTCAGGACTACAGAAGACGCGTTGCCGTATGAAGTGATCGATGGGGCAATGGTTCCGGACGGCGGGGGTGCTGGAGGAGGGCCGCCGCCGCCCAGGGCCTCGAGCTCGCGCTTGGTCCGTGCCAGAACTACCCTGTCGCGGTACCATTTCATCAGCCGCTCAAGCCTCGCGCATGCCATAGCCGCACTCCATCGGCTATTGTACCGCGAGCAGGGTTATCGCGGCCCCCCCCCTCAAGCATCGACATCCAGAAACTGGCGTCCGCCTGCCTGCCGTCACGATCAGCGGCGACCATCTCGGCCCTGTCTCGAGCGTCGTTGCCGTAGCCTGCGAACTCTCGCGCCCGTCCCGGCCCATGGATTGCCCATCCGCCATCGGCAGTGCGTACGACGTGGTGCTCGCGCTTTGCTTCTGGAGAGTTGGCGCTGGAAGGGCGGCCAAGATCACCGCCTGCCTTCACCCCGCAATCTTGGCTGCTAACCGCCCCAGCATCGCCATCAAACCTTTCTGCCCAGAGATACATCCAGTTCGGCTGGTTGGCGCGATGCCACAACTCGTGCCATTCCGAAGCCCGATTCGCCTTCGCCGTACTCGAGCCGGCGGCATTGCTCGCAGTGAGCGGATACTTCCCCGCCCTGGTCATCTCGCTGATCATCTCGGCACAGACCGCATCCTCAAAGTCCGCGATCATTTTTTTACCATCCCTGATGACTGCTTTGCGGAAGTATTCGAGCCCTTCCTCTCGAGTCATTATTTTCTTGCTCATTCAGCCTCCAAGACGTGCTCTTCCAGAACCACGATCACCCGCTCGCGGTTCGCCAATGGGCGGTCCAGACTTACCGATACGCACGGCATACCCTGAACCGTTTTGTGGCCCGCGACAACCCCTGTCCTAGGCCAGTATTCTCCGCCGACAATCTCGACGCGGGTGCCGACCTCAATCATTTTGGCCTGTCCACCGTCTCGAATGCGCGAACCTGATGAAGTCACTGTAGATGCGCGTCGGCAAGTAAAGCGGCTTCGTCCCCCGAGAGCTTGATGGACACAGATCGCTGGTCCGGCATGCCATGCCGCCGACGTCGTCCAGCGCCGCAATTATTTTCGCCAACAAGGATCCGGCCCGATATCGCCGCAGAGGAGATTGCACTAGGGGGGTAACGGCTTGCTGCGCTGTCCATTCCATTGCTGCTGTCATTTTCCATCCACCACCCTGATCGCCGCCGCAGGCACCATCCGCCCACTGCCTGCCGGGTACTCGACCATGCAGCTAGAGAACACGCCGAACTCATGCCGATTGTTCGGCCATTTTGCATCGCAGGCCATGAACTCAACGAATATCGCCAGAGAGAAAATGAACATGAAGACACCAGCCGTCACGCCGACAACGAACAGAATGATTTTCGCGTCATCACTCATCGTCCGCCCCCACTTCGCGCTCGAGCCGTTTGCACGGCACGGAATTGACTGTCCGCGCTTCCGGGCATATCACGCTCATATTCTCGCCCTTGGCGGCGCTCCCGCGCTCATCTGCATGCCGATCGATGTAGCCTCGGCTCAGGATCAGGTGCCGCACGGTTTGCTGCCCTACTACCTCGGCGTATCTGCAATGCCAACATGACTCGCTCACCTGGCCTCCTTCGTCAGTCCGCGCCATTCGTCCCCGGGCACGCTCGACATCCTGAACCCATCTACATCGAACCATTGCATCTGTTCTCCGTTTTTACGCCACTCCCAGCGTCTCACCTTGGAATAAGCCCCGGACCATTGCACAAATCGAACCTCATAAAAGCCCGCCCGAGTCGGCATCTCCGGCCATTTGAACCACGGTGTACGCTTCATATCCACCCCCATAGCCGCAGCGACAGCCAGATGACCCATGACCAACTGGCAACAAGCAGCGAAAACAACCCGCTAGCAATGGCGTCTTCCCGCGACAGCCCCGGCTTTGTGGAAAACAAATACCAGAGGCAAATCGCCGTGATCACTCCGGGAATAATCCACGTTCCGATGCTGATCGTCATTTAAGCCTCCATATCGGCACCCGATGATTGTTCCCCGCAAGCGGGCCTTTGCACCGCTTCAGCACGCCGGATTCAGTCAGCACCCGGCAAGCGATGTTGATCGAGTCCCGCGATACGCCCAGCGCCTCGGCGATTTCCGTTGTCGTCATCCCGCGCCCCTCGGCCATAAGCAGGGGCGGTACGCGGTCGACGGATCTTGTGGCTTTGCGCGGAGGCTGCGAGGCGTGCCAAGGCGGCATGTCGGCGGATAGCCTACTGACCGTCCAGTCAATTACGCTGCTCATTTGCTTGGCACGTCCTTCGGTGCGTACAGGCGGATCTGGATCATGTCGCCCCGAACGAGGAACCACTTGAACTGCGGATACCGCTCTATCGCCTGCCTGAGCTTTATCCGCGCAGGCTCGCGCATCCGGCCTTTCACCTCGATGGCTTCGAGCTCCCCTGCGGCAGTGCAGGCGATGAAGTCCACTCGGTACATGATGTCGCCAGGAAGGCGCAGATGGATGCCCTCGTAAACCCAGCTACGAAGCTCCCCGGCGCGTATGCGGATGTCGAGCAACTCGGCAAACCGCTCCTCCCACTTCGACTTGAACTTCGGCCCTGCCCGCAAGAAAGTATCAGGTTGACCCTCTAGGATCGATTCGGCGGGCTCTTGGCTACCCGTACCCGTTTTCGCCACCCGAACGCGCTCTAGGTGCCTTCTCGCGTCCTCCTCGGTCATTCTGAGCACGATCAGCGACCGTAAATCTTCGGCAGACCGGACCCTTCGGCCGGGAGCGATAACCGCTTCACCGGCCGGCCGGCTGCGAACGCATTCCACGCCACAACGGTCAGCGAGGCGATGTCCTCCCGCAACATCCTGCGCGATGACATTTTGTCCGCCAGCAACTTCTGGCGCAGGAGCAGGATCGGCGACCCGGCCTGCAGCCCCTCGCCCGTCGTCAGCCGCGTGCCGAACTCTGCCGCCTTTGCCGAGTCAGCCTCGCCGAACAGGTAGCATAGGCCGGCAATGATCGACAGCGGCGCAAACCGACGCGTTTCGTAGCACAGTCGAATGTAGTCAACGATCCCCGGATATTCCTCGCTGGCCTCGACGATCTCGATGTTCGTGAACGGCACGCCGATCCGGTTGTGCCCGCGCTTCACGGCCAAGATCACGCGCAAGGATGCGGCAACTGCTGCCGATTGCTTCGTCCCAGTCATTGCCAGAACCTACCCGGCGCCGCGCTCTTTGCCCTGATCGATGCTGACGAAGTTCTCATCAGGAATGCCCTTGACAACCTTCGTGACGAATGGCGTATCGGCTACGATGCAGGCATGGCAGCGATGGTGCCCGTTCAGCAGCGCCCCGCTTTTGCCGATGATTATCGTCTCGCCGTTGAGCAGCCACTTGCCTTGCGCCATTGCATCGGCATACGTCGAGACGCGCTGTCTCGTGATTGCCCGGTTGCCGTTGCTCGACGCAAGCAACCGCCGCGCATCGTCCGGCGTGATCTCGACATCGGGCGATGGCGGCAACTGGTCGAGCCTGATCGGCCCCGCTTGGCGACGCCCGCGAATCATATCTGCAAGACTCGGCGACAGCACTGCGACGCCACTACCCGTCATTTCCTCGATTTTCATTTCGTCATCTCCTTGGTTAAAACGTACATCGCCATCCCTGACCTCGGCTGGCGCAGCGTCACGATCTGATGGCCCCGCTTGCGCAGGTACAGGATCACGGACGCTGGTCGCAGGATGCCGAATCGATCGATGATCTGGCCGGTTGTCAGTCCTTTGCGGCGCAATGCGCGGAGGATTGTCTGCTGGGGGGCGCTCATGTTGACTCGTCCCACGTCCCGTCTTCCCTGCGGTCAATCGTTATTGACTTCGGCGTATACGGAAACGTGATGTCCACGCGGCTATCCTTCGACGTAACGCAAGTTCCATCGGGATCTCTGAATATTCGGCCCTGAATGTCATATGCCGTCCCATCCGAGCGCCTGAACACATGACGGCACCGAATGTTCTGAGCCTGCATGTCCTCATCGTAGTCAAGCGCCCACCACTCGGATTCCGCCCCCGTTAGCGGGCCAAGCGGCTCGAACCTCAGCAGCTTGTTAAGCGCATTCGCCACATACGACGCCGAGAATCCAGAGTGCCCCTGCCCTGCGAACACCTCGACAATGCTCAGAATGTCTTGTGCTGCTGCTGCATTCATCTCGTCTTCGCTTTCAAGCATCCCAATGCCCTGCAACTCACGCTTTGCGTGATCAACTAAAGTGCTCATGCTGCCGACCCAGGCGGAACGGGCAGAGGCATCCAATGGGTAGGGTCAATCGGGCATATCGGCTCTTCTATCCGGTCCATGTAGCAGACCCACTCTCCGCCGTCACCCTCGTTCGCCCACCACGCCGCGACATACGTGTTGTGCTCGCAGCACGTCTCAGCATGTCCAGATTCATTCCCCGGCGCATCGTTGTTCATGATGAGGATTGCCACCCCGTCACGCGGCGCTGTTTCGATTCGTTGCCATTCTGTCATGCTGCCCTCGCTGGTTTCTCGAAGTGTTTGCCCGCAGGCCCGCAACGCTTCGGGTCCATGCGGATGAGCACCGACGCCCGCCGGTGCCGGTCGCAGACCACCCAGTTCGGCGGATTGGCGAAGCGCACGATGCTGTGATGGGCGCACTGACGGCAGTCGACCTTGCTCGATGTGATCGCCGCGTAGGTTTCGTTCGACAGGTCGTCTTTCATGCTGCCGCGCTCACGAACGCCGCCGCGACTGCCGGAACAATCGCATTGCCGTAGCCCCTGAGTCGTCCCACACGGGCGGGTACCCCATGAGCCAGCGGGAATGTGCCGGGCTCAACTGGCCGCCACTTTTCATCCCGGCAGAAGAGCCAGTCAATATCTGACCATCCGCCGTGATCCTCGCCGGTCCCGCCATGTGAACCTGCACGCGCAGATTGTTCGGGTCGCGTTGCTGTTCCGATGGACTGAAAGTCCCATGCTTTGCGTCCTGCGCTGTCGGCGTTCCCCACCCCGCAAGTTGCGCCTGACTCTGGAGGTTCAGCCCCCCGTCTCGCCCCTGCGTCCCTGCCCCCGTCGATGCGTTTGTGTGCGGTGTCGCCCACCCTGCCAGCCACGCTGTCCTGCCCAGCAGCGCATTGATCGGCACGTTGTCGCACTGCCCCCCGTCCTTCCAGTCCCGCGAGGTCGGTGTGGGCCACCCAGTACAGTCGCTGGCGGATGTGCGGTGCGCCGATGCTGTGTGCGCCCAATACCGCCGACCCGCAGGCGTAACCTTCTCTTTCCAGGTCTGTGCATACAAGATCGAGCCATCCGTGCCCAATCGCTGCGCTAACCTGCTCGCCAAAGAGGCTTGGAGGCTTGCACTCGCGGATGAGCCGGAACCAATCAGGCCAGAGATGTCGATCGTCGGCACCGCCTTTGCCTTTGCCCGCCGTGCTGAAGCCTTGACAGGGGCATGATCCTGTCCAGACCTCTCGGTCGTCTGGCCATCCGGCGATTCGCAGGGCGAGGCTCCATCCCCCGATGCCAGCGAAGAAGTGAAACTGCCGGAATCCCAGAAGGTCATCTGGTTCGACATCGACAATCGATCGCTCATCAACTTCCCCGTTTGCAATGCGCCCGCCCTTGATCAGCTCGCGCAGCCACGCTGCGGCCTTCGGGTCGTTTTCGTTGTAGTAGGCACTCATCCCGGCACCCTCTTCATTCCCTTGAGTAGATCGGCCATCAATTGCCGCGCCCGCTCCGGCTCGACTACCTGCGTGTCGTCCGGCAAGGCAATCGGCTTTACCTGATGCGCCCTTTCCGCCGCCGCAGCGCGTACCAGCGAGATGAATTCCGGCAGGGTAGGCGGCCATGGGGACGGGTTATCGGGCAGATCCCGGACCGCCTTTGCGATCGATTCTGCCGAGAATTTACTCAGAGCCGCGCCCCATGCCTCATTCCGTTCGCTATCCGGCACGTCCTGCCACATCGCGTCAACCTTGGCCGTGCCGTAAATTGCCGCGAATCTGATAAATATTCTGTCGACCCACTTCTGGCTGATTGCCATTGCTAGCCCCCTGTAATCGCGCCATGAATGCAGATTTCGGCGTATCGATGATCGTCACCTCGTCTTCCCACCGCTCGCCCCGCAACCACGTTGCTGGGTGCGGCACAAACCGGATATCCGTCCACTGCGTCGCTGATCGCTGAATCGCGGCGATGACCGCATCCAGCGGTGGGCGGATTGATTCGGTTTGCGCCCAAGCTTTTCTAGCCTCGGCTTTCGCCACCCTTCGCGGGTAGGCTTGCCAGAATTCGTCGAACTCGCTCATGCTTCCCCCGTTGCCCCCCGCTGCCGCGAAGGTAGTAAATGACATCCGCGTACCCGGTAGCCAGCGTCTCGGCTGGCACCCCGGTCAGCGCCTCGATCTGCACCGCCTTGCGCAGCGATACAGGCCGATCCCCTGCCGCCCAGTTCGCCATCGTGGCGGGCGTCACGCCCAGCACGCGGCACAGATCGGCATAAGTACCGCCTACCCTGCGGGCGGCTTCGAGCAATTCTTGGCGTGGCGTCGATTTCATGCACCGATGATATACGGCATCGCCTAAGCATGCAAGCGGCAATCGAAATTTATTTGCAGGCGCGATCCGTTTTCGCTAGAATGGGAATTGTGCGGTGTGGTAGCCGTGTCAAGATTGTAAAAAGCCCAGTGATCTGGGGGTGGCCTGCTTCGGCAGGGCGTGACTTTGACACGACTACCACCCACCTTCAGATCAGTGGGCTTTTTTTCGTCTGTAACTAGAGCTGCCGCACATAGTAAAGGGGGGGCAATTATCCTCAGCCCCGTCCAACTGTAGCTGGCGCAGCGACGACGACGCGCGTGGGAAGGAATACCCCTGCCAGCCTGCGGACCAGCAGCACGCGAAAGCCCTGCCCCGCACTGTGAGATGCCAGGATTGGACTTCTGGCGGATGGTTTTTCTTCGCCCCGTTGATATTGATCGATTCAACTTCAAAACAGGCTTGCAAGATGAAACTTAGCGATTACCTGCGTGCGAAGTACCCGCACGGCTTTTCAGGAATGCCAGCATCCGAAGCCGCAATACTAGGCATTCCGATGCCGCTAGAGAAAGGATGGGCACAACGGCACGCAAGCATGACGCTATCGCAAGCACAGCAGGACGCCCTCCTTGCAAGCCTACAGAAGCAGCTAACCAAGAAGAATGAGAAACGCAAGGGATACGCTGAGCTAGCGATTGATTTCCTGCAGAATGCAGGCGAATTCAAGGCAGAAGTTGAGCACCTAAAACGCCAAAAAGAGCGTAAAAAATCGCGCGAGCGTAGAAGCGAAGACTTCCTGAAGGAAGTGGCAACTCCAAAGCCGTCGCCGTCTAGCGATGAGTTCCTAAAGTCGTATGAATGGCGTCGCGTGCGAATGGCAGTTCTCAAGCGCGACGGCGCTATCTGCGCCTGCTGCGGTGCTACGCGGGCCGATGGCGTATCGATGCACGTCGATCACATCAAGCCGCGTAGGCTCTTCCCCGCACTAGCCCTTGACGCTAACAACCTGCAAGTCCTTTGCGAAGTATGCAACCACGGCAAGGGCAACTGGGACATGACGGACTGGCGCGGATCTGCCGCAAAGCCAGACGACGACCCCGCAGACGAATTTCGCCAGCGTTTTGCCTAGCCGCTCCACTGTTACAAAATAGTTGCGCTTTCCTGTTGACACGGCATTAGCCATTGGCTAATATATCTACACACCAACGCAACCGGAGAGACTCATGCACGCAAATCTAAGCAATTACGACAAGACATACCGGCGGTTCGCCGACGAGGAAGACGCAATCGGCGATCTCGTCGGAAAAGCCGAAGCGCAGCAGGCCGAAGCCCTCGCGGGCGATGGAACCTACGCATGGACGCTGAACGGCCAGCTTCGGCGGCAGAGCCTGATCGCGGAAACGCTCGACTGGCTTGCCGATCACGAGAAGGAGGCGCTCAAAGTGCTGCGCGGCAAGCTGTCGATGACGGAGGTGCTCGCACTGATGGCGCAAGAGCAGGGTGAAGCGGAGTACGCAGAGCAGCGGCCTGCGGACTATGACGACAGGGGCGGCAGCCATGAATAAGCCAACCGCCGGCGACAACCTCGTCCGGGACTGCATGGCAGTAATCCGAGAATGGCACGCGACAACATCCGAAAACGGACGCGGCGTTGACGACTACACACGCGGCATGTACACCGGGCAAATCATCATCGCCATGTACATGCTGGACGCCGACAGGGCGGTTGCCAAAGCTGCTCTCGAAGAGATTGAAGCGATGCGCGATCCTGCGAAGGAAGAAGCATGAGCAAGCGATTCGTGATTGAAGGCGAGTGGTCCGGGTACACCAGCGCACAGCGCCGCGTTGTGCATCGGACGGTCCACTCTTCAAGCCCTCGCCTGCGGAAATGGTGTGACACGCACGGTCTGTGCGTCTTCTCGGACGGAACGACGTTGCATGTCACCGCAAGGGACTGTACCCCACGGGAGCGCGTCAAAGTGATCAACGCATATACGTCTCTGATCCTGGATGCCGTCTTCTCGACAGAAAAGGAGGCAGCATGACCGAACTCGGATCAATCCACGACATCCGCGACGCCGACATTCGGTATCAGGCGACGGAGATAGTCCGGCAGGCGCTGCTTATCGGCGAACTGAGCGACGAGAACCGCGACCTGCGGCTAGAGCGCGACATGCTCATCGAGACGATCAGGCAGCAGGCGGAATGGCTGCGCGGCAATCGTGCCGGGTGGCAGGCGGCACTGATCGAGAAAGCGGCGGGAATCTACCAACAGGAGCAGAAATGAAGACATTCGATGCAAACGAAGTACTGGCGGCAATTTCGCGAGAGAACGAAGAGTTCTCATCCTTGATAGTCAAGTCCGGGCATAACAAGCCTTTTCTGAAGCTGATCTATTTCGCTGGGGCGGTCTGCGCGGCAAGGAACTTACTGCAAGCCGAAGACAAGGCATCAGAGGATCTCGTTTTGAAGCTGACATCGGCCGTCGCAGAAACCGGGAGCGTCCTGATGGCAGAAATCGCCGAGGAGTTAAAGAAATGAACCGAAACGACAGAATCAACCAGGACACCGCGAAGATGTGGATCGACATCATCCGCAAATCCTTTCGCGGCGAGACGATCAACGAGGAACGTGCCGAGCGGGCCTGCGGGCATTGGATCGCCCGCGATGCACGGAACCGGACGCTTGAGCAGGACCGCGCCGAATGGCTGGCAATCAAGTGGATTCTGCTTGGCGTCGTCGTATTCGGGACGCTTGCGGGGGCGATCTGGTGAGCTGGCTCTGCATCCTCGCCGCGTTCGTCGCGTTCGTCCTAGGCTTCGGCATTTCGGCCGTTCTGGCTATCGCAAGGGATTGACCATGAGAGGCTATGCCGCAATCGGCCTGCACTCGCCGAAAAACAATCTGAACGTCGGATCAGTCCTGCGTGCCGCTGCGTGCTATCAAGCTGCAATGGTTGCCACGACCGGCGACAGGTACCGCAGGGCCAGCACCGACACGACGAAAGCCTATCGGCATATCCCGCTGCTGTCGTTTTCATCTCTGCGCGATGCCGTGCCATTTGACTGCGTGCCGATTGCCGTCGATCTGGTTGAAGGCGCGAAGTCACTGGTGACGTACACGCACCCTGAGCGGGCCTTTTACGTCTTCGGCCCGGAGGATGGCACGCTTGGCAGGGATACGCTCAGTTGGTGCCGAGACGTGATCATGGTGCCGACGGCGTACTGCATGAACCTTGCCGCGACGGTGAACGTCGTTCTCTACGATCGGATGGTGAAGCAATGAGCACTGCAGCCGGCAAGCGATGGATGGGCAAGGTGGCTGGCATCGGCTGTATCTTCTGCCGGCTAATGCACCATGGCGAAACGCCAGCGCAAGTCCACCACATCCGCGAGGGCAGGATAGCTCGCAACGACTTCCTGACGCTGCCAGCCTGCCCGGAGCACCACACAGGCACCGCAGCATCCGTCCACATGGCGAAGGCCAACCTGATGCGCCAGATCGGGCTCACAAGCGAGTTTGACGTGCTGGCGCTCGTTATTGAAATCATCGAGGGAGAATCGAAGTGAGCGAAGAGACGACAGCAACACTTTCGGCCGCAATGGCAAAGGCTTTCGCCAGCATCGACGGCGCGGTGAAGGACTCGCAGAACCCGCACTTCAAGAACCGCTATGCCGATCTGTCGGCGGTCATCGACGCTATCAAGCCGGCACTCGTCGCGAATGATCTGTGGATGCGGCAGGTCACTCACGAGTCCGATCGTGGCGTGACGGTGGAAACGATTGTTCACCACGCAGGCGGCGATTCGCTGTCATTTGGCAAGCTGTTCGTTCCGGCTAGCAAGATGGACGCGCAAGGGTTTGGCTCAAGCCTCACGTATGCGAAACGCTATTCGCTCACGACTGCTTTCTGCCTGCGGGTGTTCGACGACGACGCCGAACTAGCCCGCGTATCGCATGATCGGGACGCGAAGAAGCAGACAAACGATGCCCTGCTCGAAACCCTGCGCAATGCGGCGCTAGACGGGCCTGAGATCCTGCAGAAGGCGTTCGCGCTCAATAAGGCAGCACCGGGCTTCGCGGCGACGTGGCAGCAGCATGGCGAGGCGCTGAAGGCGGCAGCTGCACAGGCGCAACCAGCATGACGCTACAGCGCCTTCCAGACGGCACGCAAAACCCGGCATGGGTAAAGGATCGTCAGGGCAAACTCGGCGGATCGATGATTGGCAAGATCATCACGCAGAAAAAGCCTGGAGAGTTGACTCAGGGGGCAATTACGCTTGCCCGCAAACTGGCGCTGGAACGCTACTACGGGCGGTCGTTCTGCTATGCGCCGCCAGAGAACGAGGACATCATGCGCGGGATTGAGTCCGAGCCTTCGGCGCTTGCCGAGTATGAGCTTGTCAAAGGCTTGCTTCTGTCGCCTGCACGATGGGTCGAGCATCCGGATATTGAAGGAGCAGGAGCAACGCCGGACGCATTTTCAGGGCTAGACGGGCTAGTGCAAGCGAAAGCGCCTCGGTATGACAACTATGCCATGGCAATCGTATCGGGAAAATTCCCCGCCGATCACGTCGATCAAATGCAATGGGAAATGGCCGTCACGAAACGCAAGTGGAACGACTTAGTTCTTTATTGCTCAGAATTCCCTGATGGGCAGCGAATATGGGTGCGCCGACTGCACGCTGATCCGGAACGTATCGCCGTTCTTGAAAATCAGGCGCGACTTTTTTTAGCAGAAGTCGAGGCAATATTTGACGCGCTTCCTTCATTAAACTTCATTGAGGAAACAGACTAATGCCGCGAACTCTACTGCCGCCGAAAGACCGAATTAAAAAGCATGTCGAGATTGCTTCAAACGGATGTTGGCTTTGGAACTCGTTTTGTGGCAAGGATGGATATGGGCAAGTCAGCATTGGGGGCGGGAAATCAGCGCGTGCTCACCGGATTTCATATGTTGATTTTATAGGGCCAATCCCGCCAGGGTTGTATGTATGTCATTCATGCGATACCCCTCAGTGCGTTAACCCTGCGCACTTGTTCCTCGGAACAGCAAAAGACAACGCAGCAGATTGCATAGCCAAAGGAAGGGCAAAAAAGGCCCCTCAGGGTGAAGAGCACCCAATGGCCAAACTAACGAATATGGATGTTTGGATTATGCGAAAGCTGTATTTAATTGGATTCAGACCAACGCATATTTCAAAGCGGTTTGGTGTTTCTCCTTCGTGCGCCAACACAGTCTGCAGAGGTGTGTCCCACAAGAGGGTTGACATGGAGGCTCAGCGCAGTGAATGGGCAAGAACGAACAGGTTCGCCATTGCATTGGCAGCGAAAAAATCAATCAACACGGGGTCAGCATGAGCGCCACAATTCACCGGCTTGACGCCACTGCAAGCCCCGAGTATTCACGCCTAACGCAACGCCAGAAAACCGTTTTGAGGCTCACCGCTGAGGGGATGTGCATGAAGGACATCGGCCGAACGATGGGCGTTGCCACGGGCACCGTCAAGGCGCACCGCTGCGTGATCCGGCAAGTGCTGGGCGCGGATCAATATCGGCGCTACGTGTACCGTGGCGCGGCATGACGGCAGCCGGCGGTCCGGCAACACCGGCAGCCTGATACGCCCAGTCTCCCACGAACGTCGGGCGGGGTCAGGCCAGGGGCGCGACTGTAACGCGCACAACCAACCAACAGGAGCATCAAATGATCGGAAAATACTGTGTCATCAGAACGTACTCTGCAGGCGTCCACGTCGGCGAACTCGTCTCGCATTCTGGCGCTGAGGTTGGCCTCAAAAACGCTCGCCGAATCTGGCGGTGGAAAGGCGCGAATACGCTGCATGAAATCGCGCTGAGGGGCGTCGGTGATGGCTCTCGGGTAAGCGACGAAGTGCCGGAGATTGTGCTCACAGAGGCGGTCGAGATTATCCCGTGCGCCGATGCGGCGACCGAGAATCTGCGAGCAGCGAAATGGGCACGCTGAAGGCTGATCGAATGTACGGCTACGGCTACGGCTACGGCTACGGCTACGGCTACGGCTACGGCTACGGCTACGGCTCCGGCTCCGGCTACGGCGACGGCTCCGGCGACGGCGACGGCTACGGCTCCGGCTCCGGCGACGGCTCCGGCTCCGGCTCCGGCTCCGGCTCCGGCTCCGGCTACGGCGACGGCTCCGGCGACGGCGACGGCGACGGCGACGGCTACGGCGACGGCGACGGCGACGGCGACGGCTACGGCGACGGCGACGGCTACGGCGACGGCGACGGCGACGGCGACGGCGACGGCGACGGCTAGCAATGTCTCAAAACCGGCCCGCTGCGCGCGGGTCAATACCAACCAACAGGAGCAATGCAATGGACCGATACGCAGCACTGCGCTTTGCACTCGCGGCAGGGCCGACAGATGGACCGTGGCAATCAACTGACAACAGTTGGGAAACGAGTTCTGTCGACGCGAGCGACACGACGGTTGCTCGATGTGAGATTGACGGCAGAGTCGACGAGGACACGCAGGAAAAGTACGAACGGATCAAGAGTGTCGACGCTCGCTATATTGCGGCGGCCGACCCGGCGACGATTGCCGAACTGCTGAGAGAGTTGGATGAGATTAAGACTCTCGTCGCTCGTCTCAAACAAGAGGCGCAGATACACTCACAAGAGGCCCGCACGGCCAACGCAACGATTGCCGAGATATATCAGGCAATCAGCGGATCGACTGGCGAGCCTGGCAACTGGAATGGGGCAGAGCCGGTGCGCAAGCTGGTTGCCGAGCGGGATGCGCTGCGAGCCTTCGCGCAAGACATGATGAGTCGATGGCCAGAGTGCGGTATCGATGGGGATGAATTGGAGCGAGCGGCAATCAAACATGAGCTAGTGAGGATGCGTCAGTGCACAACGCCATGCAGACCGGAGTGCAGTTGCACGGACTACTACGAACAGGATGAGTTTGCCGCCGGCATTGACTGCTACCGGAGAACGAAACTACTGACGGGGAAAGCCGATGAGTGACTTCAGGGAATTGCGCGAGGCGCTGGCGGATCTATCCAAATTCCGATCACCGATTCGTGATGATTACGCTGCCTTGCTTTGCGTGATTGACCGCTTAGGCCGCGCGGCCGACGAGCATACGCTACGCGCCCTGCTTGCCGACCTCGACGCGGCACGGGCGGAGATTGCGAGGTTGACAACACTGCGTCCGATGAGCGAGCTGACATTCGCAGACGGGAATGTCCTGTTCCATCCAACGGCGGACGCGGACGACGCCCGTCCGACAGCAGAGGTCCACGACGTGTCGTTCCTGACGTGTCGCGAGCGCAGTGAATGGTTCAGGGGATGGACGCCGATCTTGGAGGCAACGCCATGAAGAAACCAACGAAGTGCTTAGGCGGATTCCCAGGGCCATGCAGCAACAAACCCGGCACGCCGTGGACGCCGTACTGGTGCCATGAGTGCGACAAGAAGCGCATGGACGGCATCAGCAACAACCTGAAATCAATGCTGAGTGAACTTAAGCAGGAGGCAAAGCCATGAGCCCGATTCCAATCTCAGCGGCCAAGTTGATCGCTACAACCTACGACTACGATCAAGTGGTGATCATCGCCCGCAAGATCGACGGAGGCGAGCACTGCACGACTTACGGTGTCGACAAGGCTAATTGCGACGTTGCCGCTCGCATCGGCGACTTCCTGAAGTTCAAGGTGATGAACTGGGCGAAAGATAACGCCGTGGGGGGGGGAAAGGTCATGACCCCAGCCGACACTCTTCGCGCCGCGCGGGCGCTGATCGCAGAACTACCCTGGTGGACTCAGCGCACATCCGCCCGCAAGGTAGATGGAACAGTGACCGGGACGAAGAACAAGATGGCGTACTCGCGATGCTCGCTCGGCGCGATCAATGCTGTTACGGACTCCGTTCGCGACGCCAACGAAGCATGCGGGCCGCTCGCTTTGGCTGCGCAAGTGGAAGGCGCCTGCTTGACCGAATGGAACGACGCACCTGAGCGCACCCACGCGGAAGTCCTGGCCGCGTTCGATCGGGCGATTGAGATTGCGGAGAAGCAATGAGCAAACACACATGCCACTGGCCCGGATGCAATCGAGTCGTGCCGCCGTCGATGTGGGGCTGCAAGTCACATTGGTTCTCGCTTCCGAAGTCGTTGCGAGATCGCATATGGGCGACTTACGTTCCGGGACAAGAAATCACGAAGCGGCCATCGCAGGCGTACCTTGACGCGGCGATGGATGTGCAACGATGGATTGCGGAGAAGAGCGAGTGAACTGGACAGAAGCCGTACAAGCAATGCAAAACGGCGCTCACGTGCGTCGCAAATCAAAGACGCCGCGACAACTTGTTTCAACCGATGGCGAATCAGTGCCGGTCTATTTTTGCGGTGCTGAAGCCTGCTATCTGATGCATGCGTGGACCGATAAAGGGATCGGCGTCCAAGTGTTTATGGGTAGTGGGTCAAAGCAACCGTTCATCCCGGAATCAGATGATGTTGTCGCGAATGACTGGACTGAAGTTGACGGGGGAACAATGCTGCTAGAAGGGGATAGGCCATGACCGAGCCAACAACGCAGGAACTGATTGACTGGCTGGACGAATACGCGCGAAAGCAAGCAGTATTCGCCGGAGACGAACTCGGCGAAGATCCGCTGGTCGCCAGCAGAATCAAGATGCTTCGCGCCATCGCCGAGCGCCTGCTAGCGATGCAGTGGCGCAAGGTGAGTGAAGCGCCGAAGGATGGCTCCGCCGTATTGGTTCAGTGGGCCAGCGGGCATGTCAGCCAGTGCGAATACAAGTTTGGCCAGTGGTGCTACACATCCATTGGTCCGATGAACCCGTATGACATCGACATCCGAGGATGGATGCCACTGCCACGACTTCCTCATCCACCGGAGGGCGAATAATGCTGCGTAGAGTATCGGTACACGAGTCGTTCTCGCTGACATCTCATCCGATCGAGGTGACGTTCTGGCTCGATAGACCGGTGGAGATTCGGTTGGAGAAAGGGATGTCGCGCAGTCAAGTCCTGGAAATGGCGCGACTGCTCATGAAGATGCTTGAGACAGAGCAGCCACCGGAGGGCGAGCGATGAAATCACACGTCCAGTTGCCAGACGGCGAGATTGTGTTTATCCCGCATCGCGAATGCATGGAGGCCAGCGGATCCTGCTTTATGGAGGGCCGCTGCCAGTCGAATTGCAGAGCAAGGGAAAGAGCGAATCGCGGCAAAGATGCAATCAGCACGATGTACACCGTTACTTTACTGCTTGGCCTGGATCGCGGCGCGGCCGGGCACCAAATTGTCAGCGCATTGCGCGCGCTGAAGGAAAAGGCTAAACGTGCAGAGGGCGGGCGATGACGCAATACGACGTCTCAACACTCGACGGTATCGCCGCAATCCCGCAAGACAGGCTGACTGCGTTCCTCGCCGAACTGCCGACTATGCTCTCCCTCGTGCGCAACCGCGAATCGTTCATGCGGCCTGTCGAGCATCAGGCGGTGATCTGGATTGACGACGGGAAGGATGATGTAGCGTTCGAGTTTGCTTGAGGCATCAGGCAAAGCGACGGCGGTAGTGCGACAAAACTACTGGGTGGAACTACAATAGAACGAAGCACCGACCCGCGCTAACGGATCGATGCCTCTAACCACCTACCTGACTATGAAGGAGTCACGGCATATGGCTGACCAACATTCTAAACGCGCCCCTGGCGGGCAAGTCATTAATATCTCTGGCGAACGATTCGGCATGTTGACGGCAGTTTCGTTTGTTGGGACGTTTGATGGAAACGCAAAATGGACATTTATCTGCGATTGCGGGGCTACCGTCACAGGGCTTGCCTATGTCCTAAAGAGGAAAGAGAATGCCTCGTGCGGCTGCGCTCCAACCATTAAATCAAACCACATTCACGGACTTTCCGAAACGGCTGAGCACAAAGCCTATTGCTCAGCTATGTCTAGGTGCAGGAACAGCCGGGCAATCAAGTACAAGTGGTATGGCGGAAGGGGCATTGAGTTCCGATATAACGACTTCGTTCAGTTTTTTGAAGATGTCGGCTTAAAGCCAACGACACGACATAGCCTTGACAGGATTGATGTCGACGGCCACTACGAGCCAGGCAACGTTAAGTGGTCGACGCAGAAAGAGCAGATGAGAAACGTTCGAACTAATCGATTGATAGCCACGCCGCTTGGCGACATGCTTATGACTGATGCCGCCCACGCTTTTTCTTTGGCAAAAACAACGCTTTCAAATCGAATCAACCGTTTGGGATGGTGCTCAATATGCGCATGCACTTTGAAGCCGCGAGGGCGGTCATGCCCTCACGTCAGAACTCCGCCGAAGCCCCCGCGTTACAAACGCCCGCCGAAGCGTCAAGGAAGGGAGATAGATCCTGAAGCTGTTATAGATGCAAGCGTTGCATCAAGCGGGAACGGCCAAGATGGCATGCGTTCGTAATCACCGGAGGCGCTCCCCGTCCACCTGTAAACTTCCCCTGCCGCGTTCTTCTGCCATAGCAGGCCGTCAGGCCCCTGCCGCGCCTCGACGACATTCCGAGTCTTGGCGTTCTCCGGCGTCAATACGCCATCAAAAAGGATCTGCCCGGTCGGACTGAGAGTGACCAACTTTCCGCGCCATCTGAACGACCCTGGCGGATCGACTGGGGCAGGCACAGGAACGGGCACAGGAACGGGCGTTGGCGAGGGCGTAGAGCCCTCCGCCTTGCACTCCGCGATAGCCTGCTCGATCGACTCTTCGAGCGCCGTCATGCGATCAGCAAGCGCATTCTCCCGCGCCATCATCTCGCCGAACCTCGTCGACAGCGCAACGTACAGCCCGCGCTGATCGGCCAGCTGCGTCGTGAGGCTGCGGATCTCGTCATCGATCGCGACTTTGACGGCGGCGTCAACATACAGCTGAATCTCTTCCTGAATGCTGCTCATTGCATCTCGCCTGCTGAACAAGTGACAATCGGCGGCTTCAGCGGCACGTCAGCGGCCGAACCGGGAATCGGGTATTCCGGACACGTGTACGACCAGATTGGCACAGGCCTCGGGAACAGCTCCGACAGATCGAGAAACAGTTTCCGCGCCTCGTCCATCGACAGCACGATTTCTTTGCCGCCGATCTCTACTGTGATTTTCTTGATGCTCATTTACTCGACCCTCACGATCACGCACGCCGATTCAGTCGGCGCAGCCAGTATTCGGAACTTCCGTCTCTTGCCGTCAATGTACGAATGCCGCATCGCCTGCTTCTCAAGCGTTTTGCGCAGACGAATGCACTCGTCATCGTCGCCGCGCAACGGGACGACGCGCAGATCAAACAGATCGATAGCGGAGTAGTCAATTGGGGGCGGCTTCATCGGCTCACCTCCCTGCCGCTCCGGACGATTTCGAGGCACCTGAGAAACCGTCCGTTTGTCTGGTCGGCTCGCCCAAGTAGCGCTCCAGTATCTTCAAATATTCCGCTCGGAAATACCCCAGTGGATATGCTTCCCCGAGATTCTCTTTCGGCGGCTTCGGGCAGGCTTTCTCGACGTACTGGATTTTGACGACAGGCTCGGGCCGCAGCATTGCGCAGCCGCTTGCTGTAATCAGCAGCGCCAAGCTCAGCCAGAGCGTTGTAGGACGCGACCAGCGCCTCCGTCTCTTCGATCCTGCGTCTTTGCTCATCCTCGATCGCCTTCGCTGCCTGCGCGGCTTCCTGCTGCCTCCTGATAGCCTCTGCGCTCGCTACCGAGTTCGCCGCTTCCAGCACCGCTATCCGCTGATCGCGGGCCGCCAATTCCGGGCGCATGCTTTCGCGGCCCTTCTCGTAGAGAAAACGGCCAGCCATAGTGCCAGCAGCACCGACCCCCAACGCAAGAAACAGCCAGAGCGCCAGACGGATGGTTGCTAGTGGCATAGATCATGGCTCAGTTGCATGCCCCTCGACCCCATCGAGCCGTGATGAATTCAGGCTCGAACCGCAAGAGAATTTTGCGCACATAGTCAAAAGTCTGCTCGTAGTTCGCTTGACTCTTGCCGGGGTTCACGAACTCCACTGACCCGAACCAGAAGCGCGGATCAGCAACCATAGACTGTCCGCGCTTCGTTCGCTGTTCTGATTGATTGTAGCTAGCCATTGCCATCGCCCATCGCTCACAGGTATCGAAGGCATCGGCATGCGTTCGCAGCAAGTCTCTGACCAGCCTTGCCTGCGCCATAATTGACCAGGCTGGATCGCGCCGATTCACCGGCCGAAGTTCCGGGTACATGCGCCCCATCGCGATCGATGTGCCCTCGGTGAATTGAGCCAGTCCGATCGCCCCGGCATACGACACCGCCTGAGAATCGCAGTTGCTCTCGGCTCTCAGTTGCGCGCCCAGCGTCGCCGCAGGAGCGTTGCGCCCGAAGATCTGAGCCGCCGTAGCGATGACATAGAACTGGTACTGATCGCAGGCACGCGGGATCGCCGGCCAAGCCCATGCAGGCAAGGCCAGCGCAGCGATCAAGACAACCGAACGAATGACGCCCATGACAGCATCGAGACGAGGATGTACGCGGCCATCAACTTGCGCTTCTCGAACCACATCACCGACCACGGCTCAAGCTTGACTTTCGGTTCACTGCGCTCGCAAAAGAACCAGTACAACCAGTACCCAAACAGGCCGCCGAGCGACAGGTGGTTGTAGCGCAGCATGATGTCGGCAGCACGGTTCAGGAACTCAAGGCTGCTCGCAGACGCTTGAGGTGCGCTGACGATGCCCATCGCCGCGATGGTAGTGAGCACGGCCATCGTGATCATCGGGCGTTCGTTGATCCACGCGAAGAACTTCTTCATCGCCGCCAAGCATCCCAGAACGCGATCAGCACCATCCGCCAGAGCAGGATGTAGATCGTGATCCCGCTCATGCCGAAGGCCCGCAATTGAGATCGAAATATGCGTACTGCCTTGCGTCAGAGCTAAAGATAAAGACCTTGCCATCCCGGCACGTTGCCTTCAAATCGTCGGGGATGTCGACCGCGCATGACTCGTTTGCCCGCGCACTGCCCGCCAACCACACGGCAACGCCAAGCACTGCAAGCGCGGCTGCGCCATAGACGGCCCATCGGATTGGGCGCGTCCGCCAGCCCCCGCCCTTGCTCTTGTCGATCTCGTTCGCGACGCTGCGCTTGCCCGCTTCAATCTCGGCGTCCAGTTTGATCCGCAAGTCATCGCGCTCAGCCTTCAGCCTGCTGATCGTCGCGGTGTACATCGCTGACGCCTCGCGCTTCCCCTGCTCAATCGCCGCATCCATTGCTGCTTTCGTGATCTGTGCCATCGATTACCTCACAAAACAGTGAACTCAACCACCTCAACAACCTCGATCGGCCAATAGATCTGCGCAGGGTTGCACACGTACTGGCTCTTGCTGACGTATGACGCTTTGCCTCGCGCCGCGTTCTCCGGCACTTTGTACACCCGCGTTGCCTGGTACCGCCGCCGGCGATCACCGTTGTCGGTAGGCTTGGCCGCTGCGTCGAACGGCAGCATGTAGATCAGGCCGTCCGAATAGATCACCCACCGGGACGTTGCCCGCGAGCAGCTGCGCGTGATGTCGGCCTTGATGTCCAGCGGGATGCGCAGATACCCGCCTTGCTCGACGGTGAGATTGCTCTCGGCAGGCTCGATGACGTACGGGTCTGAGCGATTGAGATTGCCAAACCCATAGAACGCGACGACGAAAGCAAGCATCGCAAACGATGTAATGTTCATCACGCGCAAGGCTCGCTCCGACAACATGTCTAGCCAGCCGAGCCGCCGAACCAGCCAGCTTTCCACAACGCAAACAACAGACTCAGGAACCCGGCCCCGCTGAAGACGAATCCAGCGATCTTGAAGAACGTCTTCATCAGCCATTTGTGATGCTCCCGCTCAAGCATCCATTCTCTGAACTCGGCAAGTTCTCGACGCGACAGTGGCTTGTGGTCTTCGTCTTCTGCCTCATGGCTTTCTTCCCGTTTCATGCATCGTTACCACGGCACAGCCGACAAGATTTGCAAACGTTAAATCCTCGCCCGCGCGGACTGCGGCAATCGGATGCGTGGGCGAGGGTTGCATCTATGGCTGGCTCCGGGCGGTCATGCGCGCTGGGGCAAAGCACGGTGCTAAAATAGCGAAGCCGGACAACGCTATCAACGCTGCCCGGCTTCTAACCAATCTGACTATCAAGGAGTCATCATGGCTAATCTGATTGTAGATCGTGTCCCGCATCCGAAAACTCGCGGGTTTGTAGACCATACCGGTGAACGGCACGGGAAGCTCGTTGTGCTTCGCTACGTCGGCCGGCATAAGTCGCAATCCAAATGGCTGATGGAATGCGACTGCGGCAATCTGTCGTCTCCTAATATCAATAGCGTATTGACCGGAGCATGTAAATCGTGCGGATGTTGGAAGCGGGCGTTTAACAAAGAAAGGATTGTGCACGGAGCAATTGGCTCCAGAGAATACAAAGCATGGGTGGCCATGCGATCTAGATGCAACAACCCTAAAAATAAGTTCTACAACAGATATGGCGGGCGCGGGATTAATGTGTCCAAAGACTGGGATAGTTTCACTCAGTTTCTTGCCGACATGGGCAAGGCCCCGCCAAGCACAACGCTTGATAGAATCAATAACGAAATTGAATACTGCAAGGACAATTGCCGGTGGGCTACTAGTTCGCAGCAAGCAAGGAACAAATCCAACAGTATTGCAACACGGTTTAAAGAGTTCGCTGGCGAATCTTATGAAACACTGGGCAAAAGACTTGGAATTGCGCCAAGCACTTTGGCGGCGAGGATACGGCGCGGCTGGTGCGCGGCCTGCGTAATAACCACAAACATTGGCAGCAAATGCGTACATGTCAGGCAGCCGACGCGATGATTGCGTGAAACGTAGTTGGCGGGTCGCCAGAACCGGAACTCCAATCCGTATCAAACGACGACTTAAACATAATGGCCGTCAAGTCACGATTGGGTGTACCCCATGGGT
>Ga0209476_10000078_pt1 | contig 61660 bp, 57 predicted proteins | sample KloWWTrecipitate_FD_187179 | JGI IMG/M metagenome (GOLD analysis project Ga0209476, IMG submission 187179) | Active sludge microbial communities from Klosterneuburg, Austria, studying microevolution and ecology of nitrifiers - Klosterneuburg... | ecosystem: Engineered > WWTP > Aerobic digester... | reverse complement strand
GCGCAGGAAGCCGCACCGACGTCCGTGCTGCATGCCGCACGTGCGTTCCTGCAATGGCGGAAGGCGCAACCGGCGCTGGTGTACGGCGCAATCGCCTTTGTGCCGGCGCCGGACAACGTCCTGGCATTCGTGCGCGAAACCGACGGGCAGCGCTTGTTGGTGACGTTCAATGTTTCCGATGCCGCAGTGGAATGGGCGGGGTATCCCGGCACCGCACTGCTGGAGGTGCCGGGGATGTCCAAGGCCGCCATTGCGGCGCACACATTGCAGCTTCCGCCACGCGGCGTGGCGATTTCAGTATTGAACGGGCAGGGCTGATGCGATGAAATTCCTTTCGTATGCATGGGTATTGGCGTTGGCCTTTCCCGGGTTTGTGCATGCCGAACAAGTGGCGCAGGTGCAGTCGCCCGATGGGCGCATCCAAGTGCAACTCGATCTCAATGGCGAAGGGCGTCTGGCCTATCGCGTGCTGCGCGATGGCAAGCCGGTGCTCAATGATTCGCGGCTGGGCTTCATCTTCCGCAATGGCCGCCAGTTGATGCGTAATCTGCAACTGGAAAAACAGGCGACTCGCAGCCAGGACGATACCTGGGAGCAGCCGTGGGGTGAGCGCCGTTTCGTGCGCGATCACTACAACGAGTTGCGCGCAAGCTTTGTCGAAAAAGACATGGATCACCGCCAGTTCGACATGGTGTTCCGGGTATTCGATGATGGCGTCGGGTTTCGCTACGACGTGCCCAGGCAACCCAAATTGCAGGAAGCGCAAATCGTCGCAGAGTTGACCGAATTTTCCATCGCACGGCCCGCCACCGCATGGTGGATCCCGGCACTGGAGTGGAACCGCGAAGAATATCTCTACCACCGCACGTCGCTCGCGGAAGTCGGCATTGCGCAAACTCCGCTGACTCTGCGCACCGACGATGGCCTGCACATCAGCCTGCACGAGGCCGCACTGGTGGACTACGCCGGGATGAATTTGCTGCATGGTGAAAACGGCGTGCTGCGTGCTGCACTCACCCCGGGTAGCCCGACGCCGGTGGTGCGCAGCACACCCTTCGTCACGCCGTGGCGCACCATCACCCTGAGCGACAACGCCGGTGGCTTGGTGGAATCGAATTTGATCCTGAACCTCAACGAGCCCAACGCACTGGGCGACGTGAGCTGGTTTACCCCCGCCAAATACATGGGTGTGTGGTGGTCCATGCATCTGGATCAGCAGAGTTGGGCTACCGGCCCCAAACACGCAGCCACCACCGCCAACACCAGGCGGGTGATGGCGTTTGCCGCCAGAAACGGGTTTCGCGGCGTGCTGGTGGAAGGCTGGAACCCGGGCTGGGATGGCGACTGGTTTGCCAATGGTTGGGGCTTTGATTACACCCGGCCGACCACCGATTTTGATCTGCAAGGCTTGTCGAAATTCGGTGCCGCCAACGGTGTGCATCTGATCGGCCATCATGAAACCGGTTGCGCCGTGAGCCACTACGCGCGCCAGCTTGATGCGGCGTTTGCGCTGGATCAGCGCAATGGGATCGATGTGGTGAAGACCGGCTATGTCTGCGATGCCGGCCAGATCGAACGGCAGGATGTGGTGGATGGGCCGGTGCTGCGCGAATGGCACGAAGGCCAATGGATGAGCAACCATCACCTGCGCGTGGTGCAGCAAGCTGCCAAGTACCACGTGGCCATCGACGCGCACGAGCCGATCAAGGACACCGGTCTGCGCCGCACGTATCCCAATTGGGTGTCGCGTGAAGGCGCGCGCGGGATGGAATACAACGCCTGGGGCAGCCCGCCCAATCCGCCCGAACATGAAGTGACCCTGGTGTTCACCCGGATGCTGGCGGGGCCGATGGATTACACCCCCGGTGTGCTCAGCCTCACTGGCCGGCATGGGCAGGAAATCCAGAGCACCTTGGCGCGCCAGTTGGCGCTGTATGTGGGCATCTACAGCCCCATCCAGATGGCGGCCGATTTGCCCGAGCATTACACGCAGCACAAGGACGCATTTCAGTTCATCAAAGATGTGGCGGTGGATTGGGATGAAAGCCATGTGCTGGCGGGCGAAGTGGGGCAGTTTGTCGCGATCGCGCGCAAGCAACGCGGCGCACCGGTGTGGTTCCTGGGTGCGATGAATGACCGCACGCCGCGCACGCTGGCACTGAAGCTGGACTTTCTGGATGCCGGCAAACGCTACCGCGCCGAGATCTATCGCGATGGTGATGGCGCCGATTGGAAAGGCGATGCGCGCTTCAGGTTTGTGCGGGAAAGCAAAACCGTCACCTCGAAGGAGGGGCTCTCGCTGTGGCTGGCGGGCGGTGGTGGCGCGGCGGTGCGTTTGTCGCCATTGCCGGAATAAGGCCGGCTTTGGACGTTGGAAAGCGCCCAAAGGAGCGCTTTCCAAGTCATGTGCCGCGTTGTGAAAGTGTGTATTGATGCGGGTTTCACGGGTTTTCGGGGGAGTGCTGCAATGAATACGTATGCAGGGTCTTTCGTTTGCCGCTGCACTGTCACAACATCGCAATGTTCATGCATTTTCAAATGATGCAGGCATGAAAAAGTGGGTGGCAACAGACCATCCAATCATTGAATTACCATTTCCGGAGGGGAAGATGGCGCATTTAAAGAGAAACCTGTTGAGCGTGGCGCTCGCCACCGCAACCATGATGCTGGCGTTGCAAGTGCAAGCACAGGAGGCTGCACAAGCTGCCGCCACACCGGGTGCGACTGCCAAAGCGAAAAAGAAGGCGGATGACGCCAAGAACCTTGATGGGGTCGTTGTCACCGGTATCCGCGGTGGTATCGAACGCGCCATCGACATCAAGAAGCAATCGAACTCGATTGTCGAAGCGATCTCTGCCGAAGACATCGGCAAGTTGCCGGATGTATCGATTGCCGAATCGATTTCACGGTTGCCGGGCCTGACCGCCCAGCGCGTCGCCGGGCGTGCGCAGGTGATCAGTGTGCGCGGCTTGTCGCCGGATTTCTCCACCTCCACCCTCAATGGCCGCGAGCTGGTCAGCACCGGCGATAACCGCAGCGTCGAGTTCGACCAGTACCCGTCCGAGTTGATGGCCGGTGTCACCGTGTACAAGACCCCCGATGCCTCCCTGGTGGGCCAGGGCCTGTCCGGCACGATGGATATGCGCACCGTGCGCCCGCTGGATTACGACAAGCCGGTGATCGCCATCAGCGGTCGTTGGCTGCGCAACGGGATGGGATCGGCCGCCAATGCCAAGGCCAATGGCAACCGCTTCAATATCAGTTACATCGGTCAATCTGCAGACCGCAAGCTCGGCTTTTCAATCGGTTATTCGCATTCGGATACGCCGGTGCAGGAGCAGCAGGTGGGGCTGTATGAGCCTTGGCAGGCGATTGGCACCGGCTGGCGTCCGGGTGTTGCCGCGGGCACGTTCTATTCCGATGGTATCAAGGCGCTGCGCCGCACCGGTTACACCAAGCGCGATGGCGTGATGGCGACCCTGGAAGTGCGTGCCAACGACGCGTGGATCAGCACGTTTGATGTCTTCCATTCGCAGGCCACGCAAGAGAACACGGCCAATCAGTTCGAAGTGCATATCGGTGACTACAACGGTGGCTACGGCCGCTTGAATGTCACCGGCGCACAAGTGAACAGCAATGGCAGCTTCACCGGCGGCGTGGCACAAAACGTGTATCCGCTGGTGCGCGGCATGTATAACCATCGCGAAGACAAAATCGATGCCGCCGGCTGGCGCAATGAATTTTTCTTTGCCAATGGCGTCAAGCTTTCCGCCGATGCCAGCTGGTCGCGGGCCAAGCGTGATGAACTGAATCTGGAGAACAATACCCAGCTGATGCCGGCACCGCAGTTGGATTCGGTTGCGCTGGCGTTTTCCTCCAATGGCTTCTCGCAGCTGGTTCCGGGGCGTGATTATTCCGATCCCACCAAGCTGTTCCTCGCCAACACGATCTACGGCTCGGGCTACGGCAAGGTGCCCAAGGTGGTGGATGAGTTGAAGAGCTTCCGCCTGGATGCCGAATTCCCGGCACCGGGTGCGCTGCAAACGATGTTCTCGGATATCCATGTGGGTGCCAACTATGCCGACCGCAGCAAGCAGAAGTGGCAGCCGGAAGGCAATATCAATTTGGGCGCGCAGGGCATCACTCCGGTGGGCAGTGAATTCCAGTACGGACTGGTGGATCTCGGCTTTGCTGGCGTGGGCCTGATCCCGTCATGGAACGTGCCGGGTGCAGTCGCCAAGTACATGACCTTCAACCCGGTGGATAACCAGCCGTGGCTGATTCCGAAGGCGTGGACGGTCAATGAGAAGATCGGCACCTTCTTCGTGCAGGGCAATATCGACACCACCTGGGGCGATGTGCCCGTGCGCGGCAACGTGGGCGTGCAGGTGCAGCACACCGATCAATCTTCGGATTCGCGCGTGTGGGACAACTCGCAGGCAGCCGGGCATGAGATCCGCCCGTTCACCAATGGCAAGACCTATACCGATGTGTTGCCCAGCCTGAATCTGGCGTTCTCGCTGACCAATGACCAGACCCTGCGCGTGGCCTTGGCCCGTCAGGTGGCGCGCGCGCGCGTGGATCAGTTGCGCGCCTCGGTGGAATTTGGCGTGGACACCACAACCGGCAAGCCGGGTGCCGGTGGTGGCAACCCGCTGCTGGATCCGTGGCGCGCCAATGCCTTTGATATTTCGTGGGAAAAATACTTCGGCAACAAGGCCTATATTGCCGCCGCGTATTTCTACAAGGACCTGACCAGCTACATTTATACCCAGATCCGCGATGGCTATGACTTCACCAGCCTGCTGCAAGGCTGGGTGCCGCCGGCAGGCATGACGGTACCGGTGAAAACCCAAGGCACCATGTCGGCTCCCTTCAATGGCAAGGGCGGCAAGTTGCAAGGTGTGGAGTTGACCGCATCGCTGCCGCTGGACATGTTCACTCCGGTGTTGAAAGGGTTTGGTGTGGTGGCCAGCGCCAGCTTTACCGACAGCAGCATCAAGATCCTGGATCCGGAAAGCGCAAACAGCGTGGGCAATGCGCCCATCAGTCTGCCGGGCCTGTCCAAGCAGGTGTACAACCTCACCGCCTACTACGAGCGCAATGGTTTCGAGTTCCGCGTGAACAACCGTCGCCGTTCGGATTTCATCGGTGAAATCGGCAACTTCGATGGCAACCGCACGTTGCGTTATGTGGTGGGCGAGAACGTCACCGACGCGCAGGTCAGCTACACCTTTGGCGACGGTACCAGCTTCAAGGGTCTGAGCCTGTTGCTGCAATTGGGCAACCTGGGTGATGAGGCTTATCGGACCTATGCCGGCACCAAGGATCGTCCGCTGGAATACATCAAGTGGGGTCGTACCCTGCTGCTGGGTGCCAGCTACAAGTTCTGATCACGCGGCAACGTGTGATGTGCAAAGCGTAACTCCCAAGGCGTAACTCCCTTTACCCCCGCCAGCGCAGCTGGTGGGGGTTTTCTTTGCAGTCGGCGGTCATGTCGATACGGCTGATTGTCCGCGTATCGGCCTAGAATGCCCGGATGCGCAAACATGCCGAATACAAGATGCCCGGGGGCAAGCTGGTGGTGGTGGATATTGCCATCGACCAAGGTCAGTTGCGGGATGTCGCCATCAGTGGTGATTTTTTTCTTGAACCCGACACCGCGTTGACCGCCATCAATAGCGCGCTCAATGGCCAGCCGCTAACGGCGAGCATGGCTGAGCTGGCAGCAGCGGTTGCCCGTAAGCTGCCGGACGAGGTGCGGATGTACGGCATTGATGCCGATGCGATTGCCATGGTGGTGCGCCGTGCGATGGATCAGGCGGAGCAGGCGGAGCAGGCGGAGCAGGCGGATGGTGCAGGCAGCGGCATGGCGATGGAGGAGTGAGGTGAGCAACTGGAACGATTTTGAGTGGCAGCTGATCCACGAAGCGCCACGCGCGCCTGCCTTGCATATGGCACTGGACGAGGTGATCACCGATGCGGTGGCGGCCGGCCACCGCGCACCCACGCTGCGGGTGTGGGAGTGGGCCGCGCCTGCGGTGGTCATCGGGCGCTTCCAGTCGTTACGCAACGAGGTGGATGAAGCCGCAGCCGCTCGCCATGGCATTGATGTCGTGCGCCGGATCACCGGTGGTGGGGCGATGTTCATCGAGCCCGGCAATACCATCACCTATTCGCTCTCGGCACCCGAATCCCTGGTGCAAGGCATGTCCTTCGAGCAATCGTATGCGTTCATGGATCGCTGGGTACTGACGGCGCTGCATTCATTGGGGATCGATGCGTGGTACCAACCCCTGAATGACATCACCTCCAGGTCCGGAAAAATCGCCGGCGCGGCGCAAATGCGACGCGGCAAAGCGGTGCTGCACCACGTGACCATGGCTTATGACATCGACGCCGACAAAATGCTGGACGTGTTGCGCATCGGTCGTGAAAAATTGTCGGACAAGGCCACCCAAAGCGCGAACAAGCGCGTGGACCCATTGCGCAGCCAAACCGGTTTGCCACGCGAGCAAGTCATCGCACGCATGATCGACACCTTCCGCGATCTGCACGGGCTGCACCCGGACACCGTGCGTGCAGACGAGCTGCAGCGTGCGCAGCAATTGGTGCTGGAAAAATTTGCAACCCCCGCGTGGCGTGCACTGGTGACGTGATCGTCACCTTGCGGCGCTTAAACTTGCAATCCCCCTCATTCAACAGGAGTGCGTCATGTCCACCGTCAGCTTGCACGGCAACCCAGTCAACGTGGCTGGTCAACTTCCAGCCATCGGCAGCCAAGCGCCCGCGTTCACGTTGGTCGCTGCGGATCTGAGTGAAAAATCACTTGCCGATTTTGCCGGCAAGCGCAAAGTGCTCAACATTTTTCCGAGCGTCGATACCGGGATATGCGCGATGTCGGTGCGCCATTTCAATCAGGATGCTGCAAGCCTGAGCAATACCGCCGTGCTGTGTATTTCCGCCGATTTGCCATTTGCGCAAGCGCGCTTTTGTGGTGCCGAGGGCATCAGCAATGTGACCATGTTGTCGATGATGCGTGGCCGCGAATTTCTCGGCGCATATGGCGTTGCGATGCAAGACGGCCCACTGGCCGGCCTGGCAGCCCGCGCCGTGGTGGTGCTGGATGCACAGGACACTGTGCTGTACACCCAGCTGGTTCCCGAAATCACCCAGGAGCCCGACTACGCGGCGGCGTTGGCGGCCTTGGCCTGAGTGACCGCCTCCGCGTGAGGCCCTGCTTCAAACAAGCTGACTGGCGATGCGTATTTCGCCGGTCAGTATTTTGTGGATCGGACAGGCGTTGGCGATTTGCAACAGCCGTTCGCGTTGGGCGCTATCCAGCGCACCATTGAGGGTGATCTTGCGGCTGATGTCGGTGCCACTGGCAGGCGAACCCTCGGGGGCAAGCGCCAGTTCCACCTGCACGCCTGTCAGTGGCCATTGCTTGCGGCCGGCGTACATCATCAAGGTGACGGCGGTGCAACTGCCCAGCGCCGATAGCAGCATATGTTTGGGCGATGGTGCGGTATCGCCGCCGCCCACATCCAGCGGTTCGTCGACAAGCCAACGGTGGCCATGCGCATCGTCCAACGCGACGAGGAACGGCGTGCTGCCAATACTGGCGTGCACGGTAATGGTGTCCATCTGTAGTCTCCTGTAAAAATCAGCGCATCTGCCCAAACCTGCCGCTATTGAAATCGGCAATGGCCTGGATGATTTCCTGCTGGCTGTTCATCACAAACGGGCCATGGCCCACCACCGGCTCGTCGATGGGCTCACCGGCCAGCAATAACAACTTGGCATTGCTGTTGGCTTCGATCATCACCCCTGAACCCGCAGTGGACAGCGTGGCCAATTGCGCGGCGCGCAATACCGCCTCGCCATTGATCTGCACGGTGCCATCCAGCACCACGATCAGCGTGCTCCAGCCTTCCGGCTGCGGCAGCTCAACGCGCTTGCCGGCAGTCATGCGGATGTCCCACACGTTCATCGGACTGAAGGTGCGCGCCGGGCCCGGATTGCCGGCGTAATCACCGGCAATCACGCGCAGCGTTCCGGCCTCTGCGGGCAGAGCCACCGCCGGGATCTGTGCATCCACGATGCCCTGATAGCCCGGCGGGGCCAGCTTGTCCTTGGCTGGCAGGTTGATCCACAGCTGCACCATTTCAAACGGCCCACCCTTGGCGGCATAGGCGGGCGAATGGAATTCTTCGTGCAAGATGCCGCCGGCAGCGGTCATCCACTGCACATCGCCTTTGCCGATGATGCCGCCGTTGCCGGTGGAGTCGCGATGCTCCACCTCGCCGGCATACACAATGGTGACGGTTTCGAAGCCACGATGCGGGTGTTGGCCCACGCCGCGGCGCTCGCGGGTGGGCTCAAATTGGGTGGGGGCGGCATAGTCCAGCAGCAGGAATGGGCTGCGCTCGGCCACGCCCGGGCCGTTGTAGCCGAACATGCCATGTACCGGAAACCCATTGCCCACCCAATGCCGGCCGGGGGCGCCGGCGACTTCGAGAACCTTCTTCATGGCCTTGCTCCAATGCGGGCCGGCAGGGTGCCGGTTGCCTTGGTGGACAGCATGTATTGTCTGATGTTTGCAATCAATCGTTCAAAATATTACTTATTGTTCCATAAGTGACGCTTATTTGGTGAAGCTGATCTCCAGCGCCGTATAAAATGGTGCCTGTGGCGGTACGAATACGCGTTTGTCGCGGACATAGCGCTGCAAGCAGATCGCCAGCGGTGAGCTGCCTTGCCGCCACGTCTGCTGCACACGGCCATCCGCATCCAGCTGCATCACCACGGTGAAGGCGCTGAAGTCCTTTTGTGGCTTGCCCAGCGAGCATTCCACCACGCCCGCATCCAACAGCGCCTGCTGCGCCGCCAGCATCGCGGCATGTGCCGCACCCGTCACGCTGGCCTCATCACGGGTCGCCAGTGGCTTGGCATCGGCGTAGTCCAGCGGCGCGGTGGCGCTCGCCGATTGCGGGTCGGCGAGGAGCAAGGCCGCGAGCAGCATCTGCATCACGGTGGATTACCGGTTTCCACCGCGCGGGCCGCCACGGTGGCCGCCGGGCTTGGGGCCACCGGGGCGCGGGCCACGCGGGCCGGCGTTGTTGGGGCCATTGCCGGATGGGCGCGGGCCACCCGGGCGCGGGCCGCCCGGACGCGGGCCGCGTGGGCGGTCTGCATAGGGGTTGAAGCCGCCGGGATTGGCGTGGTCGGAGGGGAAGCTGGGGGCGTTGCCGGGGTGGCCATACGGTTTGGCTTGACGCTGCGGGCGGGCATCCCCACCAAAACCGCCATACGGCTTGGGGCTGCGCGGGGCGTCGGCATTGAAGCCGCCTTCGCGGCGCGGGCCACGGCTGTCGGCATTGAAGCTGCCATACGGCTTGGGGCTGCGTGGGGCGTCGGCGTTGAAGCCGCCTTCACGGCGCGGGCCACGGCTGTCGGCAGTGAAGCTGCCTTCACGGCGCGGGCCGCGGCTTTCGCTGGCCGCACCATACGGGCGCGGGCCACCGGCGGGCTTGTTGCCATACGGCTTGCGCGGGCCACGCGGGCCGTCGGGATTGCGGTGACCGGAGGGGCCGGTATCGACGCCATCGGGCACATACCAGGTGCGCATGGCGGCGGGGTTGCCTTCACCGCGTTGCTCGCCGGGCTTCATGCGTTGGCCGGGTTGGTGCGGGCCTTTGATCTTCATGCGCTTGTCGGCTTGCTTGGCGGCCATTTCGCCGCTGACGGTCAGCCCGCCGCTGGGGCGCTTGCCGCCGCGACGGCCGCGGTCTTCGCGGAATTGGTCGAAGCGACGCAGCTCGCGGCCTTCGTCAGCGGTGTTATGGCCGCCCACGTAGCCGTGGCCGCGGGCGTTGCCGGTGACCACCGTTTTGCTGGCTTTGCGCTGGCCCAGCACCGGCATCAGGGTGAGTGCGGACGGCGCGCCGTCTTCCAGCCCCACCGCCTTGCGCAGGGCATCCACCTCGGCCTGCGGCAGTTCTTGTGAATGCCCGCGCAGCAGCGGTTGCGGCAGGCGTGCGCTGCCATAACGAATGCGCTTCAAGCGGCTGACCTGGCAACCTTGCGACTCCCACAGCCGGCGCACTTCGCGGTTGCGGCCTTCTTTCAGCAGCACGCGGAACCAGTCGTGGGAATCGGTACCGCCGATGCGTTCGATTTCGTCGAATTTGGCCGGGCCATCGTCCAGTGCCACGCCACGGGCAAGGCGATCGACGATTTTGTCGCTGACCACGTCTTCGCCTTCCGGTGCACGCACGCGGCACACATATTCGCGTTCGACCTCATGGCTGGGGTGCATCATCGCGTTGGCCAATTCGCCATCGGTGGTGAGCAGCAGCAGGCCCGAGGTGTTGATGTCCAACCGGCCGATCGCGACCCAGCGTGCGCCTTTCAGCGCGGGCAGGGCGTCAAAAATGGTGGGGCGGCCTTCGGGGTCTTCGCGGGTGGTCACTTCGCCTTCCGGCTTGTTGTACATCAACACACGCGAAGGGTCGGTCAGCGCGCTGGCCACAAAGGTCTTGCCGTCGATGTCGATCTTGTCGCCGCCGGTAATGCTCATGCCGGTCTGCGCGGTTTCACCATTGACCTTGACCAGGCCATCGGCAATCCGCTGTTCCAGTGCGCGGCGCGAACCCAGCCCGGCTTGCGCCAGGACTTTATGCAGGCGTTCTTCGATGCGAGGGGCCTCGGTGGCGGCGGCCTTGACTTTCAGGCTCAGCGGGCGGCGGGGGGTCTTGTCATTGCTCATGGGTGTGCTCCGACGATGCGGGGTTCGCGTCGTCTCGTGTTGGGGTTGAATCGAGGTTGTCTGAGGGTGTGTCTGAAGCGGCATCGGACATCAATTCCGCTTCGATGTTTAACTCTTCCGCATCCGTGGCGGGCTCGGCTGCCGGTTCGGCAATGCTGGCGGGGACGGCCGGTTCGAACGGCAGTTGCGGCTCCAGCTCGCCGATGTCACGCAGTTCCGACAGCGGCGGCAATTCGTCCAGACGCTTGAGGCCGAAGTAGTCGAGGAACGTCTTGGTGGTGGCCAGCAGCTCGGGCTTGCCGGGTACGTCGCGGTGGCCGACGACGCGGATCCAGTCGCGTTCTTCCAACGCCTTGATGATGTTGCTGTTGACCGTCACCCCGCGGATTTGCTCGATCTCGCCACGCGTGATGGGTTGCCGGTAAGCAATCAGCGCCAAGGTTTCCAGCGTGGCGCGGGTGTATTTGGTCTGCCGCTCGCTCCATAGCCGGGCCACCCACGGGTGCACATCGGCCTTGATCTGGTAGCGCCAACCACTGGCCACTTCGACCAAGGCCACACCGCGCTCGGCGCAGGCCTCCTGCAGGGCCAGCAGGGCGATTTCAACGGCGTTGTCGGGGATCGGTTCGTCGAGCGGGAACAAGCCTTTGAGCTGGACCAACGGCAACGGCTGGTGACTGGCCAGCAGGGCCGCTTCGATGATGCGGGTGATCAGGGGTTGGTCGATTTCGGTCATGCGCTTGGCTCGGTGTCGTCATCGAACTCGCTGGACAGCTCGGACAGTGCCGGGGTGTTGGCATCGCCGGCCAGCGACTTCACATAGATCGGTGCCGTGGGTGATTCCTGCACGATATCCACCAACTGCTCCTTGGCCAGCGTGAGCAGGCCGAGGAAGGTGACCACCACGCCCAGCCGGCCTTCTTCCACGGTGAACAGCGATTCGAAGCGATGGAACACGCCATCGTTGAGGCGCTCCAGCAACTCGCCCATGCGCTGGCGCACACTCAGGGCATCGCGTTTGATCGCGTGCTGGGTGAACAATTCGGCACGCTTGAGCACATCGTGCAGGGCCAGCAACATTTCGCGCAATTCCACCGGCGGCGGCAGGCGCACGCTGGCGTGTTCGGGCACGAAGGCGCTGGCCACACTGGTGTCGCGATCCAGGCGCGGGAGGCTGTCGATGTCTTCCGCCGCCTGCTTGTAGCGTTCGTACTCCTGCAGGCGGCGCACCAGGTCGGCGCGCGGGTCATCTTCCAGGCCTTCGTCGCTGGGCGGGCGCGGCAGCAGCATGCGCGATTTGATTTCGGCCAGAATCGCAGCCATCACCAGATATTCGGCGGCCAGCTCGAAACGCATTTCCTGCATCGACTGGATGTAGTCCACGTATTGGCGGGTGATCTCCGCCACGGGAATATCCAGGATGTCCAGATTCTGCCGGCGAATCAGGTACAGCAGCAGGTCCAGTGGGCCTTCGAAGGCATCCAAAATGACTTCCAACGCATCCGGCGGGATATACAAATCCTTCGGCACTTCCACCACCGGCTGCCCAAGCACCATCGCCAGCGGCATTTCCTGCTGCTGGGGACGCGGGTTTGGATTGTGGGTGGCGGCATCGGCCAGTGGAGCGATGCTGGTTTCGGATGTCATCGGTTGGGGGCCCCCTCCGGGCCACACCTGTCGCAATGGCCAGTCGGCCGGGGTACGTTGTCTTGTAGATACGGGTTCGCCATGCCGATACGCATGCGCCGGAACAGGGCGGCATCGAAACAGGTGGCAGGGGTGGCCGGATTGGCGGATGCGGGGCGACGCGAAAACGTCGGATGGCCGCACCGGCCGCAGGATCGGGCCGGGCACTGACTGGCAAGATTAAGGGTTGCCGGCGCGGCTGTCCACTGCAGCCCCTTACAATGCAGGCATTGATTCATGGAGGTGCGGCCATGTGGTATGCGATTGAAGGATGGGATGGGCCGGGGGTGCTGGCCAAACGGATGGCGGCGCGGGCCGAACATTTGGCGCGCCTGCATGCGCTGCGCGACCAGGGCCGCTTGCTGCTGGCAGGTCCGTGTCCTGCCATGGATGCGGAAGACCCGGGGCCGGCGGGCTTTTCCGGCAGCATTGTGATTGCCGAATTTGCCTCGCTGGATGACGCCCGCGCGTGGGCCGATGCCGACCCGTATTGCGCCGCCGGGGTGTACCAGCGGGTGGATGTGCGCCCGTTCCGCAAGGTCTTGCCATGACTACGGGCTGGACCGAGGCCGATATCCCGCGCCTGAACCCGGAGCGCATGGCGAAGATGCGGGCGTTGCTGACGCAGTACCTGGCGCCCACACGTCTGGCGATCCGCGACGACAGCCACAAGCACGCCGGGCACGCCGGCAGCCGGCTTGGGCTGGGCCATTTCAGTATCGCGATTGAAAGCGCCGCATTCGTCGGCAAGCTGCCCTTGGCCCGGCACCGACTGGTGTATGCGGCCTTGGGCGCGATGATGCAGACCGATATCCACGCCCTGTCGATCACTGCCACCACCCCGAACGCGGCCGACGAAGTGGGCTAAGGCCCGCTATACTCATCCGTTGGCATTGATTTTGAGTGCCTTTTATTCCAAGCAGAACAACAGCTTGGGATTACAACTTAATTTAAACAATAATGCGATGCGCCAGCGTCGCCAGGGTTTACCGACGCGCATGCGCCTTTCCACCATCAAGCTGTCCGGCTTCAAGTCCTTCGTTGACCCCACCACCGTGCATCTGCCGACCAATATGACCGGCATCGTGGGGCCCAATGGCTGTGGCAAGTCGAACATCATCGACGCCATCCGTTGGGTGATGGGCGAAAGCGCGGCCAGTCGCTTGCGGGGCGATTCACTGACCGACGTGATTTTCTCCGGCAGCTCGGCGCGCAAGCCGGTGTCACAGGCCAGCGTGGAGCTGATTTTCGACAACAGCGACCACACGATTACCGGCGAGTACGCCGCGTTCAATGAAATTTCGGTCAAGCGCACGGTCAGCCGCGATGGTCAAAGCGGGTATTACTTGAATGGCGGCAAGTGCCGCCGCCGCGACATCACCGATTTGTTCCTGGGCACCGGACTGGGTCCGCGCAGCTACTCGATCATCGAGCAAGGCATGATTTCGCAGGTGATCGACGCCAAGCCCGAAGAACTGCGCGTCTATCTGGAAGAAGCCGCCGGTATCTCCAAATACAAGGAACGCCGCAAAGAAACCGAAACCCGGATTCGCCACACCCGTGAAAACCTGGACCGCTTGAACGACTTGCGCGAGGAAGTGGGCAAGCAATTGCAGCACTTGGCGCGGCAGGCCAAGCAGGCCGAGCAATACCAAGCCATTCAAGCCGAGCGCAGCATCAAGGATGCGCAGTGGAAGGCGCTGGAATTTCGTGCGCTGGACACGCGCCTGCAAGGGCTGCGGGAAAAGCTGCTGCGTGAGGAAACCCGGCTGGAGCAAGTCATCGCCGAACAGCGCGAAGCCGAACGCGAACTGGAAACCGGGCGCGAGCGCCGCGAAACCGCCAGCCAGGCATTGAACGCGGCGCAAGCCGGGGTCTATCAAGTCGGCAGCACACTGGCACGGGTAGAGCAGCAAATCGCCCATCAGCAGGAGCTCTCGGTGCGCTTGCAACGCGCGCGTGACGAGGCGCAGTCGGCGTTGGCCGAATTGGGCCAGCACATCAGCGGTGATGCGCAAAAACTCGATGTGCTGCGCGAGACATTGGCCGAAGCCGAGCCGCAATTGGAACTGCTGCAGGAAGCAGACCTGCTGCGGCAAGACGCGCTGCACGAAGTGGAAGGCCGGTTGGCCGATTGGCAAACGCGCTGGGAAACCCATACTCGCGAGCAGTCCGAAGCCTCGCGTGCGGGCGAGGTGGAGCGTACCCGCATCGAACAATTGGACCGGCAGATTTTCGATGCCGACCGCCGCCGCAGCCAATTGCATGAAGAGCGTACCGGGCTGGATTTGCTGAGCTTGAGCGATGCCTTCGCGCAACTTGAGCTGGAACACGAAACGCGCAAGGAGTCCCTGGAGGCGCTGAGCGAACAGGTGGAGCTGCGCAAGCACGCCAGCGCCGAACTGCAAGAACAGCAGCGCAGCGCACAAACCGAATTGGCCGAGTTGCGCAAGCAAGCGCAGGCCGCGCGCGGCCGCTTGGCCTCGCTGGAAACCTTGCAGCATGCAGCACTGGGCCAGGAGCAGGGGGCCGCATCGCAATGGCTCAAGGCGCAAGGCTTGGACAGCGCGGCGCGGGTGGGCGAGCGTGTGGTGGTGGAAGCGGGTTGGGAAAATGCGGTTGAAGCCGCGCTGGGGCAATTGATCGAAGCGGTCATCGTGGAGGCGCCCGAACAGTTGGTGGACGCGCTGGGCGAACTGGGCGAAGGCCGCTTGGCGCTGGTCTCGGGTGCCGCCGATGACACCCACTATGCAGCCACCTCGCTGGCCGCCAAAGTGCAAGGCCCGCGTGCGATTCGGCGCTTGCTGGCGCGGCTGCATGCGGCCGAGACACTGGCGGATGCGCGCAACTTGCAGGCCAGCCTGGGCGCGGGCGAGTCGGTCATTACCCGCAATGGCGAGCGTCTGGGCGATGGCTGGGTGCGCATCGCGCGTTCGGGTGCTGCCAAGCAAGGCGCGCTGTTGCGTGAAAAAGACATCCAGCAATTACGCGGCGATATCGAACACCATCAACATCGTGAGCGCGATCTGGAAGCCACGCTGAGCCGCCTGCGCGATGATTTGCTGGCCGCAGAGCAGCAGCGCGAAGACGTGCAACGCCAGTTGTATCAAGCGCATCGCGGCGTGTCGGAAGTTGCCGGCCAATTGCAAAGCCAGCAGGGACGGCTGGAAAACGCGCGCAACCGCATTGCCCGGATTGATGCCGAGCTTGCACAGTTGGGTGAGAGCCTGGATGCCAACAAGGACCATGCCGCACAAGCGCGCATCCGGATTGAAGATGCGTTGGGCCGAATGGGGAATCTGGAATCGGCCCGGCAAACGCTGGAGAACGAACGGCGTTACCTCACCGACAAGCGCGAGCAGGCGCGCAACGCCGCTCGCGAGGCGCGTGATGCCGCGCATGCCTTGGCGTTGAGTCTGGAGTCGCAGCGTGTGCAGGCGGTGGCCTTGGCGCAAGCACTGGAGCGCATGGGCGGCCAGCGCGGGCAGTTGGATACCCGCTTGGGTGACTTGGCCGCGCAGTTGGCTGAAGGTGATGCGCCGGTGCAGGCGCTGGAAGCGCAGCGCCAGGTGGCGCTGGAAGAACGCGTGCGGGTGGACCGTGAATTGGCGCAGGCGCGCTCGCAGTTGGAAGGCGTGGATGCCGAACTGCGCCAGTTTGAACAACTGCGCCAGCAGCGCGATGCGCAAGCTTTGCAGCAGCGCGAGGCCATTGGTCAGCGCAAATTGGAGCAACAAGCCCTGGCGCTGAAGGCCGAGCAATACGCGGCTGCCGTGGTCGAGGCCGGCTTCATCGTCGAAGAGGTGTTGAACACGCTGACCGATGACGCCGACCGCAGCGAATGGGAACGCGCCGTTGCCGAATTGGATGGCAAGTTGCGGCGTTTGGAGCCGGTCAATCTGGCCGCGATTGCCGAGCACGCCGAGGCGGCGCAGCGCAAGGACTATCTGGACGCGCAGGATGCCGACCTCAATGCGGCGCTGGAAACCCTGGAGGAGGCCATTCGCAAGATTGACCGCGAAACCCGTGGCCGCTTCAAGGACACGTTTGATCGCGTCAATGCGGGTGTGCAGGAACTTTATCCGCGCCTGTTTGGTGGCGGCCATGCCTATCTGGAACTGACCGGCGATGATTTGCTGGATACCGGCGTGACCATTCTGGCGCGCCCGCCGGGTAAGCGTGTGTCGAATATTTCGCTGCTCTCCGGCGGTGAAAAAGCGATGACCGCGGTGGCGCTGGTGTTTGCGATCTTCCGCCTGAACCCCGCGCCGTTCTGCCTGCTCGACGAAGTGGACGCGCCTCTGGATGAGGCCAACGTGGGCCGCTTCACCGCGATGGTCAGCGAGATGAGCGAGGCGGTACAGTTCCTGTTTGTCACCCATAACAAAGTCACCATGGAAGCCGCGCGCCAGTTGTCTGGCGTGACCATGCGCGAACCTGGCGTAAGCCGCTTGGTGTCGGTGGATTTGGCCGAGGCCGCACGCATGGCCGGTGCCGCATAAGGAGATTGCTGGATGTCGGATTTGATTTTGCTCCGGGTTGGAATCGCGGTGGCTGTTTCAGTACTGCTGGGTGCCATTATTTTTTTCAGTCGCAGCCGCAATCAAGGCCAAGGGCGTCGCCTGCCACGCGCATCCGACCATGCCGTTGGCCAACGCGTTGAGCCATTCGCAAGCGACAGCGGCGCGGCAGCGCAATGGGATGACACCATGGTGGAACAAGAGCAACTGCCGTTGCCAACCGACACACCGCAGCAAGCATTGGGCAAGCGGCATATCGACCAATTCGACCGCATCATCGCCTTGTACGTGGCGGCGACGGTGGACAACAAACTGCGTGGGCCAGACATCGTGGTCGCTGCCGAAAAGGCCGGCTTGGTGTTTGGCTACATGAATGTGTATCACCGGTTGGTGGATGGTCGTCCGGATGCCGGGCCGGTGTTCAGTGTGGCCAATATCGTCAAGCCCGGCAGCTTCGACATGGCCGATATTGAGCACCTGGAAACCCCTGCGATTGCATTCTTCCTGACCCTGCCTGCGCCCATTTCCGCGCTGGATGCGTGGGAAACCATGGAGCCGGCCGCACAACGCATGGCCAGCTTGTTGGGCGGAGTGGTGTTGGACGAAGAGCGCAACGCATTGGGACGTCAGCGCATTCAGCACATCCGTGAAGAATTGCGCGCCTATGATCGGCAAAACGCCGTGCAGCCGGTGAGCAAACCGGCACGTTGGTGAACACACCCGCCAGCCGTGCCGCCGAGTTGCGGCAGCGTATCGAGGACGCCAACCGGCTGTACCACGAGCTGGATGCGCCGGAGCTCACCGATGCGCAATACGACGCATTGGTGCGCGAGTTGGACGCACTGGAACGCGCACACCCGGAGCTTGCCGATGCCGCATCGCCAACACGGCGAGTAGGCGCTGCACCTTCGGGCCGATTTGCGCCCGTTGTGCATGCGCTGCCGATGCTGTCACTGGGAAATGCGTTTAGCGATGAAGAGGTGAGCGACTTCGTGCGCCGTATCCGCGAGCGACTGGAGCGCGACACGCTGACGTTTTCCGCCGAACCCAAACTGGATGGATTGGCCATCAGCCTGCGCTACCAGGATGGCGTGTTCGTGCAGGGTGCAACGCGCGGCGATGGTGCCACCGGCGAGGATGTCAGCGCCAATCTGCGCACCATTGCGGATATCCCGCACACATTGCAGGGGGCAGGTTGGCCTGCAGTACTGGAAGTGCGTGGCGAGGTGTATATGGCGCGCGCCGATTTCGAGCGCTGGAATCAGCACGCCCGCACGCATGGCGGAAAAGTGCTTGCCAATCCGCGCAACGGTGCCGCCGGTTCGCTGCGCCAACTCGATGCCAGGATCAGTGCGCAGCGGCCACTGAGTTTCTTTGCGTATGGCATCGGCCAGGTGGAAGGTGGCAACTTGCCAGCCACGCATTCGGCCACATTGGCACGGTTGCGTGACTGGGGTTTTCCAGTCAGTGATTTGGCCACGGTGGTGCAGGGTGTGGAGGGGTTGTCGGGCTATTACCAGCGTATCGGAGCGGCGCGGGATGGTCTGGCATTTGATATTGATGGCGTGGTGTACAAGCTGGATGACTATGCCGGCCAGCGTGAAATGGGTTTTGTTGCCCGCGCGCCGCGTTGGGCGATTGCGCATAAGTTCCCCGCTCAAGAACAGACGACCGTGCTCGAATCCATCGAGGTCAATGTCGGCCGCACCGGCGCGGTCACACCGTGGGCACTGATGCGTCCGGTGCAAGTGGGTGGGGTGACTGTCAGCCGCGCCACCTTGCACAATGCCGACCATGTGGCGCGGCTGGATGTACGCAACGGCGACACCGTGATCGTGCGGCGTGCCGGTGATGTGATCCCGGAAGTGGTGCAGGTGGTGTTGACGCAACGCCCGCCGCACACGCAAACGTGGACCATGCCAAGCAACTGCCCCGTTTGCGGATCCGAAGTGGTGCGCGAAGAAGGTGCGGCGGTGTGGCGTTGCTCGGGGGAACTCAGTTGCCCTGCGCAACGGGTGCAGGCGGTGTTTCACTTTGCTTCGCGGCGGGCGATGGATATCGATGGCCTTGGCGAGCGCCATATCGAAACACTTGCCGAAGTAGGGCAGCTGCAGGATGTGTCGGATCTGTATCGGCTCACGCTGGACGATTTGCTGGAGATGAAGCGTCGCGTCGATGCGCGGGATGGCACAACGCCAGAGACCGTGAAGGCCGGCAAAGTTGCGACCAAATGGGCGGATAACCTGATCGCTGCAATCGTGCGCAGCCGTAACACCACATTGGCCAGGTTCTTGTACGCGCTTGGCATCGAACACGTGGGCGAAAGCACTGCCAAGGCGTTGGCGCAATGGTTTGGCGACTTGGCGACGATCCGCCACCTGCCGTGGCCACTGTTCAAGCGCGTACCGGATATCGGTGGCGAAGTGGCGCGTGCGTTGGGGCATTTCTTCGATCAGCCTGGCAATCAACAGGTCATTGACCGCCTGCTGGAGCGCGGCGTACGTATCGGTGACAGCCACGCACCCAACCCGGCGTTGGCTGAGGCCTTGGATTTGGCGACGCTACTGACCGATCTCGATATTCCCAAACTCACGCCGATGCGCGCCGCCCAGCTAGGCGCAGTGTTCACCGATGCGCAGGCATTGCTGGATGCCCCTGTGCACGCACTGACGATCGCGGGGTTGCCGGTTGAAACCGCCAATGCGCTGATTGCATGGCTGGAGAACGACACCAATGCCAGCTTGCTGGTGCGCAGTGCACAGGCGCAAATGGAATTGCGCGCGCGTCTGCCGGAGCGCAGTGCACAGGCGGATGGCCCCCTGCAAGGCAAGACGGTTGTGCTCACAGGGACGCTGGCGTCGATGGGTCGCGATGAAGCGAAACAAAGGCTCGAGGTACTGGGCGCCAGGACGGCAGGAAGTGTGTCCAGGAAGACCGCTTTTGTGGTGGCCGGCAGCGACGCTGGTTCGAAATTGGCCAAGGCCGAGGAGCTTGGGATCGAGGTCTGGGACGAGGCCAAGCTGCTGGCATTCTTGGCGCAACACGGATAAATATTTCACGCATGAAAACCCGCAGCCACTCTCCCCGACCCTCTGCTCCACTGGCGGCGGAGCGGGGGCAAAGCCAAGGTGAGGTGTCGGTGGATTGGCGTCCAACTGCCGGCCTTGATGCGATCCGCCTGCGTGCTCGTTTCAACCGCCTTGTGCGTGAGTTCTTCCACACTCGCAACGTGTTGGAAGTCGAAACTCCGGTGCTGTCGCTGGCCGGCAATACCGAACCCAACATCGCCTCGTTTTCGCTGGAATTTTCCGGCCGCACCAATGGCGCGCCGCGCACGCGCTGGTTGCGGACATCGCCCGAGTTCGCGCTCAAGCGGCTGCTGGCAGCTGGCGTTGGTGATTGCTATGAGTTGGGCCGGGTATTTCGCGATGGCGAAGCCGGTGGTCGCCATAACCCGGAATTCAGCATGCTGGAGTGGTACCGCATCGGTTGGGACCATCTGCGTCTGCTCGAGGAAACCGTGGCGCTGGTGCGCGCTGCATTGGCGCTGGTGGGGCGCGATGCCGCGCTGGTTACGCTCACGTTTCGGGAGTTGTATTGGCAGCGGCTGCAACTGGATCCACTGACTGCGGACAGTGAGACGTTGCGCAATGCATTGGGCGATGTGGGCATCGACCCGACAGGTCTTACCCGTGACGACTGGCTGGATGTGTTGATGACTCACCGCCTGCAACCGGCATTCGCCCGCGACCAGTTGCTGGCGGTGCACGACTGGCCGGCCTCGCAGGCGGCGCTGGCACGCATCCGCAACGATGAGCCGCCGGTGGCCGAACGTTTTGAGTTGTATCTGGGTCCGCTGGAATTGGCCAATGGCTATCACGAGCTCCGTGATCCTGGCGAGCAGCATGCACGCTTTGGGCGCGATGCTGCGCTGCGTGTGCAGCGCGGTTTGCCCAGGATCCCCACGGACACGGCATTGTTGGCCGCGATGGCACACGGATTGCCCGCTTGCGCCGGGGTAGCCGTCGGAGTAGATCGATTGTTGATGGCAATGTTGGGGACATCGCGCATCGCGGATGTATTGGCATTCGAGTTCGCGAAGGCCTGATTTGCAAGCTGAATGCGTAATATCTGACAAGGGGGCATACCCGCAGTTTTTGCCTGCGATTCAGTTGCCATGATTAGATTCAGGACACGAGGATCGCGCCCATGCCGGGCCGAGGGAAGGAGGATTTCATGATGCGTAACTTGCTTGCCGTTGCTGTCACTGTATTGGCGGCGTCCGCCGCGCCTCCTGCGTCTGCCCAGTATTACGGTGGCGATGGCTACCGGGGTGACAGCGTGCGTTGCGAATCCGATGATGGGCGCTATCGCGAGTGCCCCACCGGCGGTGGCCGCGCAATGTTGGAGCGCCAGTTGTCACGTACTGCCTGCATCGAAGGTCGCACCTGGGGCCAGGGACGCGGGGGGGTGTGGGTGGATGATGGTTGCCGTGCCGATTTCCGCGTGCAGAGTCGTGGCGGTGGCTATAACGGTGGTTACAACGATGGCTATGGCCAAACCGTGCGCTGTGAGTCCAATGATGGGCGCAGCAATCGCTGTGCCTTGCCGGGGCGCGGCCGTGCCCAATTGGTACGGCAGATTTCCAGCAGCGCGTGCATCGAAGGGCGTACCTGGGGCTCCGATTACGGCAGTGTCTGGGTGGATGATGGCTGTCGCGGCGATTTTTCCGTGATGCGTGGCAATAGCGGTTGGAACGGCGGTGGCTGGGGCGATTCGGGGATTGGTGGCCGCACGTTCCGTTGCGAGTCCAACGACAATCGCTACAACGAATGCGCCGCCAATGTCCGCGCAGGAGTGCAGCTGGTGCGTCAATTGTCCAGTTCGCCGTGTATCCAGGGCCGCAGTTGGGGCTATGGCCGCAACGGTATCTGGGTTGCGCAGGGCTGTCGCGCCGAGTTTCGCAGCTACTGAGTCAATGCCCTTGGCAGCAGCAACCGGCACCCGCGTGGTGCCGGTTTGCGTTTGCAATGACGGATAATGCGCCGATGACACTTCACACCTTCGACTACGACCGTTACGACCACGTGCGCCCAATCCGCTGGATCGGCGATGCCTTGGACTTGCTGGATCAGCGACAGCTGCCTTTTGTGGTGGAGTATGTCCGCTGCACCACTAGCGATGCGGTGGCGGAAGCCATCCACGCGCTGACCGTACGCGGCGCGCCCGCGATCGGGATTGCGGCGGCATGGGGTGTGGTATTGGCGGCCCGCACGCTGCAAGCGGACAGCGGCAGTGCGGCGCTATTGAAAATGGAGCCGGCCCTGCAGCGTCTGAATGCCGCACGTCCGACGGCGGTGAATTTGGCATGGGCATTGGCGCGCATGCGCGGCGTTCTGGCCCATGCGGGCGCGGACTGGTGCGAGGCATTGGAGCAAGAGGCGCACGCCATCGAAAGCGAAGACTTGACGGCGAATCGGCATATGGGCGCATCGGGCGCGGCGCTGATTGCGGCGGGCAGTGGAGTGCTGACCCACTGCAATACCGGCTCACTGGCCACGGCAGGCTTCGGTACCGCACTCGGGGTGATCCGCGCCGGCGTTGCGCAAGGCGCGATTGCGCAGGTGTTTGCAGGGGAAACCAGACCCTGGAATCAGGGTGCACGCCTAACTGCATGGGAGCTGCAACAAGATGGCATCGCTGCCACTTTGATCGCCGATTCTGCGGCGTCCCATCTGATGAAAACCGGGCAGGTGCAATGGGTGATCGTGGGTGCCGACCGCATCTGCGCCAATGGCGATACCGCCAACAAGATCGGCACCTACCAGCTGGCTATCGCGGCCCGCCACCATGGGGTGAAATTCATGGTGGTGGCGCCGTCGTCCACCGTGGACATGGCCACCGCCTCCGGTGAATTGATTGACATCGAAGAGCGCGACCCCGCCGAATTGCTCGCGTTCCGTGGCGAACGCGTGGTGGCCGAAGGCGTGCGCGCATGGAACCCGGTGTTCGACGTGACGCCGCACGATTTGATCGATGCCATCGTCACGGAAAAGGGCGTGGTGGAGCGCCCCGATCCGCAGCGCATGCACGCCCTGTTCGGGTAGTGCCATAACTGCTTGATCCTTCATGCAATCGGGGTGCTTTCAAGGCCCCCGGATGCTATAATTCCGTGTTGCTGAAATTCCCGCAAAACGCGCTTGCGAAACTGGTTTTCGCAGGTGGCTTGCGGGCCTGAAATCACGCTATACAACGGACGCACGATGGCCGATCTCGCCAAGGAAATCATCCCCGTCAAATTGGAAGACGAGATGCGGCGCAGCTACCTCGATTACGCGATGAGCGTGATCGTGGGGCGCGCACTTCCCGACGTCCGCGATGGCCTGAAGCCGGTACATCGGCGCGTGCTGTTCGCGATGAACGAGCTGGGCGCGCACAGCAACAAGCCGTATTACAAATCGGCGCGTATCGTCGGTGACGTGATCGGTAAATACCATCCGCATGGTGACCAATCGGTGTATGACACCTTGGTGCGCATGGCGCAGCCATTCTCGCTGCGCTACCTGCTGGTGGACGGTCAGGGCAACTTCGGTTCGGTGGACGGTGACCCGGCGGCGGCGATGCGCTACACCGAGGCGCGGATGGCGCGGCTCAGTCATGAGTTGATGGCCGATATCGACAAGGACACCGTCAATTTCCAGCCCAATTACGACGAAAAAGAACAAGAACCCACGGTCATGCCGACCCGGTTCCCGAACCTGTTGGTCAATGGTTCGGCCGGTATTGCGGTGGGTATGGCCACCAATATCCCGCCGCACAATTTGGGTGAAGTGGTCGATGCGCTGCTGGCGCTGATCGACGATCCGCAGATCGACATCGACGGCCTGATGGATCACATCCCCGGCCCGGATTTCCCCACCGCCGGCATCATCAATGGCGTGGGCGGCATCCATGTGGCGTATCGCACCGGCAAGGGCCGCGTGCGCATGCGCGCCAAGGCCGATATCGAAGTGGCGGACAACGGCCGCGAATCGATCATCGTCACTGAAATTCCGTATCAGGTGAACAAGGCCAAGCTGATCGAAAAGATCGCGGAACTGGTCAAGGAAAAGAAGCTGGAAGGCATCAGTGAATTGCGCGATGAGTCCGACAAGGACGGCATGCGCATCTTCATCGAAATCAAGCGCGGCGAATCGGCCGAGGTGGTGCTGAACAACCTGTATTCGCAGACCCAGATGGAGTCTGTGTTCGGCATCAATATGGTGGCGCTGGTCGACGGCCGCCCGCAGTTGTTGAACTTGAAGCAGATTCTGGAAGCCTTCGTGCGCCATCGCCGCGAAGTGGTGACGCGCCGCACGATTTTCGAATTGCGCAAAGCACGCAGCCGCGCCCACATCCTCGAAGGCCTGACCGTTGCGCTGGCCAATATCGACGCGATGATCGAGCTGATCAAGACCTCGGAAAACCCGGGCATCGCCAAGGAGCGCATGTTGGCACGGGTATGGCAGCCGGGGCTGGTGGGCGCATTGTTGGGCGCGGCCGGTGCCGAAGCCTCGCGCCCGGAAGATCTGCCGATGGGCGTGGGTTTGCTGGCGGATGGCTACCAGCTGACCGAAATCCAGGCGCAGCAGATTCTGGAAATGCGCCTGCACCGCCTGACCGGGCTGGAGCAGGAAAAGCTCACCGACGAATACCGCGAGCTGCTGGAAGAAATTGCCGGGTTGATCCGCATTCTGGAAAACCCGGACGTGTTGCTGGATGTGATTCGCAGCGAATTGCGCGATGTCAAAGCCGAATTCAACGACCCGCGCCGCAGCGAAATCCGCGCCTCGGAAGAAGACCTCGACATCCTCGACCTGATCGCGCCGGAAGACGTGGTGGTGACCCTCAGCCACGCCGGTTATGCCAAGCGCCAGCCGGCCACGGCCTATCGCGCCCAAAAGCGTGGCGGCAAGGGCCGCAACGCGGCGGCCACCAAGGACGAGGATTTCATCGACCAGTTGTGGCTGGTCAACACCCACGACACCCTGCTCACCTTCACCAGCCATGGCCGCGTGTTCTGGCTGCCGGTGTACCAGTTGCCAGAGGCCGGCCCGAATGCGCGTGGTCGCCCGATCGTCAACTGGATTCCGCTGGAAGCTGGGGAGAAGGTGCAGGCGGTGCAGCCGGTGCGCGAATACGCAGACGGCAAATACGTGTTCTTTGCCACCAGAAACGGCACGGTCAAGAAAACCCCGCTGACCGAATACGCCTTCAAGCTGGCACGCGGCAAAATTGCGATCAATTTGGCCGAGGGCGATGCCTTGGTGAATGCCGAGCTCTCCGACGGCAGCCGCGACATCATGCTGTTTGCCAGCAATGGCAAGGCCGTGCGTTTTGCCGGCGACAGCGTGCGTCCGATGGGGCGTACCGCCACCGGCGTGCGCGGCATGAAGCTGGCCACTGGTGAGCAAGTGGTCAGCCTGATCGTGCTGGACGGCGATGGCGACATCCTCACCGCCTGCGAACGCGGCTATGGCAAGCGCACTGAAGTTGCCGAGTTCCCGAAGAAGGGCCGTGGCACCCAGGGCGTGCTCGCCATCAAGACCTCCGAGCGCAATGGCCCGTTGGTGGGGGCAATCCAATTGTCCGATCACCATGACGTGCTGCTGATTTCCGACGGCGGCACCTTGGTGCGCACCCCGGCATCGGCGATTGCGCAGGTGGGCCGCAATACCCAAGGCGTCACCCTGATGCGCATGGCCGAAGACGAAAAATTGCAGGCCATTGAACGGCTGGATGCCAGCTTGGACGAGACCACGGACGAGCCCCCGGCGGCGGTCTGATCGCGACAGGAATGTTTGACCCACAAAGCCCGGCTGCAACGCCGGGCTTTGTTGTTTGTGGCACAGGAATTTCACGCCCGGAAATTCCAACTGTGCAGATCAAGATTCAAACGCTAACGTTCTCTGACCCCCGTTTGCCAGACCCCCGTTTGCCCTTTTGATCTCTTTTGAAGATCGGTCACCAACCGCGCCCGCGGCGGCCCGGGCCAAAATTTCCCTGGCCAATCCCGATACTGATGCCAATTTGGTGTGCGTTGCCGTTATCGTCGTAATAGCGTTTGCAGGTGTTGAACTGGGCTGTCTGGAAATTGCTGTTGCCCATGCGGCTGGAATAGCCGACACCGGCGGTGACACTGCCATGTGGCTTGCTGTCGCAAGTGTCGGCAGGTTGCGCGTGCGCTGCGGCATAAGGCGCGGCGAAACGCGTGGCCGGGTCGTAGGGATAACTGCCCGGCGGCATGTTGCTGTCACCTGATGCGATGGGGGCGTAGGTGCTGCTGGCCTGTGCAGGAGCACTGAGGTTGAGTGACTTGGCCGCTGGCACATCGGATTGGCCGCTGCCTGCGGCGAACGCCGGGGCAATGGCCAGCAGCGGAATTGCCATCAACAGAATGGACTTCATTGCAGCAATTCCGGTACCTGTCGGGAAGCAGGCTATTGCTGCACGGTAGTCCCAGCCAGTTGAACCCCTGCTGTCTTTTGGGGCAAAACGGGCTCAGATTCACTTATCCTGCGGATAATCATGACCATGCCTGCATCACAAGACACCAAGCTTGACCGCATCGTTGCCGAGGCCCGGCGCGCCGCCGAGCAGCGCGAGCAGGGCTATCGCGAGCGTGCGCTGAAGATGTACCCATGGGTCTGTGGCCGCTGTGCGCGTGAGTTCACCCGCGCCAACCTGCGCGAGCTGACGGTCCACCACCGCAACCACAACCACGCCGACAATCCGCCGGACGGCAGCAACTGGGAGCTGTTGTGCGTGTACTGCCACGACAACGAGCACTCGCGCCAGACCGACTACACCGGCGTCAGCGCGCAGGCCGCCGAAGACAAGCCGCTCGCAGCTACTTCCAACCCGTTCGCCGATCTCAAGTCGCTGCTTGGGAAGGGTCCGCCGGAAACGGGGTAGGCCGGGATAAGCGGGGAGCTTCACTCCATATGCCCGTGTGGGCTGGTCTCAGGACTTGAGGCGCGAGTCGGCAATAGTGTCTCCAGCCCCTTCTTGCGAGATGAGCCAAGATGACGACCGCGGAACAATGCGCTGCACTGGGAATGATTTCGGAGCGCGACTTCGAGGATGTTTGGGAGGTATATCTGCGCCCCGATGGCGAATTCTTTGGCTATGCCGAGGTGGTCCATCAGCCCATTGAGCATGTGTGGACGGTAGTCGAGACCGGCTGGATCGGCGATGGGAATTGGTACGCGGTGCCCGGTAACCAAGCTCGACAAGCACCGCGCTGATGTTGGCATGCTTGAACTCGATCGACTGTTTGCTGCGTTGATCCAGCCTTTCCAAAAGTGCCTTGTTGTGGTGGCCTGTTCCTATTCCCGGAGCAGAGCGGCAACAGCTTGCCAAGCATGCGCGGTGGTAGCCGGTCCGTGGGCGAAGGTTCGCGCATAACGGCAAACAATCGACAAAAGTGGTCTGGTAATTCGGTGTTGTAGTGAACTACACTACCAATCACAGAATTCTGGCCGCCCGGTCGGGAACTCACGGAAACCACCATGTCTGCGCACGCTCTCACCGTCCAAGCCGTCAACCACACCTTCCGCGGCGGCCACCGCGCGTTGCAGGATATTTCGTTGCAGCTTGCCCCCGGCGTGCTGGGGCTGCTGGGCCCCAACGGTGCAGGCAAGTCCACGCTGATGCGGATTCTGGCCACTCTGACCAAGCCGACCTCCGGCAGCGTCAGCTGGAATGGCCATGACATCGCCAGGGAGCCCGACCGTCTGCGGGCCGTGCTGGGCTACCTGCCGCAGTATTTCGGGGTGTATGACAGTCTGGATGCGCGGGAATTCCTCGCGTTTTTGGCTGCCGTGAAGGGGATCGGCGGCAAGGCGGCGCGCCTGCGCATCGAGGCCTGTCTGGACATGGTGGGGCTGGCCGACACCGGCGACCGCCGGCTTGGACAATTCTCCGGGGGCATGCGGCAGCGGGTCGGGATCGCGCAAGCGCTGCTGAACGACCCGGCCCTGCTGATCGTGGACGAGCCCACGGTGGGGCTGGATCCGGACGAGCGCCTGCGCTTCCAGCATCTGATCACCGATCTGGCGGCAGACCGCGTGGTGATCCTGTCCACCCATATCGTGTCGGACGTGGAAGCCAGTGCCAGCCAGATTGCCGTGATGGCCGCCGGCCAGTTGCGCTTCCATGGCACGCCGGGGCAGTTGATTGCCAGCGCCGAAGGGCGGGTATGGGAATGGACGGTGCAGGAACCGGATCTCGCTGCGGTGCGCAGCGGGCAGACTCTGGTGGGCTCGCTGCGCCGCCCGGATGGCATCCGCGTGCGCGTGCTGAGCGAGGCGTCTCCGAACCCGCTGGCGCGTCCGGTGGCGGCCGGCCTGCAGGACGGCTACAGCTGGCTGTTGCAGGGAGCACATTGACATGCCGGCCTTGCAACGGTTTCTGGCAATCCTGCTGGCCGATCTTCGCGTGCGCACACGCACCGCCCGTTTCTGGTGCGTGCTTGCGGTCATGATGGTGGCGGCCTGGTGGTGCCTGCCCGGCGCTGATGCGCCGTACGCGGCGGTGATGCTGTGGGGTGGGGCGCGCGGCAGTTTCTCCAGTGCGTGGGTGGGCATGGTGCTGGCGATGGTGTTCACCCTCCTGCTCAATCTGGGCGGGTTCTACCTGGCCCGCGGCACGCTGGTGCGCGACATCGAGACCCGCGTGTGGGAACTGCTGGTGGCCACGCCAATGACGCGGCGTGCCTACCTGCTCGCAAAATGGGCCAGCCACATGCTGGTGTTCGTGGTGATCATCGTGGCGTGCTTGGGCGTGGGGCTGGTGGCGCAATGGGTGCGCGCCGAGGACCGCAGCATCGATCTGGTGGAACTGGTCAAACCGGTGCTGCTGCTGACTTTGCCGGGCTTGGCCATGACCGCCGCCGCGGCGATCTGGTTTGACCTGCTGCCGCCGTTGCGGCGAACCGCGGGCAACGTGCTGTTCTTCGTGCTGTGGACCACGGCACTGGCGGTGGGTGTGGCCGGCTTCGAGGCGAAAAGCCCGGTGGTGCGCGAAGGCTGGATCAGCGATGCCGGTGGGTTGTTGGTGGCCGGGCGCGACTTCCACCAGGTGCGTGAAGCGCAGACCGGCAAGCCGCAGGAGTACGGCTTCAGCCTGTTTTCCCCAGCGCCCAAGGCGGGCTTGGTGCGCTTTGAATGGCGGCACTGGGCGGTGCGGCCGATGGACCTGCTGGGCCGCGTGTTGTGGTTGCTGGCGGGCATGGGCATGGTGCTGCTTGCCGCCCCGCTGCTGGATCGTTTTGCTGCGCGCACGTCCGGGCGCGAGGCGCAGGCGCGTGCACCGGGACTGGCGCTGGGTTGGCTGGGCACGGTCTTGCAGCCATTGGCGCGGACGGCGTTCGGGGCGCTGGTCGCGACCGAGTTGACCGCATGCCTGCGCGAGCGCCCGCGCTGGTGGTGGCTGGTGTGGGCGGGGGTACTGGGCCTGCTGCTGTTCGGAAGCCCCGAGGTCATGCGGACGGGGCTGTTGCTGGGTTGGTTGCTGCCGCTCGACGTGCTGGCACGCGGGGCCCTGCGCGAGCGCGACCAGCGCACCGGGATGATGGTGTTTTCCAGTGCCGGCGCGGTATGGCGCGTGCCGGCATCGCGCTGGCTGGTCGCAGTGTCGCTGCTGTTGCTGTGCACGTTTGCAGGCCTCGCCCGGTTGGCCTTGCAGGAACCGATGCAGGTGCTTGCGGCGCTGGCAGTCACCGCCGCGTTGGCCAGCGCCGGGCTGGCGTTCGCGGCGGTGTGCCGCAATGCGCGCCCCTTCGAGTTGGTGCTGGTGGCGGCGATCTATGTGGCCACGCAAGGCGCGAGATTGTTCAATGTCCAGTCCGCCCCGCTGCCAACCCTGCTGTTGCACCTGACGGTGACCGCAATCTCGTGGGTGGCCATTGCCGTGGCATGGCCTCGCCTGATCAATGCTGTCCGGGACAATTCCTGAGGGAATCAAGCGCGCTTAATTCCCTCCGTCCCCGTGTGCAGCTTGGTCGCGTCCCCTTTGGCCGTCCGGCGACGCAAGCGTTTGTCGTCGTACATCGCGGCATCCGCACGCGCCAGCTCAACCTCGGCCTCGGCGGTTGCTGCCTTCACCACGCCGATACTGGGCCCGGCGTATTCGATGCTTCGACCGCCAAGGTCAAACCGCCCGGTGGTGGCTGCGCGCAGGCGTTCGCACATCTGGTGCGTGGCGTTTTCGGTATCTGCAGGGACAGTGCCAACCACCACGAATTCATCGCCACCAATGCGGGCACAGAAATTATCGGAGCGGTGGCAGGACGCCAGCGCGTTGCCAATGACGACAAGGAAATGATCGCCGGCGTCATGCCCAAAGTGGTCATTGATATGTTTGAATCCATCCAGATCGATGAACGCGATCAGGACATCGCTGCCATCGCGTGCGCGATGGTGCAGGCGGCGATCCAGCTCCTCCAGCAGTGCGCGGCGATTGGGCAGGCCGGTCACCACGTCGGTCATGGCATTGCGCTGGAGTTGGGTATTGGCGGCCTGCAAGGACTGCAGCAGTTGCTCGCGTTCCACATGTTGGCCGATGAGATAGGCAAACAGATTCAGCACACGCTCGGCACCGTCACGCAGCGGCAGCCGTTGGTTGCTGGCCGCACACAAGGTGCCATGCAGGGCACCGTTCGCACCCCGAATGGGGGTGCTGGCATACGTGGCAATCCCCAACGCCTGCGCGGCATCGGAATCCCCCCAGCAGCCAGCCACGTCATCCGTGTAGCTGCGGCCTTCCTCCAGCGCACGCTTGCACAAGGTGTCACCCCACGGGACGGTGAGCCCTTCCGGAATGATCAGACTGCGCGAATTGCGTGCATACAGCACATGCTGCACTCCCACGGTTTCATCGATCGTCGTCATATAGGTCGACTCAAGCCCGCTGGCCACCTCGAGCAGTTCAAGCAAGGGGCGAACCAACCCTTCCAACGATGTGGCCGTGGTCAGTGCGTCGGCAAGTGGCGCAAACAGATTGGCCGGTGATGGCGTGGAGACGGTGTGCATCAGCGCATCTTCTTTGAATTTCCGAAATTGTTCAAAAGGTGGCCGGAAGAACGAATGATATTTCCAGGCGAATGGACTCTGGCCGCATTTGGGTTCTTCTTGATGCAGCCTCTGGCAAAATTGCCCGGTCAGCCGTCCCGGCCCCGGAGCCTTCATGCCCACGCTTGCCCACCATGTACCCGATCCCGCGCAGGTCCCCGCGGGCACCACGCTGACCATTGCCCGGCCCGACGACTGGCATCTGCATTTGCGTGACGATGCGCTGTTGCAGGCGGTGCTGCCGCATACGGCAAAGCAGTTTCGCCGCGCCATCGTGATGCCGAATCTGCGGCCGCCGGTGACCACCACGGCGCTGGCGGAAGAGTATCGCGAGCGCATCTTGGCGGCGCGGCCGGCGGGCTCGGACTTCGAGCCACTGATGACGCTGTACCTCACTGACAACACGCCAGCCGAGGAAATCCACCGCGCCAAGGCCAGCGGCCTGGTGCATGCGGTGAAGTTGTACCCGGCCGGTGCCACCACCAATTCCGATTCCGGCGTGACGGACTTGAAGCACACCTGCGCGGCGCTTGCGGCGATGCAGGACACCGGCATGGTGCTGGCGGTGCACGGCGAAGTGACCGACCGCCAGATCGACATCTTCGACCGCGAAAAGATGTTCATCGACAACATCCTGATTCCGCTGCGCCGTGATTTTCCCGGCCTGCGCGTGGTGTTGGAGCACATCACCACGCAGGATGCGGCGGACTATGTGCGTGATTCCGGTGGCGATATCGCCGCAACGATCACTGCGCACCACCTGCTGTACAACCGCAATGCCATTTTTACCGGCGGCATCCGCCCGCATTACTACTGCTTGCCGGTACTCAAGCGCGAGCGGCATCGTCAGGCGCTGCTGGATGCCGCGACCAGTGGCGATGCGCGTTTCTTTCTGGGTACCGATTCGGCCCCGCACGCACGCGGCGACAAGGAAGCCGACTGCGGCTGCGCCGGCTGCTACACCGGCTTGCACGCGCTGGAGCTGTACGCCACGGCATTCGAGGCGGCCGGCCGACTGCAGCGGCTGGAGGGTTTCGCCAGTCATTTCGGTGCCGACTTCTACCGCCTGCCACGCAATACCGGCACGCTGACGCTGCGCAAACAGGACTGGGTGATCCCCGGCGAGCTGCCGTATGGCGAGCGCACGCTGGTGCCACTGGCGCCAGGGGAAACCCTGGGCTGGACGATTGCGCTTCGCTGACTATAGTTTCATATGCCCAACCCCTCCACGCCGTCCGGCCACCTGCTGCACCTGCTGCCCGAGGCGGTGGTGCAAACCGATGCGCTGTGGCAGATCACCTACCTGAATCCGGCGTGGCATACGCACACCGGCCATGCAGTGGAGGCGGCGCTCGGCAGGTCGCTGCTGGAGTTCGTGCATCCCGATGACATCGGCACCTTGCGCGCGGGCATGCCGGTGTTCCGGCTGCGACTTGCCAACGCGGACTATCGCTGGGTGCGCTTGCAGCTGCATCCGGAAACGGACGCGGCGGATCGGGTGATCAGCCGCCAGGGCGTGCTCATTGAAATTGCCGAGGTCACCGAGCAGGTGCTGGTGGAGGTCCGCCAGCGCTTCCTGCGCCTGCTGGCAACCATTGATGGCGTGGTCTGGGAGGCCGAGATCGGCGTGGGCAATACGTTCCTGAGCCCGCAGGTGGAACGGCTGTTCGGCTATTCGGTGGAAGAGTGGCGGTCCGACCCGGGCTTCTGGCGGGCGCATGTGCATCCCGATGATCTGGTGGAGGCGGTGCGCATCGACGATGCCGCCTACAACGCCACGCATAGCCATGCCTACGAGATGAATTACCGGCTGATTGCCAAGTCCGGCAGGGTGGTGTGGGTGCGCGATCTGTGCCGCGCAGTGGTTGAGCCGGGGCGGCCGAACCGGATGATCGGCCTGATGATCGACGTCACCCGGCAGAAGAACACCGAACTCGAGTTGCTGCGCTCCGACAACCGCTATTCGCTGGCAACGCGCGGATCCAATGACGGCATCTGGGATTGGGATCTGCGAACGGACATCCTGCACGTGTCCGAGCGCTTTCACCAGATCGTCGGGCTGGGTGATATCGATCACGTGCATGACGGTGGCTGGCGCTTTCTGGCGTCGCTGATCGATCCCGAAGATCGCGGGCGCGTGCAGGCGGCCTACCGCAGCCACCTATCGGGAAGCAGCCCGAACTTTTCGGTGGATTTCCGTGCGATGCACGGCTCCGGGCGGCTGGTATGGGTCAACTGGCGCGGGCTCGCCGAGTTCGAAGATGGGGTAGCCGTACGCATGGCCGGCTCGTTGAGCGACTTGGCCGAACGCGGCAGTTCCTACGATGCCCTGACCAACTTGCCCGGTCGGCCGTTGTTCCGCGATCGCCTTGCACATGCCATCGCGCGGCATCGGAACGCGCCGGCGGATGGCGATGACGTGCCGGCACGCGGGGGCAGCACGATGTTTGCCGTGCTGTTGCTGGACCTCAACGGGTTCAAGGCGGTCAATGACAGCCACGGGCACCATGCGGGCGACCAGCTGTTGCAGCAGGTGGCGCGCCGGCTCGAATCCTGCGTGCGAGCGGTTGATCTGGTGGCCCGCATGAGTGGCGATGAGTTCAACGTGCTGCTGGAGTCCATCGACCCCGCCGAAGCCGCCGACCGCGCTTGCCAGATTGCGGCTGCCCTCGACCAGCCGTATCGGATCGACGCGCACACCGTGACCATCAGCGCGAGTATCGGTTTGGTCAGCAGTGCATCCGGCTTGACCAGCATCGATGCCTATCTGCGCGCTGCAGACACCGCCATGTACCGGGCCAAGAGTGGGGCGCTGGGGGTATGCGTGTTTCCGGGCGAAGACGCTGAAAAGTGGCATGACTGAAGACAGCATCGGATTCGCTGATTGGCGCCATTTCGGGTCTGCCGTTTGATTGGCTGAACTGCCAGTCAGGTGCCACCGGCGTGTGTAGGGTATCTTCCCGGTTCGGCATCCCCCCATAGGTCGACTGTATGAAAGCCACCGTTGTTGGTCTCGTCACGCCGCATGTGTTGCGCATCATGGATCTGGCCAAGCAGGCCGAGTCGGGGGTGAACATCGACTGGTATCTGCGCGATGCCGTGGCAAAGACAATCAATGACCTTGGCCACCAGTACAACGCCCGCGAGTTGCTGTCTGCGTACGCCCAAGGCCTGCAAGCGGCGGCCGATGATGCGGGGCGGATTCGCATCACCTATGCCAATGCCTTGCAAGCTGCAGCAACCATCGCCGAGCGGGAACTCAACGGGCGCGAATGAACGAACACCTGCCCGGGAGACGGGCAGGTGCGCAGTTTGCCGCGTGGCTGCTGCCGGGCTCAATCAGGACGAATCCCCGCCTGATCGCTGCACGCGCTCGCGATAGTCGTGCACGTTGTCGTCTTCGATGCGTTTGTTGCGCGTGCCTTTGACCTCATCGACCTTGCGGTCGTTTTCGGCACCGGTCACCGGCTTGGCTTCGACCTGGGTTTCACGTTCAAAGGCGTGGGATTTGTCGGTATTGCGGTAGTACCGATACAAGTACCAGTACAGCCCGGCGGCACCGGCTGGGCCGAGTGCAAGCAGTTCAAGTCCACCGTCGCTCATGACGAATGCCCCACGATCCAAAGTGCAATGACTTCAAGGAAGGTACCCACGCTGAGTGCGGTGGCCAGCAGCTTCCATTGCTGAATCGGCACGCTGCCCATGGTTTCGCCGGTGCGGCCATTGACCGCGATGTAGTGCAACATGCCGCCGTTGGCACCGGGCTGATGGTAGGAATACAGCCAAACCGGCAGATACATCGCCACCCAACGCGAGCCATGCAGTTGCAGGCGCTCTTGTTCCCAGCGCACGCCGCGGTCGTATCTGCTCACCGAGTCTTCAACCTGCGCACGCGCGATGGAGAGCAGTTGATCTTCCAGATGCGGCCGCAGTTGTTCAACATCCAGATCACGCTTTTCCGAGGTGAAGCCGGAAAGATACGATGCGTTCCACTTCACGGCGTTCTTGGTGTCAAACGGCAGGATGGTATTGATGATGTTGTTGGTGTTGACAACGGTGTTGAGGTTGCCGCGTTCGCTGGAGGACTCCAGCGGCAAATCGTCCACGGTGAAGTCCACATGCCGCGCCACTTGGTACACATCGGCGTCGTAGTAGGTTTTTTTGTCGTTGTCGCTGCCACGGGTGTATTCGCGGGTTTTGATTTCGGCCATGCCGGCTACATCGGCACTCGCATTGCCATCCACGATCATGTACGGCAGGTACACGCCCACCACGTTTTCCGGCGTGAATTGTTCCTTGAAGGCTTTCAGCGCGAGGAATTTGCGTTTGTCCACGAATTGGCGAATGCGCGCCACGGCATCGTCTTTCTTGATGTGGAACGGCAACACCGCGTCGGGCACCGCGCCATTGGCGATTTGCTCGTTGACGCCGAACACATGCCGACACCAGTGGCAACGTGCGGTCATCGCGTTTTCGGTATTGACCGACACTTCAGCACCGCAGCCGGTGCATTTGTAGGTCATCACCACGCTGACATCAGCGGCGATGTTCTGCGCGCCGGAGGCAATCACCGTGCTGTTGAGTTGGTCGATGTTTTCGCCGAGGCCGAACTCTTCTTCCACCCGTGCGCCATGCCACTCATTGCGGCAGTACAGGCAGATCAGCAAGTCCGTGCCGGGGCGTTGCCTGATGTCGGTGGCACCGCATTTGGGGCAGTGGTTGGCACCGTCCTTCAGCTCTTCCGCAGCGGTGTCGATGGCTACCGGATCGGGGGCCAGGATTTCATCGCGCAGCGGTTTGGGCAGGGTTGCCGGGTCAATCGGCGAGCTGTCCGGCAACGGCGGGACATCGCGCGGCGAACCCGGGCCGGCCGGCATCGGCGGGGGTGAACCCGCGCCGCTGGAGGGCAGCGGCGGCGGGGGAGTGGCGTTAGACATGGCGATGATCCGATGGGTGGCTTACAGGCCCAGCGCCTTGGCTTTCAGGGCGTCGTAATCGGCTTGCGAGATCAGACCCAGATCCAGCATTTCCTTGGCCTTCTTCAGCTTGGCAATCGGATCGTCTGCCGCCGGTGCAGCCGGGGCGGGCGGAGCGACTGGCTGCTGCAAGCCGCCAAGTCCACCCATCATTCCCGACGCCATGCCAATGCCCATCATGCCGGCGGCACCGCCGTTCTCGCCGGCGGCCTGCATCCCTGCGGCCACGCTGGCTTGCAGGTTGGAATTGCCGCGTGCACCCGACAGTGCATCGGCGCGCTGCACGGTTTTGAGCAGTTCCTTGGTGTTGGCGTCGTATTCAATCGAGATGATCGCGGTTTTGGCGATCATCAAGCCACGGTCGGACTTCCATTGGTAGGCGTTTTCCACCGCCTCCGACAGGCTCTTGGCAAAGCCGATCGAATCCTGCTGGAGCTTGCTGATGCGGTTGCCTTTGCTGGGGTCGTTGGAGTACAGGCTGAATGCCGGCGCCAGCGAGCCCACCACTTCGTTGAACAATTGGCTGGCTGCGGCGTTGTCGATGTCGGTGAAGTCGAACACCTGGCCCGGTTGCAGATACGCGGCCGGCACAAAGTTTTTCACGAACAGAATGGGATCCACGATCTTCATCGTGTACGAGCCGCGCGTCACCGCGCCGACCTGCGTGTTCAAGAACGCATCGTCCCAATAAATTTCCGACTGCGTGCCGAAGCGATTGTCCGGCAGCTCCTTCAGGGACACGAAGTACGCCGCTTGCTGTGAGCCGGGTTGGCCGCCGAACTTGAAACGCTCCCAGCTTTGCATGATCAGCGAATCGACGATGCCGTCGCCTGCGAAGATCGACTTAGAATTGAGGTCATCCGACTTCCATTCATAGCCGCCGGCTTCGGCTGCAAAGCCGGTGATCTTGCCGTCCTGGAACAGCAGCAGGCCGTAGCCTTCCGGCACGATGATCTTCGAGCCATTGGTAATGATGTTGGACGAGCCATGCGTGTTGGAGCCACGCCCGGCATTGGTGCCGTGGGGCACCGCGGCAAACAGCGCCGCTGTGGACGGCAGGCCATCGGGAATGGTGTAGAAGTCCTTCCATTGGTCACCCAGCATGCCGCCGACTGCACCTTTCACCGCTTGAACAAGACCCATGACATCTCTCCGTGATTCGTGGCTGCGGGTGATCCCGCGTTGTTCGACAAACTACACATTTCGGGGCCACAGGGCCAGTGTGCGAAGGGGGATAGGCGCAAAGTGTTAGAACCGCTCCCCCACCGGCAGGTAGCGCCACAGGCCCACCGGCATTTTGGCCAGTGCAACCTTGCCGATGCGCAGGCGGCGGATGGCCACCACGTCCAGCCCCACTTGTGCGCACATATCCCGCAACTGCCCGCCCTGCACGCCTTTGAGGGCAAACCGCAGGCGAATTTCGTTTTGCCAGCTCACCTTGCAGGGCGGCAGTGCACGGCCGTTGTAATGCAGGCCGTGGTTGAGTTTGCGCAGCCCGTACGGGGCGATGTTGCCGCTGACTTCCACCACGAATTCCTGTTCGATCTGGTCGCCGTCTTCGGTCAATCGCCGCCACACGCGGCCGTCCTGGGTCAGCACCATCAAGCCGCTGGCTTCGGCATCCAGCGGCACCAATGGCGTCAACCGTTGGAAGTGGCGTTCCAGTACGCGCACGCCGGACGGGTCTTCGGGCCAGTGGTTGCCCGGCTGCACCAGAGCGGCGGCCATGTTGCGGCCGCTGATGGTGTTGTAGCCGGCAGGCTTGTGCAGCAGCACGGTGGCCGGTTCAATGGCCTCCAATTGCGCGGCGGTGTCCAGCACCACGGTATTGCCCAGCACCGGTTGCGCCGGGTCTTCGCTGACGCGGCCATCCACCGACACCCAGCCATTCTTGATGTATTGCTCGGCTTCGATCCGCGAACAATGGGCGAGGTCGGCCACGTATTTGGCCAGTCGAACGGGAGTGGGCATGCAGGTTCTCGGGGGACTGGCGCGTGATTCAGGACAGGCAGTGTAGCGATCAGGCACTCTATTGCCGCAATACTTCGCTGGCGCACAGGGTTTTTGGGCCTGCGCCTTACTCTTGACTTCGAGATGGCATGAAAACTCCCACCGGCCTGCAACCCTTGATCGACGATGGCGTGATCGATGCGGTGCTGCGGCCCTTGAAAAGCGGCAAGGAAGCGGCGGTCTACGTGGTGCGTGCGGGCGACCAGATCCGTTGCGCCAAGGTCTACAAAGACATGGCGCAGCGCAGTTTCCAGCAGCGCGTGCAATATCAGGAAGGGCGCAAGGTGCGCGGCAGCCGCGAGGCGCGCGCGATTGGCAAAGCCAGCAAATACGGGCGCAAGCAGCAGGAAACCGCGTGGAAAAACACCGAGGTGGACGCGCTGTACCAGTTGCGCGATGCCGGTGTGCGCGTGCCCGAGCCTTACGGCTATTTTCACGGCGTCTTGGTGATGGCGCTGGTGGTGGATGCCGATGGACATTCGGCACCGCGGCTGGGTGAAGTGGAGCTGTCGCACGACCAAGCCTGCGGCTTTCATCGTTGCCTGATACGACAGGTGGTGAAAATGCTCTGCGTGGGGCTGATTCACGGCGATTTGTCGGCATACAACGTACTGGTGGGCCCCGACGGCCCGGTGATCATTGATTTCCCGCAGGTGGTCAGTGCCGCCGGCAACAACGCCGCGCGCAGCATGCTGCTACGCGACGTCAACAACCTCACCGCCAGTTTGGGCGCGTGGGCGCCGGAGCTGCTGGACACGTGGTACGGCGAAGAGATGTGGGCGCTGTACGAGGCCGGTGAATTGCACCCGGACACCGAATTGACCGGTACGTTTGTGCACGACACCGCCACGCCCGACCTGGAGGGGGTGCGCCATGCCATCAACGATGCGCGTGAAGAAGCCCTGATTCGCCAGCAAGGCCGCGAAGCGGCGGCCGAGCTGGATTAATGCGCCACTGGCGTCGCGAGTTGACGTCGAAATAGAACACGCACACGCACAAGACCCCGCATGAACACGAGGACGCAACCGCCATGACGGCAGCAGCAACCGAAGCACCCACAACAACTTGGGCAGGCAAGGCATTTGCGGCGATTGCCGTGATCGAAGCCTTCACCTGGGCCGGCCTGTTGGTAGGCATGTATTTGAAGTACGGCAGCGGCAGCACGGATCTGGGCGTGTGGTTGTTTGGCCGCCTGCACGGGTTGGCCTTTGTCGGTTATGTGGTGGTTGCCCTTGTTGCCGGGGCGCAATTGCGCTGGCCGCTGTGGGCGCTGCTGTTGGCCTTGTTCGCGGCAATACCACCGTTGTTCACACTGCCGCTGGAGCTGTGGTATCGCAAGCGCGGCTTGTTGACGCCGCGGTCGGCATAGACCCGCGGCAGAGCATCACGCCCACGCCGCCAAGGAAATCACCAGTTCCGCTTGGAAGCCCTTGGTCGAGGCCAACGGAATGCTGAATTGGGTTGCCGATGTCCCGTTGACACTGGTGGCATGGCTGCCGAGGCTGGCCAATGCCGTGGCCGATTTCTTGTCGGTGGCCCAATGATCGCCGGTCAGCACATAGCGCAATGCCCACTGACCGTTGTCTTCGCGTTTGGCAAACAACACCAGAGTGTCGCGGAACAGGTATTCGCCCGGGATATGTTGCTTCAGGAACAGCACACCATCGATTTCGTAACCGGCATTCAACACGGCCAGGTCGATTGAAAACGCGACTTCACTGCCTGCCAGAATTTTCGAGCTGTCCAGAAATACGGAAAACAGGGTTGGCGAGCGCGCATCCGGCATCAGGTCGCCGGCAGCATCGAATAGCTCGTCATACTGGCGGCGAACCGCGCTTTCCTGCGCCTTGTTGCGCGCCGTCAGCTCGTAGGTGTAGGCCCCGCGCGGGGCAACCGTAGTCTCGATGTAATAGGCGGTTTGAATGTGCTTGCCTTGTTTGCGCGTGCGTTCGACTTCCGGCGGAAAGGGCAGGGCTTTGAACTGCAACCGGCCGGTGGCGGCCATGTCGCCGAACAGGAAGCGCACCAGATTCTGGTAACCCTCCTCGGAATTGACGATGCCGAAAAATCCGCTGTGACTGCGGTTGACGAATGCGCGTGGACAACCGGCAACATACGCATTCTCGATTTTCACCAAGCCATCGCTCATTTGCCCAACCGCCATCGACGACAGGCCATGGGCCACGGCGTAGTCGCGGCTGTTGGTGCCGATCAGGCAAAACAGCCGCGCCGTGGGAAAGCCTGAATTGCCAAGCGTGTTGACCTGATCGGGCGCGGTCTTCAGATACTCGGCCATGCGCGGGCGGCTGAAGTTGTTCATGTCATTCATCGACAAGAAGCTGGGCACATTCATTCCGCCCAGCTCGATGCCGTTATGCGGCGTGGCATAGGTGAACACCTTGTCCACCAGGCCACGAATTTCAGCGCTGGCCACGTCCTGGTTTTGCAGCAGGCAACGGCAAATCAACCCGCCCATCGAGTGTGCAACCAGATACACCTTGAACGCTTTGCGCGCCTCGGCATCGTCGCCACACACGCTGTCACGCAAGCGCGCAATACGTTGCCCCAGCGCCGCGGCAGCTTCCGGGATGGACGGAGTTTTGCCATTGCCAAATGCAGGGTCGGCCTCATCGTAATAGCGGTGGATGACCAGGCTGCGCGCCGGCAACTTGTCGGCTTGTTCGGCACCGGCGGCATACACGTCGCGGTAGTTGTAGTCCTTCATCAAGCGCACCAACGGCGATTCGAAGACGAACTTGACGATGCTGCCATCCTGCGCCTGCCGCACCTTGGTCGAACCCGCCTCGAATCCCATATATGGCGTGGAGGTGGTCTGCACGATTTCATCGCGGGTCATCGCGTAACCGCGCACATAGATGATCGGAAAAAACGGGCGTTCAAGCTTGGCCATGACGGGCATCCATGCATGCGGCGGGGGTTGCGATTGGCCTTGCAATGCCATTGGCGAGGCATTGCAAGGTCTGCATCGTCGGCAGGCTAGCCCTGACTGCGAAACTCCTCCACGAAATAGCCCCAGCAATCAGCAGTTTTCTTGGCAATGGCGGGGGTGCGGGCGGCGGTGACTTCGCACATCGGCACGCCATAGGCATCATCATCGGTGTTCAGGAACAGATGCGTGCATTCATGCACCATGGTCTGGAATTTGCTGTCTGCCGGGCGCTTGAATGGCCGATAGAGCGGCGATGAATTCCAGCTCAAATTCAGGATGATGCGGAAATTCTGGCCTTCGGCCTGGGTCATCGGTTTCTGCCCATCGGTGAAATCCTGCCAACCATCCACCGGCATTTTTGCCGCCGCAAATTCGCCGCCGCAGCGCTTTTGCAGCTTCGAAAAATGCACGTCGATCGGTTTGACGTTGATCATGCTGGCCAGCATCGACAACTTCGGCCCCAGCTCACTCATCCATTGGTTGCTGTCATCCCCAAACCATTTCCTGCTTTCAGCGCGCCCACCACCTTGCTGGATCTTCATGGCAGCACCGCGCAAGGTTCCAATGATGGTGGGTTGCAGATTCATCAAGATTTGTTGATCGGCCGGGCCAAGTCCAGAACTGTTGAATCCCATGGGTGTACTCCAGAATGTCGGGGGAATCGGCATGCATTCGCTGGACCGATACCGGTCGCTGCGATTGCAGGGCGCAAGTCCGGAACTCCGGAATGCATTGCCGTGCTGGGTTCAACGCAGGCACCGGTGGCGAGCGGACAGGCGACGGGCGAAGGTTTCGTGAATGGGGAGCCGTTGCGGTGCCCAGCATTGCGCCAGCAGCCAGTGGGGTGGCCAACCTGCGTGAATTTGTCCCAAATCAAGGCTTGTCCGTCGGCAACTGCTTAGGCTGGCGCATTCGCCAGAATCGAGTGTTCGTTCATGCCGCAAACACGCCTTGCCAGCCGCTTGCTGGCGCTGTTGGACCTCACCAGTTTGGGGGAGGACGATAGTCCGACCAGGATTCGCACCCTGTGTGCATCGGCTTGCACGCCGTATGGCCTGCCGGCGGCGGTGTGCGTGTACCCCGAACACGTCACCAGTGCACGTGAAGCGTTGGCCGGCACGCCGATCAGGATTGCCAGCGTGGTGAACTTTCCCGACGGTGGCGATGACCCGCAGCGGGTGCATCGGGAAACACGTCGTGCGGTTGCGGCCGGTGCCGATGAGATCGACATGGTGTTGGCGTGGCGTGCGTTGAAGGCAGGCGATGTTGCGCGTGCCAAAGCCGGCGTGGAGGCCTGCCGGCAAGCCTGCGGAACCGGCATCACCTTGAAATTGATTTTGGAAACCGGCGAGTTGGCCAACCCTGCATTGATCCGCCATGCAAGTGAGATCGGGTTGGATGCAGGGGTGGATTTCCTCAAAACCTCCACCGGCAAGGTGCCGGTCAATGCCACGTTGCCGGCAGCCACATTGATGCTGGATGCGATTGCCGAACGTGGTGGACAATGTGGGCTCAAGGTTGCCGGAGGTATTCGCACGCTGGCCGAAGCGCAGGAGTATCTGGCGTTGGTCGATGCCAAACAGGGACCGGACTGGGCCACTCCGACGCGCTTCCGGATCGGTGCCAGCGCGTTGTTTGATGCCATCGTGGCCGAATTGAGGCACTGAGCATGGCGCGTGCGATTTGGCTGGTACTGGATTCGCTGGGGATCGGTCATGCCCCGGATGCGGCTGCGTACGGCGACGCCGGTGCCGATACCTTCGGGCATATCGCTGCGGCGTGTGCGGCGGCACCGCGCGGGCCGTTGCAGCTGTCGAATCTCACCCGCTTGGGTCTGCCTGCGGCGCATGCCTTGGCGGGCGGGCAGCTGGCTGCGGGGTTTGCTGCAGCGCCTGCACCGATGGCGCTGTGGGGGTGCATGGCCGAGCAGGCCTGCGGCAAGGACACGCCGTCGGGTCATTGGGAAAGTGCAGGCGTGGTGTTGGATCGCCCGTTCGGGGTGTTTGCTGCGGCGCAAGACAGCTTCCCGCCCGAGTTGCTGGCGGCATTGGTGCACGCTGCGCAACTGCCCGGCGTGTTGGGCAACTGCCACGCGTCCGGCACTGAAATTCTTGCTCGACTGGGGGCCGAACACATCGCTACCGGCAAGCCGATTGTGTACACATCGGCCGATTCGGTGTTGCAAATTGCAGCGCACGAACAGGCGTTCGGCTTGCAGCGGCTGCTGACAGTATGTGAATTGGCGCGTGCGCTGCTGGCGCCGTACAACATAGGGCGCGTCATTGCCCGTCCGTTTGGCGGCGATGCCGCAACCGGTTTCCAGCGCACCGGCAATCGCCGTGACTATGCGCTGCCTCCGCCAGCACCGACAGTGCTGGATGCCGTGTGTGCCGCAGGGGGCGAGGTGATTGCGGTCGGCAAGATCTCGGATATTTTTGCGGCGCAAGGCGTCAGTCGCAGCGTGCATGCCAGCGGTCATGATGCATTGTTTGATGCCACCCTTGACGCGTTGACGCAAGCCGGAGATGGGGCCTTGATAGCCACCAATTTCGTCGACTTCGATAGCGTGTACGGGCATCGCCGGGATGTCCTTGGTTATGCCGCCGCATTGGAACACTTCGATGCGCGCCTGCCGCAATTGCTCGAGTGCCTGCGCGCCGATGATCTGTTGCTGCTCAGTGCCGACCACGGTTGCGACCCCACCTGGCCGGGCAGTGATCACACCCGCGAGCAAGTACCGCTGCTGGCGTATAGCCCCGGGCTGGCTCCACGTGCACTCGGCAAGCGATCGAGTTTTGCCGATTTGGGCCAAGGCATTGCCACCCATCTGGGTTTGCCGGCGTTATCGGCGGGCCGCTGTTTTTTGGCGAGTTGAGCTGCATGACAACCCTGCATATCGAAGCCGAACCAGGCACCATCGCCGACACCGTATTGCTGCCTGGCGATCCACTGCGTGCGCGCTTTCTTGCCGACGCCTTGCTTGCTGCACCTCGTCAAATCAATGCGCGGCGCAACATGCTGGGCTACACCGGTGAATGCAATGGTCAGCGCGTCACCATTCTTGGCGGTGGCATGGGGATTCCGTCCACGGCCATCTACGTCACCGAACTTGCCCGTGGTTATGGGGTGCGTAGCATCATTCGCGTGGGTACTTGCGGCGGCATTGGTGATGTTGCGGTTGGCGATGTGTTGTTGGCGCAAGCGGGCAGTACGGATTCCCGTTTCAACCGCATGCAGTTTGGTGGCCACGATCTTTCGGTCTGTGCCGATTTCGGACTGCTGCGACGTGCCGTGCAGGCCGGTCAAGCGCAAGGCTTACCCGTGCGTGTAGCCAATATATTCAGTACCGATTGCTTTTACGACGGGGATCCGCAATTGCTGGCGCAATTGCGCAGGCACCGGATCTGCGGCATCGAAATGGAAACCGCCGGTCTGTATGGTTTGGCAATGCGCGAGGGCTTCCAGGCGCTGGCCATCCTCGCAGTCAGCGATCACCTGGAGACGGGCGCAACCATGCCGGCGATCGAACGCGAACAGGGCTTGGTACGCATTGCGGAATTGGCGTTGGCCAGCGCTATCGAATCGGCACCAAGCGTTGCTTGTCCTGGCTGAAACAATCACCTTATTTGCGCACGGCAAGCACGCCATCCAGCGCCAGTTCGGCGCGGAATCCGGCAATTTGCAAGCGGCGCGCCACTTCGCGCGGGACGTCACGGCCGGAGGTCAGTTTATTGGGGCTGCCGGTGTAGTGGAATAACCGGCCACCGCGTTTGAGTACACGCGCCAGCTGGTCATAGAACACCTGCGAATACAGCTCGCCGGCAATGCCAAAGCGCGGTGGATCATGCAATGCGGCATCAAAATGGGCATCGGGCAATTGCGTGATGGCCTGTGCCACGTCGGCATGGATCAAGTGCAATCGACCATCGCTGCTGTCAGGGTCAGGTGACCATGGGTTGAGCGTGCGCAGCCACAGGACATCCTCGTTCTTTTCGAAGGATTGGATGCGGGCAACGCCAGCGTCCAGGCAGCAACGCGCGAAATAGCCCAGCCCGCCGCAGGTATCCAGCACGGCTTTGCCTGCAGGTTGCACCAGTGCCACTTTGCGGCGTGCATCATCCAGTGGCGATTCCTTTGCGGTGGGCAGCATCTTGATGCCGTCGATCTCGAACGTCGGTACGTCCCATTCGGTAGGCACCAGCTTGATCAGCTTGCCGGCGTAACGCGAAATGGGTGCAAACGCTTCGCCATCGAAGTAGTAAAGCGTGCGTTCCTTGAGTTTGCCGGGGTAGGGCAGGGGTTGCCCACGCCATCGCCAGCCATCGGCATCCAAAGTCACGGTATCCACACTTCGGCCCAGATCAAATGAACCTTGCCAGCTGTTGCTGCCGGCATCACGCGACGCCAGCAGGGCAGTACCGATGGTGTGGGTGAGTAGCGGGATTGGCAAGCGGCGCATGTGCAAATGATACGGGGTGGTGGAGCGCCTGCAGATGGATTCCTTGCCGGAAGGGTGACGCTGGGCGTGACCCGAGGCCAATTCCACTGGACAATAGGGCCATCTGGATCTGCACCGAGAGCTTATGCGTGTCCTTCGTCTTGTTTTGATCGCCCTGATCGTGGCTGTCAGCACGATTGTTCATGTCCTCCCGTTGTTGCTGCTGGCATTGATCAAGGCCGTGGTGCCAGTGCCGCGCTTTCGCACTGCTTGCAACCCGCTGTTGAGCGGCCTGGCCGAAAGCTGGATAGGGGTCAACAACTGGCTGTGGGGCCATCTTACCGATACCCGTCTGCAACTTTCCGGTGACAGCGGGTTTCACTTGGATGGGCACTATCTGGTGCTGGCCAATCACCAGAGCTGGGTGGACATTCTGACCTTGCAAAAAGCCTTCAACCGGCGCATTCCTCTACTGCGTTTCTTTCTGAAGCGGCAACTGTTTTGGGTGCCATTGCTGGGGCTGGCATGGTGGGCACTGGATTTCCCGTTCATGGGCCGCTACAGCCCCAAGCAAGTGGCCAGGAACCCGGCGCTGGCCGGCCGCGACATCGCCGCCACCCGGCGTGCGTGTGAAAAATTCAGTGCAATCCCGATTGCCATCATGAATTTTGTGGAAGGCACCCGGTTCACGCCCGACAAACATGCCAAACAAGACTCCCCCTATCAGCATCTGCTCAAACCCAAATCAGGCGGGGTGGCCTTCGTGCTGGATGCGATGGGGCAGGGTTTGCATGCCATTTTGGATGTCAGCATCGCCTATCCTGCGGGCAAACCCGCCCTGCTGGATCTGTTGATGAACCGGATTCCCGTCGTGCGGGTGGATGTGCGCCAGCGCGAGATTCCGCAGGATTTCATCGGCGGCGACTACCAAAACGATCGCGAATTCCGGGTGCGCTTCCAGCGCTGGATGAACGCGGTATGGCAGGATAAAGATGCAACGCTGGATCAATTGCTGACCGAGCCGGTAATTTGATCGATGTCAACCCGTGACCCGCAATATCGTTCACCATTGAACTATCCACACTTGGGGCTCACCGCATGAATGCCATCACATGTCCGCGCTACACCCCGGTACTGCGTCGCCTGCATTGGTTGATGGCGATCTTGATCGTGCTGGCCTACGTGCTGATCGAGCAGCGCGGCATCTTTCCCCGCGGCAGTGGTGGCCGTGTTGCGATGATGCAGGGGCATTTCTGGGTGGGCATCAGCATCTTCCTGCTGGTTTGGGTTCGGCTTGCCACCCGCTTGCGTGGCGGTGCGCCGGCAATCACGCCGCCGCTGGACAAAATCACCGGTCTTGTTTCGAAATTGATGCACTTGGCGCTGTACGCCTTTTTCATCGTGATGCCGCTGCTGGGTCTGGCCACGGTTTGGACCGATGGCAAGGAGATCCTGATTCCGTTTACCGGCATCGCGCTGCCGGCACTGTTGCCGGAAAACGAAGCGCTGGCACACCAGCTGGAAGAATTGCACGGGACCATCGGCGAAGTGTTTTACTGGGTCATCGGTGCACACGTCCTGGCCGCACTTTGGCACCACTTTGGCCGTCGTGACGACACCCTCAAGCGGATGCTGTGATCACGCCGGACTTGATTCCGGTCAAACCACCGGCGCCGGGTTGCGCGCACACTGCAGGGCAGTACACAGCGCTGCCGGTGGCATTGGAAAGCTCATGGAATACCGCATACAGCTGGTCACGCCAGTGACCCAGATCACTGCCGTTGATACGGCCATTCGCGAGTTGGATCCGGCAGCCTTCATCGACCAAGACCCCGCAGATGGTTGTCTGCGGGTGACCGCTTGGCTCAGCGCGGAGGATCTGTCCACAACGCTGGCGCAAGCCGGCTTTCCAGCGCGCAGCGTCGCCTTGCAGCCTTCGGTCTGTTGCGGTGATTGCAGCGGCTAACGCTGCGTTCACGGTTGGGCTTGTGTATCCCGATGTCGCCCCTATACTGCATGGGTCAGCGACAACGACGTTCCCGGGGGTGTACTGGCTTCGACGGGGGTAGCGAAATCGCACGACGCATGCCGAGGGGGTAGCTTTCCTCGTAAATCCAGCTGCAAAACTTTAGTTGCCAACGACGACAACTACGCTCTGGCCGCGTAAGGCCTAGCCCCGAACCCACTTGTGCCTGTGCTCGTGGATGTAGGGTCATCATCACAGGATAGGCTCCGGCGGCGACCCGCCAACCGGATCCAAAATTTAGCGGGTGTGGATGACGGCGTGCTTCGCACGGTGTGTTGCCGGTATCCGAGATCAAACACCGAGCTAAGCATGTAGTGCCGGGCATGGAGCATCTTCGGACGCGGGTTCAATTCCCGCCACCTCCACCATTTTCTGATCCAAGCAAGTCCTATTCAGGCCGGAATCCCCAACAAAATCAAGGGTTCCGGCCTTTTTCTTGACCTTGACTGCCTGGGGCAAGCAGTGCAATGCCGCGATAGCTGGGGGCATGACGCAGGGCAGGGAGCCTCCTCAAATCACATCAAACGGATAACTCCCACGCGCCAGTACAGCACCGGCCAGACGTTCGATGGCGTTGTCGTCGTTGTGGTTCAAGCCGCGCGCATTGCGCGCCATGCGCCGTCGGGCCTGGCGGGTGAAGGTTTCGGCGATCAATACCGCTTGTGCGGCATCGGGATGTGCCGATTTCACCAGCGCATCGGCGCGCGAGAGTGTGCATAGACCGATGAACAGATCAATGGTGAGATCGGCAACACGCTTTTGCGCATGTTGCTGGTCGGCGATATTTTTGCCGTAGCGGCGCAGCAGTGCATCCGCTGTGCGTGAGAGCTCAGCGACGTATTTCTCGTACACCTTCGAGGCGTTGACCAGTTCCGGTGCAAGTGGATGCAAGATGCGGTCGGTGCCGATACCCGTGGCCTCGCGCACGCGCCGGCTGGCATAGCCACCCAGGACGCCGAAGCCCTTGATCGGGTTGTTGAAAATACCCTCGACTGCGTTCTTGATTTCGCCCAGCCCTGCGCCCACGCCCTTGAGTCCCGAGAGCGCAACGTACAGCCGCAGGATTTCATTGGTGCCTTCGAAAATGGACAAGATGCGGGTGTCGCGCACGATCTGTTCGTACGGAAACTCACGCATAAAGCCATTCCCGGCAGCGATCTGCAAAGCCTCATGCGCACAGCGTTGTACTGCCTCGCTGGCGAAGACCTTGCTCATTGCCGCTTCCAGCGAATAGTCCTCGCAACCCGAATCGATCAAGTGGGCAACCATCCACACTGCACTTTCGGCGGCGAAACAATCGATGGCCATTTGTGCAATTTTTTCGCGCACCAAGCCGAACTCGGCAATCGGTGTATCGAACTGCTTGCGCGCAATTGCCTGTGCACTCGCCATGCGGATGAGTGACCGCATGCTGCCAACCGCGCCACCACCCAGGCCGGTGCGCCCGCTGTTGAGGATGCTCATCGCCACCTTGAAGCCCTTGCCCACCGGGCCAAGCACGTTCGCGGGCGGTACCCGCACGCCAGAGAAATTCACCGTGGTAGTGGATGATGCGCGAATGCCCATCTTGTCTTCATGCGGGCCGTGGCTGACACCCGGCCATGCGGCTTCTACCAGAAATGCGGTTACCTTGCCCTCGGGCGTGTCGGTGCGTGCAAACACGGTGTAGAACTGCGCGATGCCGCCGTTGGTGATCCAGATTTTTGCGCCGTCCAGCGTCCAGCTGCCATCGTCGTTGCGAACCGCCTTGGTGCGGATCGAGGCCGCATCGGAGCCCGCGCCAGCTTCGGTCAGGCAGAACGCCGCGATCATTTCGCCACTCGCAAGCTTTGGCAGGTAGCGCTGCTTTTGTTCGTCGGTGCCAAATAGCAGCAAACCCTTCATGCCGATCGAGCTGTGTGCGCCGATGGTCAGCGAGACCGAACTGTCATGGCTGCTGGTCTGGGTGAGTACGCGTGCATAGGCGCCATTGCTCAGTTCCAATCCGCCGTAAGCCTCAGGGATGATCAGGCTGAACAGTCCCATCTCGCGCAGCGACTGGATGAACTCCGGCGGCTGCTCGGCATTGCGGTCGTATTCGACCAGTTGCTTGCGCTTGCTGGCCAGAAAATCATCGATCGCGTCGGTCATTGCTGACAACATGTCGCGGTCGCGCTCACGAATGCGCGGGTAGGGGAACAGGTTTTCTTCGAGAATGTCGCCCAGGAACAGCTGCTTGGCGATGCTCAGATCCCTGCGCAACATATCGCCAGGGGCGGGTGGGGCAGGAGGTGGCGTGGTCATGGGCAGTGGGCTCCTCGGCATTGCGGCCATTTCACTCCCCAATCCGCCTCGCGGCTAGGGGCGCGGATGGCGAATGCGGCCGCCGTTCACGCAAAGCAAGCCGGAGCCGACGTGGGTAGCTACCGCGGCTGACGAGCCTGGGTGCATGCCGGCTATCATTCGCCGGCATGGCGGCGAGGTGCGCGGGTTTGAAGTTGCTCCGTGTATTATCCAAGCATCTGGTAAACGCGCACGACGCAGGTGAGTCTACGGTGCTTTCAGGGGACGATGGGCTGTGATGGAAAAGGGCGCGATCATCTTGTGCGTGGACGATGACTCGACGGTGTTGGCTGCGCTGCGAAGCATGCTTTCCAGCCATTTCGGTTCCGAAGTCCAGATCGAATTCGCGGAGAGTGGCGAGGAAGCTCTGGAGATCGATGCAGAGCTGCGTGCCGAAGGCCGCGAAATTGGCCTGGTGATTTCAGATTTCATGATGCCGGGGCTCCGTGGTGACGAATTGCTAGTCAAGCTCCACGAACGCTCGCCCAATACCGTCAAGATCCTGCTGACTGGCCAGAGCGACCTGACCGGCGTCAAGCGTGCGATCAACGGCGCAAACCTCTACCGTTTCCTGGAAAAGCCTTTCGTCAACGAGGATATCGTGCTGACGGTGCGCGCGGCGATCCGCTCGTATTGGCAGGAACAGGACCTGATACGCCAGAACGAGCAGTTGCGTCGCATCAACGCCGAGCTCGAAAAGATCGTGGCCGAGCGCACGCGTGACCTGGTCGAAAAGAACATGGAACTGGAAGTGCTGTCGGTCACCGACAAATTGACCGGCCTGTTCAACCGGCGCAAGCTGGATCAGGTGCTGGACGAGGAATTGATCCGCGCGCGCCGCTACGATGTCCAGTTCGCGCTGATCATCGTCGACGTCGATCACTTCAAGCGGGTCAACGACACCTACGGGCATGGTGCGGGGGATGACGTACTGGTCCGGTTCGCGCAAATCCTTCGCCACACCACCCGCGATGCCGATGCGATCGGTCGGCTCGGCGGCGAGGAATTCCTGGTCGTGTGCCGGCACTCCTCGCTAAAGGGTGCGCTCGAGGATGCCGGCAGGATCCGCGAAGCCATCGAAGCGCATGATTTCACTGGCGTTGGCCAGCTGACCGCCAGCTTCGGTGTCGCCGAGGTGCGCACGGACGACAGCGTGGCAAGCCTGCTCGCGCGCGCAGATGCGGCGCTGTATCGTGCCAAGGATCGTGGACGCAACCGGGTGGAGCAGGAATTTGACCACTGACGCCGCCCAGTACATGCAACTGCAGTCCCGCATCAACGAGCTCGAAGCCGAGCTTGACGAGCGGCGCCATTCGGAGCAGATCCATCGTGCGCTGTACGAGATCGCCAGCCTGTCTGCGGCTGACACTCCCGAGCATGAGCACTATGTGCGCTTGCACGAGATTGTTGGCCGGCTGATGGATGCGCGCAATTTCATCATCGCCAGCTATGACCAGGCAACCGGCATGATTCACCAGGAGTACCTGGTGGACGAGGATCCCGACGAAGTGCCGGACAGTTTTCCGTACGGCGAAGGCATTTCGTCCCTGGTGATCCGCAGGCGCAAGCCGCTGCTGCTGGACGACGCCACGTTCCGGGCGCTGGTTGCTGCCGGGGACATCGTGTCACCGCGCGGTTCGGTGGATTTCACCAGCTGGATGGGCGCGCCGCTGATCGCACATGAGCAGGTGTATGGGCTGATCATCGTGCAGAGTTACCACGCCGACATCGAATACAACCTTGGCGATCTGGAACTGCTCAATTACGTGGCCAGCCATGTTGCTTCGATCGTCGCGCGCTGGCGTGCGAATCGCGCACTCAAATCAGCAAACGATGCGTTGGCCGCATCGGCGGAGACCCTCCGCCTGCTGGGCGACATCGGCAAGGACCTCACCGGGAGCCTGGATCCGCTGGCCATCTGCAAGGCGCTGGAGCGGCACCTTGCCGCGTTGATTCCGGCCGATGCATTCGGCGTGGCATTGCTGTCGCCGGCGGGTGATGCACTGGATTACATTCATTACGTCGAAGACGGCGTCGTCGACGTTTCGAACTCTTACCCGCTCGACCATCCGACCTCATTGGCAGTGCTCACCTTCCGCGAAGACCGCGAACTGACCCTGTTCAATGAGTCGCAGCTGCACAACGCACCCAGCGGAGCCGGCGTGGCGCAGGCGTCGCCGATCCTCTCGGCAATCTTCCGGCCATTGATCGCCAACGGCAGGCGGATCGGGGTCGTCACTGTGCAGAGCCATCGCGAGAATGCCTATCACGAGCGGGAGCTGGAAGTGTTCCGCTCCGCCACGGCGTACGCTGCGATCGCCCTGGCCAATGCGGATGCCTTCGCCGCCACCGAGGCTGCACGCGCGGAGGCGACCGAAGCCCTGGCTGCGCGCCACCAGGCAGAAGCGCAACTGGTGCACTCCGAGAAAATGGCCGCGCTCGGCCAATTGATCGCCGGCGTCGCCCACGAAATCAACACGCCTATTGGCGCCATCAAATCCAGCGGACGCAATATTTCCGAAGCGCTCGATAGTGCATTGCTGGGCCTGCCGAAGCTGCTGGATGGACTGGATGCCGAGCACCGGGATCGCTTCAGCGTTCTTGTGGCGCGTGCGGTGCAAACCAAGGATGTGCTGAGCACGCGCGAAGAGCGTGCCATCGTGCGCGAGGTGACCACGCAGCTCGAGGCGCTCGGGATCGAACAGGCGCGGCATCGCGCCGGCTTGCTGGTGCAACTGCAGGCGCACACGGATCTCGCCGGCATGTTGCCTCTGCTCCGGCATGCCGCCGCCGACCGCATCCTGGACACCGCCTACGGCATCGCCACCATCACCACCAATGCCGACAACATCAACACCGCGGTGGACCGGGTTGCCAAGATCATCTTCGCACTGAAGTCGTTCTCGCGCTTCGGCGGTGTGCAGGTGTGGACCGAATCGGACCTGCGTGAAGGGCTCGAGACCGTCATCACCATCTACCAGAACCAGATCAAGCACGGCACCGAGCTGGTGCGCCAGTTCGAGGACGTCCCGCCGGTGCGCTGCCTGCCGGACGAGATCAACCAGGTGTGGACCAACCTGGTGCACAACGCGCTGCAGGCAATGGATCACAAGGGTACCTTGACGATCGGGCTGCGTCGCGATGGCGATGACGCGCTGGTGTCCGTGGGCGATACCGGTTGCGGCATTCCGGCGGAACTGCAGGCGCGGATCTTCGATGCGTTCTTCACCACCAAGCCGGCTGGCGAAGGCACCGGACTGGGTCTGGACATCGTGCGCAAGATCGTCGAGAAGCACCATGGCAGCATCGCGGTGGACAGTGAAGTGGGCCGGGGCACGACATTCACGGTGCGATTGCCGATTGCAGGAGCAGGATGATGGAAAAGGGCGTGTTGTTGTGCGTGGACGACGAAATCATCGTGCTGACGGCGCTCAAGGATCAGCTGCGGCGGGCCTTCGGCAACGAATTCGTGATCGATGTTGCCGAGAGTGCCGAGGAAGCACTCGAGTTGCTGGATGAACTGGCGAGCGAAGGCCACAAGCTTCTGGTGATCGTGTCCGACTGGCTGATGCCGGGCATGAAGGGGGACGAGTTCCTGATCGAAGCGCACAATCGCTTTCCCTCCGTGGTCAAGATCATGTTGTCGGGCCAGGCCGAGACGGCCGCGGTGGATCGGGCCCGACGGGAAGCCGCGCTGCACGATTTCCTGCCCAAGCCGTGGAGCGCGGCGGCGCTGGTTGAATCGATCAATTTGGGCCTGAAAGACAAGGAAACGTCCGGGGCTGCATAAGGTGCTGGTCAGGCGGGCGTGATCGCGGATCCGGAAGGCAGCAGGGCGGTTGCCCAGGACTGGAAGTCCGTGGCCATGGCGCTGCCAATGCCGTGCCCGCCGGGATACAACCGCAATTCATGGGGAACCTCCAGGCGCGTGAGCCAGGCATCGGCGCGTTCGGCCCAGGCAAGCGGCAATTTGTCGTCGTCGCGGCCATGTGCGATCAGCGCGTGCATACCTGCCAGCCGATTCACTGGCGCCGCAATGCGCGGTTCCAGTTCAGGCAGGATGCGGCCGGCAAGCACTGCGAACCCGCGAACCGTTTCCGGCGCGGACAGGCCGACGCTGGCACTGAGGATGCCGCCCTGGCTGAAACCGGCAACCAGCGAGCGCGCTGCGGAGATGGCGTATGCGGCCTGCAATTGCTTGATGAAATGCACCAGCGCGGCGCGACTGTGTTCCGCCTCGCCAGCCACGATTTGCGGGCCGGCTGCGGTGAAGCTGACACGGAACCACGCATGCTGGCCGGGGCCGATGACCAGCACGCCTTGCTCACGCAGCGGTGCCAGCGCCTTGCCCAGCCGCAGTGCGCCGGCCGCGTCGATAGCGTGCGGCAGGGACACCTGCAGCACCGGCACATCGGCTTGCGGTTTGATGTAACGCAACGGCACCCATGCCCCGTGGTCCAGCCCGCGGTTGTCATCGATCGCGGCATCGAACCCGGCAGTCAGCAACAGCTCACGGATCTCGCTTGCCAGCTGCGGGGCGCCCCGCACCGGGTATTGCAGGGCGTACAGGGGCGCGGGGAAGCCGCCGAAATCATGGATCGTTGCGGGTGCATCGGCGCCTGAGACGCGGACACCCCGGGTCTGCCAATGTGGCGAGACGATCACGATGGCGGCAAGGTCAGGCAGGCTCGCGCCGAGCCGTTGCAGGTTCGGGCCCAGCTGGCCGGGTTCCAACGCGAACATCTCCACCACTTGAACCGGAATGGGCGTAATAGCCCGGTGCGTGGCTTCTCTACCCATCGAAGCCGCACCAATGCCCACCCCCTGCCAAACCGCTGTTAGCAGCTGCCGACGTTTATGCGCGTGAACCACACGCCGCCGATGCATTTGCCTTCCTGCGCGTTCTGTTTCGCTTGTCTGGCTTCGGCGGTTTGCGTGCGCGCTTCTTGCAGTTCGCGTTCCAATGCTTGAATGCGCGCCGCTGCGGTATCGTCTTGGTGCGGTCCTTGTGGTGCTGAAACCGCTTTGCTGACTAGGGCAGGGCTTGCCTGCTTTTGCTTGTTTGCCAATTCATACACACCTGCAACGGTCGCCACCAATGCAATGAGCATTTACGCCTGCGCCTATCACTTCGGGGAGCGTCACGGTTCGATTCATCGGCCGATTCTAGCCGAGCTTATCCAGTGCCGCGAATGCGGCCGCTTGCCTTGCTTGGTGGCCTTTCGGTGTGTCGTCGTGTTCTATATAGTCGTGCAGTGCAACCGCGTGCACCGGCTCGCCGGAGTCTGCAAACAGCACACGTTGCCGCAGCTCGTACAGTTGCATTGCCCAGGCTAACGCAAGGATCCGTTGCGGGCTGTATCGCTTCCCGTTGGGGTCGACTAAATCGCCTGTCTGATAGCAAAAGCCCCAGCGTTTCCACTGGGGCCAGCATCGAATCCCCAACGCCAATTCTGTGAGTGGGTGCGGGCTTAGCATGTCCTTGCTTTCAGTTGATCCAGGCCGCATTTTCTACCTGACAACTGCCAACGCAGCCATAGGAAAATTAACTGGTAGCTGGTCAGGCAATGCTTACCCCATGCCTTTAGCATATTTCGCATAATGCTTATTATGTCAACACCCGCAAACACGCATCACCACCGGCACTGGCTGCGCACCACGGCATCCAGTTGACTCAGTTGTTGGTAGTTGCGGCGCAAGCCCAGTCTTTCCAGTGCCTGTTCCCGCTTGGCTTTTGCGAGGTGGCAGCGATCATTCGCCGTGATCGTGTGCGTGCGCGCTTGCATGCTGCGAGAGCGCTTGCGCATGCTGCTGGTTGAACGGTGCCGAGGATCGCGACGGCTGAGCTCAGGGGCTGGGATGGGCGCAGATTCCGGTTGATACGCCACCACCCGGTCCAACCGTTGCCCCGTCGCGCAGGCTTGCGATTGGTAGCTCACCGCTCGGTGTGCGCCCAGGCATCGGTACAACTCATTGGCTGTTGCGGGTTTTGCAAGCACGAGGCCAAGCAGGAACAACAACCACATCGGCATCTTGGGCATGGCGGGCACATCCAATGGACTGCGTGCCAGCCTGCGATTTCAGATCAAGCATTGCAGTCGGGGCTTGCCCTGTGCTCACGTAGGAAAACAACGGGTTTAGTGCGATGACGCCAGATCATCGAGGATTGGGCAGCTGGGCCGATGGTCGCCGTGGCACTGTTTGGCCAACCGTTCCAGGGTGCGCTGCATGGCTTGCAGCTCGCGGATTTTTTCGGCCAATTCGGCGGCGTGGCTGCGCGCCAGTTGTTTGACTTCGGCACTGGCGCGCTGCGGGTTGTCCCACAGGGCCAGCAGACTTTCGATTTGCTTGATCGAAAACCCCAGTGAACGGCCACGTTTGATGAAGCGCAGGCGGTGCACATCGGCAGCGTTATAAAGACGATAGTTGGCGAAGGTACGGCCGCTGGGTTGGGTCAAGCCGATGCTCTCGTAATGGCGGATCATCTTGGCCGACACCCCCGTCAGTGCTGCGGCTTGGCCAATATTGTGCAAGCCCTGCTGCAAGGCCTCGGCAAGCTCTGGTCGGGTGGGTTTGCTGGTCATCCGGACGTCTCCTTCGGGGGCAAATCAATCCTGCGCTTGCGGTGCCCAGCGCCGCAGCAGCAAGGCGTTGCTGACGACGCTGACACTGGATAACGCCATCGCCGCGCCAGCCAGCATCGGGTCGAGCATGCCCAGTGCCGCCAGTGGAATGCCAATGAGGTTGTAGATGAAGGCCCAAAACAGATTCTGGTGGATTTTCCGCACCGTGCGACGTGAAATATCGATGGCATCGGCGACCAGCCGCGGGTCGGGACGCATCAGGGTGATGCCAGCGGCGTGCATCGCCACGTCGGTGCCGTTGCCCATCGCAAAACCAACGGTGGCGGCGGCCAGCGCTGGCGCATCGTTGAGGCCATCGCCGACCATGCCTACCGGGCCCTGCTCTGCCAGTTCACGGATCACGCGCAACTTGTCGTCCGGCAGCAATTCGGCGTGAACGTCGTTTTCTGCAAGCCCAACCGCTGCGGCGACGGCGCGAGCGGCGGCACGGTTGTCGCCGGATAGCATCAGCGAGCGAATACCCATCGCATGCAACGTGGCCATCGCTTGCGCGGATTGCGGACGTGGCGCATCGCCAAATGCCAGCAGCCCCAGCAAGTGCCAGCCCTGCCCCGTGTGTTCCGCCAGCCAGGACTGCGTCTGGCCTGCATTCGAGGCCTCGTCCGCCAGCATTTGCGCGGGCGACAGGTCGATGCCCAACTCCTTCATCCAGCGCGCATGGCCCAGCACCCAGCGCACGTCTCCCCGCCCGCCCTGCACGCCGCGCCCGGCCACCGCGGTGATACCGGTGATGTCGGCGGCGGCGATACCGCGCGCGCGGGCTGCGTCCAGTACGGCCTTCGCCAATGGATGTTCGCTGCCCTGCTGCAATCCGGCAGCCAGCGCCAGCAGTGTTGCATCGTCGCCATCCAGCGCATGCAATCGCATCAGCGTGGGTTTGCCGGCGGTCAGCGTGCCGGTCTTGTCGAACGCCACGGTGCGCAGCTGGCGGGTGGTTTCCAACGCTTCCACATCCTTGACCAGAATACCGGCGCGCGCCGCCACGCCGGTGCCGGCCATCACCGCCGCGGGTGTGGCCAGCCCGAGTGCGCACGGGCACGCAATCACCAGCACGGCGACCGCATTCAGCAGTGCTTGCGACCAATCCCCTGCTGCCAGCCCCCACGCCAATAACGTCACACCGGCGATGGCGATCACCACTGGCACAAACACTGCGCTGACCTTGTCCACGATGCGCTGGATCGGTGCTTTTTTGGCTTGCGCGTCTTCCACCAACCGCACGATGCGCGCCAGCGCGGATTTCGCACCCACCGCAACGGTGCGGATGCGCAGGCGGCCTTCGCCGTTCACCGCGCCACCCGTCACACGATCACCGGGGGCTTTGGGTACCGGCAATGATTCGCCGCTGAGTAGCGATTCGTCGCTGTGGCTGCGTCCGTCCAGGATTTGCCCATCCACGGGAATGCGTTCGCCGGGCAGCACGATGACTTCGTCATCCACGCCAACCTCGGCAATCGGCACGCTGGTTTCAACACCACTGCGCAAGACTCGTGCGGTCAGCGGGCGCAATGCTTGCAGGGCACGAATGGCATCGGTGGCTTGTCGCTTGGCGCGTGCTTCCAGCCACTTGCCCAACAAGATCAGCGTGATGACCACCGACGAAGATTCGAAATACAGCGGCGCAGTGTGGTGCGCTTGGCTGGGTGCCAGCCAGTTGAACAGGCTCAAGCCATACGCGGCGCTGGTGCCCAGTGCCACCAGTTGGTCCATATTGCCGCTGCGTGTACGCAATGCCGCAAAACCAGCGCGATAAAACCGTGCGCCCAGCCAGAACTGCACGGGCGTGGCCAGCAACCACTGCGCCCAACCGGGAAGCGCCCAATGCACGCCAAACGGCATCAGCAGCATTGGCGCAACCAAAGGCAGCGAGAATACGGCTGCCAGCAGCAGGTGACGGGTGTCCCGGGACATGCCTGGCGGCGGCGCGGCGGCGGGTGTCGCGTCTTCCTCGCTGGCGTGGTAGCCGGCGCGTTCCACCGCGGCAAGCAATGCCTGCACAGTTGCACTGCCCTGCACTGCAGCGGTTTCCGTGGCCAGATTCACCGTGGCGTCCCGCACGCCATCGACCTTGCGCAGCGCCTTTTCCACCCGGCCCACACACGACGCGCAGGTCATGCCACGAATGCTTAGATGGATGGCGGATTCGGCAGGCATCGGGGGCTCCGGCAAGACTGGATTCCTGGGGCATTCTGATCCTTCCCAGGATAGGAAGGTCAACCATCATCCCACGCTTGACCCTCCCGGCATGGCAAGGTGAACACTGCGCACCATCCTCACGCTCCAAGGAGTCTTGCCATGTTGCTGCACGTTGAAAACATGAGTTGCCAGCACTGTACAGGTACCGTCACCCGTGCGTTGCAGGCGCTGGATGCCGATGCTGTCGTGCAAGTGGATCTCTCGAAGCAACAAGTCCGTGCCAGCGGGAATTTCAGCGCAGACGCTGCAATCGCGGCACTGAACGCGGAAGACTATCCCGCCAGCCTGATCAACAGCGACGCATGACTATGCACGCCCACCCTGACCCCGCGCGCCGCCGCCTGCTGCACGGCATGGCGATGGGCGGCGCTGCATTGGCGCTGCAACCGTTGTGGGCGTTGGCATCACCCGGGCAACCGACGGTACTGGCCGGCACCGAATTTGACCTGCGCATTGCGCGCACGCCGGTCAACATCACCGGCAAAACGGTCAACGCGTTCACCGTGAATGGCAGCCTGCCCGGCCCGATCCTGCGTTGGCGCGAAGGCGATACGGTGCGCATTCGCGTGCGCAATGCACTGGCGGAAACCAGCTCGATCCATTGGCACGGCCTGCTGCTGCCGGCCAATATGGACGGCGTACCGGGCATGAGTTTTGACGGTATCGCCCCCGGCGGCGATTACCTGTATCAATTCAAGCTCAGGCAAAGCGGCACCTACTGGTACCACAGCCATTCCAGCTTGCAAGAACAAGCCGGCTTGCTGGGCCCGATCATCATCGACCCGCGCACACCAGATCGGCTGGCCTGCGAACGCGACTACGTGGTGCTGTTGTCGGACTGGACAGATCTGGACCCCATGCGCTTGTTCGCGCGCATGAAAAAACGCAGCGATTACGACAACTTCCACAAACAAACTGCCAGTGATTTCCTGCGCGACGCGCGTACCCACGGTCTGCGCGCCACGCTGGCCGACCGCAAGGCTTGGGGCGCGATGCGCATGAGCCCCACCGACCTCGCCGACGTCAATGGCCATACCTATACCTACCTTGCCAATGGCCACACCGCCGCGCAGAACTGGACGGGACTGTTTGCCCCCGGTGATCGTGTGCGTCTGCGTTTTATCAACGGCGCAGCGATGAGTTTTTTCGATGTCCGCATTCCCGGCTTGAAGCTGACCGTGGTGGCCGCCGATGGCCAGCCGATCCAGCCGGTGGATGTCGACGAATTCCGCATCGCGCCAGCGGAAACCTATGACGTGATCGTGCAGCCCATGGATGCCGCGGCTTACACCGTGTTCGCGCAAGCGATGGATCGCAGCGGCTATACCCGCATCACCTTGGCCCCGCAGGTTGGCATGCAAGCGGCAATTCCCATGCTGGATACACGCCCGTTGCTGACGATGGAGGATATGGGCCACGGCGGGCACGCGATGGGCAAGGCGGGCGAAATGACCTGCGGCGCAGCAATGGGAATGCCCGCGATGGAGGGCATGGCGGGCATGACACATGGCAGTGCAATGCAAACCCACCCGGCCAGTGAAACCCGCAACCCGGACGTGGAGATGCAAACGATGGCACCCGTGCCGAAGTTGGATGACCCCGGCATTGGCCTGCGCAACAACGGCCGCAGCGTGCTGTGCTATGCCGACCTGCACAGCCTGCATGCGCCTGCCGATGACCGCGAACCGTCACGCACAATCGAGCTGCACCTGACCGGCAATATGGAACGCTTCACTTGGGGATTTGATGGCATCCGCTTCGGTGATGCCGCACCCATCCGGCTCCAATACGGCGAGCGGGTGCGCCTTGTGCTGATCAACGACACCATGATGGAACACCCGATCCACCTGCATGGTCTGTGGAGTGATTTGGAAGATGCGCACGGACAATTTCTGGTGCGCAAACACACGGTGAGCATCCCGCCGGGCAGCAAACGCAGCCTCCGTGTGACGGCCGATGCACCGGGGCGTTGGGCATTCCACTGCCACATGCTGCTGCATATGGAAGGCGGCATGATGCGTGAAGTGCGGGTGGAGGAATGAGTATGCGCAACTTCATCGCCCTGCCTCTGCTGCTGTCCATCGGCACGACCTTCGCGCAGGAACACGCCCATCACAGCATGCCGGTGCAGGCGCAAACACAAGACGCGCACCCCGCGCCTCTCCAGCCTGCGGAGGCAGAGACCCAAACCAGCGCGCAACCGGCAGCAGTATCCGCATCCGGCTATCGCCCCGCTGCCCTCACCGACGCCGATCGCGCTGCCGCGTTCCCGGTGCTGCCCAGCCATCACGAGCACGCCGATCCGCTGGTGTGGATGCTGCAGGCCGATCGTTTCGAATGGACACAAGCCGGTGCCTTGGCGTGGGCAGGCACAGCGTGGATCGGGCATGACCGTGGCCGGCTGTGGCTGCGCAGCGAAGGCGAGCGCACCCACGGCAACACCAGCGCCCGTCTGGAAGCGCTGTGGGGCAAGCCCGTGAGTGCGTGGTGGGATGTGTTGGCCGGCGTGCGCCATGACCGCGGTCACGGGCCGGCCCGTGATTGGTTGGCCGTGGGTGTGCAAGGATTGGCACCCTACAAATTCGAGGTGCAGGCCACCGCTTATCTGGGCAGTGGCGGCCGCAGCCTGCTGCACGCGGAAGTCGAGTACGAAATGCTGCTGACCAACAAACTGATGTTGCAACCCCGCATCGAAGCCAGTGTCCATGGCCGTGATGACCGCATGCGCGGGATCGGCGCAGGGTTATCGGAAACCTCGGCTGGGCTGCGTCTGCGCTATGAAATCCGGCGCGAATTTGCACCGTACATTGGCTATGCATGGGCGCAAAAACATGGGCGCACCGCATCTCTAGCCGAAGCGGCCGGCGGCACTGCGAACGAAAGTGGCTGGGTGGCGGGCTTGCGGTTCTGGTTTTAAATCGCGAGGCAGCGCAAGAATCTGCACACCGCATGACAAAAGGCATATGCAGGTTTGCGTTTGCACCGGTAAGAATCACGGGGGGGATTGCTG
>Ga0209476_10000077_pt1 | contig 61893 bp, 54 predicted proteins | sample KloWWTrecipitate_FD_187179 | JGI IMG/M metagenome (GOLD analysis project Ga0209476, IMG submission 187179) | Active sludge microbial communities from Klosterneuburg, Austria, studying microevolution and ecology of nitrifiers - Klosterneuburg... | ecosystem: Engineered > WWTP > Aerobic digester... | reverse complement strand
CTTTGGATCAATCCAAAAAGAGATTCACATATTATTAATGGAAATGATGGCGGCACTAATATAAGTTATGATAATGGCGACAATTGGTTCAAAGCAAATACTCCTGCGGTAGCACAGTATTATGCAATAACTGTTGATGATGCAAAACCTTACAATGTATATGGTGGCTTACAAGATAACGGAAGCTGGTGGGGACCATCTACCCACAAAGAAGATATTAGTTGGATAGATAACGGCCAGTATGGATTTAAAATGATAAATGGTGGTGATGGCATGCAAGCACAGGTAGATACCAGAGATAATGCCACCGTGTATTCGGGTTCGCAGTTTGGAGTGTACAGCCGTTATAACAGAAATCAAAGAGGTGCTCAGAAGTTCATCCGTCCGCAACATGAGTTGGGTGAAAAGCCATTGCGGTTCAATTGGCAATCTCCTATCCTTTTAAGTAAACACAACCAGGATGTTTTATTCTTTGGAAGTAATCGCATCTATCGTTCATTGAACAAGGGAGATACAATGATTGCAGTAAGTGCTGACCTAACTAATGGCAGAGTAACAGGCAATGTTCCCTACGGCACTCTAACTACTATTTCAGAATCACCGATTCGTTTTGGAGTAATTTATACCGGAACAGATGATGGCAATATCCATATCAGTAAAGATGCTGGCTACAGTTGGAAGCAACTGAATCAAACAAAAGCAACAACACCTGCAAAAAAGGGTTCTAAAACATCGACTACTGACTCCAGACTCCAGACTAATCAACTCTGGGTAAGCCGTGTCACCGCATCGCAACATAATGTTTCAAGAATATATACTTCGTTAAACGGTTATCGCTTCGATGATTTTGCACCTTACTTATATTTAAGTGATGATTATGGAACTACTTGGAAAAAGATTGGAACCAATCTTCCATACGAACCCATCAATGTGGTAAAAGAAGATCCAAAAGATGAGAATATAATTTATGTTGGAACAGATGGTGGCTTGTATGTAAGCTTCGATAAAGGAAACAGCTTTATGCTATGGAATGCCGGCACACCAAAGTCGATGCCGGTGCATGATATTGCTATACAGGAAAGAGATAATGAAATTGTTTTGGGCACACATGGCCGAAGTATCTATATCGCTAAATTAGATGATGTACAAAAACTAAAACAAGATCCGGAATGGATGAAAAAGAAACCGAAGAAAGAATCAAACCGGAGAAATGCTGTGGAAGATGATGAATCAGTTCCTGAATAAAATGGCCAATTGCGCTGATTATACATTATAAAATGCCATAAAATACCCGTCTAAGGGTATAGAAACCTTTTATATCAAGTGTATTTTTGATAATCAAGCAGACAAAAAACTGTTTGTTTATCAAAAATTAGTAAATTTATTTCTAAACCACATTCATCACTAAACTATTAAACAGTTATGAAAAAGATCAAGTTGATGCTTGCCGCTGCTTTTCTCTTCTCCATGTCAGCAGCTTTCGGCCAAGCAGAAAAAACAATTTCTTCGATGAAAGAAGGTGCAAAGCTTACAGATGCTGATATTGGCTTTCTGAGCATGGTATCTAATGCAGACCTTTCAGCAAGCCGTGGTAGTTCTAAAAAAGAAGCTACAATTAAAGGCGTTAGCTACACTGCAGGCAAAACATTATCGAATGCAGATGCAAAAGCTATTACTGGTGCCATCATGGATTTCCAGAAGGATTACAAAGCACCTGATGCATCTCGTGGTGCCGGTATGTGTTACTACTGGTATTACTATTGCGATGGTTGGGGATATTGCTATTGGTACAAGTATTGGTACTATTGCTAAAAAAATTAAAAAAGCCGGTTCAGACCGGCTTTTTTAATGCGTATAATCAAGTAAGTTACAATCAAACCTCCGTCTATATTTGAACGATGGTTTCTTTATCATCCTATTTATTATGCCTTCTTCTTCCGCCTCAATGCAAACACCAAAATCAATATCAACAACAATGCTCCACCACCAATATAATAATACATCGTGTCAATACCTTTTGGTTCTTTATCCAATCCTTTATTAATATTACTCTCTGTTTCCTCAATAAATTTATCTACAAATGGGAAAGATCCATTCATCTTTTTCACTTCTTTAAATTTTACTAATGCTTTATTATACCAAGCTTTATCAAAAAGATCCAACGCACTTTCATATGCCAACGAAATATCACTCATCTCAGGCTTTACATCTGCCTTTTCAATAAACTCTTGAACGATTGTAACTGGCACTATAAAATTCATACCCTGCACTTCCTGCCCTCTTTGTTGATCAATACTACCGAACGTAGCAAGACCAATCACTTCACCTTGTTCATTCGATACTGGCCCGCCACTGTTACCATGTGTTATAGAAGCATCTGTTTGCAATACTTCCCAACCATCTTTCATATTTTTCTTAGCACTTACCAATCCTCTTGTAAGTGTAGCTTCTGAAATAGATTTTTCTGAAATAAGTGGATGAAAAGTTGCTACTGCCGGATACCCCAATGCATACACCTGATCACCTACTCTCATTCCCTTATCATCACCAATGCGAATGGTTGGGTAAACATGCTTCTTTGTCAGTTTCAAAATCGCAACGTCCTTTCCAGGTATAGAGGCACCTTGCGTTACAATTTTTGCAGGAATTACCATTGGAATAATTTCATTCTTATCTCCCGAAATACCCATCACCACACTAAATTCTTTTTTTATATTTCCTACTGATAAGGTTTGCGAAAAATACCAACTGTTGGCATCTGTCAATAGTTTTGCTTCTTCTTCTGTAAGCTTCCGTCCCATTGATTCTTCCATATCTTTTGAATCCTCTTCAATTATTTCCTGGAAAGCCTGTTCAGCAAAATTCTTCTTCATTGTTTCGCTATTTTCATCCACCACATGAGCATTGGTAATTACATAACCATCTGGGGTAATAATAAAACCCGAACCCATCATTGTTGTATTTAATTCCTTGCTCACTGTTTCATTTCCCTTCATCATATACTTTGAAATATTGGTACAAAAAGCTTTGATGTATAGATTCCAGAACAAATCGGTGGTAAACATATCCTCTTCCTCTAGCCCCTCTTTTACTTCCAATGCCAACTCCTTCAATGCTTCTTCATCAAACACAGGTTTAATAGCACTAACAGTTCCTTTAAAAGTGGCCTGTATCATTACAGTACCCGGTTTGTTGCGTTCGGCAATTTGTACAGGCGATAATGTTTTTTGCGCAATAGTGGTAATGGAAAAGATAATCGCAAGAAAGAAAAGTAACTTCTTCATGGTGGTTGGTTTTAGTGAAAATATTTATTCTGCAACAGAATTTTCTCCCCTGAAAGGGGGATTCTGTACTCTTATTTCGAAACAAAATATTCCATGGCTAACTCGTAGCCCTTCAATCCTAAACCGAAAATGCTGCCAACAGCTTTTCCACTCAGGTGAGAGAATTTGCGAAAGTCTTCTCTTGCATGCACATTAGAAATATGTACTTCCACCACAGGAGTTTTAATAGCGGCAACAGCATCACCTATTGCAACAGAGGTATGCGTATAAGCAGCAGCATTTAAAATAATGCCATCGTATTCAAAACCGATACGTTGTAATTCATCTACCAACTCGCCTTCCACATTGCTTTGAAAATAGCTTACCTCAACGTTGGCATATTTGTTCCTCAACGTTTCCAGATATTCTTCAAACGGCATATTTCCGTAGATATCTGTCTCCCTTTTGCCGAGCAGGTTTAGGTTAGGTCCGTTGATGATGGCGATTTTCATTCCCCGAATATAATTTAAAAACTGGAGTTGTTGTATGGAGAGTGATAAACCACAGTGTCGCTGGGTACACGGTGAAACACAGCGAAAGCCTCCGTGTTGCTTTGTGCCTTTGTGTCTCCGTGGTTCAAAAAAATCAATTCTTCTATGCCTTTATTAATTCAATAAACTCATCAAACAAATAACGGCTATCATGCGGCCCCGGTGTAGCTTCCGGGTGATATTGAACAGAGAAAGCAGGTTTGCCTTTCACTCGTATGCCCTCAATGGATTTATCATTCAGGTTTACATGAGTTATTTCCAGGTGGTCAGCTTTCTTCATCGCTTCAGGGTCCACACCAAAGCCGTGATTCTGCGTAGTAATTTCAGAACGGCCTGTTACTAGATTCTTAACCGGGTGGTTAAGCCCTCTATGGCCATGATGCATTTTAAAAGTAGGAATATCATTTGCTCTTGCCAGCAACTGGTGACCGAGACAAATACCAAATACCGGTTTTTCTTCTTTCAGAATTTCTTTCAGTGTGTTCACTGCATAGTCCATCGGTGCAGGATCGCCGGGGCCGTTGGAAATAAAATAACCATGTGGTTCAAATTTTTTCACTTCCGCCAGAGTAGTTTTTGCAGGAAATACTTTTACAAAAGCTCCCCGCTCCACCATGCAGTTCAATATATTCCGCTTCACTCCATAATCCATTACTGCAATGCGGATGGCAGATTTTGCATCACCCATTTCATAAGCTTCTTTAGTGCTAACAACAGAAGCCAGTTCCAACCCATCCATATCCGGCACTTCGGCCAGTTTCTTTTTCAGCAGCTCTATATCTATCGTCTCGGAAGATATGATGCAGTTCATCGCACCTTTGGTACGAACATGTGACACCAATGCCCTTGTGTCCACACCTTCTATCGAAACAATATTATTATCTTTCAGGTAATCGTTCAGCGAACCTTTCGCCATTTTGCGGCTGTACTGGTCTTCCAGGTTACGTCCAATTAATCCGTTTATTTTCACACTATCGCTTTCCACATCCGCTTCCTTTACACCATAGTTACCGATATGCGCCGCATTCATTATCAGTATCTGCCCAAAATAACTCGGGTCGGTAAACACTTCCTGGTAACCGGTCATGCCGGTATTAAAACAAATTTCACCGGTGGTTGTGCCAATAGCACCAAAAGCCTGTCCGTGAGCAACAGTTCCATCAGCTAACAATAAAACGGCGGGAAAAGGTTTATCAGTCATTCTTCTTTTTTATCCCCTACCGGGTGGGGTTGGGGTGGGTTAATTACAAATTGCGCAAATGTAAGAAGGAACGGGCATTTATTCAGAAGACTTTCTTCAGCAGTTATGCACAGATTTTTCTGTCGTGCCGGGCTTCGTTTTGTCATGCCGACGAAGGAGGCATCTTGTATCTTTCTATACTCCGAAATTTTAGTGAAGAATTATGTGCCAAGCTGCATTACTACTAGCGTCGTCTGTTGCGCACTCTTCAGGGTTCTGTAATTCTATTGAGCAGTTTGAAATACACAATCCGCCTCGGCAGTAACACTTCAAAAAACGATATGCTAAGTTTAGCATTTTCTTTATCAACCATATAAATTTAAGAATCACTTTATTTGCATTTTCAAATACATTCTAAATGACTACCATTCGTAAAGCAACTGTAGCAGACGTTGAACTATTAGCCGAACTCGGCAGGCAAACATTTATTGAATCACATGGGCACAGTGCAGCAACAGAAGATGTAGAAACATATATAAACACAGCTTACAATCCCGAAGCATGCAAACAAGAATTAGAAGATGCAAATAACATCTACCATTTTATTTATTACAACAATCAACTAGCAGGTTTCTCAAAAATCATTTTGAACAATGCTGCACTTGGTGTAGCAGCTACCAACATCACAAAGCTGGAAAGAATATATGTGTTGAAGGCCTGTTATAGTATGAAGCTTGGTCTTGCTCTACTCAATTTTAATATTGATTTATCTAAACAATATCAACAGTTTGGCATGTGGCTTTATGCATGGATTGAAAATGAAAGGGCTGTTAATTTTTATAAAAAAGCTGGCTTTATAATTATCGGGAGTTATGATTTCAAAATTTCTGCTACGCATACAAATCCTAATCACCGGATGTTTCTGAAGTATTAGTTACCTTTCAAACCCATGACAATGGGTAAAGCCGGGTAATAGTATTAACAGAATAAAATGAATAACCAACTCCACTTTCGACTGGCAACTATCAATGACCTATATTACATAGTAAGTATGCTGGCAGATGACACATTAGGCGCATCTAGAGAAAAAGCAAGTATGCCACTTTTACCTGAATATATAAAGGCGTTTGAAATAATAAGTGCGGATCCTAAACAGGAACTAATAATAGTTGAAATGAATGGAGAAACAGTTGGAACTTTTCAGCTAACCTTTATTCAGAATATTGCTCATCGGGGTGGTTTAAGGGCACAGGTAGAATCAGTACGAACACATGCTACACACAGGGGAAAAGGTATTGGTAAAAAAGTATTTGAGTATATAATAGACAGGGCAAAAGAAAAAGGCTGTGTGTTATTGCAGCTTACTTCAGATAAACAACGACCCGATGCGATTCGGTTTTATGAAAAATTAGGCTTTGTTACTTCCCATGAAGGAATGAAGATTAAATTGAAATGAGTAAAACTCATTTTCTTCTTTTATTGCCAGAAAATTTTTCCTTGATCACATCTTGCACATTCACTCCGCTTATTTTACTTTTCAGCCAGGAAATCACATCGAGGTAAACAAAGGCACGGCTTTCCAAAGCATTTCCTTCATACTTTTTGAGCTTTGCTAAAAGTTTTTCAAACTCTGGCTTCAACGCTTTTGCACCAACATGGAAGGAACGGCGCAGGAATGCAAACATCTCCTCTTCTACCTTACTCAGGTTTTCCATTTTGGCCATATAGCGATAGACAGACTTTATTAAATACTCCAGAAGATCAAAATTCCCTAACTCATAATGTGCAATCAGGTGCAGCAACCGTGAATAACATTGCAGGTCGGTTCGCAGATCACCTTTTTGATTGATAATACGGTTGAGGTAATCAATCGCCTTTTCATTATCGCCACTGCCAAAATACAAACAGGCAATTTTATAATAGAATACCAATACACGGTGTGTATCCAGATACAATCCATACTCTTTCAGCATCTCTTCCAGGAAAGGAACAAGGCGAAGACCTTTAGTAAAGTTCCCTTGCAGGAAATATAAATTGATTCTTGCCGTATATAAATACTGGTAAGCAAGAATTCTGTTGTTCTCATTCTCTTGTAAAAATTTTTGCTTAGTAAATTGTTCAAACTGTTTGATGCTCTTCGCCAATTTGTCCTGACTCAATAAACTGAACTGTGCGGTCATCAAATTGTGTACGCCTTTTATATAACTGGCGGTTTCTGTTTTTAATAACTCAGGGTAAGCTGTAAATGCATCTACCCATTTTTGTGAGTAGCGGTAGTACTGTAAAAAATCCTGACGGATAAATGCATACCAAACATAACTCTGATACAAATACAATTTTTCATAAAAGCCAGTTGCCTTTACAGCATTAGCAGGAAGTTTCTTTTCAAAAAAATTCTTCAGTTCTGCAATATCTTTACTGTTTCGGGCATGGCCGTTTTTTATGTACCAGCTATATAATTGCAACGAAAGATTTGAAAGTTGGTTAACAAGTGTGATTTGATTATTCACTGAATCAGATTCAGCAGTTAAGAGGTCGGCTTTATTCTGAATACTTCTGGTAATATATAATGACTCAATCTTCTTTTCGAAAAAAAGTGCCTGTTGCAAAAAAGTAAGTTGCTGATGAGCTTTAGCTGTTTCTTTTAATCGTTCCAGCATTTTCAAACTCTGCAGATACAATCCTTTATTATATAAGATGCGGGCATGATCCATTTGCTCATGCAAGTGAATATCAATGTTGGCTTCATCTCTTATCAGCCGCAGGCTAGACAAAATTTGTTTGTATAAATTTGCCTTGATGTTTGATAACTGCTGTTTCTTTACACTCTTCGTTTTCTTCAGCAATTCCTTTTCATTGTAGTCATTCATTTTATCCAGCGCATCGAATAACTGAACAACCTTCAGGTCTTCAGTAGCCGAATTTCTTTTTGCATAGAGCTTAAAATTCCGCTTCTCACTCTTTTCCAGTGATTTAACCAGTTGAAACAAGGCATCTGTTGAGCGGTTGGGCATTGTAATTTAAATATTTAAAATTCTTACCAGTAAAGGGTTTCAGCGAAATCGCCATCCTTTAAAAGCTGTAAAACTGGTTCCATTATGATTTCTCCTTGCATTTTATCCATTCTAATTTAGTTGCGCAGGTAGTTTATCCGGCCGGACAGCCGTACAAAAATAAGCAGCTTGTAATCTTAACTCACTTATTTATCAATTTATTATGGCAGAAGGAAAAGTTCAGATTTTTGACACCACACTACGGGATGGCGAACAGGTGCCCGGTTGTAAATTGAATGCGAATGAAAAGCTGGAACTTGCTTTGCAACTAGAATACTTAGGTGTAGATATCATTGAAGCAGGTTTTCCCATCTCCTCTCCCGGCGATTTTGATTCTGTAAGCCAGATTGCTAAAGCGGTTAAGAAAGCAACAGTATGTGCATTGAGCCGTGCTGTTCAAAAAGATATTGAAGTAGCTGCGGCTGCAGTAAAACATGCTGCTCGCCCAAGGATACATACTGGCATTGGCACTTCTGATCTGCACATAAAAGCAAAATTCAATTCTACTCAAGATGAAATTTTAGCAAGAGCAATACAATGTGTAAAATGGGCAAGAAATTTTGTGGATGATGTAGAGTTCTATGCGGAAGATGCAGGCAGAACAGATAATGAATATTTAGCAAGAGTAATAGAAGCCGTTATAAAAGCTGGTGCTACTGTGGTTAATATCCCTGACACAACAGGTTATTGTTTACCACATCAGTACGGAGAAAAAATTGCTTACCTCGTTAATAATGTACCTAATATAGATAAGGCGATTATTTCCTGTCATTGTCATAATGATTTAGGATTAGCAACTGCCAATTCGATAGCAGGTGTTATTGCCGGTGCAAGACAAATTGAATGTACCATCAATGGTTTGGGCGAAAGAGCAGGTAATACTTCTTTGGAAGAAGTAGTGATGGTTATTAAACAACATAAACATCTTGGGTTATATACAGATATTAAAACTCAACAATTAAATCCGATTAGCAGACTTGTTTCAGATACTATGAGGATGCCGGTGCAGCCAAACAAAGCAATTGTAGGTAGTAATGCATTCTCTCACTCATCCGGCATACATCAGGATGGATTTTTGAAAAATGCTGATACATATGAAACAATAAAACCAGAATCCGTAGGCGCCGATAGTTCCAAAATAGTTTTGACTGCCAGAAGCGGAAGAAGTGCATTAGCATATCGCTTTCAAAATCTCGGATTTCAATTTGACAAGCAGGATGTGGATGTATTGTATGATGAATTTTTAAGAGTCGCCGACAGTAAAAAAGAAGTACAAGACAATGATCTTACTTCTATCGGAAAACAATATCAAAAAAATACAGCAACAGCATAATTACAATGGGCAAAACACTATTTGAAAAGATCTGGGAGAAACATATTGTCAAAACAATTGACCACGGCCCTTCTGTTTTATATGTCGACAAGCATTTTATACACGAAGTAACTAGTCCGCAGGCATTTACCGGATTAAATAACAGAGGCATCAAAGTATTAAGACCTAAGCAAGTTGTAGCAACAGCAGATCATAATGTACCAACCCTAAATCAGCACTTACCTATCAAAGAAGAATTAAGCAGGTTACAAGTGGAAGCATTAATAAAGAATTGTGCAGAACATGATATTGAATTATACGGTCTTGGTCATCAATACCAGGGAATCGTACATGTTATTGGCCCCGAATTAGGAATTACGCAACCGGGTATGACAATTGTTTGTGGTGATAGTCACACTTCTACACATGGAGCATTCGGCGCTATTGCTTTTGGCATTGGCACCAGTGAAGTAGAAATGGTAATGGCTACGCAATGCTTATTGCAAAGCAAACCAAAGATGATGCGGATAAATGTAGACGGTGTATTAAATAAAGGAGTAGTATCAAAGGACATTGTGTTATATATACTTTCAAAAATTACAGCAAGTGGTGCGACTGGTTATGCAGTAGAGTTTGCAGGTTCTGCAATCCGTTCGCTTTCTATGGAAGCCAGAATGACGATTTGCAACATGAGTATTGAAATGGGCGGTCGTTGTGGATTGATTGCGCCAGATGAAACAACATTTGATTATATCAAAGGAAGAGAGTTTGCTCCCAAAGCAAATGAATGGGAAAAGAAGAAAACAGAATGGTCTACTTTATTTTCTGATGGTAATGCAAAATTTGATAACGAGATATTTATTAATGCCGAAGAAATAGAACCAATGATTACTTACGGCACAAATCCGGGAATGGGCATTGGCATAACAAAAAATATTCCGACAACAAAAACAATCAATGATAATGACAGATCAGGTTTGTCAAAATCTTTAGCCTATATGGGACTGGAACAAGGTCATGCTATTAAAGGACAGAAGATAGATTATGTTTTTATCGGCAGTTGCACAAATTCAAGAATAGAAGATTTAAGAATGGTCGCCTCTTTTGTAAAAGGGAAAAAGAAAGCGGCTGATGTTGAAGTTTGGATTGTTCCCGGAAGTAAGCTAGTAGAAGCACAAGCAATCGCAGAAGGCATTGATAAAGTTTTTGAAGAAGCAGGGTTCATGTTACGTCAGCCCGGCTGTTCTGCATGTTTGGGAATGAATGAGGACAAAATACCTGCTGGTAAATATTGCATTAGCACCAGTAACAGAAATTTTGAAGGCAGGCAAGGTGCTGGCGCAAGAACCTTATTGGCAAGTCCATTAACAGCTGCAGCAGCAGCTATTACAGGTGTAGTAACAGATGTAAGAGAAATGTTACCCCCAACCCCTAAAGGGGAGTTAGCAACAACCTTTACAGAAGCTTAAATTTTTTATATTATTAAAACAATAATTATTTGGCAACCAATAAAGAAAATACAAAACTAAGTTCCCCCTTTAGGGGGACAGGGGGCTTCAAATCTCGTTTCGTTCCAATTAACAATGAGAACATTGACACCGATCAGATCATTCCTGCCCGTTTTTTAAAAGGAACTACAAAAGATGGTTTTGGAAAAAACCTTTTCAGGGATTGGCGATATGATAATGATGATGAATCTAAAACTATTGCTCACTTTCCATTGAACATGTCGCAGTTTGATGGTGAAATTTTAGTAGCAGGGAAAAATTTCGGTTGTGGCTCCTCAAGAGAACATGCGGCATGGGCAATACTCGATGCAGGATTCAGAGTGGTAGTATCCAGTTTTTTTGCAGATATTTTTAAAAACAACGCCTTGAACAATGGAGTACTTCCCGTGCAAGTAAGTGATGCATTCCTACAAAGAATATTTCTTCAGGACAACAATACTGAATTAACTGTTGATCTAGAGAACCAAAGTATCACTATTAATTCAACAGGAGAACAAGAAAGTTTTGAAATCAGCTCTTATAAAAAAACTTGTCTCTTAAATGGCTATGATGATATTGATTATTTATTAAGCATAAGACCGGATATAGAAAAATACGAGACAGAAAAGAATTATTAAATATTAAAACTATAAAGCCCCTTTAGGGGTTTTGGGTATATGAAAAAGAAAATAACAGTTATCGAAGGCGACGGCATCGGACCAGAAGTAACAAAACAATCCATTCATGTTTTAAATGCTATTGCAAAATTTTATAATCATGAGTTTGAATACACTTATTGTTTAATGGGTGCTGTTGCCATTAACAAAACTGGCGATCCATTGCCTAACGAAACCATCGAATCGTGTCTTGAAAGTGATGCCATTTTATTTGGTGCAATCGGTCATCCAAAATATGATAATGATCCGAATGCAAAAGTAAGACCGGAGCAAGGCTTACTGAAACTTCGAAAGTCTTTACAGCTCTTTGCTAATATCCGTCCGGTAACAACTTATTCATCATTACATCACTTGTCTCCTCTAAAGACTAAAAATATTAAAGATGTAGACTTTGTAATCTACCGTGAGTTAACCGGAGGAATTTATTTTGGTAAAAAAGAATTATCAGAAGATGGTAATCAAGCGGTGGATGAATGTACCTACAATGTTGAAGAGATTGAACGCATTACTCATTTAGCATTCCAGGCTGCAAAGCAAAGAAAAAAACATTTGACATTGGTAGACAAAGCCAATGTACTTGAAACTTCAAGACTGTGGAGAAAAGTAGTGCAGGGCATGTGTGCTCAATATCCTGACGTAGTAGTTGACTATTTGTTCGTTGATAATGCTGCCATGCAAATCATTCTTAATCCAAAACAGTTTGATGTAATCCTTACGGAGAATATGTTTGGAGATATCATCAGTGATGAAGCCAGTGTGATAAGTGGTTCTTTAGGATTGTTACCTTCTGCTTCAATTGGGAAAGGAGCAGCTTTATTTGAGCCAATACATGGTTCTTATCCACAGGCGGCAGGAAAAGATATTGCCAACCCCATGGGTTCTATTCTTTCTGCAGCAATGTTGTTAGAACATTTAAAAATGAAAGATGAAGCGGCTTTAGTAAAGCAGGCAGTTGAATGGACATTAGTGAATGGGTTTGTAACGAAAGACATTGATAATGTAAATTTTTATTTCACCTCTACCCTTGGCGAATTGATCTGTGATTATATAAGTGGAAATGTTCCGGGTTCTGGTAAGAAAGAAAATATTGAGTTGAGAAAGTCAACTATTATATAAAGTATAAAGTCAGCCGCTAACAACGGTTCGTCCTTTTTTAAAATAATTTTTGCTTGTTTAGTTCTTTTATTAAAATGGCGGGTGTATATTTACAATTGACACTACATCATGTTGAAGAATAACACATATAGTATTATTACCTCTGTTGCCACGATTATTATTGTGGTGGTGATTATTATATCTTCTTCAATCGGAGGTGGTGCATGACTATAAATTAAAAAACTAAATATACTCAACCCGCCTCCAAGAGGCGGGTTTTTTTATACCCGAAACAACAAATAAAAACTATGTATTATAACGAAAACACAATTATCTATTTCAACGGGCAGTTTGTAAAAGCTGCTGAAGCAAAGATTGATCTGTACAGCCAATCACTACATTATGGCTGTGCTGTTTTTGAAGGTATCCGTTCTTATAAAACTGCCAGTGGCAAAACAAAAATCTTTAAAGAAGTTGAACATTTTGAAAGATTGCAACACTCTGCCGAAGCAGTTAACATGCCTTACTCATGGACTACCGAAGAACTGATTGCTGCAACGTATGAATTATTGGGAAAAAACAATTTGCTAGATGCTTATATCCGGCCTATTGTTTATGCCCCGGCTAATATGGGTTTCGTAGAAAATAAAGAATCTTTTATCGCTATACAGGCATGGGAAATGCAGCCTTTCCTTGGAGACAAACTATTAAACGTAATGAGCTCTTCTTTTCAGCGTCCTAATCCAAAAGGGTTTAAGATTACCGCAAAAGTTAGTGGACATTACGTAAACTCAATACTTGCCAGTCAGGAAGCAAAAACAAAAGGATTTGATGAAGCTTTATTAACTGACATGAATGGGTTTGTGGCAGAAGGACCTGGCGCCAATGTATTTTATGAAAAAGACGGAAAATTATTTACACCATCAGTAGGGAATATTTTACCAGGCATAACAAGAGCCACCGTTTTGGAAATATGTCAGGAATTAGAAGTTGAAGTAGAAGAAAAAACTATTACAGTTGAAGAACTAAAAAAAGCTGATACTGCTTTTTTCTGTGGTACTGCAGCAGAAGTAATTGGGTGGGAAAAATTGGATGACACTGTCTTTCCAAAAGCATGGAATGATTCAGTTAGTAAAACAATACAAGATGCATATAAAAACAAAGTAATTGGAAAAGCATTGCAGGTAGAAGAAGTAGTTGCATAATGCTGAGTAATGATATGCAGCTGAAGGGTGCGACGCAACGAAGACGATAGTAGTACAGGCGATGACAAACAAAAAATAAAATGGCAGAAGAAATTATAAATATAAACGACCAAACTCCTTCCCCTTCGGGGAAGGTTGGGATGGGGCTTAATAAATATTCGAAGACTTTAACACAGGACATAACACAGCCAGCAGCGCAGGCTATGTATTATGCTATCGGTTTTAAAGAAGAAGATTTTAACAAAGCACAGGTAGGCATAGTAAGTATGGGTTGGGATGGTAATCCTTGTAATATGCATCTGAATGATTTGGCAACTACTGTTAAAGAAAGTATTAATGCAACAGAAGGTGTATTGGGTTTGCGTTTTTATACCATTGGTGTTAGTGATGGAATCAGCATGGGTACAGATGGCATGCGGTATAGTTTAGTAAGCCGTGATTTAATTGCGGATAGCATTGAAACAAATGCTGGTGCACAATATTACGATGCCTTGATAACAATTCCGGGTTGTGATAAAAATATGCCTGGGTCTATTATGGCAATGGGCAGATTGAACCGGCCTTCTATTATGTTATACGGAGGCACTATTGCTCCAGGTCATTATAAAGGAGAAGATTTAAATATAGTTTCTGCATTCGAAGCGTTGGGACAAAAGATTGCGGGAAATTTAAGCGAAGCAGATTTTAAAGGCATTGTACAACATTCTTGTCCGGGTGCAGGTGCCTGTGGAGGTATGTACACTGCCAATACTATGGCAAGTGCAATTGAAGCGTTGGGCATGAGCTTACCTAATTCATCTTCTAATCCTGCACTGAGTAATGAAAAACAAAAAGAATGCGAAGCAGCAGGAAAAGCAATAAAGATTTTATTAGAGAAAGATATAAAGCCTTCAGATATTATGACTCGTAAAGCATTTGAAAATGCAATTACAGTAGTGATGGTATTGGGAGGAAGTACCAATGCTGTGTTGCATTTGATTGCAATGGCAAAAAGTGTGAACGTTGAATTATCGCAGGATGATTTTCAAACAATCAGTAACAAAGTACCGTTGCTGGCAGATTTTAAACCAAGCGGAAAATATTTAATGCAGGATCTGCATGTGCATGGCGGCGTTCCTGCAGTAATGAAATATTTACTGAGTAAAGGATTGTTGCATGGCGATTGCCTGACAGTAACTGGAAAAACAGTGGCAGAAAATTTAGCAGATGCTCCATCACTTGATTTTGAAAAACAAAAAATTATTATGCCGCTGGAACAGCCATTGAAAGTAACAGGGCATTTACAAATATTGTATGGCAACCTTGCAGAGAAAGGAAGTGTGGCAAAAATTTCCGGAAAGGAAGGAGAAAAGTTTGAAGGAACAGCAAGAGTATTTGATGGAGAAAAAGATTTGATAGCTGGCATCTCATCAGGTAAAGTGCATGCAGGTGATGTTGTCGTAATTCGTTACATCGGGCCAAGAGGTGCGCCGGGTATGCCAGAGATGCTAAAACCTACAGGTGCTATCATCGGTGCAGGGTTAGGAAAATCTGTTGCACTGATTACAGATGGAAGGTTCAGCGGAGGTACACATGGTTTTGTTGTTGGCCATATTACTCCCGAAGCATTCGACGGTGGATTGATTGCTTTGGTAAAGGACGATGACATCATCGAAATTGACGCAGTTAATAATACGCTGACATTAAAAGTTTCAGAAAAAGAAATTGCTGAAAGAAAACAGAACTGGAAGCAACCTGCATTAAAAGCAACTAAAGGAATTTTATTCAAATATGCACAACATGTAAAGTCGGCGGATCAAGGTTGTGTAACTGATGAATAACCCCATGTTCCCCTAAAGGGGAAACTTAGGTCATAAAATTAATATTGAATAGAGAAATTATTAAAGAAATAAGATGGAAACATTACAAAAAATAAAAGAGACGCCAAAAGAGAATACTCTTGCTAAGACCCCTTTAGGGTATGGGGGCATTAGTGGTTCTATTGCAGTACTTGAAGCATTCATTGCAGAAGGCGTCAGCACCATCTTCGGTTATCCCGGTGGCGCCATCATGCCGATCTATGATGCATTGTATGACTATCATGACAGGCTGAATCATATTTTGGTTCGTCATGAGCAGGGTGCAATACATGCGGCACAAGGTTATGCAAGAACAAGTGGAGATGTAGGTGTGGTATTTGCCACCAGCGGACCTGGTGCAACAAACCTTGTAACTGGTTTAGCTGATGCAATGATTGACTCCACTCCTGTTGTATGTGTGACTGGACAAGTCTTTGCACATTTGTTAGGCACTGATGCATTTCAGGAAACAGATGTTATCAATATTACAACACCGGTTACCAAATGGAATTACCAAGTAACAGATGCAACAGAAATTCCTGCAGTACTTGCCAAAGCATTTTACATTGCCAGAAGCGGAAGACCAGGACCTGTGTTGATTGACATTACAAAAAATGCTCAATTACAATTATTCGATTATGAAGGGTATGAAAAATGTAATCATATAAGAAGTTATCGTCCTGCTCCTATTGTTCGAAAAGAATATGTAGAAGAAGCAGCCAAACTTATTAACGAAGCAGAAAGACCTTTTGTAATTTTTGGACAAGGTGTTATTCTTGGCAAAGCAGAAAAAGAATTCAAAGCATTTATAGAAAAAGCAGGCATTCCTGCTGCGTGGACAATTTTGGGAATGAGTGCAATACCTACTGACCATCCTTTAGGTGTTGGTATGCTGGGTATGCATGGCAACTATGGACCCAACTTATTAACCAATGAATGTGATGTATTGATTGCTGTTGGTATGCGTTTCGATGACCGTGTAACTGGGCGGTTGGATAAATATGCAAAGCAGGCCAAAGTAATTCATTTGGATATTGACCCGTCAGAGATTGATAAGAATGTAAAAACAACAGTACCTGTGTGGGGAGATTGTAAAGAAACATTACCCATGCTTACAAAGTTGGTGGAACATAAAGTATATCCGCAGTGGATACAAAAATTCGCCGATTGTATTGCAAAGGAAAAGGAAAAAGTAATTAAGCAGGAGCTGAATCCATCTTCCGAAATCTTAACGATGGGTGAAGTAATTGAATTGGTAAATGAATTAACCAAAGGCGATGCAATAATTGTAACGGATGTTGGTCAGCACCAGATGGTAGCTTGTCGTTATGCAAAGTATAACCAATCAAAAAGTAATGTTACCAGTGGTGGTTTGGGTACAATGGGTTTTGCGTTACCAGCAGCCATCGGTGCAAAGTTTGGCGATAAGAAACGTACAGTTGTAGCCGTAATTGGTGACGGAGGTTTTCAAATGACTTTGCAGGAATTAGGAACAATCATGCAGTTTGATATTGATATAAAAATTTTAATCCTGAATAACGAGTTTCTCGGCATGGTACGTCAGTGGCAGGAATTGTTTCATCAAAAAAGATATTCATTTACCGATATCACTAGCCCGGATTTTGTACAACTGGCCAGCGCCTATCGTATCGAAGGTAAATCTGTTCGCAAAAGAGAAGAATTAAAAAGTTCATTAAGCCAAATGTTAAATCACAAAGGTTCTTACTTATTAGAAGTAATGGTAGGAAAAGAAAACAATGTATTCCCAATGGTGCCTCAGGGAAAGGGTGTGTCGGAAGTTGTATTATGTAAAGAAGATATTCAATAATAAAAAAATGGACAAACAGGAATTTACTATCACCGTTTATACAGAAAACCAGATCGGTTTACTAAATCGCATCGCTATTATTTTTTCGAGAAGAAAAATTAATGTGGAGAGTCTGAACACATCTCCTACCGAAGTGGATAGTGTTCACCGGTTTACGATTGTAATAAACGAAACAGAAGATGTGGTAAAAAAACTTTGCCGTCAGATAGAAAAGCAAGTTGAAGTATTGAAAGCCTATTATAATACTGATGAAGAAATAATATGGCAGGAACTGGCCTTGTATAAAGTAAGTACTGATGCTATTGCTGAAAAAGTAAAAGTAGAAAGATTGCTGAGAAAATATGGAGCAAGAGCTGTTGTTATTCGTAAAGACTATACCGTTTTTGAAACTACCGGGCAAAGAGAAGAAACAGATGGCTTAGTTAAAGCTTTGGAACCATACGGTCTGATTGAATTTGTTCGTAGTGCAAGAGTAGCGATAATTAAAGGCAGCAGCCGCTTTCATGAAAGGCTAAAAGAGTTTGAGAAAAAAGAACCGGGCGAAGAAGTCATAGAGAATGAATTTTTAGATAAAAATGAAGAAGTGTTTACGATGTAATAAATATAATTAACCAATTACAATAAATAAAAACAGATAATCATGGCAAAATTAAATTTCGGTGGCGTTGAAGAAAACGTTGTAACAAGGGAAGAGTTCCCATTGAGTAAAGCACAGGAAGTGCTGAAGAACGAAACAGTGGCTGTAATCGGCTATGGTGTGCAAGGCCCCGGTCAAGCATTGAACCAAAAAGATAATGGCATCAACGTAATTGTTGGGCAGCGTAAAAATTCTAAAACATGGGACAAAGCAATTAAAGACGGATTTGTTCCCGGCGAAACATTATTTGAAATAGAAGAAGCTTTACAAAAAGGCACTATCATTTGTTACCTATTAAGTGATGCAGCACAGATTGCATTATGGCCAACAGTACAAAGATATTTAACACCGGGTAAGGCTTTATATTTCTCTCACGGTTTTGGTATAACGTTTAATGAACAAACAGGTATAATTCCTCCAAAAGATGTGGATGTATTTTTAGTTGCTCCAAAAGGAAGCGGCACTTCATTGAGAAGAATGTTTTTACAAGGTCGTGGACTGAATAGTTCATATGCCATTTTCCAAGATGCAACTGGTAAAGCATTTGAAAGAGTGGCTGCATTAGGTATCGCAGTTGGAAGTGGTTATTTATTTGAAACAGATTTCAAAAAAGAAGTATATAGTGATTTGACTGGTGAAAGAGGAACATTGATGGGTGCAATTCAAGGAATATTTGCAGCACAATATGATGTGTTGCGTTCGAAAGGCCACTCTCCGTCAGAAGCATTTAACGAAACTGTGGAAGAGTTAACTCAATCATTAATGCCATTGGTTGCTGAAAACGGAATGGACTGGATGTATGCCAACTGTTCTACAACTGCACAACGTGGTGCTTTGGATTGGTGGAAAAAATTCCGTGATGCTACAAAGCCTGTTTTCACTGAATTGTATGAAAGTGTTGCAAGTGGAAAAGAGTCTCAACGTTCAATTGACAGTAACAGCAAAGAAGATTACCGTGAAAAATTGGAAGTGGAATTAGCTGAACTCCGTGACAGTGAATTATGGCAGTCAGGTAAAACGGTAAGAAGTCTTCGTCCGGAAAATCAAAAACCAAAACAGGAAGAAGGTGGCACAAATGAAAATGTGGCAGGTCTCTTAAAAAAATTAGTGGAGAAGCCTGAAAGCGTTGGATAAAAATAAAATTATGAATACAGCAACTGGCACAACATATAATTTATCATTTCTTGATGCAGCGGAACGTTTGAAGAGAGTAGTGAATCGTACACCGCTTATATTTAATCAATCGCTTTCAAAAAAATATGAATGTAATGTTTTTTTGAAGCGGGAAGATTTGCAGGTTGTTCGTTCGTATAAATTACGGGGAGCTTATAACATGATGAGCTCTCTGCCTGTGGAAGAATTGAATAAAGGAGTGGTTTGTGCCAGTGCCGGTAATCATGCACAGGGTTTTGCTTACAGTTGTAAAAAACTGAATATAAAAGGTGTGGTGTTTATGCCCATCATCACTCCCAAACAAAAAGTGACGCAGACAAAAATGTTTGGAGAGAATTTTATTGAAATAAAATTAGTCGGCGACACATTTGATGATTGTGCTGTTGCAGCGAAGCAATATACCGAAGAAAATAAAATGACATTCATTCCTCCCTTTGATGATTATCGCATCATTGAAGGACAGGGAACAGTCGGTGTAGAAATATTGGAAGACCAATCTGACATTGATTATTTATTTATTCCTGTTGGCGGTGGTGGCCTAAGTGCAGGTGTAGGTTCTTACTTTAAAACTTATTCGCCAAAAACAAAAATAATCGGTGTAGAACCAGAAGGTGCTCCTTCTATGTTTGAAGCATTAAAAGCCGGTCATCCTGTAACGCTGGATTCAATAGAACGTTTTGTAGATGGAGCTGCTGTAAAAAGGATTGGAGATATTACTTTCTCTATCTGTAAAGATGTGTTAGATGATATGCGTTTAGTTCCGGAAGGAAAAATCTGTTCTACCATTCTGAAACTGTATAATGAGGATGCCATCGTAGTTGAACCAGCAGGTGCTATGTCAATTGCCGTATTAGATGATTTTGCAGAGGAAATAAAAGGAAAAAATATTGTTTGTATCGTAAGTGGAAGCAACAATGATATTGACCGTATGCAGGAGATAAAAGAAAGAAGCCTGCAATACGAAGGTTTGAAACATTATTTTTTGATCAGCTTTGCACAACGTCCCGGCGCATTGAAAGAGTTTGTAAATAATGTATTGGGACCAACAGATGACATAACGAGATTCGAATACATGCAGAAGACAAACAAAGAGAACGGCCCTGCATTGGTTGGTATTGAACTTCAAAGCAGAGAAGATTATGATTTGTTATTAGCAAAATTGAAAGCATCCCATATTGGGTTCAATGAAATTAATAAGAACGATCAGTTGTTTGGATATTTAATCTAAGTGGATTAGTCCACTAATTTTGTGGATAATTACAACTGAAATCCTTTTACCCGCAGAAGACTTTTTTGTATTTTCAGACGATTGGTTCTTGTTGACTAAGACAATGAAAACTTCCTAATCCCCAAATAATATCCAAGGAATCAATACCAACAACATTTCTATCCGGAAAACAATCCTGAATAATTTGTAAAGCTTTTTCGTCCCTGTCGGATTGAAAAACAGGAACTATTACAGACTTGTTGGCAATATAAAAATTAGCATAAGAACAAGGCAGTCGCTGATCATCATAAATTAATTTTTCAGGCATTGGCAATTCAATAATGTTAAGCTGTTTACCATTTAATAACCGCATTGCTTTCAACTGTTTTAAATTATGCTGCAGTAACTCATAATTCTCATCGTTATTATCTTCTTCAATTACTGTAATAACAGTGTCCTCATTAACAAAACGAACTGTATCATCAATATGCCCGTCAGTATCATCACCAATAATTCCTTCATCTACCCAAAGCACCTGCTCCATACCATAGTAATTACAGAGATATTCTTCAATTTGTTGCTGATTCAAATGTGGATTTCTGTTTGGATTTAATAAACAGGCAGTAGAAGTCATTACTGTACCTGCACCATTAAATTCTACAGAACCACCTTCCATTACAATACCGGGATTAAAAACCGGAATATTTAAATGATTACCAATCAACGTTGGAACAACATCATCCAGATCAAAGGGAGGATATTTATTTCCCCACGCATTATAACCCCAGTCAACAATTACTTTTTTTTGTTCTGCTGAAGGATTGATTAAAAATGCCGGACCATGATCTCTGCACCATGCATCGTTTGTAGGATGAAAAAAGAATTCAACTTTTGATAAATCAACATCTTCTTTTTGTAAATGTGAAATTGCAGATGCTTTCATTGCTTCATCGGCAACATTTATTCTTACCAATTCACCTTTGGTCAATTCCTTAATGAATTTAGAATAGGATGGATAGATTGTATTGATCTTTCCAGGCCATGATGCTTCCTTATGCGGCCAACTCAACCAGGTAGCTACATGTTGTGCAAATTCAGCAGGGAAATAATAACCTAATTGTTTAGGGGTTGATTCTTCCATTATTGATTAGAAATAGTTTTGTGTTTTATTATTTGTTTCCTTTAAATCCTCTTAATACAAAAAATCTTAGTTCTCGTCGTCTATAAATCGTTTGGTAATTGGTTGGTAAGAATCAATTCTTCTGTCCCGCATAAATGGCCAATGCGTTCTGTATTGATCTGTTTTAGCTAAATCAATTTCTAATACTTTTACTTCTTCATCTTCATGTGATGCTTTGTAAAGAATTGTGCCAAATGGATTGGACACAAATGAACCGCCCCAGAATTTCATCGCTCCGTCTTGCTCCAGTCCTACCCTATTTACACTTACTACATGTACACCATTGGCCACTGAATGGCTTCTCTGAATAGTTTGCCAGGCACCATACTGCTCTGTATTCGTTGCTTCATCCTGTGCAGTAGCCCAGCCGATTGCTGTTGGGTAAAATAATATTTCCGCTCCCATCAATGCTGTAATTCTCGATGCTTCTGGATACCATTGATCCCAACAGATCAATACACCAATGGTAGCAAATTTCGTTTTGAAAACTTTATAGCCCAAATCACCGGGAGTGAAATAGAATTTTTCATAATAAGCCGGATCGTCGGGGATGTGCATCTTTCTGTACTTTCCCAGATAGCTACCATCCGCATCTATTACCGCCGTTGTATTATGGTAAAGTCCTTGTGCCCTTTTTTCAAATAATGATGCAATAATTACAACACCCAATTCTTTGGCAACAGTCTGTAACGATTCTGTTGAAGGCCCGGGAATTGGTTCAGCCAGTTTGAAGTTTTCATAATCTTCCACATCGCAGAAGTATAAAGAAGTAAATAGTTCTTGCAAACAAACAATTTGTGCTCCATCTGCCGCAGCTTTCTTTACTCCTTCGATTGCTTTGGCTAGGTTTTCTTCTTTATTATTGGTGCAACTCATTTGCACCAGACCGACTTTTACTTTATTCATTACTTAATATTATTATGCAAAAATAGTAGAATTTCGAGTGCCAATAAAGTTGATAAACACAGTCATATAATTTTTATACAAATTAGCCTACTTTTAATAATTCAAAAGTAATTTTTTGAATTACAAAAAAAACTATGTCAACTAGTCCAAAAAATCTAAAGAAAACTAAATACGACAATTTAACTGTAATCAAAACACCATTTATTCAACATTTATTATTACCCATTTTTTTTGCAATAGTAATTACCTGGGTTTTTGTAAGTGGGCAGTCTTCTTACTATGCATTCCCATTGATGATATTACTCATATTCCTAATCTATAAAATATGGATACTATTTGAATCTATCAATGTTATTAAAATTTATAAAGAAGAAAGCTTTTTTATTGTAACTCCAAGAAATATAATAAAAAGGATTTTCGTCAGAGGCATCAAAATCTATTTTCAAGAGATTAAAAAATTTGAAGTGAAAGCAGGCCCAGAAATAATGCTAGAGAATGAAAGATCCATCATTTATGCTGTTCTTAATGATTCAACAAATATCCTTTTACATCAACAGCTAAGAAAGCTGCTGTCAATGAAATTATGTCTTTTTTCAACTCGCTAATTTCTTACAATAAATCAAATTTTCTTACGCCGAATTCCTCCCCGCATTTATAATACCAAAAGAACAACGCATTACCAGTTTCCCAAACACATCTCTTTCGGGGTTCTTGATATTTTTTTCTTCCATCTCTCTCACTCTTGTTATGGCATATTGCTGAATCGTAACCAATGGCAAAACAATTCTTTCTCTCATCTGAATTGATAGTTGTTCAACCGGATAATCTGCCATCAATTCATTCTTACCTGTCAGTTGAAAAAGAAATTTCTTCGTCAGTTCGTATTCTGCATAAATATCATTCCATATTTCTCCATACACAGGGTGATCTGATAAAAAAGCCGTCAATGGGAAAAAACATTTGTTCATGGACATTTCACAGTTATCTATAAGTGTCCTAAAGAATAAAGACTCTTTGTAAAACTTCTTCAGCGCATTAAACTTTCCTTGTTCTTTTGCTTTGCTCAATGCAGTTCCAACACCATAATAACCAGTTACGTTTTGTTTTAATTGGCTCCAAGCCCCAACAAATGGGATGGCCCGCAGATCATTTAAAGTTAGTTTTCCGCTTCCTCTTTTCGCCGGTCGGGAACCGATATTTGTTTCTGCATAAAACTTCAACGGACTTGCATGCCCAAGATATTCAAGAAAATATGGATGTTCTTTTAATTTAGTGTAAGCATTAAAACTATCATCTGCCAGCTCACTTATCAAAGTTTCCTGTTCGTTGTTAAGCGTTTCGTTCTTATCAGAAAATATTTCGTTGAAGACGCCGGCATTTACTAATTGCTCAATATTATATTGTGCCGCATCCACCATTCCAAAATTGGAACTCACAGTTTGTCCTTGTATAGTCAGTTGAATTTCCTTGTTCGAAATATTCTTTCCCATCGATGCATAAAACTTATGTGTTTTTCCGCCACCTCTTGCTGGCGGGCCGCCTCTGCCATCAAAAAATACTACATCAATATTATACTCTCTTGAAAGAGCAGTCAGTTCTTCTTTTGCTTTGTATATGCTCCAGTTAGCCATCAGGTAACCGCCATCTTTTGTACCGTCAGAAAAACCAACCATGATTGTTTGCTGATCGCCTCTTTGCTTTATATGATTACGATACAGTTCATTATCATATAGCTCCTTCATTACTCCGGCAGCATTTTTTAAGTCCCCAATTGTTTCAAATAATGGCACAATGTCCACCGTTAATTTTTCCGGCTTCCATCCTCCTAAAAGAAAAAGGCCATAGACTTCCATTACGTTTAATGCACTGTTGCAATGGCTGATAATATAACGATTGCAACCTTCTTCGCCATTGTATGATTGAATAGTTCTGATTACACCTATCACATCAATTGTGTCCTGTTCAATATCATCTTCAAGCATTACAGAACTTTCCAATGATTTTACATTGCACAATCGTTGTATCTTTTCTTTGTCTGATATGCTGGAATAATCTTCTCCCAAATGATTACTAATTGCATTAATACTTTGCAATGTACTTTCATGTTTGCTGCTATCCTGTCTTATATCCAATGAAGCAAAATGAAGACCGAAAACTAATACCTTATTAATAAAACTATCAACCATGTGAAGAAACAAGCTGTTATGCTTATGAATCATTGTATCTTTTATATGATACATTGTTTCCAGTATTTCCTTTCTTGTAAGGTCTGTCCGTTGACCCGGAATAAAAATATTATTGTATAATTTTTTTTCCAGCTCCGCTAACACCATTTCCACTCCTTCAAAAGTAAGACGGCGTTTCAATCGTCGCACATCCTGATAATAACATTTAATGATGCTACCTCGTAATGCTTCTGCCACCTGTAATGTTGTTTCAATATTCACAAAAGGATTGCCATCTCTGTCGCCACCCGGCCAAAAACCTAATTTTACAACTGGGTTAGTAGCTGGTAACGATTCTGGAAACTGACTTTTTAAAAAATTAATAATCTTTCCTGTTGCCTGATAAAAAACATTTTCTAAGAACCAAATCAAGCTGACAGCCTCATCATAGGGAGTGGGTTTTTGCTTTTTAAAAAAAGCCGTCTTACCCAGCTGTTGCAGGTACATATTGATCTGACTTGTATTATTTTCCATCAAACCTTTAGAAAGATCGTTGATGATGCCAAGCACAGATCCAGGATAAAATTGTGTAGGATGTGCAGTTAATACCAATCTCACACAAAAATCTTTTAGCTTTTTACTTAGGTCTTCCTCCTTTTCCATCTTAACTACTTCCGACTCAAGGTGTTTCAATGTGCCTGAGCCATTCATATCATGCACCTGCCTAAAAGCTGCATCTTCTAAAGCATCAAACAATACTACTTGCCTTTCCGCATATTGAACAAAGCGAAAAAGTAAATCCAGCTTTTCCTTATCTGAAGTGTAGGTTGTATGCTTGCTAAAAAATTCATCTATAATTGTTACAGGACTTTGTCGCTTTAGATAACCATCTTCACAATTAGACAATAGCAGCGATAACAATATTCCAGTCTTTTCTATCCTATGAAAAGGCAGCGAGGTAAACAAACTATTGTAAAGCTGAAATCGAATACCGATGTCATTTTTAAAATGCTGCAAAGCTCTGTTGGAAGAATGATCCATTATTTAGTTTTTCCTAATTAGTAATGTCGTTTTGCAGGCAATCGTAGCCTTGTGAAAATACTTTATTTTATTAAGAATTCCTTCTCCACATTTAATGACAATTCAAAAAAAATGCCCTCCGGAAAACCGAAGGGCATTGTATAATAATCTAAAAATAATTATTCTGCTTTTGGCTCTTCCGTTGCTGGTGTTGCTTCTGTTGATTCAGGAGCATCAACAACTGTTTCAGTTTTTTTCTTTGAACCTGCACGACGGGTTTTCTTCGCTGCTGTTTGCTCTTCACCTTTACCCTTACCGTAAATTTCATTGAAATCAACCAACTCAATCATTGCAGTTTCTGCGTTATCACCAACTCTTGCACCCAACTTAATGATACGGGTATATCCACCAGGACGACCGCCTACTTTTTCTGCAACAGTACCAAACAATTCTTTGATAGCTTCTTTATCCTGCAGGTAGCTGAATACAACACGACGTTGGTGTGTAGTATTTTCTTTTCCTTTAGTGATCAATGGTTCTACATACACTCTTAAAGCTTTCGCTTTTGCAGTTGTAGTTACAATTCTTTTGTATTGAATAAGCTGACAAGCCAAATTACTCAACAAAGCATCTCTGTGTGCTTTCTTTCTTCCTAGATTTTTAATTTTGTCTCCGTGGCGCATGACTTATAGTTTTTAAGATGTTGCACCGTGTCAGGATTTGCAACATTCGCAGTCTTGAAATTCAAAACGGCATTGTTATAAAATAATTTTCAATTTTCTGGGTCTTCTTAAGCCCCTCTTTTGGAGGGGTTTGGGGAGGCCTTAGAATTCACTTGGATCAATACCTAATTTAGGCAAATCCATTCCAAAACTTAATCCTCTTTCAGTAAGTACTTGTTCAATCTCTGACAATGACTTCTGTCCGAAGTTGCGGAACTTCATCAAATCTTCCTGCTCATATTGAACAAGCTCACTCAATGAATTAATTTTAGCAGCTTTCAAACAATTGAATGCTCTAACAGAAAGATCAAGATCTTCTAATGGAGTTTTCAATACTTTACGTAATTGTAAAGTTTGTTCGTCCACCATGTCCTCTTTCTTCTCTTCTTTATTGTCGAAAGTGATGTTCTCATCAGTGATAATCATCAAATGCTGAATCAAAATTCTAGAAGCCTGTTTCACTGCTTCTTCCGGATGGATAGTGCCATCTGTAGAAACTTCCATGATCAATTTTTCAAAGTCAGTTCTTTGTTCAACCCTTGTATTCTCGATAGTGTACTTAACATTCTTTATCGGAGTAAAGATTGCATCAATTGGAATATATCCAAGCGGAGCATCTTTTATTTTATTATCCTCAGCAGGAACATAACCACGGCCTTTGCCGATCGTTAATTCAATATCCATTCTTGCAGAAGAATCCAACGTACAGATCAACAAATCTGGATTCATAATCTGGAATGAATGTGTGCTTTCGCCCAACATACCAGCAGTAAATTCAGTTCTGTTTTTGATAGACAAAATGATTTTCTCATTTGCCACATCATGATCAACAATCTTCTTAAAGCGGATTTGCTTAAGATTCAAGAATATTTCAACAACATCTTCGCTAATTCCTTTCATAGTTGCAAACTCATGCTCCACACCTTCAATCTTTACACCTATGATAGCATGACCTTCCAGTGAATTAAGCAATACACGACGAAGTGCATTACCGATTGTAACACCGTAACCAGGTTCCAACGGACGAAACTCAAACTGTGCTTCGAAATCATTTGCTTTCTGCAAAATAATTTTATCGGGTTTCTGGAAATTTAATATTGCCATATTGTTATTTTAGATTTACGATTTTAGATTTGTGATTTCATCAATGCTGAATTATTCATCATTGATTATTCACTATTACTTACTGTACAACTCGACGATCAATTGTTCCTTAATGTTTTCAGGAACACTTTCCCTTTCAGGATAAGTGATGAAAGTACCTTTCATTTCAGTCTCGTTCCAATCTAACCAACTGAATTTTGGATTCTTTGCTCTCACCATACTTGTAATGTAAGCTCTTCCTTTACTACCTTCTTTAATAGTAATTACATCACCAGCTTTCATTTGGTAAGATGGAACGTTTAAAACGTCACCATTTACTTCGATGTGCTTATGACTTACTAATTGACGAGCAGCCGGACGGCTTGGAGCAATACCCATACGGAAAACTGTATTGTCAAGACGGGCTTCACAAAGTTTGATTAGGTTTTCACCTGTTACACCTCCACGACGTGAAGCTTCTTCAAATGTTTTGCGGAACTGCTTTTCTAAAATACCGTAAGTGTATTTTGCTTTTTGCTTTTCACGAAGTTGTAAAGCGTATTCACCTAAAGTTTTACGCTTTTTCTTATCGCCATGCATCCCAGGAGGGTTGCTATTCTTATCCAGCCATTTGCCGTTACCTAAAATTGGTTCACCGAAACGACGGGAAATCTTGGTCTTTGGACCAGTGTACCTTGCCATAGTTTTTATTCATTTACGCTTTTTTGTAACGGTGCTCTGATCAGTAAAAGCGTTAAAAAATCAATCAGGCACCCTTTTTTAAAATGAACTGTTCTGATCCTTTCAGAACAATTATAACTATATAATATAAAAATTATACTCTTCTTTTCTTTGGAGGACGGCAACCATTGTGTGGCAATGGAGTTACGTCTTTAATCATCACTATTTCAATTCCACTTTGTGAAAGAGAACGGATAGCACCTTCACGACCAGAACCTGGTCCCTTTACAAACACATCAACTCTTTTTAAACCAGCATCAAGAGCAGTTTTAGCTGCATCAGCTGCTGCCATCTGAGCTGCATAAGGAGTATTCTTTTTAGAACCTCTGAAACCCATTTTACCAGCACTACTCCAGGCAATTGTTTGTCCGGTTTTGTTAGTAAGACTGATAATAATGTTGTTGAATGTAGCAGAAATGTGAGCATCTCCGTATGAATCTACTTTAACTACTCTTTTCTTTGCTGCTGCTTTTGCGCTACCACCTTGTTGTTGTGCTTTTGCCATAATCTTTCTTCTTAGGTAATCTTTAAAAATTTGTTTGTTTCCGGCGAACCGGGTTTGAATCTATCCTCCCTGCGAAGCGCAGATCTGGAATTGATTCGAAATGCTTCGTATAAAAAATTAGCTAATCAGTACATCGAACAATCAGCTAATTATTTTTTATTTCTTAGCTGCCTTCTTCTTACCAGCAACTGTCTTCCTCTTACCTTTTCTTGTACGGCTGTTTGTCTTGGTACGTTGTCCACGAACAGGTAAACCTTTGCGATGACGCAATCCACGGTAGCAAGCAATATCAAGCAAACGCTTAATACTTGTTTGTACTTCAGAACGCAACTGACCTTCTACTTTTAATTCTTCCGTAATAGTGTTACGGATATCAGTTAACTCATCGTCATTCCACTCTTGCACTTTTTTATTCCTGTCAATATTATGTTTGTCAAGAATGTACTTAGCAGTAGAAGGACCTATTCCGTAGATATAGGTAAGTCCTATTTCGCCTCTTTTATTTTTTGGTAAGTCAACACCGGCAATACGAGCCATATTTCTGTTTTAATTTATTAGTTTACTTATTTCAAATTGGCAATATGCAATAAACAATTTGCAAATTGTCTGTTGCCTATTGATTATCCTTGTCTTTGTTTAAAACGAGGATTCTTTTTGTTAATAACATACAGTATGCCTTTGCGACGAACTATTTTGCAATCAACACTGCGCTTTTTAATAGATGCTCTTACTTTCATAATATTATAATTACTTGTACCTGAAATTTATTCTTCCCCTTGTTAAATCATAAGGCGACAATTCAACTCCTACTTTATCACCTGGCAAAATACGGATGTAATGCATCCTCATTTTTCCAGAAATGGTAGCTAATATTTCATGCCCGTTTTCAAGTTTTACTTTAAACATAGCATTCGATAAAGCTTCTACTATTGTTCCATCCTGTTTAATAAGTGGTTGTTTCGCCATAATTTTTGGGAACGCAAAGGTAGGAGTATCAGGGTGAAAAAAGAAATAACCCTAATTATATTTAGCAGTTTTGTGGAAAACCGACGTCACTTTCTTCCAAATAGGCCCGAATATTGGCGATTAGGGCATCTCAAGATGAGTTTTTGTCATATCCAGGTGCAAATTCTGTAATTCATGTACCCCCAACGGAAACGCAAAATGCCTTTTATCTTCCCGCCACCACATCTCAACATTTGAAAAATCTCCTTTTATGGGCGTTACTAGACGAAATGAATCCTTCTTATATTTTACTGCATCATCGACTTCTTCTTTCGAAAATCCAAGTTTTACCAACTGATTTTCGTCGAGTGGAATTGCAGTCATATTATCAGGACTGTACCAAAATTCCTGAATTCCATTATTTACAAGAGCCTGATTTTCTTCTTGGCTGGTTTTTACAACGGTTCCTTCTCTCTTTACCCCTTCGTCATTAACCATTATAATATCGCCTGACTTAAGATTTCCAATTTTTAGCATAGCATTCGTTTTATGAACCGAATATAAAAAATATTCGAAACTTTTTCAAATGACTTTTTGGTCGAAAAATGGGGGTTATTGCTGCAGCAGACTAAGAATTACAAATGAAAATGTTATTTTAGACTAAACCCTTCGATGAATTTAGTATTAAAATCACCACTGCGGAAACGTTCGTCCTGCATTAGTTGTAAATGAAACGGAATAGTTGTTTTTACCCCTTCAATAACATATTCGCTTAATGCCCGATACATTGTCTGTATAGCTTCCTGCCGTGTTTGTGCTACGGTAATAAGCTTTGCTATCATCGAATCATAATATGGAGGAATAACATAGCCTGCATACACATGGCTATCTACCCGAACACCATGACCACCTGGTTGATTCAATGAAGTGATTTTTCCGGGAGAGGGACGAAAATCGTTATACGGATCTTCTGCATTGATGCGGCACTCAATGGCATGATTTCCCGGAATATAATCAGCACCGGAAATTCTTTCACCCATTGCTATTTTTAATTGTTCTTTTATTAAATCAAAATTGATTACTTCTTCTGTTACACAATGCTCAACCTGAATTCTGGTATTCATTTCCATGAAATAGAAATTGCGATTCTTATCAACCAAAAACTCAACTGTTCCAACACTTTCATAATTAATTGCCTGGGCTGCTTTTTTTGCGGCCTCACCCATATTATAACGCAATTCATCAGTCATAAATGGTGAAGGCGATTCTTCTACCAGCTTTTGATGACGACGTTGTATAGAACAATCTCTTTCACTTAAATGACAAACCGTTCCAAACTGATCTCCTGCTATCTGAATTTCAATATGTCTTGGCTCTTCTACAAACTTCTCCATATAGATTCCATCATTCTTAAATGATGCAGCAGCTTCTTGTTTGGCAGTATCGTATGCCTTTTCCATCTCACTATCTTCCCACACAATTCTCATTCCTTTACCACCACCACCAGCAGTTGCTTTTAAGATGACAGGATAACCCATATTTTTTGCCAAGCCTTTTGCTTCGTCGACGCTTTGCAATAAACCCTCTCCACCGGGAATAACAGGTACTCCAGCTTTTATCATTGTCTCCTTTGCCGTTATCTTATCTCCCATAGAATTAATCATATCAGGCGTTGGACCGATAAACTTAATTCCATGATCATTACAAATTTTTGCAAACTTTGAATTCTCTGCGAGAAAACCATAACCAGGATGTATCGCATCAGCATTTGTAATTTCTGCTGCTGCCATTATATGTGCAATGTTGAGATATGAATCAGCGCTTTGTGGTTTGCCGATGCAAACAGCTTCGTCTGCAAATTTCACATGTAAACTATCTCTATCAGCTGTAGAATAAACTGCCACCGTTTTAATACCCATTTCTCGACAGGTACGAATTACCCTTAATGCAATTTCGCCACGGTTTGCTATCAGAACTTTTTTAAACATAAATCAGTTAAAGTGATGAATGAGATAATGTGGTAAATGCGAATCTTCAGATTGTATTTTTGATTGAAACGCATTTGCAAACTATGCAGGCTCCACTAAGAATAATGGCTGATCATATTCAACAGGTGATGAATCTTCTACCAGCACTTTTACAATCTTGCCTTTTATTTCACTTTCAATTTCGTTGAACAGTTTCATTGCTTCGATAACGCAAACAACATTTCCCGGTGCAATATCTGTTCCAACATCTACCAAATTTGGTTTGTCAGGAGATGCTTTGCGATAGAAAGTTCCTATCATCGGGCTTTTAATTGTTATTGTATTTGTTGCAGGTGCTTCATCAGCTTTTAGTGCTTGTGCTACGGCCGCCGGTTGACTGTTATTAGCTGCGGGTGCTACCATTTGCACTGGTGCCGGTTGCATAGGTGCAGACATTATCTGTGTTATATTATCTTCTTTTTGCTTAACTGTTACTTTGAAATCTTTTTGTTCAATTGTTACTTCGCCAATATTTGATTTGTTGACCATCTTGATCAACTCTTGTATTTGCTTAAAATCCATGTTTTTCAATTTAGTAGACTGTTTTGGTTTTAAAAGTCAGTTTGCTTTCAAAAAGCAAAGCTAAGTTAGGGAAATAGAATTCAGAAAATAGATGATTTTTTACAGAAATAGGGCAAAATTGAGTCAAACTGAAGCAAAAATGGCCAGAAATCAATGAAATCAGGCCATTTTAGCTCAATTATATCTTTACGATTTTACTCTTTCAACGTATTCTCCGGATTTAGTATTAATGCGGATTAATTCTCCTTCATTTACAAATAAAGGAACACCAATATTTGCACCAGTTTCTAATGTTGCTTGCTTTAAAGTACGGGTAGCAGTATCACCTTTCATTCCAGGTTCTGTATATGTTACCTGTAAAACTATTTTATCTGGTAGTTCAGCACCCAATACAATATCATTTTCGGTATTAATAAGAATCCCTACTTCCTGACCTTCTTTTAAATATTGAGGAGCATCTATAGTAGTTTCTTGCAATGAAATTTGCTCAAAGGTTTCTGTATCCATAAAACTGTAACCAGTATCATCTTTATATAAAAACTGATACGTTCTTCTTTCTACTCTTACTGGGTGAATCGTATCGCCTGAGTTCCAGGTTTTTTCGATTGATCTGTTATTGTCAACACCCTTCAACTTTGCCCACACTTTAGCAGCGGCTCTTGCTGTTTTATTTTCGCCAAACTCAACAACAGTATATAGACTGCCGTCAAGACTAATAATTAAACCTCTGCTGATGTCTGATGTATTTGCCATTAGTATAAAAATTTAAGGCGGCAAAGATAGGGTTCAGAAGAGTTAAAGCAATAGGAAAGAATAGTCCATTTAAACAGCAAAAACAACCTGTTTATAATTAGATGCATCAGCAAAAGGTCAAAATCAATTTATTATACTTTCTTTGATGTTATGAAAAAATCCATTTTGCTATTCAGTTTTATTGCAATCTCTATTTTCTCTTTTGCACAAGGCGATTCTACCCTTTCTCCTTCTGCAAGATTTGGATTATTTCCACAAGCAAAATTTCTTTTATCAGACAGTGTTACATTCTTTTCAAAAGACGATTTAAAGAAAAACAAACCGGCGATGATGATGGTTTTCAATCCCGATTGTGAACATTGTCAGCATGAAACCACAGAAATAACTATGAATATCGAGAAATTCAAAGGAATACAGATTGTAATGTCGTCGATGGTTACTATTAGTGAAATAAAAGCCTTTATCGAAAAGTATCAGCTTTCAAAATATGACAATATCACAGTTGGAAAAGATGTTGGTTATTTTTTGCCTGCTTATTATCAGTTTCACAATCTACCTTTCCTTGCATTCTACGATAAGAAGCATAAACTTATCTCCGAATTTAGCGGTTCATTGCCTATAGAGAAAGTATTGAAAGTGTTTGAAAAATAATCCGTTTCTCCATTCCCGAAAAAATATTTGTTTCCGCTACCTTTGCGGCAATTAATCATTTCCTCTTTTAAAATATAAAGTATGAAAATAACTGTTGTAGGTGCAGGAGCCGTAGGAGCAACTTGTGCTGATAATATTGCCCGCAAAGAACTGGCATCCGAACTTGTTTTATTGGACATTAAAGAAGGTCTTGCGGAAGGCAAAGCACAGGACATGATGCAAACTGCAACATTATTGGGCTTTGATACAAAAATTACCGGCTCTACAAATGATTATGCAAAAACTGCCGGTAGCAGTGTAGTTGTTATCACTTCAGGCATTCCCCGTAAGCCGGGAATGACGAGAGAAGATCTTATTGGCACCAATGCTGGCATTGTGAAAACAGTAAGCGAAAACATTTTAAAACATTCGCCAGATGCCATCATCATTGTAATCAGCAACCCGATGGACACCATGACCTACCTTGCCTTACAAGCAACAGGTTTACCAAAAAATAGAATTATCGGAATGGGCGGCACATTAGATAGCAGCCGTTTCAAATATCAATTGAGCCAACACTTAGAATGTTCTCCTTCTGATTTGAATGCAGTAGTAATTGGCGGACATGGTGACACTACCATGATTCCATTAATTCGCCATGCCACCTGGAACAGTGCACCCGTTACCGATTTCATCTCTGCTGAAAAGCAAGATGCCATTGTAAAAGCAACAATGGTTGGCGGTGCAACATTAACAGCACTCATTGGTACATCAGCATGGTATGCACCCGGTGCAGCCGGAGCAGCATTGGTGGAAGCTATTGTAAGAGATGAGAAAAAACTATTTACTTGTTGCGTAGCATTAGATGGCGAGTACGGCCAAAAAGATATTTGTCTTGGAGTACCTGTTATCATTGGCAAAGACGGTTGGGAAAAAATTCTCGACTTCAAGTTAAACGATACCGAACAAGCTGCCTTCAACAAAAGTGCAGATGCAGTAAGATCAATGAACGATGTACTGAAGACCTTATAAAATAAAAGCAAACTTTCTCGATCCGGCTCTTAGCACTAAGTAGCCGGTTTTTCTTTATACTCTGTAGCTTCAGCGAAGGTGTATTTGTTACCCAGTTTACTCACCGTAATTTTTATGGAGGTGAGCAGCAGTTCCCTGAGCATCGTCCCTTGCACAGTTTACCCTGAGGAACGAAGTGCACTCTTCAACTGTAAGAATTATATTAAGCATTCTAACATTCTCACTCCCTCTCCCATAGGTACATTTTATCAGTAACTACACAAAACAAAAACAACGCATCGTTCCGTAGTAGCGTTTTATGCATCAAACTAATTTCAAAACAAGCACAATGCACTCCTACGGAACGCCAAACATCAGTATTTCACTTATCTGTGTTAATCCTTTTAATCAGTGTAAATCTGTGGTCAAAAAATCCGAAATTAGCAGTCCCTTATGTATGCCATTGTAGATATAGAAACCACAGGAAGTTATGCTGCCGCCAACGGCATTACCGAAATATCCATACATGTGTACGATGGTGAGAAAGTAGTGGAGACATTCGAAACACTCATCAATCCGCAGCAACCCATCCCCTACTTTATTCAAGCCATGACGGGCATTACCGATACAATGGTTTTAGATGCACCTTTATTTGAAGAAGTGGCAGAAAAGATATTTAGCATCTTAGACAAAAACATTTTCGTTGCACACAATGTAAGTTTCGATTACTCCTTTGTAAATGCACATTTAAAAGCCTGCGGCTACGAACTCAACAGTAAAAAACTTTGCACTGTACGGTTAAGCCGCAAAATATTTCCCGGCTTTGCATCTTATAGTCTGGGTAAGCTTTGCGATTCATTGGATATAAAAATCAGTAACCGCCACCGGGCCGGTGGAGATACGGCTGCCACAGTAAAAGTATTTGAGTTGTTGTTGCAGAACGATAAAGAACAACATATAAGTAAAGCATTGCAACGCAATTCAAAAGATGCAATCCTTCCACCCAATGTGCCTAAAGAACATTTTACTCAACTGCCCTACACACCGGGTGTATATTATTTTCATAACGAAAAAGGCAAAGTGGTGTATGTGGGCAAAGCCACTAATTTAAAGTACAGAGTTAATAGTCATTTCAGTAATAATTCGCAAAGTAGGCAGAAGCAGAATTTTATGCAGCATGTATATAGCATCAGCTATCAAAGTTGTGGTACAGAACTGATGGCTTGCATTCTTGAATCAACAGAAATAAAAAAGCGATGGCCTATCTTCAACACATCTCAAAAAAGATGGGAAGATGTGTATGGACTTTTTTTGTATGAAGATCAGAACGGCTATCAACGCCTGGCCATTGATAAAAACAGAAAACGGCTAAGCCCAGTTTACAGTTTTCATTATCTGGCAGATGGCCATGCGATTGTAAGAAAGCTAATCAAAGAGTATAATCTTTGCCCGAGGCTTTGTTATTTGCAAACTGATAATGAATCCTGCATCGGCATTAAAGAAAAATATTGCTATGGTGCCTGTGAGCAAACAGAATCTCCAGATGAATACAATCAACGCATCGGTGAAGCAGTTGCATCATTACAACAAGAACCTTCTTTCATTATAAAAGATAAAGGATTAAATGGCGATGACCAATCCTGCATATTGGTATTGAACGGACATCTTTATGGAATGGGTTATTTGCAAGCGGATATACAAATAACGGATGTAGATACATTGAAAGAGCAACTAACGGAGTTTAAAGAAAATAGCTTTACAAGAAACCTGGTAAGAGATTTTGCAATCCGCTTTCCTGAGAAAGTAATTATGCTGGAGACTTCAATTGTTTAATCTTCCCATTGAAAATTTTCTGCAAAAGGCCCATGCATCAATAGTTTGCTTTCTTCTTCTGGCAATACAGCAAGCTTACGGGTTATTGCACTCATCCAGGCAATATCAACAGTAATGATGGCGGCAACGGTTTCAGTGTCTTTCTTTATTTGATGCTGAATAGTAAACCGGGAAAAATCTCTTCTGGCTTTCAGAATTTTTGCATCAATGGTAACATCATCACCCATTCTTATTTCCCGCCTGAAAACACATTCTTCCCTAAATAAGATAAGGCCTATCCTCGTCTCCTGCATCCGTTGCAAAGTGAATCCTACTTTATTGAGGTATGCAACTCTGCACATGGCTCCCGAGTCGTAATAAACTGAATGCCGCAGGTGAAAATTAGGGTCTAGATCAGACCATCTTACTTGTATCGGCATTACAAAATCTTCCACAAACACTGCAATTTGAGACCAAAATTAAATGATTGAAGGCATTCGTATTTGCATTTCATCCTGTATTTTTGACATCCTAAAAAAGAAATTATAATTATGAAAAAAACAACCTTATTCGTAACACTATGTTTTCTCACTGGAGCAGCTTTTGCCCAACCTGGCACAAAACCTGTTACACCGAAGCCAGTAGCTAAGCCAGTACCTCCATTACTTAAGAATATGAATGACTCAGCAAGTTATGCAGTTGGAGTAAGTGTAGCCAATTTTTATAAACAACAAGGCATTAAAAAATTAAATACAACTTTAGTTTCAAAAGCTATTAATGATATCATGTCGGGTAAAACTCCATTAATGGACGATGCTGCTGCCAATACTACAATGAATAATTACATGACGCTGATACAAACAGAAAAATCAAAACCAAGAATGGATTCGGGTACAGCATTTATGAAGCAGAATAAAACGAAGCCCGGCGTAAAGACCACAGCCAGCGGGTTACAATATGAAGTAATTACTGAAGGCACAGGTATAAAACCAACAGGATCAGATAGTGTAACTTGTAACTATATGGGTACTTTAATTAACGGATTCGAATTTGACAACTCCTACAAACGGGGCGAACCCATTACTTTTAATTTAGGTGGTGTAATCAAAGGCTGGACAGAAGGCTTACAACTAATGAGTGAAGGTGCTAAGTATAAATTTTATATTCCTTATGCACTTGGATACGGAGCTCATGATTACGGCCCAATACCCGGTGGCTCTACACTTATTTTTGAAGTAGATTTAATAAAAGTGATAAAGTCGCAATAATTTTTTTCTTAATTACAAGAAACCCGCAACATACATTGATGTTGCGGGTTTTATTTTGGGTTCTCATTTACTGCTCTTTGAATTTCGAACTATTAAAAGGGGGGACAGCCAAAAAGCTATCCCCGTAGGATTTATTAAAACCCTGAGCATTTATCGTTTGTTCACTACGATCTTTTGCACAGTCTGTGCTCCGGTAGTTCTTTCAAATACACGGATGGTGTACATTCCCGGAGTCAGGTTTTCAATCTGAATATTACTGTTTGTTACGCCGCTAATTTTCTTTACCACTCTGCCACTCATATCTTGAACAGAAATGTCACGAACAGCATTTCCTTCATCAAAAACTACGTTTATTCTTCCATCGGTTGATGGATTGGGATAAATGATGATGCCGCCTTTCTGCTCTAAACCACGAACAGAACGGATATCTGAAAACTTAAACTTTGCATCTTTATCAATCTGACGAAGTCTGTATTGGGTTATTGATTTCTCATTATTATTATCACTAAAAGTGTAATCCAATTCCGAAGAGCTGTTTCCATCTACTGCCGCAGAAGCTACATAGCCAATTGTTACCCAATTATCATGGCCTTTGTTTGCTTGTATTTCAAATCCTACATTATTAATCTCAGTAGAAGTTGTCCATTTAAGGTTTACAGTAGTACTACGTTGATATCTATCTGCCCCAAATGATTTTAAGTAAACAGGCAAAGTGCTTTGCTGCGGAAAAGAGAAACAACCAAATCTTGAACCGTATTGGCGGGTTGGTTGCTGGCCCATGTTTGAATTCGTACGATTGTAATCGTAGCCCATACGAACAGTAATGCTTGTTTGCGGAGTTGCATAGCTGGCAGCAGCAGCTACTTGTGCACAACGGGAAACACCTGTTCTTTCACATACAGACCCTGCGAAACCTTTGTATGTATCACCACCATCAGGATAAGTATATGATGCAAGTTCAGTAGATACATCCCCATTAATTGAAAGTCCTGATACGTTTCTTACAACACCTGTTTCTCTGAACCAACCACCTGTTCCAACTGTACTTCCATCTATATCATAATGTATATAGTTTAACCCTGTTAATCCACCTGATGGAGGTATCGTTGTGTAATCACTAGGGTATTGCTGTCCCCCTACTCCATCTCCAACATAAAATCTTATGGTAAATTGTACATAGCCTCGTATGCTGGTACTTGCAAGACTGGCGGCAGGTGTAATTCTTGGAGCAAAAAAACTGGTAATGCTGTTATTATTCTGATCAACAGCTCCATCATCATCGATACTAAAATTACCTCCTGTCATTGATACATTTGATACCTGATCGATTGTAACAGTAGCATTGATTTGATTACCAGAAATAGTGGCAATATTATAAAAGGTGTAAAGTGCAGGTAAGCTTGTTGGGCTTCCAGAACGTAATGTTGCACCTGTAAAAGAAGTTACAACAGTAGAGTTACCTATACAGGTCTCTGATGTTGGTTGTGTACAATTACCTCCATTACAAGTCAAAGGTGCATTGGGTTGTGTTGGCTGTGCGAATGCTGCGCAATACATTACTATTGCGGATAAGGTTGAATAAATCTTTTTCATGCTCTCTGGTTTAATGTTATTAAATAGCTTTCGAATAGTTGGTTGCCCAACGTTTATGATGAGTAATTACATCCTGCGTTACAGGTCTCTCCAAGGGATACTTGGGCTATTTAATAGGAGGGATTTCTACAGGTTCTGCAGAAGCATAATGGATAAGCTAATCTTTCAAAAGGAAAGTGGATGGATGGTGTATGGCTTGCTAAAAGAATGAATATTATTCAAACTTTGCTAATCAGGTTTAACCAATAATAATGTCTTTGTAATTTTTCTAAAGGGAGGAATTTCTATGAAATGACAATATCAATCGGGATGCAAATTATAAATTGATTTATTTAAATACAAGTAATTATATATTTATTTAATAAATTTTTTCTTTTGCCATGTCAATTGCTTTCAGAAATTGCTGACTTTCAGACAGATTAGTGTTGTCAAGCTCTATAGCATCCTCAGCTCGGCGAAGAGGGCTAATTTCCCTGTTTGAGTCAATATAATCCCTTAGTTCAAGATTATCCTTCACTTCTTCAATTGTGATATTCGGGTTTTTCTCGTACAATTCTTTAAACCGCCGCTGCACTCTTATAGCACTGTCGGCAGTCATAAATAGTTTCAATTCGGCTTTAGGAAAAACCACAGTACCAATATCTCTTCCGTCCATTACAATACCTTTTTTCGCTCCCATTTTTTGCTGTTGAGCTACGGCAAATTCTCTTACTTCTTTAATGGCTGCTACATCACTTACCTTTTCAGCAATAAACATATCTCTGATAAGATATTCAACATTTTCGCTGTTCAGGTATATTTCGCTGTTACCACTTGTGCTATTAAAAATAAATTCTAAACTGATATTTTGTAATGCTTCTTTAATTTCTTTTTTACTTGCCAGATCAACATTAGTTCTAAGAAAAAATAAAGTGATGGCTCTGTACATAGCGCCGCTGTCTACATACACATAGCCAAGTTCTTTTGCCAGTTGTTTTGCCAAAGTGCTTTTACCGCAGCTAGACCAGCCATCAATGGTTATTACAATTTTCTTTGCCATTCTTGAATAGCAAAAGTAGAAATAAGACGCCTTAAAAAGCAAAGAAAAAAAATGCCGGGAAGAAAATAAGACGGGAAATATTGATTCATCATCACTATTTTCTTATCGCCTTACCGTCCCTGCCTGTCGGCAGGCAGGTTACCGGCAACAATAATTTGGGGCCGATTCATCTAATTTTTAGCATTCTTTGTTTTCGTTTGGGTGTCCCATGCAGAAGACAGGAAAATACAAAGAAAAAAAATGCCGGTAAGGCGGGAAGACGGGAAATATTGATTCATCATCATTATTTTCTTATCGTCTTACCGACTTACCGGCAACAAAAATTTTAAGCTTTCGACTTCTCGCCTGATTTTTCTTTGAATGTGAAGGAAAGCTTTGTCTTTTCTTCGTCAGTATCAGCAATTAAAACATCACCAGCTTTTACATTTCTGTTAAGTATTTCTTCTGCTAATGGATCTTCCAGGTATTTCTGAATGGCTCTGTGCAATGGCCTTGCGCCAAACTGAACATCATAGCCTTTGTCAGCCAAAAAGTCTTTTGCATTGGCTGTTAACTCAAGGCTGAATCCAAGGTTCACCAAACGCTTCATTACACCTTTCATCAAAATATCAATAATGTTGAAGATATTTTCTTTTGAAAGACTGTTGAATATTACAACATCATCAATTCTGTTTAAAAACTCAGGCGAGAAAGTTTTCTTTAAAGCCTTTTCAATTACCGCTTTATTCTCTTCGTCCTGATTCTCAACTTTCGCAGCTGTGGCAAAACCAACACCTGAACCAAAATCTTTTAATTGACGAACACCAATATTAGATGTCATAATGATTAAAGTGTTCTTGAAATCAACTTTTCTTCCCAAGCCATCAGTTAATTGCCCATCATCCAACACTTGTAATAAAATATTATAAATATCCGGGTGAGCTTTTTCAATTTCATCCAAAAGAATTACACTATATGGTTTGCGACGTACTCTTTCTGTAAGCTGACCGCCTTCTTCATAACCTACATAACCTGGAGGTGCACCAATCAAACGGCTCACAGTGAATTTTTCCATGTATTCACTCATATCAATTCTGATTAACGAATCTTCGGATTCGAACATCTGTCTTGACAAAGCTCTTGCTAACTCTGTTTTACCAACACCCGTAGGGCCAAGAAAAATAAATGTACCAATCGGTTTCTTCGGATCTTTTAATCCTACCCTGTTCCGTTGTATAGCTTTTACTACTTTAGCAATCGCTTCATCCTGACCAATTACCATTCCCTTCATATCCTCCGTCATCTTTTTCAGTTTCTCTGTTTCAGCCTCCACCATTCTTCTTACAGGTATTCCTGTCATCATACTCACTACTTCCGCTATATCTTCCTCGCCAATCGGGAAACGTTTGTGTTTACTTTCTTCTTCCCAAACATTTTTTGCTTTCTCCAGATCTTCCTGTAATCTTTTTTCAGTATCACGAAGTGAAGCCGCTTCTTCAAACTTCTGACTCTTCACCACTTTATTCTTTTCGTTCTTTACATCTTCAATTTTACCTTCAAGGTCAACAATGTTCTGCGGAACGTTGATGTTTTTTAAATGAACTCTTGCTCCCACTTCATCCATTACATCAATCGCCTTATCGGGAAGTAGTCTGTCTGTTACATAACGATCACTCAATTTTACACAAGCATCAATTGCTTCCTGATCATAATTTACATTATGAAAGTCTTCATATTTCGATTTGATATTGTTCAAAATCTTAATAGTATCATCCACACTTGGAGGATCAACCATTACTTTTTGAAAACGACGGTCTAATGCACCATCTTTTTCAATATACATTCTGTACTCATCCAAAGTTGATGCACCAATACATTGTAATTCTCCTCTTGCCAAGGCAGGTTTGAAGATATTACTAGCATCCAACGAGCCACTGGCGCCACCGGCACCAACAATCGTATGCATTTCATCAATGAACAAAATAACATCTCTGTTTTTCTCCAGCTCATTCATGATGGCTTTCATCCTTTCTTCAAATTGACCACGGTATTTAGTACCGGCTACTAATGCTGCCAAGTCAAGTGACACAACTCTTTTATCAAATAAAACTCTTGAAACTTTTCTTTGTACGATACGAAGTGCTAATCCTTCCACAATGGCAGTTTTACCAACGCCTGGTTCACCAATTAAGATTGGGTTATTCTTTTTTCTACGGGAAAGAATTTGTGAGACTCTTTCAATCTCTGATTCACGGCCAACGATTGGGTCTAATGCGCCCAACTCAGCCATCTTTGTTATGTCACGGCCAAAATTATCAAGCACAGGAGTTTTGCTTTTGGCATTACCACTTTGTTTGCTGCCTTTGGATTGAGAATATTTTTTCTCCTCATCAAAATCATCCTCGTTCTCATCCTGAAATTCGGCTCGGGGATCGTTTGATTTTACGATGCCCAGTTCTTGTCTGAATAAATCGTAATCCACGTCAAATTGATTTAAAATTTGTGTAGCAATATTTTCTTTGTTCTTTAAAATAGAAAGCATGAGGTGCTCTGTTTCTACCGTTGCACTTTTTAATGCCTTTGCCTCAAGAACAGTAACTCTTATAACTTTTTCTGCCTGCTTGGTAAGTGGCAGACTATTGATGTTTGCAATATTCTTACCTGTCTTGTCCTTAACGGCTAATTCAATCTCCTTTCGTAGTTCATACAAATCGATATTAAAGCTTTTTAAGATGCGGACAGCTGTATTATCACCTTCACGGATAAGGCCAAGCAGTAAATGTTCGGTGCCGATAAAGTCGTTACCAAGCCTTAATGCTTCTTCTCTGCTGAAAGAAATAATCTCTTTTACTTGTGTTGAAAAATTATTATCCATTTTAGATAATTAGTTGTGATACAATATTAACGAATAAATTTGGTTCCTGTTTTACCGTACTTATAAACGCAATGTTGATAATTTTAGTTGCTAATGGCGAGCCAATTTAGCAGCTTTCCGGTCATTCAGGATTTATAATACCTAATTTAAGAACTATGAATGTCAAATGCGATACCAAAGAGAAGTTTCATGTCATCACTGTTGCTGAAACATCGCTTTCTGCTACTATGACAGATAAAATGGAAGAATGTTTGTTGCCATACCTGCAAAATGACGTTAAAAACCTTGTTCTGATATTAAAAGATACTTATTCTATTGATGTGGCAGCGGCTGAAAAGCTGGTTCATATTCAACAAAAATATTATGAGAAAAATGCTTCATTTGTAATATGCGAATTACAAAAGCCTGTTGAAGAGTTTTTGGATAAAAATGAATTGCTGGAAATAATGAATGTGACGCCTACCGAAAGCGAAGCTTGGGACATTGTGCAGATGGAAGAAATTGAAAGAGAATTTTTCAGTGAAGAGGAAAACTGAACCCAGCAATAATGCAGCAGAATTACTTATATTTCTGTCTATTTAAAAACTGTAACACACCAAAATCACCAACCATTTCATGTTTGCTGTTACCATTCTTGGAAATAATTCTGCTGTTCCGGCATTTAACCGTCATCCAACAAGTCAGGTTGTAACAATTGATGGGCATAATTATCTCGTTGATTGTGGTGAAGGCACACAGATACAGTTAATCAATTACAAAATACGCCGGAGCAAAATCTCACATATTTTCATTTCGCATCTTCACGGTGATCATTATTTTGGGTTGATAGGATTATTGAATTCATTTGGTCTACTAAGCCATCAACAAGAATTACATGTATTTGGTCCATCGCCTTTAAAAGAAATAATAGAACTACAATTAAAAGTCGCTGATACAAAACTTTGCTACGATTTACATATTCATCATATTACCGAAGCCGCTACATTAGTTGACAATGAAAAGCTGAGGGTGAAATGTTTTCGCACTAATCATAGGATTGAATGTTATGGCTTTTCCTTTGAGCAAAAGAAACAACCAAGAAAGTTAAACATTGAAAAGGCTAAGGAATTTGAAATACCTGCTAACTTTTATGACCGCTTGAAGAGCGGTGAAGATTATACAAAGAAAGATGGTTCTATAATCAAAAATGAATTGGTAACAGAAACTGCAGAACCTGGGAAAAAATATGTGTTCTGTGCCGATACAAAGTATGACGAATCATTACTTCCACATATTCAAGATGCAGACTTGATTTATCATGAAACAACTTACTTAGATAATCTGCGGGAAAGAGCAGAAGAACGTTTTCATTCTACTACAAAACAAGCGGCTGAACTGGCATTAAAAGGCGGTGTAAAAAAATTACTGATTGGACACTTTAGTAGTAAGTATGATACATTGGAAGAATTTGAGGCCGAAGCCAGAGAAGTTTTTCCGAATACGGAATTGGCGTTGGAAGGGGTTTGCTTTGAGGTGTAGAATACCAAATAATAATACAATCTATATTCATTTCATCAATCCTTTAATCTTCTCATAATGTCCTTCACTCACCGGCCAAACAGGTAATCGGAAAGTATTTTTGCAAAGTCCCATTTCACTTAAATAAGCTTTTACGCCACTTGGGCTGCCTTCGGCAAACATAGAAGTAATAATATCAGTGTATTTATAATGTATGGACTTTGCTTCGTCAAATTTTCCGGCAATGCAAAGGCGAACCATATTGGAATAATCTTCCGGATAGGCATTGGCAACAACAGAGATCAATCCTTCTGCTCCGCAGGCAATCATGGGCAAGGTAATCGGATCATCACCACTGATTACCATAAAATCAGCCGGTTTGTTTTTGATAATATAATTGATCTGGTCAAAATTGCCACAAGCTTCTTTGGTGGCAAAAATGTTTTTACACTCGTTAGCTATTCTAATTGTTGTTTCACCAGATACATTTTGCCCTGTACGACTGGGAACATTGTACATGATAATTGGCAACTGTGTTGCTTTATCCAACGCTTTATAATGTTGAAAAATTCCTTCTTGATTTGGTTTGTTGTAAGCAGGGCTAACAGAAAGAATTGCATCATATCCTGTTAAATCAAATTGTTTAAACCATCCTAATACTTCGTTTGTGTCGCCTCCACCTATACCTGCAACTAATGGCACTCTTCCAGCAACTACATTTTGCACAAAGGAAAAAACTTCTTGCTTTTCTGCACCATGAATGGTTGCACTTTCACCAGTAGTTCCTATTGCAACAAGGTATTCCACTTTTCCTTTTATCCAGAACTCGATAAGATTGGCAAAACTCTCCCAATCAATTTTTCCGTCTGCATGAAAAGGAGTTACGATTGCGATACCTGTACCAGTGAATTTTTTCCGAAGTGACATTGTATAAATAAGAATTAAAAATTAGCAATTAATAATTAAAAAAGCTGAATAATGATCTGAACGATGAAGTGTGCCCTTCCTTTCTCAGGGTAAACTGTGCAACAGACGATGATAGTAGTACTACTGCTGGGCCAATAAATTTCAATTCTCGTAACTCGCAACTAACTACTCGAAGATTCTTCTACACTTCTTCCCAGAAACCCATTTTACCAAACTTTTCTATTCTATCGCTTACTCTTTGCTCTGCAGGCATTGGCTTGAGCTCTTTCAACACTTTAACAAGATGAGCTTTTAAAATACTTGCTGACTCATCATAATCCCAATGTGCACCACCAACAGGTTCGGGAATAATGCCATCAATTAAGCCAAAGCCAAGCATTTTATCTGCAGTCAATTTTAATTGTTCGGCAGCGATTTCTTTTTTGTCCCAGGTACGCCAAAGAATAGACGAACAACTTTCGGGAGAGATAACAGTGTACCATGTATTCTCCATCATATATACTCTATCGCCTACTCCTATTCCTAATGCACCGCCGCTAGCTCCTTCGCCAATGATGACACATATAACAGGCACTTTCAGCCTTATCATTTCATATATGTTTCTTGCTATGGCTTCGCCTTGTCCTCTTTCTTCTGCTTCTAATCCGGGAAATGCGCCGGGTGTATCTATTAAAGTAATAACGGGTTTATTAAATTTTTCTGCCAGTTTCATTAATCGCAAAGCCTTTCTATATCCTTCTGGATTAGCCATACCAAAATTTCGGTGCTGTCGCATTTTGGTATTGATACCTTTTTGTTGTCCGATGATCATTACCGTTTCTCCATCAAGGCTGGCAAAGCCCCCAATCATGGCCTTATCATCTTTTACATTTCTATCACCAAACAATTCAACAAAGTTTTCTGTCATTTTAAGAATATACCTTGTGGTATAAGGCCTATCTGGATGGCGACTTAATTGAACTCGTTGCCAACTGCTGAGATTTTCAGTAATTTCTTTACGTTTAGCAAGTATTCCTTGCTCTAATTTCTGTATTGTGTCGCTTAGATCCAGCTTGGTCTTTTCCTGCCGTGTTTTCATGCTGGCTATCTCATCAATAAGGTCTTTAATAGGCCTTTCAAAATCCAGAAATTGTCTGTTTGCGTCGGTGGGCATATGCTATAAAATGTGGGGCTAAATTAAGGATTAAATGATAATGCCGAATTTTCTCCGGAAAGGTTGATTGTCAGTGGATAAATAATATAAAAACATTTGGCTGAAAAAGATTGCCGGGCTATCTTTGCCGTCCTGAAAAATGGCTCGGGTTACGAATCATTCAAAGGAGTTGGATCGGTAGTTCAGTTGGTTAGAATGCCGCCCTGTCACGGCGGAGGTCGCGGGTTCGAGTCCCGTCCGGTCCGCAAAAAGTTAAAAAGGTTTGATTGATATCAATTCCTTTTACTGCTTTAAAATAAAAACCAAAACTGCCCGTTGAATGAGTTCACGGGCAGTTTTATTTTTTGGAATGAATTTTGCCTAATTCAAACCCTTCTGAGAAAAGACAATTACCAAAACCCTGCAAGTATTTATTAATGGTTAGTGGCTGCCCGGTGCAGGCATTGTTAAATTTTTTGAAGTAATGGTTAAGAAGTTTCGAGTTTTTTATCTTTTCGTGTCAACCCTTGTTATAACTCTGTTGCATCTGCCTTTTGCATTTGCAAAATCAGCAACAGCTACTATGTTTTTCAATCCGCCTCCGGGAGATTCGGTAACAAATTCATCAACAGAAATTCCTTCATCAGCTTCTCTATTAAAGTCAGTTTACGACAGTTTGCATTTGAATGTAAAAGGGTTGACTCAACAGGCATTTGATTATGCTAAGGAAGGTTTTCAAAAATTGGTTGCCGAAGGTAAATTAGTAAACGACTCTATTATTTCTATTGCCGATTTTAGTTTGCACAGTGGCGAGAAAAGGCTTTTCATCATTGATATGAGAAATTATAAAGTATTGTTTAATACGTTAGTAGCGCATGGCAGAAATACCGGAAGGGAAATTGCGACTTCTTTTTCAAATCAAAATTCCACTTACAAAAGCAGCCCGGGATTTTATATTACTGGCGAAACTTATCAGGGCAAAAATGGCTACTCTTTAAAACTTGAAGGATTAGAAAGAGGCATTAACGATAATGCATTTGAAAGAGGTATTGTTATTCATGGAGCAGATTATGTATCTGATGCTTTTGTAAATATGCAAGGCTATATCGGCAGGAGTCAGGGTTGTCCGGCTATTCCTGTTGCTTTGAGCAGACCCATTATCAATACTATTAAAAATGGAAGCTGTTTGTTCATTTACCACTCTTCTTATATTGACAGATCAGCCATTCTTAACTAATGCACCTTTGTTTATAACGCAGTAGCTTCTCCGGTAGCCAACCTTTATCTTTGCGCCTAACATTATATTATGCTAAAGATTGGCGTTTTCGGAGTTGGGCATTTGGGAAAGTTTCATCTCAATAATTGGAAAGAGATTACTGAGGTTGAATTAGTGGGGTTTTATGACCCAAACGATGATACTGCTAAAGAAGTTTCTGAGAAATATCAGCTCCCCCGTTTTTTAGATGCCGACGCTTTAATGGATGCCTGCGATGCAATTGATATCGTTGCTCCAACCAATTTTCATTTTGAATGGTGCGAAAAAGCTATAAAAAAAGGCAAGCATGTTTTTGTAGAAAAGCCATTGGCAAATACAATGGATGAGGCTAGACAATTAGTAAAGCTTACAAAGGAATCCGATATAAAATTTCAGGTAGGACATGTTGAACGTTTCAATCCTGCTTTTCTTGCTATAAAAGATATGCCGCTAAATCCGATGTTCATTGAAGTACATCGCCTCGCACAGTTTAACCCAAGAGGCACCGAAGTAAGTGTGATACTTGATTTAATGATACATGATATTGATATCATATTAAGCATTATTAAAAGCGATGTAAAAACAATTTCTGCAAGTGGTGTAGGTGTAATGACAGACACACCAGATATTGCAAACGTTAGAATAGAATTTCATAATGGTTGTGTAGCCAATCTTACCAGCAGCAGAATTTCTATGAAAAAAATGCGGAAGATCAGGTTGTTTCAAAAAGACTCATATATCGGTATTGATTTTTTAAATAAGAAAACAGAAATTATCAAACTAAAAGAAGCAAAGGATTCTAACGTATTTGCATTTGATATAGAAACTCCCACCGGCACTAAAACGATTGCTATGGCAAACCCGATAGTACCAGAAGTAAATGCCATTAAAAAAGAGTTGGAAGAATTTCGAGATGCAATTTTAAACAATACAAAAACTGTTGTATCAGAAATGGATGGCCTGATGGCAATGGATGTAGCACATCAGATTTTGGAGAAAATCGGCAATAATGTGATTACTCATTCATGAAGAGCGGAAAACAAATATCCGTTACATGGTATGCAGTAATTGATTTTGTAACTGCATCATTAGCATGGGCATTTTTTTTCTTTATACGAAAATGGGTATTGAAAGAGACAATAACGGACCAAGGAGAAATAATTGTCAATAATAAATTCTGGCTTGGAATAATTTTTATTCCATTGGGTTGGCTTGCTTTGTACACTTTAGTTGGCTCCTATCGAAAGCTTTATAAAAAATCAAGGCTGTTCGAATTCACTATCACATTTATGTGCAGCTTTATCGGCACAATCGTCCTATTCTTTCTTTTTTTACTTGATGATGTAAAAACAAACTATTCTTATTACTACCTCGCATTTTTCAGTTTATTTACTGTTCATTTCATTTTTACTTTTTTAGGTAGATTAATACTACTTAATAAAGTAAAAGGCCAACTGTTAAGTGGGAAAGTGTACTTCAATACATTAATGGTTGGAAGCCAAGAGACGGCTATGCGTATATTTAAAGAGACAGAAAAAAACTTACATGATGGCGGCTATCGTTATGCCGGATTTCTAACTCCGGACAGCAACGGCAAAAACAGCATTCATAAACTGATTCCAAAACTTGGAACTGTTGATGAATTAGAAAATATCATAGCAGAAAATAATATCCGGTTGGTAGTATTAGCAATGGAAAGATCAGAGCATGAGCAAATGGAGGACATTATCAATCGGCTTAGCGACATTGATGTTGAAATTAAAATCCAGCCAAACACATTGGATATACTTTCTGGTTCGGTAAAGACGAGTAACGTAATGGGTGCTGCGTTAATTGACATGCAAACCGGCCTGATGCCCGAATGGCAACAGAATATTAAACGCCTTATTGATGTTACCGTTTCTATTTTCAGCTTAATCATTTTATCACCTTTATTAATTTTTGCTGCGCTTCGGGTAAAGTTTTCTTCAGAAGGCCCGGTTTTTTATTCGCAAGAAAGGATAGGCTACAAAGGGCACCCATTTCGCATGTACAAATTCAGATCAATGTTCGATAATGCTGAAAAAAATGGTCCTTCACTTTCTTCTGATAATGATGAACGCATAACTAACTGGGGCAAAACAATGCGGAAATGGAGAGTTGATGAACTACCGCAGCTCTTAAATATACTGCTTGGAGATATGAGCTTGGTTGGGCCAAGACCGGAAAGACAATTTTATATTGATCAGATAATTGCGGTCTCTCCTTATTATAAATACCTGCTAAAAGTAAAACCCGGACTTAGTAGTTGGGGAATGGTTCAGTTTGGTTATGCAGAAAATGTAGAACAAATGGTAGAGAGAAGTAAATATGATCTCTTATATATTGAAAATATTTCACTGGCCCTCGACTTTAAAATAATGTTACATACATTACGGATCATCTTTAAAGGGAAGGGCAAGTAATCATATTTAGATTTAAGATTGTATTTTTGAGTAAACTCCAATCTTTTGAGAAAATTCTTTTTTTGTCTGCTGTTGACCCAATGTTCATATATTGTAGCTTACACTCAATATTGGCAACAACAAGTCAATTATACTATTGATGTTTCTTTAAACGATAACGACCATACATTAAATGGTTTTGAAAAAATCGAATATATCAATAACTCACCCGACACTTTACATTTTATCTGGTTTCATCTCTGGCCAAATGCGTATAAAAATGATAAGACCGCTTTCACCGATCAAACTTTAGAAAACGGAAATACTAAGTTTTATTTTTCCAATACAGAAGACAGAGGTTATATCAACCGGTTGGATTTTAAAGTTGGCAACAGCACTGCAGCAATCGAAGATCATCCGCAACATATAGATATTGTGAAAATTCTTTTGCCTTCTCCTTTACTGCCCGGGCAAAAAACAATTATCACCACTCCTTTTCATGTCAAGCTTCCTTATAATTTTTCCAGAGGCGGACATGATGGCGAAAGTTATCAGGCCACACAGTGGTATCCGAAACCTGCAGTTTATGATAAAAACGGATGGCATCCAATGACCTATTTAGATCAGGGAGAATTTTACAGTGAGTTCGGAAGTTTTGATGTAAGCATAACCCTTCCAAAAAACTATGTTGTTGCTGCAACAGGTGAATTACAAAATGCAGAAGAAAAAAACTGGTTAAAGACAAGAAGCTCTTTTTCATGGGAACCACTAAAAGAAAAAGAGAAAACAAAGTATGGACAAGTAAAAACGAAGGTTCAGCTTTTCCCAGAAACAGCAAAAGAAAGCAAAACGCTTCGCTACAAACAAAACAATGTGCATGACTTTGCATGGTTTGCCGATAAACGATTTATTGTTAATCATGATACTTGTAAATTGGCTTCAGGAAAAATTATCGATGCTTTTACTTTCTATACTCCATCACACAAAGAAAACTGGAGTAATACAATTCAAAATGCTAAAGATGCCGTCAGGCATTATTCAAATTTAATTGGAGAATATCCTTACAGCATTGTTCAGGTAGTGCAAGGCCCTGAAAGCTTCGGCGGCGGTATGGAATATCCAACGATAACAGTAATCTCGCCAAGTGAAAATAAAAAATCATTAGGCAATACCATTGCACATGAAATTGGTCACAACTGGTTTTACGGCGTCCTTGGAAGCAATGAAAGAAAACATCCGTGGATGGATGAAGGCATGAATAGCTTTTATGATGACAAGTATAAAGAAAATAAATACGGCAAACAGGCAGATATTGCAAGACTTGCTTTTGAAACAAAAGCTGCAACAAAAACAGATCAGCCAATAGAAACTTCTTCGGAAAAATTTAGCGAAGCAAATTATGGATTAGTGGCCTATTACAAAGCAGCTGAGTGGATGCGATACCTTGAAACGGAATTAGGTGCTGCAACATTTAATAAAGCCATGCAAGAGTATTATAATAAATGGCAATTCAAACATCCGCAACCTGAAGATTTCAAAAGTACATTAGAAGAAAGCTCTGGTAAAAATCTTGATTCTATTTTTTCTTATCTCACCAAAATCGGCACATTACCAAATCAAGAACGTACAGGAACAACTACCACTTCAATTTTTAGTTTTAAAACATTGAATGAGTATGCTAAAAAACCTACAAAGAATCTGATACTTGTTGGACCGGCTATTGGTGCAAACTATTATGATAAATTCATGATTGGTGCATTTGTAACAAATATGAAACTCCCGCCTTCACCATTTCAATTTTTAATTGCCCCAATGTACTCGACAGGCGCAAAAAAATTGACAGGTCTAGGGTTGGCTAATTATAGTTTTTACCCCAATTCTTTATTTCAAAAAATAGATATAGGTGTAAGTGGTTCTACATTCACAGTAGACCAGTTTACCAATAGTGATAATAATAAAAGCAATCTTGGCTTTACTAAAGTTGTACCCGGCATTAGGCTTACTTTAAAAGAAAAAGACCCGAGAAGTGAACGACATCGTTTTATTCAGTTCAAATCATATTTGTTTAAGGAAGATGCTTTACAGTTCTACCGTGACACTGTAATTGTTGGCTTAGACACTACCATTACTTTTAAAAATAGAACAGTTACAGATAGCAGAACACTGAACCAATTAAGATTTGTTGTAGAAAATAATAGAGTCCTATACCCTTATAGTGGTGAATTAAAAATTGAACAAGGGAAAGATTTTGTGAGAGCTGGCTTTACAGGAAAGTATTTCTTTAATTATGCAAAAAAGGGTGGCCTTGATGTTAGGTTGTTTGCAGGCAAATTCTTTTATACCAGTTCAAAAACGATCAACAAACAATTTGAAACAGATAGGTATCATTTAAATATGACTGGGGCAAACGGTTATGAAGATTATACTTACAGCGATTATTTTGTCGGACGAAATGAATTTAATGGTTTTGTCAGTCAGCAAATAATGGTTCGGGATGGTGGATTTAAAGTAAGGACAGATTTATTGGCCGACAAAGTTGCTAAAACCGATGACTGGTTAATTGCTGCTAATATTAGTACAACTATTCCATCAGCCTTTAACCCATTAGAGTTGTTGCCATTTAAAATTCCGCTTAAATTTTTTGTTGATATTGGTACTTATGCCGAAGCATGGAAACAAGGCTCCGATGCCGATCGGTTTTTGTATGATATGGGACTACATATTCCTTTGTTGAAAGAAACAATTAATATTTACATACCACTTCTGTATAGCAAAGTGTACAAAGATTATATACAATCAACATCACTCAAAAAAGAAAGATTCTGGAAAAAGATTTCTTTCTCAATAGATATTTCAAATTTTAGTTTCAGAAAGATTGATCGCCAATTGAATTTCTGATGAGTAGTTCTTCAAACATAATTTATCTTTCACATTCACAAATTGATAAAGTGAAATGGAATAGTTGTATTGATACAGCAAATAATGGCCGTATCTACGGTAATTCATTTTATCTTGATGCTATGTCAAAAAACTGGGATGCACTAGTTCTAAACGAATATGAAGCGGTAATGCCTTTAACCTGGAATAAGAAAATGGGTATTGTGTACTTGTACCAGCCCTTTCTTACCGCACAATTAGGAGTATTTGGCAAAAAGATTTCTGAAAAAACTGTTGCCAATTTTATCGAAAAAATTCCTTCTTCTTTCCGATATATTGACATTGCTTTAAACAAAGGTAATCTTAGCGGCATACCTACAGGTTTTTCCATCCATCGAAGTAATTATGTATTGGACCTGAATTTTAGTTATGAATACTTGTATCAGAACTATAAAGAGAATATTCAACGAAATATAAAGAAGGCTTTTCAGCAAGGCTGCACTGTTCAAAAAAATATTGATGTTGAAAAAATAATTGAGCTAGCTATTTTACAAATGAAATCGCATGGACATGAATCGAAAGAAAATATAGAACGTTTTAGAACACTCTATACTGATTTACATAAAAGAAAGATGACCGCCACTTATGGCATAGTTTCAGTAGATAATAAACTACTTGCTTCTTGTGTTTTCTTTTTCTCCCATAACAGAGCTTATTATATATTGGTTGGCAATCACCCAGATGGAAAATCATCAGGTGCTTCTCATGCACTAATAGATGCATTTATAAAGGATAATGCTGGTAAAAATATGGTACTTGATTTTGAAGGTTCTGATATTCCAACACTGGCGTATTTCTACAGTAGCTTTGGTGCTGAGCATGAAATTTATCCTGCAGTAAAAATTAACCGACTACCTTTTTATCTTAAATGGCTAAAGAAATAATTCAGCTTGTACTTCTTTCTTCCAATATTCTCTCAGCAATCAACAAATCAATAGGTCTTGTAATTTTAATATTGATCTCTTCGCCTGCTACCAACGTAACCTTGATACCGTAAGCTTCTGCTACTGTTGCTTCATCCGTAAACTTATCTTTATAATCAATCTGAAATGCTGGTAAGATGATCTTGCTATGAAATGTTTGTGGCGTTTGAATCAATTTTACATTTGTTCTGTCAAATGCTTCATTGCCTTCTTCCGTTATGATACGGATACTGTCGCTTGATGTAATGGAAGGAATGGCTGTACCCGTTTCAACTGCTTGTTCATAACAACGATGTATTAGCTCTTTAGAAACAAGACAACGTACACCATCATGCACAAAAACAATAGCTTCGTCTTCAACCAAGGCCAACCCATTTTTAACCGACTGAAAACGGCTATCGCCACCGGCAGCAATCCGTATCCTGCTTTTATCAAAATATGCATCAATAATTTCCTGACCCATATCTGTGTAATCAAGCGGTAATACTAAAATTATTTGCAAATCAATATATGAATCAAGAAAAGCTTTCAACGTATAATAGAGGACAGGTTTATTATTCAGCAAGATGAATTGCTTGGGAAGATCGTTCCCCATTCGTATTCCTTTTCCTCCGGCAACTATAATTGCATATTTTTTCATACTTTGTAAAAGTAAGCAACAAGACTAATAAAATGGTTTATCAAATATTTGACCCCATTGTTTGCAGTTGGATATAAAATTAAAAATTATGAAATCAATACTTGTAATTCTTTGTACTTTTTTATTACTTAAATGCCAATTAGTTTTTTGCCAGCAAAAACAAGAAACGGCAACAGGGAAACTTTTTATTATTGGTGGTGGCGACCGATCAGCAGAACTTATTAAAACCTTAGTTTCAACAGCGCAATTAAATTCAAAAGATTACATCGTAGTATTACCAATGTCGGGAGGAGAACCAGACTCATCTTTTCATTATATTAAAATTCAATTGGCGCAGGCATGTAACAACATAATTGCCAATCTTAATTTTACAAAGGATAAAATTGATGATAAGCTTTGGATTGATTCGCTAAAAAAATCAAAACTCATATTCATTACTGGGGGACAACAAACTAGGTTTATGGAATCAGTATCAAATACTCCAGTTTTTGAGGCAATTCATTTTGCTTATAAACACGGAGCAACTATCGCAGGTACAAGTGCTGGCGCTGCTGTAATGCCTGAATTTATGATTACTGGAAGCGAATTAACTGATACTGTTTACCGTGCTACATTCAGAAAAGTACACCCTGATAATATTGAATTTACGGCAGGGCTTGGGTTAATAAAATCTGCTATAATTGACCAGCATTTTATTATTCGAAGCCGCTATAACCGATTGCTTTCTGCTATTGAAAAATTTCCAACTTACATCTGTATTGGAATAGACGAAGCGACCGCAATTATTGTTAATGGCAAAAAAGTTACTGTTACAGGCGAAAGTCAGGTTGTAGTTTTATCTAACCCTAAAAATTTAAAAGTTAAGGACGGATTGATAAAGATGGATAATCTCAGATTTAGTATCTATACCGCTGGAGATACTTTTAATTTGAAATAACTACTGGACAATTTATAAAATCACTATTTATATATGGCAATCTTGTCTTGGCCATCGCTTCTCCTTACCCCTCGATACATTCCTTCACTATTAAATACCAACGCTGTGTTTCCTTTCGCATCCACACCAATCATTCCTCCTTCGCCATCAATTTTCATTAATTTATCATGTACTACTACTTTCATTGCATCTTCCAAGGAAAGTCCCTTGTATTCCATTAAACAGCTTACATCGTAAGCAGTAACGGCACGGATAAAAGGTTCGCCATGACCGGTACAACTGATTGCACAGGTTTTATTATTAGCATAAGTGCCTGCTCCGATAATAGGGCTATCACCTACCCTTCCGTATTGTTTGTTAGTCATTCCACCTGTGCTGGTAGCCGCTGCAATATTTCCATGTATATCCATAGCTGCTGCACCTACAGTTCCAAATTTTTTATCTTTAATTACTACGTTATGATCCAATACAACTTCATTGCTTCCTTGCATTTGTTTCCACTGCTCATACCGGAATGCTGAATAAAAATATTCATCTTCTTCAATTTGCAATCCATGCTCTTTTGCAAATTCCAACGCACCATTTCCATTGAGCATTACATGCTGGCTTTTATTCATAATAGCATGAGCCAACTCCACCGGATTTCGAACATTTCTGACAGCAGAAACAGCACCAGCCATTAAATTTTTTCCATCCATAATGGAAGCATCCATTTCCTGACGTCCATCTTTCCCAAACACAGAACCTTTACCTGCATTGAATAAAATATTATTTTCCAATGAAATAGTAGCTGCAAGCACTGCTTCAACTGCCGTTTTACCTTTTTCCAATAATGCATACCCGGCTTTTAAGGCATCTTCTAATCCTTTCCGGTAAGCGGCTTCCAATTCATTTGTCAAATCTTTTTTCAGAATTGTACCGGCTCCGCCATGAATCACTAATGTATAAGTTGACATAAAATTATTTAAATATTTATTTCAACAAGAGTTCGCATTCCTTTAATAACTTCTCTTTGTTAATAGGGACTGTGCCAACTTCTTCACAAACCAATCCTCCAGCAATATTCGCCATTTCAGCCATCAGTTGAATATCCTTCGTAGCAGCATATACTATCGAAGCAACAGCAATCACTGTATCGCCTGCACCTGATACATCGGAAACATTACGGATATGTGATGGTATGATTGCGGACTTATTTTCCTGTTGATAATAAACTCCTTTTTCAGATAATGTGATAAAAGATATTTTATGACCTAGATTGTCGACTAATTCTTTATGAATATTTTTCAATAACGGTTCATTCACATCTTCAAATAACATATTTAACCCATCCTTTACTTCTTTCAGGTTAGGCTTAAAAATATCTACATTTTTATAGGAAAAGAAATTCTTTCGCTTTGGATCAACAGCTGTAACTACACCTGCTTTTTGACAAGCAGCAATTACTTTCTGAATCAAATTTTCTGTAAGTACGCCTTTATTATAATCTTCGAAAATAATTACATCTGGTTTCTCTGACTTAATAAAAGATTGTACTTTTTCTAGTAAAGCATTTTCATCTTTACTGTTAAGGTCATCTGTTAACTCCGAATCAATGCGCATCATTTGCTGATTACGACTAATAATTCTAGTTTTGCTTGTTGTAATTCTTTCGTCACTTTTAAGTAAAAAAGAAGTATTTATTTTCTCATCTTTCAAAAGATGTATTAATCGTTCGCTTTCTTCATCATTACCACATATTGAAAGGATTGCTACATCTGCGCCTAACGACCGGCAGTTTAAGGCAACATTTCCGGCTCCACCTATTCTATACTCCTTATGATGTAGTACTACAACCGGAACAGGAGCTTCCGGTGAAATACGTTCAACTTTCCCCCACATATAGTTATCGAGCATTAAATCTCCAAGTACTCCAACTTTTATTGAAGCTAAAGAGTCAAAAAGCTTTTTGAAATCTGTCATACCCCAAAATAAAGAATAATTCCTTGTAGTATAGACAAAAAAAATCCTTTTGTATGCAAAAGGATTTTTCTCTTATATTATTAAGTTTATCAGTTCTTTTTTGCTGGCTTATATTTTTCGTTCAACCCATTTACCAACTCCTTAGTGATGTTAAACGCTGTGTCCTTATAAAAGAATAACCCTTGCTCATAAGAAACAATGTAGTTGTATCCATAATTTCTATTGAACTCTTTACAATAGTCTTCAATCTTTATTTTAATATCTGTTTCCTTACGAGTCCTTAAATCAAAATAATCTTGATCAAGTTGCTGCTTTCTCGCCTTCATCTGATCATTCATTTTTTCTAATTCTTGACTGGCTTTCTGAGAATCTATCTCGGATAATGTACCTGCCTGTGCTTGGTTTTGATAATAAATATATTTATCCTGAATATTCTTGCTCAATCTTTCCAATTCAGAAGCTACGTCCTGCTCCTTTTTGCTAAGCTCCGATTTTACTTCCTTCACCATCTCGAAATTAGCGGCAACTGAATCCATTTCGAAATATGCCACCTTAAATTGTTGGCGTCCCGAAGAATCTATTGCATCAGTATTATTATGTTTTGTCGATTTAGAATTCTTCGATCCAAAACTAATAACAAGAAGATAACCGGCCACAAGGCTTAGTAACACATTCCAAATCAACATTCCATTTTTCATTCAACTTTCTTTAATTACAAAACTACGCATCCAACAGCGGGCAAATATAAGAAATCAATTTACTTTATGATACCCTTAACAGCTTTGACATTGCGTAAAAAAGGAGTAAGAAAATCTTACTCCTGTATTCGTTTTAATTAACTAATCTTAATTATTCTTCCTCATCAAATGCCATCGCTTCACGACTAGTTTGCAGCAATTCATACTCTTCCTTGCTACCAACAATCATGTTTTCAAAATCTCTAAGTCCAGAACCTGCCGGTATAGGATGGCCTGTAATTACATTCTCTTTCAATCCAAGCATATCATCCGTTTTACCATTGATGGCTGCTGAAGACAATACTTTGGTTGTCTCCTGGAATGATGCTGCAGAAATCCAGCTCGGCACACCTAACGATGCTTTTGTAATACCCAACAAAGTTGGAGAAGATGTAGCTGGCTTGGCATCACGGAACTCAACAGGTGTTTTGTCATTACGACGAAGTATTGAATTCTCTTCTCTTACTTCACGAAGAGAAACAATCTGACCTGCACGAAGCTTAGTGCTATCACCAATCTCAGTTACAATTTTCTTATCGTAGATGTAATCATTCTCTTCGATGAAATCAAACTTATCAGTTAAGTCATCCTCCAAGAATCTTGTATCTCCTGGATCAACGATGTTGACTTTACGCATCATCTGACGAACGATACATTCAATATGCTTGTCATTGATCTTCACACCTTGTAAGCGATATACTTCCTGAATCTCGTTTACAACATACTCTTGTACTGCAAACGGACCTTTAATAGAAAGAATATCAAAAGGAGCAATCTGACCATCACTTAATGGCACACCTGCTTTTACAAAGTCACCATCTTGTGCAAGAATTTGTCTCGTTAATGGAACCAGATATTTCTTTTGCACACCATCTTTTGCTTCAATGATGATTTCACGGTTACCTCTTTTAATAGTTCCCATCACAACAACACCATCAATTTCAGAAACAACAGCTGGGTTGCTTGGGTTTCTTGCTTCAAATAATTCAGTTACTCGAGGAAGACCTCCAGTGATATCACGAAGCTTACCAAGAATTCTCGGAATCTTCACCAACACCTGTCCGGCTTTCACTTCGGATCCTTCTTCTTTAATGATATGGCTACCTGTTGGAAGGTTATAGATTTTTTTATCTTTTCCTTCTACAATGATAGATGGTATCTTAGTTTTATCTCTGGTTTCAATTACCACTTTTTCACGGTGACCAGTTTGCTCATCCGCTTCTTCTCTATAAGTAACACCTTCGATTACATTATCAAAATTCAACGTACCATTAATCTCAGCCATGATAACGTTGTTATATGGATCCCATGTACAAATCGTATCGCCTTTTTTCACTTTCTGGCCATCTTTTACAAATAAAGTAGAACCATAAGGAATGTGTGCAGTATTTAATAAACGATCTGTTTCAACATCAATATTTCTGATCTCACCAGTTCTTCCAACTACCACCTGAGCTTTATTACCTTCTGCGTTTTCAACATTTACAGTACGTAAACCATCAAATTGAACAGTACCGTCAAACTTCGCATACAATGATGAATCTACAGCTGCAGATCCTGCCACACCACCTACGTGGAATGTACGAAGTGTTAACTGAGTTCCTGGCTCACCGATGGACTGTGCTGCTATGATACCAACTGCATCACCTTTCTGTGCAGTGTTTCCTGATGCAAGGTTTTTACCATAACATTTAACACAAACACCTCTCTTACTTTCGCAAGTAAGTACAGAACGGATTTCTACAGTTTCAATTCCAGCCTCTTCAATCTTCTTAGAAATATCCTGCGTAATTTGATCACCAGCTTCTACCAATACTGCTTCGCTTACAGGGTCTAATACATCATGTAAAGATGTACGGCCCGAAATCCTGTCATTCAATGGCTCGATGATATCTTCATTATCTTTTAATGCAGATGTTGCAATACCACGGAGCGTACCACAGTCTTCTTCCATGATGACCATATCCTGAGATACGTCAACTAAACGACGAGTAAGGTAACCTGCATCGGCTGTTTTAAGGGCCGTATCTGCAAGACCTTTTCTAGCACCGTGAGTAGAGATGAAGTAATCCAATACGTTCAATCCGCCTTTAAAGTTGGAAAGAATCGGATTCTCAATGATCTCAGAACCTGTAGAACCAGATTTTCTAGGCTTCGCCATCAATCCTCTGATACCAGCCAACTGTTTGATCTGCTGCTTAGAACCTCTTGCTCCAGAATCAAGCATCATGTACAAAGAATTAAATCCTTGCTTATCTGCACTCAATTCACGGATCAATGTTTCAGTAATTCTCGTATCCACACGGCTCCAGATATCTACGATCTGATTATATCTCTCATTGTTTGTTATAAGACCCATGTTATAGCTTTCCCAAACCTCATCCACTTCAAGTTTTGCATTCGCCAGCAATTCTTCTTTTACATCGGGAATGATTAGATCATTAATACTAAAGGAAAGTCCACCTTGGAAGGCAGTACGGAATCCTAATGTCTTAATATCATCAAGGAACTTCGCTGTTTTTGGAACGTTGGTAATATTGATAATATCCCCAATGATCTCACGAAGATTCTTTTTAGTCAACAAAGCATTTACAAATCCAACTTCTGCAGGTACATGTTGGTTGAAAATAACACGGCCAACAGTTGTTTCGATTAATTTATGCTCCAGCAAACCATCCGAATTCCGGATATTAACTTTCACTTTTATCCATGCATGCATATCAATCACACCTTCGTTATATGCAATGATTACTTCTTCATTAGAATAAAACGCTTTACCTTCTCCACGAACTATTTGATCACTATCTGTTCTTCTTCCTTTCGTAATATAATACAGACCCAATACCATGTCCTGAGAAGGAAGGGTAATTGGCGTACCATTCTGTGGATTTAAAATGTTATGTGATGCAAGCATCAGTAATTGTGCTTCCAATACAGCAGCATGACTCAATGGTACATGCACCGCCATCTGGTCACCGTCAAAATCGGCGTTGAAGGCAGTTGTTACCAATGGGTGAAGTTGTATTGCTTTTCCTTCAATCAACTTTGGCTGGAATGCCTGGATCGATAAACGGTGAAGCGTTGGGGCACGGTTCAACATGATTGGATGCCCTTTTAAAATATTTTCTAAGATATCCCAAACCACAGCTTCCTTCTTGTCAACAAGTTTCCTTGCAGACTTCACTGTTTTTACAATACCTCTTTCAATTAATTTACGGATGATAAATGGCTTGAATAGTTC
>Ga0209476_10000076_pt1 | contig 63449 bp, 56 predicted proteins | sample KloWWTrecipitate_FD_187179 | JGI IMG/M metagenome (GOLD analysis project Ga0209476, IMG submission 187179) | Active sludge microbial communities from Klosterneuburg, Austria, studying microevolution and ecology of nitrifiers - Klosterneuburg... | ecosystem: Engineered > WWTP > Aerobic digester... | reverse complement strand
TTTTATCAAATCGTAAAAATACTATTGTCATAGTAATTCTTTCATAGTAGATTTACAAATTATTCATCCATCCTATATTGCTTTTAGCAAATCCGGAATACCCCTATAAGTCTCATCTCCTTTTAAGCCATCAAATTATTTTTAATAACGTTAACCACCCGACGTACCAATGAGCTATTGTCTTTATCAATCCCGGAAAGCATTTATCGGTTTCTTTTTTCTACTCGTTAGTTTTCTTTCATTCGCTTCTAATCCGATAGTTACTGAAAACGCCTTACCTGGCACTGCACCCTCCGTATGGGATATCAGCGGTGCTGGTGATTTGAGTATTCAAGGCTTTGCGACGGATTTGAGTGTTGATAAAGAAGAAACTATACATTTTAAGATTTCTGTTACCGGAGCTCAAACCAATTATTCCATTACAATATATCGGATGGGCTATTATCAAGGTAATGGAGCAAGAGAAATTATTAGTCTCGGAAGTTTTTCAGGTGTATCTCAACCAGCACCAATAAATGATCCAGTTACTGGTCTTAATGATTGCGGCAATTGGACCGAGTCTGCAAGTTGGCTGGTACCTGCAACAGCCGTTTCAGGAATTTATTTTGCTAAACTTACAAGAGCTGATAATAACGGAAGCAGTCATCTTTTTTTTGTAGTAAGAGATGATGGAACTCCAACTGATCTGTTATTCAAAACTTCCGATGCAACATGGCAGGCTTATAATATATATGGCGGAAAGAGTTTATACACTGGCACCGGAGGCAAAGCGTCTAAAGTAAGTTATAACCGTCCGTTCGTTACCCGTGGCGGCGGCGGCGGCGGTGGGCCGGAAGAAGACTTTATATTCAATGCAGAATATCCAATGGTAAGATGGTTGGAAAGAAATGGATACAATTTATCATATACGACAGATTTGGATATGGACAGAGATCCTACCGTTATAACACCATCGCTTCATAAAGTATTATTGTCGGTAGGCCATGATGAATATTGGTCGCTTGCTGAAAGAAATAAATTTGAAACGGCGAGAAACAATGGAGTACACCTTGCTTTCTTTAGCGGCAATGAAGTGTACTGGAAAACGAGATGGGAAAATAGTATTGATGGAGACAACACTCCACACAGAACTTTAGTCTGCTACAAAGAAGGGACATTTGGCGAAAATACATGTGGTACAAAATGTGATCCTTTGCCTAATGTTTGGACTGGTCAATGGAGAGACGGCTGTTCTTTTCCTGCTGCTGACGGTTGCAATCCAGAAAACCAATTAAGCGGTCAGATAAGTTGGAGTGAGGAACAAGCTGCTATAGAAGTCCCATATGAATATAAAGATTTACGGCTATGGAGAAATACAAGCATTACATTATTAACTCCGGGACAGAAAGCAACACTCAGCGATAATACGATTGGCTACGAGTGGGATCCTGAATCGGCTGAATATGCTGACAAATATCCAAATGGAAGAATTACACTTTCAAAAACAAATGTATCTGGAAAAACACATAAACTTTCACTGTACAAACATAGTAGTGGTGCATGGGTTTTTGGCGCTGGTACAGTTCAGTGGAGTTGGGGACTTGATGGCACACATGACAGAGGCGGTTCAACAGAAGATGCAAGAATGCAGCAAGCCACTGTTAATTTATTGGCAGATATGAATGTACAACCGGCAACTTTACAGGCAGGACTTGTCATCGCAACTGCTTCAACCGATAATATTGCTCCGGTATCTGTAATTGCAAATCCTGTAAACGGTTCAACTATTGTCGGCAATACTCTTATCACAATTACTGGTACAGCAACAGATGATAATGCAGTTGGTGGTGTTGAAGTTTCATTAGATGGGGGAACAACATGGAAAGCTGCAAACGGGAATCGCAATTGGGCATTTAGTTTCAATGCACCTGCTACTGCTGGCCCGGTTACTGTTAAATGCCGTGCCTTTGATGATAGTGGAAATATGGAAACTATAGTAAGCGGTACTAATATTATTACTTTAAACATTATAAGTCGTCCATCGCCAAATGATGGACCAGGAGGGCCGATACTTGTTGTGCATAATTCCAGTAACCCTTTTAGTCTTTACGCAACAGAAATATTAAGAGCCGAAGGATTAAACGAATTTGATGTAAAAGAAATAGCTGATGTTAATGCAGCAATGCTTGCCAATTACAATGTTGTGGTATTAGGCGAAATGAATTTATCGGCAACCAATGTTTCAGACTTTACCAATTGGACAAATAATGGCGGCACTTTTATTGCTTTTAAACCAGATGCACAATTATATTCCTTGCTGGGCATTACAACTGCCGTAGGGAATTTATCAAATCAATATCTACTAGTTAATACTGCAAGTGGACCTGGAACAGGAATTGTAAATCAAACTATACAATTTCATGGTACTGCCGATTACTATTCTTTAAATACGGCCACATCAATAGCTACATTATTCTCTGATGTAAATACTGCAACGTCATACCCTGCTGTTACAACAAATACAGTTGGAGCAAATGGAGGAAAAGCAATAGCATTTACTTATGATCTTGCTAAATCAATTGTATTAACAAGGCAAGGAAATCCTGCATGGGTAGGCCAGGATCGGGATGGAGAAGCGGGACCAGATCGTTCATCAGATTTATTTTTTGGAAATGCAGCAGGTGACCCACAACCAGATTGGGTAAATCTTGATAAAGTAGCAATACCGCAGGCTGATGAACAACAACGTTTGCTAACTAATATCATTATACAAAGTAGTTTGCATAAAATGCCGTTACCAAGGTTTTGGTTTTTACCATCGGGCCATAAAGCCGCTGTGGTAATGACGGGTGATGACCATGGAGTGGGTGCTACCGTTGGAAGATTTAATCAGTATCTTACTCTTTCTGGCTCTCATAATAATCCAACTGATGTTGCAGACTGGAAAGCTATTCGTGGATCATCTTATATTTATCCATCTACGCCAATTACAAATGCAGAAGCAACTGCTTTTGCAGCACAAGGATTTGAAATTGGTGTTCACTTGAATACTGGCTGTTCCAACTTTACTCCAGCTTCATTGGAATCCGATTTCACTTCGCAGCTTGCAGATATGGGTGTTAATTTCTCTGGGTTACCAACCACAAGTACACATCGTACCCATTGCATTGCATGGAGCGATTGGGCTACAATGGCTAAAAAAGAAGCAAGTAATGGAATTTATCTTGATGCCAATTATTATTACTGGCCGGGTACATGGGTATTAGACAGACCAGGAATGTTTACAGGCTCTGGTATGCCAATGCGTTTTGCTGATCTTGATGGAAGCCTGATAGATTGTTATCAACTTACAACGCAACTTACAGATGAATCAAATATCAATTACGCCACACATATAAATTCATTGCTTGATAAAGCAACAGGAGCAGAAGGTTATTATGGGGTTTTCTGTGCCAACATGCACACAGATGATAACGGAGGAAATAGTACAGTTGGATCTGATGCAATAATCGCTTCTGCCCTATCACACAATGTTCCGGTAATTTCTGCTAAACAAATGCTGACCTGGCTTGATGGAAGAAACAGTTCTTCTTTTTCAAATCTGGTTTGGAATAACAACACTCTTACTTTCTCCATCAATTCAAATGCTGCGGCGAGAAATATACAGGCAATGCTTCCAAGATATGCAACTGGCAATCTGCGTTTATTATCAATCAATGCAAATGGAAATTCTGTTTCTCCTGCATATAAGATCGTAAAGGGAATTGAGTATGCTTTCTTCAATGCAACTTCAGATAACTATACCGCCATTTATGAAGAATTTGTTTGCATACCACCTGTAGCAACAATCTTTGCAACACCATCAGAAATTTGTAATGGCAATGGCCCTGTTGCTTTGCAATTATCAAATGCAACTGGAACAGGCCCATACACTATAATAGTAAATGGAGAAACTTATACTGATGTAACTACTGGCTCACCATTCTACACCTTTACACCAAATGAAAATTCAATTTGGAATGATAATGTAATTGGAGGAGAACCGGTTGATGTAGATAATGGTTCTGTTGAGTTAGGTCTAAAATTCAGAGCAGATGTTAATGGCGTTATTACCGGGATTAGATTTTATAAAAGGGCAGCAAATACCGGTACACACACCGGAAACCTATGGTCTACTAACGGAACATTATTGTCTACTGTAACTTTCACAAACGAAACAGCAACTGGATGGCAGGTAGCAAAATTTGCAGCACCTGTAGCTGTCACAGCCAATACAACTTATGTTGCATCTTATCATGCACCAAATGGGCAATATGCGTTTACAGAATATGCCTTTCTATCGGCACCTGTTATAAACGGTCATCTGACAGCTTTGCAAACAGGCACGGATGGCAGCAACGGTGTTTTTAAATATGGAAGCGGTGGCGTATTCCCTGATGAATCATTTCATGATGCGAATTATTGGGTAGATGCAGTCTTTATTCCTGAGATTAGTTCTCCGCAGGTTATCAACTATACGCTGACTAGTATCACTGATGCAACAGACTGTTCTAATAATGGTGCATCGCTAAGTACTACAAGCCTTACAGTTAATCCACTACCGACTGGAACTATTGCAACAAGTACAAATAGCGTTTGCTTTGGAACAGATATAAGCCTTGTGTTTAACGGCAATCCCAACACTGGTCCATACCAATTGCAGATAAATGGGAATACTTATAACAATGTGCAAAGCGGTATTCCGTTTTCTACAGGTATAATTGCTTCGCCAACTGAATCAAGTATTTGGGGAAATACAGGAACTCCTGGCAATGCTAATGCAAATGACGGCCAGGCAATTGAAATAGGAGTAAAATTCAGGTCAACAATTCCTGGAAGCATTACTGGAATTCGTTTTTACAAAGGAGCTTCTAATGCAAGCATTGGCCATATCGGCAAATTATATGATGCTAGCGGTAATCTTTTAGCTAGTGTTACATTTACAAATACAAATAATGCTAACACAGGTTGGGTGGAAGCTCATTTTAATGCTCCTGTAAATATCGCTGCTAACACAACTTATGTAGCATCTTATTTTTCGCCATCTCCGGGATGGTTTGCATTTAGCGGTAGCTTTTTCAATTCATCAGGAGTTACGAATGCCAATCTGACTGCGCTACAAAATGGAACGGATGGTCCAAACGCAGTTTATATATATGGAGGCGGCTTCCCTGATCGGAACGGAGGTGGCAGTAACTATTGGGTAGATGTTTTATTTGCACAGACATCAACAAGCATTACATTAACTGGCATTACTGATGACAAAGGATGCAGCAAAACAGTTTCAACTAACATACCAATAAACATTACACAGTGCAGTCCTCTTCCTGTCGGATTATTAGGATTGAGAGCTTCAGCAAATGGAACAACTGTAAAACTAGATTGGTCATCAAGCTTTGAACAAAATAACCGTGGGTTTGATGTACAGCGTAGCATGGATGGAATTAACTGGGTAACTATAGGTTTTGTTGCAGGAAAGGGTAATAGTAACTCCCAAACAGATTATAAGTATACGGATGCAGGACTTTCTTTAAAGCGATATTACTACAGGCTAAAACAATATGATTTAGACGACCGGTTTACTTTCTCTAACATTGTAAAAGTTGAGCTTAATCATAACCATGGCAACTACGTTTTAGGTCAGAACTATCCTAATCCTTTTGATGAGGCCACAAACATTTCTTACTATATACCAAAAACATGCAATGTGCGAATTAGTTTAATAGATGTAAATGGTAGAGTAATAAAAGTATTACAGGATAGAAAGAATCAGACAGCAGGAGGATATACATTATCCTTTAACCGAAGTAGCATTGCCAAAGGAATATACTATTACAAAATGGAGGCAGGAGAATACATCGAAACAAAAAAAATGATAATACAATAACTGAAATAAAAAAGACTGATTTTAAATCAGTCTTTTTTATTTTTGAGTCATTTGTAAAAATATAGCAGGATTATACAGAAGGCATATAAATTCAGATCTCCTGCAAAAAAACAATCAACTATTAATTAATCGTTCTAAATTATGAGACCATTTCATTTCGCTTTCAAAGTAAAAGACATTGAATCAACCAGAAAATTCTATGTTGACATATTAGGCTGTCCCGAAGGAAGGTCAACAGCACATTGGATTGATTTTGATTTCTTTGGCAACCAGCTTTCTGCACATATCAGTTCTTCAATTCCTTCACCTGATTATTGCGGTAATGTAGATGGTGTTAGTGTCCCTATCCCACATTTTGGATGTGTGCTTGATATAATACAATTTGAACAAGTACAGAAAAATATGGAGGAGAACAATATTGATTTTATAATCAAGCCTCAAAAAAGATACGAAAATGAAAAAGGCGAACAGCTTACAATGTTTGTTTTAGATTTTAGCGGTAACCCAATTGAGTTTAAAGCATTCAAAAATCAAGAGGAAATGTTTTTATGATTATTTAGGTTTGATAGTTTCGAAAAATGGCTCGCAAGCAAAATTTTGTATTATCTTCAATACATAAAATTAAATTACCCGCTTGTATTTATACAGGCATAAACCATCAATTTTATGAAAAAAAAATTCGCATTACCAATCATTACAGCAATTTGTATCTTCTTTGCAGCATGCAGTAGTAAAGAAACAGCTTCATCCATTGCACAAAAATGGTGTGATCTTAATGGAAAAGTATTTAAAGCTGAAGAGGGTTCTGCAAAAGATCTTGCAAGAACCGCCCAAAAGGATTTTGAGAAAAAGATGGAAGAAAAATATAAGGATGATGAAGCTTTTATGAAAGAAGTCGAAAAAGAGGTAGAAAAATGTGAAGACGCATCTGAAGGAAAATAATTAATAAAACCTAACTATTGCTGAAAGAATCCAGCGGTAGTTAGGTTTTTTAACAAAGTATAGCTAACCCAAAGCGATAGTCCGTAGCATTCTTATATTTTGTTTGTTGCTTTTCCCATTTCAACGAAAAAAACAGCATCTAAAATGAAAACTTATCTACATCGGTCAAATTATCTGCACATATCTGAAAAATTTATTCATCAGATAGTTTTATAAGACTACATTACCCATAAATTTGCAGCAATCGCTATAATAAGACATATTATAGTAAAATATTTTCAGACATTATCACACCAAAACAAAACAACATGAAAAAAGCTCTTTTAGTATTTTCGGCTTTGTTGCTTATAATAGCCACAAATGCGCAGAAAGAAGAAATGGTTAAACCACATGTTACTGCCGGATTTACCGGAGCAGTAAACATGGCAAAGTTTAAAGTAAAACCCACTGGCTCTTCAAGCCTTGATTACAAGTTTGATGCAGATGGTCTTTTCGGCTTTTGGATTAATGTTCCAATCAGCGAAAGACTATCGTTCGAACCACAGTTTAACTTTGTTACGAACAGAATGAAACCATCGGCCGGTTCTTCATTTAACGACTTTGATGGCAAGATCAATTATTTCAGTATTCCCTTACTCTTGAAAATTCATGCTGGCAAATACATCGCATTCCCAGTCGGTCTACAACTAGATTTTAGAAATGCAGTTAAAGATAATAACGGTGCATTTACAAAAAATAATGTACAAGGTCACAGTATTGGCGCTACTGCAGGTATAGAAATCCTTCCTAAGGCGAGAATATCTTTTTTCGGTCGCTATGTATATGGCTTAAACACAGTAAACTATATTCCTAGTGGCGCAAGACCATATGAATTAAAAAATCAAAATATTTACGGTGGTTTAAAAGTGAAGTTGTTTGACTTTGTGAAAAAGAAAGTGATTGCTCCTCCGCCTCCACCACCGCCACCAAAAGATACAGATGGTGATGGTATTATAGATAGTCTTGACAAATGTCCGACGGTGCCAGGTCTACCTAAATACGACGGTTGTCCTATTCCTGACACTGACAAAGATGGCATTAATGATGAAGAAGATAAATGCCCAACTGTACCAGGCATTGCAAAATATCAGGGTTGCCCTATTCCTGATACTGATAAAGACGGTATTAATGATGAGAATGATAAATGCCCAACAGTTCCTGGAGTACCAGAATATCAAGGTTGCCCTGTGCCAGACAGAGATAAAGATGGCATTCCTGATGACAAGGATAAATGTCCTGATGTACCAGGTGTAGCTTCACAACAAGGTTGCCCTGAGATAACTGAAGAAGTAATTAAAAGAGTAGATTATGCTGCTCAAAAAGTATTCTTCAATACAAACAGCACTAAGCTTCGTCCCGCATCTCTTGTTGCACTTAATGATGTCATCACAATTTTAAATGAGAATACAAGTGCACAACTTAAAATTGATGGCCATACAGATAGTGACGGTAGCGATGAATTTAATATGAAGCTCAGCGATGGCCGTGCTGCATCTGTTAAAGCTTACTTAGTAAGTAAAGGCATTGATGAAAGCAGATTGACAAGTGAAGGTTTTGGTGAAAGCATGCCAATTGCTGATAATAAAACATCCGCTGGTAAACAACAAAATCGTCGTGTTGTAATGAAATTATTCTATTAAAAAATAGCTTAAATAAATAAATAGTCAACGTTCTGTCCAATGGGCAGAACGTTTTTTTATGAAACCATTTTTTTAGCGGCTGAATAAAGAATAGGCATACCCTTGTTTAACCAATTCCCAAGCCCTTATCCCTTTTGTCATATACATCATAAATCAAAACCCGGTAAAAGCATATCATCGTATTCTTTGCAAAGAAGGAAAATCAGAGGCATCATTCTGTTGACATTGTTTAAAGACTGAGAATGTCTCCATAAAGCATACAATTAATTCACAAACGATTCGCTAACTTTAATGACTAATCAACAGAGGGAGTGAAAACTGCTAAACTGCTATATCATAAAATAAAGGCTCACCCCCCATTTGCTTTACTAGCATTAGCAATATTTTACTTTACAAATTTTGCGGCTGGCCAAATTTGCCCCCCTAACATCGATTTCGAATCAGGTACCTTTAATAGATGGCGATGCTATGTTGGAGGTACTGCTGCCATCAACAACCAGAATGTAATATCCTTATCAGAAGTTGGCCCTGATCCAGGAAGACATCAGATGCTAACACTAACTTATCCCGGTGACGTAGATCCTTACGGAGGTTTTCCTGTCAATTGTCCTAATGGTAGCGGATATTCTATTAAGTTAGGAAATGATCAGGCAGAAACACAAGCTGAAGGAATATCTTATGAATTTACCATACCAACAAACCAAAACGAATATTCATTAATCTATAACTATGCAGTTGTGTTTGAAGATCCTAATCATGAACATTTTCAGCAACCCAGGATGGAAATTGAAATATTAAACGTTACTGACAATTATGTTATCGATTGCTCTTCTTTTGCTTTTATACCATTAGGGTCAGGCCTTCCAGGTTTTTTTGAGTCTCCTATCACTATAAGCACTGCTCCTATATGGTGCAAAGACTGGACAGCAGTATCTGTGAATCTAGACGGACTTGCAGGTAAAACGATCCGTCTTTTTTTTAAAACAGCTGATTGTACTTTCAGACGGCATTTTGGGTATGCATACATTGATGTCAACACCGAATGTAACAGCGAATTTGTTGGAGCCACTTACTGTCCTGATGACACTGCCGTTGTGGTAAATGCCCCATACGGATATGAGAGTTATAAATGGTTCAATAATTCTTTTACACAAGTACTCGGCAACCAGCAAAGTATTCGATTTGAACCTCCGCCTCCCACAGGCACTCGTATTGCTGTAGAAATGACGCCATATGCTGGTTATGGATGTTTAGATACCTTATATGCTGTATTAATCGACACTCTTACTACTGTTGCTGATGCCGGAAAAGATACCATTTCATGCAATTATACTCCTGTACAAATAGGCATAAAGCCAAAACCAGGATTAGTCTATAGATGGACCCCCACAGCAGGATTAAGTAATCCGGAAATTTCAAATCCATTCGCAAGTCCTGCATCTACTACAAACTATACTCTTACAGTAAGCAGCGTTGGAGGAGGCTGCGTTAAAACGGATGACATTGTAGTAATACAATCTGCAATTGACAGTACGATGCAAATTAGTGGAAAGTATATTTTCTGTGAAGGATTTGGGGATAGTTGTGTATTAACAGTACCCACTGAGAAAAGCATTCAGTGGTTCAAAAATAATATTGCAATTCCCGGAGCAAACGAACCGACTTATAAAGTTTTAAAATCCGGCGACTATTATGCATTGCTCATAAACAACGATGGCTGCCAAATCACATCTACCCCAAAAAAAGTAATTATAGATAAAGCCGCCGCAGCTATCACCTACCCTTTGGCATACGCTGTTACTGGTTTGCCATTGCAATTGAATGCTAGGAATATAGGTAGCACTGCAGTATGGTCCCCACCGCAATATTTGGATAATAACAGAAACTATTCCCCAATATTTACCAGCACTACCAACCAATCTTACACAATAGAATTAACAACCAACACAGGTTGTATTACTATTGATAAACAAGATGTGCAAATAGTTCCGTTCATAGAAATTCATGTGCCCACAGCTTTCACTCCTAACAATGATGGATTAAATGATTTTTTACGACCTGCTTTAAGAGGTATTAAAGAACTCAGATATTTCAAAGTATTTAACCGTTGGGGACAGCTTTTGTACGAGTCAAAAAATGAGAACCCCGGATGGAATGGCAGCATAAACGGAGTGCAACAATCTTCTCAAACATTAGTTTGGACAGCTGAAGGTATAGGTGTAGATAATAAAACCTATTTCAGAAAAGGTACAGTAACGCTGCTTCGGTAAAAAGAATCACTTTAGCTAACAGCTAACTATTTCTTTAAAAAATAGAAGTGCATCGGTCTCGAAATTGTAAAACCAATTCGTTTATAAATTTCAATAGCTCTTTCATTATCACCCCTTACATGCAAAAAAGGATGTTGCCCTTGTTGCAATATGAGTTTTACCTGATGCTGTAATAAGCGATAGGCATACCCTTTACCAGTAAAACCAGGCAGTGTGCAAACAGCACTTATCTCTGTTAAGTTTTCAATATGCAGCCGTTGCCCTGTCATAGCTACCAGTTTTTCACCCTTAAAAATTCCATAGTAATGCCCAAAATCAATTGTTCTTTTTCCAAATGGTCCGGGCCTTGTAACCGTTGCCAAGTTCATCATCTGATCAATATGCGTATCATTTAGTGGAATTACTTTACTAAAATCCTCTTCAATATCTTTTCCTTTTTTAAATACAAATTGAAATCCTTTTATTTCATGTTGCAATTGCCATCCTGTTGGCGGAGTAATTGTGTTTGTCGTTGCATATAAAATTCTGCGACCTACAGGAAGAGTCTCATACAATTCTGCAAAACCATTTGTGTTGCTCTCTTCAAATCCTACAAATGGTGAAACCTGTTCATCAAAATATTTTACTTGTTCTGTGCCAAAGCTCAGATGCCGGTCACCCGAAAGCAAAGCATTATAAACTGGATTTTGTAATAACTCATTCACAGCATAAAGATATTTGTTTTGGCATTTCTTGTAGGGAAAGGAATGAGATAATTAAATTGCTCAATAGCATTAATGCATTCCTGATAAATATTAAGTTGCTCCAAAATGCCGAATAGAATTACCGGACGATAAATAGTGATTCTCTTTTATTCATTCACTGGATGAATAAAAGAGAACAATCCGCCAAAAGGCGGATGCAACGAAAGTTGATAGTTGTATTAAAGCTGGGGAACAAAAAAATGTATTCTTTGTTCCCCAGTCCTGTTTAGCTGGGTGGATTATCTGCCCATAAAGTTGTCTCTTCCCAAGCATCTATATCGTTTTGCATTTCGGCCATCTTGTTCCGGATTCCTTTTAATGCGCCTGCTCCAAGGAACAAACGAACGGGTGCTGCTTCGGTTTCTACAATCTTGATGATGGCCTGCGCTGCCCGAACAGGATCGCCGGGTTGAATACCACTGTTACCACGAATTGTATGCTGATTGGTATGTGCTGTTGCTTTGTAATCGTCGATAACTATTTTGGTATTGTTGGCAGAACGGCCTGCCCAATCGGTACGAAAACCACTTGGTGCAATAACGGTGACTTTAATTCCAAGCGGTGCCAGCTCTTTGGCTAAAGATTCGGAATAACCTGTTACGGCAAACTTAGTGGCATTATACATTCCTACACCGGGAAAAGCGACACTACCACCTACCGAAGAAATATTAATGATGTGTCCGCTACGTTGCTTACGCAAATGCGGAAGCACTTCTGTAGTAACTGCATTTAGGCCAAAGAAATTTATTTCGAACATGCGACGCACTTGATCCTCTTCACTTTCTTCTATAGCACCGAAGTAACCGATTCCAGCATTGTTGACCAACACATCTATTTGACCGAACTTATTTATTGCTTGCTGTACTGCATCTTTTACTTGTAGTGGTTTTGTAACATCGAGGGTAATGGCGAAAGCCGTATCGGGATATTTATTTACAATATCTTTTACATCGTTAGTGTTACGGGCGGTAACAGCCACTTTGCCTCCGTTTTGCAAAACCTCTTGTGCCAAATTTCTACCAAAGCCAGTGGAACAACCGGTAATAAACCAAACTTTATTCATACTATATATTTTATGATTGAATGTTGAACAAACTTGCAACAGTATAATTTAAATCTATTGCGGAAAGAGGAATTTTGTTCTTTTATTTTTTATTGATACCCCAAAGTCACTAAGATTACGGATTAGAACGGAGACCGGAGTAAACACTTTGAATCCCTGTGCCTCTGTGACACAGTGGCTTGCAATTTTAAATAGATAAAACTCTACCTTTAATACATAAAAAATCTGCTACATGAAGTACCTTATTTTTCTCTCACTGTTATTTTTTGCCTGCCAGCCAAAAGAAAAAGATGCCTCTATAGAAGGCAAATGGGAATATGTAAAAATGGAAACTTATAATCCCGCTGAGCCTATTAACCTGCAAGACTCAATGGTGAATGTACTTCACGAAAGCCAGAGAGGAATGACTTTTTGGTTTGACAATAAAAATTTTAAAGCCACATTTAAAAGACCAGATGGCTCAACAGAACCTATGGGAGAGCAACCTTATGAACTTGCAAAAGACAGAAAAACAGTAATACTTAATAATACAGGCAGAGCAGATGATAAATTTCCCATCATCGAACTATCGGATTCAATATTAAAAATTAATATCTTTTACAGCGATAAAGCGTACATGGTATTTAAAAGAATGGATTAACTGCTGATGTTTTTATTATTTACTTTCTGCAATCGCTTTAATTCCTTTCTTACCCAAATAATAAGTGGAATGGTAACCAGTATAATAAAACCTATTACAACATAATTGAGCCATGGCTTTAATGCAGGTATCTTACCAATGGCATAGCCTGCCAGTGTAAAACTTAATATCCACAACAAAGAACCTAAGAATATAAGCACCAGAAATCGGCGAAATTCCAGCTTGATAATACCAGAAACAATTGGTGAGAATGTTCTGATTACTGGCAAGAACAAACCCATAGTGATTGCCAGCCAACCATATTTTTCGTAAAAAGATTTTGCTGTAGTAAGATGTTGTTTTTTAAAAAATCTTGAATCCTCTCGTTTGTAAAGTAATGGCCCTGCCTTCATACCAAACCAATAGCCGGTAATATTGCCAAGCATAGAAGTAACAATCAATAAACTGCAAACAGCATATATATTATAAGGGATATCTCCGGTGGCAGTATATAAACCTGCAGTAAAAATGAAAGCACCTGTGGGAATGAAAAAACAAAAGAATAAGCCAGTAGTGCCAAACACAATCAAACACACAAGTAATAATCCACCATATCGGATAAGTGCTTCAACATCGAAAATGGCTAAAAGATTATATGTGATAAAACTCATGAAGTGAATTAGTAGTTATTGGTCTGTTCAAATATAAAATAACTAATTTTATTTATGCCTGTTTCAAAAGCATCGATAGAAGATATTGCCGAATTAGTACCATTAATCAACAGTGCTTACCGTGGAGAAGCATCTAAAAAAGGATGGACTACGGAAGCTGACCTGCTGGTGGGAGCTATGCGTACAGATATAACAATGCTAACAGAACTCATGAGCAATACAAACGCTGCTGTACTAAAATTTTCGAATGAAGAAAACAAAATAATTGGTTCCGTTTATCTTGACATACAGGAAAAAGGTTTATACCTCGGTATGCTGACCGTTTCTCCGTTATTACAAGCTGGTGGTATTGGCAAACAACTGATGTATGCATCTGAAGCATTTGCAAAAGATAATAAATGCGCCTGCATTTTTATGAATGTAATCTCCATCCGCCATGAACTGGTGACCTGGTACGAACGATTAGGTTATTACAAAACCGGCGAAACTAAACCACTTCCTACCGATAACCGTTTTGGTGTGCCAACACAACCTATTGAGTTTGCAATTATGGAAAAGAAGATCAACTAATGACTCTCCTATTATATGAGTGGTTGTTGAAAAAAATTATTGTATTGTACTTTAAAGTTCAAAAACTATAGTTATGAAAAAAATAATTGCAGTTTTCTTATTATGCCTTGTTGTAAGGATTGGCTTTTCGCAGGATGATAAACAAAAAGTAGAAAGAGCCTGTCTTGACTATATCGAAGGTTTTTATGAAGGTGATACAGCTAAACTGATCAAATGTCTTAAACCAACCTTATACAAAATTGGTTTTTGGAAAAATAAAACTTCGGGCAACTACGACCCAGACGGACAAATGACTTATCGACAGGCCCTTGACTATGCAAAGAACGAATTGGAGAAAAAGAATTTTGCTAAACCCGGCGCCCCAAAAAAAGTAGTGGTACTAGATGTGATGGATTCGATAGCTTCAGCTAAAGTAACCGGCTGGTGGGGTTATGATTATATTCTCCTATCCAAGCAAAATGATAAATGGATGATAGAGGAAGTGCTGTGGAAAGGCCCCTTAAAGCAATAGCTTCTATTATAATTATTATATAAACACGGTACTTTCTGATTCAGTTTGTAACATTGCATCATGTTACAAGAACTAGCTCCATGGTTTGGCTATTTAGCTACCTTTTTTTTAGCATTAGGACTGCTAATCAGTAATGCTATTAAGTTCCGTTGGCTGAACACTGCTGGAAATGTTTCTTTTATTACCTATGGTATTGTTTTAAATGCCGTGCCAGTAATACTTACCAATGTACTTTTACTTTGCATCAATGTATGGTTTTTGTTTCGCCTATACAGGCGTAAGGAGCTTTTTGAACTGTTGGAATTCAAAAACGGCGGAGTAATTATAGAAAAGTTTCTCGAATTCTATCAGCAGGATATTGCTGTATATTTTCCTGAATTTAAAAGAGAGCAACTGGAAGACAAGTTAAACTTTGTAGTGTTAAGAGATCTTGTTATTGCCAATACTTTCAGTACAAAACTTTCGGATGATGGCACAGCAGAAGTGATACTTAATTATACAGTAGCAAAATACCGTGACTATAAGGTCGGTAGATTCATTTTTGAAAAGGAAAAACAATTTCTGCTTTCAAAAGGTGTGCAGAAGATATACTACACTGTTGTTGCCAATAAGCAACATAAGAAGTTTCTATTTAAAATGGGGTTTAAAAAAGAAATGATAAATGGCCATGAATGCATGACTAAAAATCTTGCTGATTAACCTGGAATACTTTTCTTTTTTTGTTCTTGAAGTCTTTTTCGGTCTTCCTCTACTTTATGATTATGACGGATAACATCCCAATATTCTTTACCATACTCTACCAGTATTTCCTCGCCGGCAGGAATATCTCTTTTGGCTTCGATAAAAACCCTGACTCCATCTTCTACATATTCAGAATTATTCCTGATGCCTTTTACTCTTTGTAATCCTTTTGCATCATTTGCATACCTGGCCAATGCCGAAGGGTGGCGACTTGCGTCTATTACATGATGACGTTTTACATAATAGATATAACCATTATTACCATCATTATCATCAACTTCTTTCCAACTGGTTACTTTACCCTTGTATTCTACAATTCTTGTGTTTTTGGGAATAAACTCTTTTGCAAATAGACCTTTTCCTGCATTGGGCAAAACGGATAATTTTACTTCCACTTTTTTTTCTAATAAAGCCATAATGGGTATCTTCTTTTTAAGAGCGGCAAAGATAATAGTCTGAACTTTAAATAATATAGTAAAATTAGCCACCTAAATTCTTATTTTTCCCGATTGCAAGATCCTGAAACCGGGTAATTTCATTTATTCTGATAATTATTTTTTATTTTTGCTCCCAATGACAAATGCAACATATAATACAAACACCGATGAAGAGGTTGATCTGGATGTCCTTACTTCAACAGAAGACCCATGTCATCTTGTTGTATGGAATGATGAAATAAATACTTTTGAATGGGTGATTGAAACATTGATAGAAATTTGTGGCCATTCTTTTGAACAGGCAGAACAATGTTCCCTCATCATTCATCAAAATGGAAAGTATGCTGTAAAAAATGGTTCTTATGATGACTTAAAACCATTATGCGATGCTATTACAGAAAGAGGAATCAATGCCACTGTAGAAGTGCTGGCAGGATAATCTACATTTTTACCAATGCCTTTATTTGCCCTAGATGCAGAATTAAAATTTCCACCAGTTCAATTTGCAGAACCAGATGGCCTTTTGGCGTTGGGTGGCGACCTTTCAACCGAACGCTTACTATTGGCGTATAAAAGTGGAATCTTTCCTTGGTATGAAGGCGAAGACATTTTATGGTGGAGCCCCAATCCACGGTTTGTATTAATACCCGAAGAATTAAAGATCAATAAGGGGATTAAACCATTATTGAAAAAAGGTGAATTTGAATTTACCATGAATAAGGCGTTTAAGGATGTAATAAATCACTGCAAAGAAATAAAACGCCCCGGGCAAGAAGGCACATGGATTACGAATGAAGTGGAAAGGGCTTATTGCCGTTTACATGATCTCGGCTATGCACACAGTGCTGAGGTATGGAAAGATGATAAATTAGTCGGCGGCCTTTATGGCATCCGTTTGGAAAAAGTCTTCTTTGGAGAAAGTATGTTTAGCAAGGTCAGTAATGCATCCCGTTATGCTTTCATCCGATATGTGCAGTTTCTAAAAGATGATGGCGTTGCCTTAATTGATTGCCAGGTGTACACAGAATACCTTGAAACCTTCGGCGCAAGGATGATTAACCGAGAAGACTTTATCAGTCAACTGAACGATTTAATACTGGGTTAATTAAAATCAGAACTTTGTTTCAAGATATTTAGGCAGCATTTCTCTCCAAGTGTTCCAGTCATGGGGCCAATCCTCTCCCCAAATATCCAACTCATACCAGATGCCTTTGTCGTACAGCACTTTTGCAAATTTGCCGCTTGCAGCAGGGTCTTCATAATTACCACTTCCAGTCAGAATATGGATATGCTTACTCTTTCTGATTTCCTCTAGTACATTATGATCTGTTAGATTTTGCATGTAATGCCACGGACTATTGAAATAAGCATCATCATCAAAATATCCTTTGGTATATTCTGACAAATCATACACACCACTCATGGCAATTACTCCATTTATCAAATCAGGTCTTTTCAAAAAGAGATTCATACTATGCAAGGCTCCAAATGAAGCACCGCAAGTTATAATTGGCGTTTCCTGGCTTGTGTTAGTACGGATAAATGGAATTACCTCATTAAAAACATAGCTATTCCATGCCTGTTGACGCATCGATTTATGCTTAGGATCCATTTCATTATTTAACCAGCTTTCATTATTAATACTATCGATTGAAAACACTTTTACTTTTCCACTATCGATAAATGGAGCGAGGCAATCCATCAACTGAAAACGTTCATACTCAAGATAATCTGCCGCTGCAGTAGGCACTAGCAAAAGGGCAAACCCGTAATCACCATATGCCGCAATTGGCATTTCTTTATTTAAGGATGGGCTAAACCAAGATGTTAACTCTCTTTTCATATGTATTCTTTTGAATTTTACTAACCATAACCATTTCACGGCAAGGTTTTGCGAATATAGTGGTTAATATCATATTTCTAGGTCGGCTGAATTTAGGTTTCACTAAGTGTTTAGTATTATTACTATAAATTTTTGGTATTATTACTTGGCAATATAGCCAAGTAATAATACTTTAGATTTTAAGTATTATTACTGTCTAAGTCTATCCTCTGAAAACCAAATACTTCCAATCTTTTATTCTGTTTTAAACCCACTTGACATTTAATTCGAAGTTAAATGAAATCAATTTTTAGAAAAGAGTAATTCAAAAATCAAAGCAGAGGCTTAAATTATGAGTAGCATCTCAATCAGCATCATTCTTGTGGATGATCATAAATTAGTAAGACAACTATGGGTAGATCTACTTCAAAAGAATCCTCTTTTTAAGATATTAGCCGATTGTGAATCTGGAGCCGAAGCAATTCAAAAAACTAAAGAATTAAACCCGGATATATTGATAGTTGATATCAATATGTCACCAACAAATGGATTTGCTGTTACAACCGAAATTGTAAAAAATCATCCATCAGTAAAAATAATTGGTCTGTCAGTAAATAACCACCCTAAATATGCAATGCGAATGCTGGAACTTGGCGCAAAAGGTTATTTTACAAAAACCTCTTCTTTTAAAGAAATTACTAAAGGAATACTTGAAGTCTATAATGGCAATAATTACATCTGCGAAGAAGTAAAGAAGCTTATGCCAGACGTTGATTAATCTTTAGAAATGTATCAATCAGCCGTTTCGTCATCTACAGAAAACCCGGTAAATTTGCGGCCTTAGCTGTATTGAATCTGGCTTTATCTGATTCAAAAATAAAGCGGCAAGTGAATGGGTATGGAACTGAGCAAAAACTTCGATCATCAATCTGCAGAACAAAAATGGTATCAACATTGGCTTGATAAAAATTATTTTCATAGTGAACCTGACGACCGAGAGCCTTACACAATAGTAATCCCACCTCCCAATGTAACAGGTGTGTTGCATATGGGGCATTGCCTTAATAATACAATTCAAGATATACTTATCCGCCGTGCAAGAATGCAGGGCAAAAATGCCTGTTGGGTTCCCGGAACAGACCATGCTTCTATTGCAACCGAAGCAAAAGTGGTTCAAATGCTTCGAGAAAAAGGAATTGCCAAATCATCACTTAGCCGTGAAGACTTTCTAAAGTATGCCTGGGAATGGAAAGAGAAATATGGTGGTATTATTCTCCAGCAGTTAAAGAAAATGGGTTGCAGCCTTGACTGGGATCGTACCAGTTTCACCATGGACCCTGATTATTACCAATCCGTTATTAATGTCTTTATCGATTTACATAATAAGGGTTTCATCTACCGTGGCAAAAGGATGATAAACTGGGATGTAAAAGCAAAGACAGCGTTGAGTGATGAAGAAGTCATCAGAAAAGAAACACAGCAAAAACTGTATCACTTAAAATATAAACTAGATATTGACAAAGAAGAGTACATCACTATTGCAACAGTAAGACCCGAAACAATAATGGGTGATACTGCCATTTGTGTACATCCTGATGACGACAGGTACAAACACCTTCATGGAAAATTTGCTTTTGTTCCATTAATAAACCGAAGAATTCCAATTATTACGGACGACTATGTAACAATGGATTTTGGAACAGGGGCATTGAAAGTAACGCCTGCTCATGACATGAATGATAACCAACTTGGGCAAAAGCATAATCTTGAAGTTGTAGATATTTTTAATGAAGATGGCACTTTGAATGCCGAAGCACAGATATATGTTGGCGAAGATCGTTTTGCAGCAAGAAAGAAAATTGCCATTGAATTAGAAGAAAAAGGGTTCTTATTAAAGACAGAAGATTATACCAGTGAAGTTGGTTACTCTGAAAGAACAAACGAAGTAGTAGAGCCAAGATTATCATTACAATGGTGGGTTGATATGAAAAAAATATCCGGCCCTGCCCTATCATCGGTTATTGACGATGAAGTAAAATTCTATCCTGCTAAGTTTAAAAACTTATATCGCCATTGGATGGAAAATATTAAAGACTGGTGTATTAGCCGCCAACTTTGGTGGGGCCATAGAATACCAGCATGGTATGATAACGAAGGAAGATTTGTTGTTGCAGCAACAGAAGAACAAGCAAAGAAAATGTTCAATGAGCAATTTTCAATTGCAAATGCTGATTTAAAACAAGACGAAGACTGTCTGGACACCTGGTTCTCTAGTTGGCTCTGGCCTTTTGAAGTATTTAAAGGCTATAGTAATCCTAACAATAAAGAAGTTAACTACTACTATCCTACCAATACATTAGTAACCGCCCCAGAGATTATTTTCTTCTGGGTGGCCAGAATGATAATGGCAGGCTTTGAATACAAAGGCGAAAAACCTTTTAATGAAGTTTACTTTACCGGAATCGTTAGAGACAAGCAGGGAAGAAAAATGAGTAAGAGCCTTGGCAACTCACCGGATCTTATTGAAATGATTGAGAAAGATGGTGCAGATGCTGTTCGCTTTGGTATTATGATTTCTTCTCCGGCAGGAAATGATTTGATGTGGGATCAGGCAGGAAATGAGCAAGGCAGATTCTTTATCAATAAAATGTGGAATGCGTTGAAGTTGATAAAAATGTGGGAAGGTCGTCAGAATGATTTAGATAATTCAATAGAGTCAAATTTTGCTACAGAATGGTTTGAAAACAGACTGAGTGAAGTAAGAGCAGAACTTGATTCACAATTCAAAGACTTTAATTTAAGTGCTGCGTTAAAAACTATTTATTCACTTATTTGGGATGATTTCTGTAGCTGGTATCTGGAATGGGTAAAGCCGGGCTTTGAACAACCAATTGATAAAGCTGTGTATGAAAAAACAATTGGCTTCTTTGAAGAATTAATGCAATTGCTACATCCGTTCATGCCTTTTGTTACCGAAGAAATTTATCATCAGCTAAAAGATAGAACCGATGATTTGACAGTAAAGCAATACCCTGCTACAAAAAATACAGTAACAACTATTCTATCAGATGCTGCTTTCCTAAAAGAAGTAATAACAACTATCCGTGATGCAAGAAATAAGAATCAATTAAAACCAAAAGACACAATCAATTTACACATTCAAACTGAAAATAAAAATGTATACACAGCAATTGAAAGTATATTATTGAAACAAGTAAATGCGGAATCTATAAGCTATACATCGGATAACATTCCGAATAGCATAACGGTTGTTGTACAAAAAGATAAAATATTTATTGAAACTACGGCTTTACTTGACACTAGTTCACAAAAACAACAATTGCAAAAAGACCTTGATTACCTAAAAGGCTTTCTTATTTCCGTTGACAAAAAACTCAGCAATGAAAAGTTTGTGCAAAATGCAAAACCTGAAGTCATAGAAATAGAAAGAAAGAAAAAAGCTGATGCGGAAGAAAAGATCAAAGTAATAGAAGGCAGCTTAACCTCTCTATAATTTTCTAGATATGAATTTGAAATTACCTAGGTATTAAACTTACCGGCAATACAAATTCATATCGCATTCCTTGATAACCGTCAAACTGATCTCTGTCGAGTAGATAACTTGCACGGAATCCAAAAGTCAACGGATATTGATTCCACCATTTGGTATCAATAAATATTTCGCCGCCAGCACTTCGTTGGTCCCTTGTCTGCGATTTATCTATAGAATACACTTTGGTAAAATCATAAAACGCATTGGCTCTTATACGTTGCAAGTACAAAATATTTCCAAAACCCCAATCTGGATACAATAGCGGCAAATGATAATTCGCCGATAACCGCCACATTCTTGAAAAATATCTACCCTCATATCCTCTTGAATAAGCAAACCGATCGGAGAACACTAATTGAGACAAAGTGTCTCTTTCTTGAAATGATCCGTTAAAAATAAAATTATGTGTTGATAAAAATCCTGGTACATGAATCGAACCATTTGCAATAAACTGTGATCCTTTTACATTTGTTATTGCATGACGATGATTTACATTTAAAAAATAGGCAACCCTTGGATAAATATGTTGCACGGCTCTTTGTATCTGCTGCGACCATGATATAGAGTGTAACAAATAACTGAACGAGGTGTTTCCCAAAGAATCTTTATAAAACCCTTTATTAAAATTATTGCGTAGCACATAATAACTGGAAAGATTAAAGTTTTTAAAAGTTTGGCCGCTGGCAAAATTTAAAGGAATACTTATGCCAATCCGAGAATCTAACTGACTCCACTGCCGAACCCTATTCCCAATCACTGTACTTCTATCAAATGTATATTCTGTACCAAGAACAATGTTAGGAAACAATGCGCCGTACACTGCATTTACGCCAACAGCATTTGTTCTTTCATTTTGATTATATTGATAATAAAATTCGGTTTGCAATGTATTCAATACATTTTGTCCATAAATGGAATAAGAAAAGATTGGATCAGAATAATTTGGTCTCCAGCTATGAAGATTTATCAACTTTGTACTTTTCTTATAATCACTTACTGCAAACTGCCGTTGCAATGCTTTACCGCTTAAAACATCACCAACAGATGCCTCAGTATCCGTTTGAAATTTTACAGCTAACGTAGTAGCGACTGCCTTGCTTATTTCAACCCATTTGATGTCTTTCTCATCCATCTGTTTCAACTGATAGCCTTCGGCTGTAAAAGAAGACCAGGTAATTTTTCCACCAGCAACGTTGACATTATAATTACCCAATGGTCCATCACTGATTTTATAAATCTTACCATTACTCATTCGCAATGCAAAAACATCATCATTATCAGCATAGCTTGCTGTGTAATAAACAATCCCATTACTGATACATGGATAACCGATTACATTAAAAGAAGGAGAAGTAAGCTGAGATGTTTCACCCGTAGGTAATATGGATTTAGCAAGATACATTCTGCCATCCTTCAATCGTACAGCAGAAATAATTGTTTTATCATCCAGAAATTTTGGATCTGTAAATAAATTAATCTCAGGAGAATGAATCTTGTTAAGCACTGTCCCTCCGTTTGTGTTAAGAATATGTAGCTCAGATTTTCCATTCTCATCAAACTGTACAGCAGCAACTAAATTTCCATCTTCAGAAATATCTGGAGTAAAGTATTTCGTTTTATGCGTTAGCGTTTGTTGTTTGCCTGTTTGCACATCCAGCAACTTTATTACACTGTAATCTTTCCAACCCCAACGGGCATCAGATTCATAAGCAGAATAAACAATCTTTCCATTACGATATGAGAACTGTTCGTCAATGGCAATATCTCTTGTCTTCAACCGATGTTCGCCTTTTGCATCTTTTATATAAAATGCAGGCCGATGACGATAGCTTGTTTTCAAATAAATCAATGAATCAGCACCTGCACTGTAAGGAAAATAATAATTTGAAACATACGATTTCTTAACTGGCAGCACATATTCATCTCTAACTTGTGCCATTCTTTCTGTTTGCTTTTTATAAAACTCAAACGCCTGCTCTCTAAAAGTTTTATAATCTACTCCGGCATATTTTTTTATTGCGGTCTGAAAAGGATAGAATAATCCTTTATATGCACTTGCATCTCTAGTTACTTTGGTCCAGAAATCATCGCCATATTTCTCTCTGCCATAATTTACCAGCAGGTATCCTAAATTATAATGATTGGGCACATAATCCTTCAATGATCCGTTTCTCAATTTCATCCAGGAATATTTTTTTCCTGCTTGCCATAATGATGGATATGCGTTTAAAAAAAGTGGAAGCTTTCCTCTTCCCTGCTTCGTTAATACTGTTTCGTTATAAACGGCATCACCTTCAAAAAACCAATCGGGTATTGCTGCATTTATTGCTAACGAATATCCTTCTTCACCAGATACCACTTTCATCAACTTACTTAATCCGTTATTAAAATTATTGAACTGTTGTATGTGGCGGTATTCATGCAATGCCAACTGATCTGACCAACCAATACTACCTTGATTGAAATTATTAAAATCGGGAGTCATGAAAAATTCACTTCGGAAAGGCCCTAACTGTGCATAACCATTGGCAATTGTTGTTTGGTTTTGCAGCACAATACTTATTTTTTTTAGCTGCTTGCCTAAAGAAACTGGTTTCTCAGCAGCAAGGTAATGAACTATTGAAGCCACCCGTTGTGCCTGACTATCCAATCCAATTGGAAAAATAATCCTGGCAGAATCGGTATTGATCTGTTTCCACTTTGTAGAAGGAGCATTGCCACCAAATTGCTGGGCAAAAACTATAAATGAAATATGAAGTATTGAAACAAATAAAACAAGCTTCCGCATGTTAATGGACATTTAAACGGAAGTTACGTAGAAAATCAATTCTTGAATCACACAGTTAGTGGATATTAGCTAACAACAAGTGGCAACTCAACAAAAAATGTTGACCCATTTCCTTTGCTTGTTTCAAACCATATTCTGCCCTTTGCCTGCTCAACAATTCCTTTACACATTGCCAATCCAAGACCTGTTCCAGAAGATTTTGTAGTAAAATTCGGAATAAAAATTCGTCCTTGTATATCTTCCGCTATGCCTTCGCCATTATCTTTTATAGTTATAAGTAATTTATCTCCATCTACTTTTTCCATTACGTCAATTTTGCAGCTTTCATTTTCTTGACATGCTTGTACTGCATTCAAAAAAAGGTTAGTAAAGAGACGATTCATTTGCGTTTTATCCTGATTAACCATTACAGGATTATTTACAGGCCGCCATTTTATTTCCACCATTTCGTTAGGTTCATATAAATCTGTTAACGATCGGATTACTTCATGTAAATCAAAAAGCCCAATATTGGTGTTGCCGATATTTGCAAATTGCGAAAAGTCTGCAGCAATTTTTGAAAGGTGATCGATTTGTTCTACCAACGTATTCGCAACACTGCCCGATAGTTCTTTTACATTCGGCTGATTATTATGAATTGCTTTTTGCAAATATTGAATGCTCAGTTTCATTGGTGTTAATGGATTCTTTATCTCATGTGCCACCTGCCTCGCCATTTCTCTCCATGCTCCTTCTCGTTCGCTTTTTGCTAATGCTATAGCACTTTCTCCAAGCTTTGCAACCATCTTATTATACTCAGTTACAAGATCGCCAATCTCATCATTTCGGTTCCATTCAATTTCTTCATTCATCTGTCCAAGATTCACTTCCTTCATTTTATCACTAATAATTGCGAATGAATGAGTGATCCTGTTCGTAATAAATAATGCAATCAATCCTGCAATCAAAAAAATAAATGCATTCAGATTAATAATTGTTACAAGGAAGTTTGAAATCTCCTGTCGTAGTTCAGGCCTCGAAGTAAAGTATGGAATGTTCACATATGCTTCTACAATGCCTTGCTGATCTCTAACCGGTGAATAAATACTCAGATAAGAAAAATTACCAACCTTTTCCTCCTGTACATGCTGCACCTGCCTCATCCTGTCGAGATGAAAAAAGGCACCGGGTTCCATTTTCTTACTCAACACACCTTTGGTGTACACATTCGCTTCAGATGATACCTGCAGATTACCATTGAGGTCATATACATTCACATCTACTCCATGAATATCTGACACATCATCTACAAGTTTTTGTAGATTATTATTCGTAACAGAATCATAAATTTTAATCACATCATCAAAGGTGTTGTGGTCGGCCATCTTCTTTTCCATTTCATTCACCATGATCTTCATGGTGCGACTCAGCTTCTCACTATTGCTTTGTCGGTTACGGCTTATAAAGAAAGAAATAGTGGCAACGCCTATTACAACAAATGAAAATATACTGATAAAAATTATGGTGCTGTGTACCTGCGATCGGATATTTAGTTCGAATAATTTTTTTATACCCTTCCAGTTATATCCGGTTTTTAGAATGTAAATGATAATTTGCACCAAAGCTACTAAAAATAAAAATGCACAAAAAATATAGGAGAATAATGTAATTGTTTCAATAGCTGTTTCTCTTTTTCGGGCAATTACTACCACTTTATCTTTACTGGCACGATACCATAATTCATCAAAGTCTCCATTTGTCTTAAGCTTAAATTCTTCTTTTGGAATTTCTGATCCACTAAGCCATGTTGCAAAAGGATAGTTCCCAACCGGAGAAATAAGTCTGTTCTTGGTATAAACAGCATTTGAATAGATTGGTGAATTTTCAGGATCTACTCCTTTGCTTTGCCGGAATAACTCAGGAAATAACGCATCCCTACTAAAACTTTTAAGATTTGAAACTATGAAAAACGAACCCATTTTTGTATTAGCCGAATCAACTACTTCTCGCCGGATGATATAATTAAATTTATCATAAGCCGTTTCATAATAATACAAGTCGGGTATATTAGTTGCTTTAGACTGAACGGTGAATATTACATTCAGCGATTCGTAAGGTATAGGATCTTCATTATCCAATCCTTTTCCCGAAGAATCATAAACATACAATCGGGTATCATACTTGTTCAAAAAGCCGCTATAGTTGCCAGTTATGATACTATCTCTTAAAATCTGCCCTTGTTCTTGATCCTTGAACCGAATAAAGTTTTCGCTCAGAAAATCATTATCAAGATATCTGATTGCGATACTCATCAGCATTTCGCTTGATGGATCTGTTTGCACTGCAAGTTTTTCTGCAATAGATTTTCGTTTCTCCCACTCTACTTTCTTATTCTGCGATAGCATTATTGCAGATATTGATACTGAAAAAATAAATATCCAAGATAATATGCCGGCAATATTGATTCGTATGCTCTTAAACAACAATCCTTTCCGGTTTATCAGCCAAGTATATCCTAACAACCAAATCAGAACAGGTAAATAAAACGATGCGTTTGCAGAGCCTGACCGAATTGTTAAATAAATAAGCCCGACAACACATATTGCGAAATAGATGAGAAAATCTTTGCCCGCCAATAAAGGAAAAATAAGTTTGAATAATAATTGCGATAGGTAATAATAAGATAGTGACAGACCTGCCAGAATAAAAAACCCTGCTAATGTATAACGGTTAAGACTGAAGAAATTAGTTACATCAAAAGATATTTTAGAATCAGCAACAAGACTTCTGATTACCGAAGCTAATACAAAAGTGGAAAGAACAAGCAAGCATAATGCTGCTAATCCGCTTAACCATTTTACTTTTTTTGGAATTACTGTTGTAGGCAAAAACTTAAAATCATGAAGCTTAGACCATGCAAATATTACTATCCAGCCAAACAGGATAACATTAATAAACAAATCTCCCAATGATCGCTGCACAATATTGGAACCATAAATCAAAGGACTGAAAAATTCAAACTGCCGGAGATTTAGCAACAAAGGGAAAAAGTAAATTACCAACCGAAGCGAAACAAGAGAAACAACAAGCACAGCAATAGCTTTCCATATACCTTTCTTTCTTGCAACCGACTCAACAAACAACTGAATAAACAACAGCAATAACAACACTGCACAAAACCGAAGAATAATCGTCAGTTTATTATTATATGGAACAGCACCGGAAGTTTTTTTATCCAAGTAAAAAATAGTTTTGCCACTTGCAGCTTTTACACTAAATTCTGTGGGATTTTCGCTGATGCGAACCCTTTCATTAGAAATTTTACTGTAGGAGAATGTTTCAGGCAGGTATTCAGTTTCAATAAAGAAATTAGAATGTATAGGAATCATAGCAAATGAAAATAACTTGCCTTGATTACTGTTTAGCGTCTTTTTAATTATATAATACCAACCATTTGCTAATTTTCTAAAATATTCTCCTTCTTCAACAGACAATAATTCTTCCGTAGGAACAATTATCTGTTCGCTCCAGAATTTCATCTCAACATCACCGAAATCATTTACAGTATATAGAAAAATACCGTAAGGCTTTGCAGCTACTTTTTCAAATTCATTCAGGGTCTCCTTTTTTACAACCAGTTTGCTGATTAGCAAAGTATCCTTTAAAAAAGTGGAAAAATCCTGTTGATTCTTTGAAAGATATTTTTCTGCCTTCGTTACTTCTTTATAAACGGAAGAGTCGTTTGAATATAGCGTATTAAAAAAAAGCGAAAAAACAAAAAGCAATGCTGAAAAAGCAAGTATAGTGTACTTACGCCAAAAGATATTTAGAAAGGATTGCTTCACTTATCGGCTCGCTGTTTTTTAATAGTGTTCCAGATGGCATCCATTTCCTCCAACGTCATTGAATGAAGGTCTTTGCCACCTTGCAGTGCAGCCTCTTCCATTTTAGTAAACCGGTGGATAAATTTTTTATTTGTCAATTCAAGTGCATTTTCGGCATCTACCTGCAAAAACCGTGCATAATTAATTAATGAAAATATAAGATCGCCAAATTCTGCTTCTACTTCTTTTTGATGAAAAGCTTTTTCATGATCTTTTACAACAGCTTCGAGATTTGTAATAGCTGTTTTCAACTCTGCCATCTCCTCTTCGACTTTCTCCCAAACCTGTTCTTTTACTTCCCATTCAAAGCCTACTTGCTTCGCTTTTTCCTGTAATCGCATTGCCTTTACCGTGGCAGGTAACGATTTGGGAACTCCGCTTATTACTGACTTTTTCCCTTCTTTTAATTTTAATTTCTCCCAATTTCTTTTAACATCCTCCTCACTTTTCACATTCACCAACTTCCCTTCGTTATCCGGATCACCATAAATATGTGGGTGACGGCTGATTAGCTTTTCGCAAACGCCATTGATTACTTCGTCTAATTGAAATTGCTTTTGCTCATTTCCAATTTTTGCATAAAACACAATGTGTAATAACAGGTCACCTAGTTCTTCTTTTATCCCTTTCCAATCTTCATCGGTTATTGCATCAGTCAGTTCATAAGTTTCTTCTATTGTAAGTTGTCGGAGTGTTTGTATTGTTTGCTTCTTATCCCATGGGCATTGCTCTCTCAACTCGTCCATTATTTTCACTAACCGCAAGAAGGCATCACCATTTTTATTAATCATAAGAGGAAATTATAAAGTAAACGCCGAAAAAATGAAAAAGAAAAACATCAAAATAATCATTAAAACTAACGACAAAATAAAAATCAAAAACAATTTTGCAAGTGTTTTTAATCTACGCTGCCCATAAAAATATCTCATTGCTTTGTATAAATATATTATGAGTATAATAAATAGTGCGGCAATAAGATAATTGATAAAATCTAAATGAGTAAGTGATTCTAAACTATTGAGAAAAAAAACAGCTAACAGCAGGATAAATGTGAATACATAAAGATGAATGGTAAAAATGCCATGGTCAGCAAAATAAAACTGCTTTCGCCGTATATATACAAGCCGTAGTATAAGTGCAAACAACGGTAAAGAAACAAAAAGAAGGTATGGCAACTTATGTAGAAAAGAGTTCCCTAATTTTTTTGCTGCTGCCGAAGGGTCTGAACCAAATTTTATATTTAAGCTAATTTCTTTCCGTACTATTCTGCTTCTAAACCACCCATCTTTTCCGCCTGCGGGCAAAGTCTTTTGTATTGAATCATACTCTGCTACAGACCGATACTTTTTCCCTTCTCCGGTAATATTAAGTGCTGTAAAATCTTTTAACAATAAGGGCAAATCAGCAACCGAAATTTCCTTTGTTGTGTCTTTTAAAACTTGTAACCGGAATACAATATCTTTTTTTGATTCATCATTTGCATATTCTTTTTCCATCTTTTCAATCAACTTTAATCTTTCTTTCCCGTTTATGTCTGTATTGGAGTTAATATTGACACTATCTGAACCTGAGAAAAAACCAAAAAACACTAAAAAGAAAATGGCCGATGTAAAAACATACATACGTACCGGGTGAAGGTATTTAACCCTCTTTCCCGACATATATTCTTTTGATAAAAAGCCCGGCTTAAATAACAAATCCTTTGTTGTTGTAAAAAAACTTCCATCAAAATGAGTAATATCATTAAAAAAATGGGTGACCATATGCCAGAAAGTTTCTTTTGGCACCACATTCTCCTGGCCACATTCATGACAATAGTGGCCTTGTACAACCGTTCCGCAGTTTAAGCAGTCTTTTTCTTTTCGCTGAGGTATATGAGACAATGTAAATTTTTCTTAAAAATAAGCACAAAAATACAAGCAGTCTCAATTTCCCGTTAGTGAATTATTCAGATTAACTTTGAAACTTAAAACAATATCACTGGTATGAAATTCCTTTTCCTGATTACAACAGCCTTTATCTCTTTTCAGGCCACTGCTCAGTACTACTATAACGATATCATCGGCACTGCCGAAATCAATCGTCAGATGAAAAATTTCCGAGCTAATAAAGTTAAAATGGTGACTGCTGTTGGTGTTGACCAGTATGGTGCAAAAAACACAAACTTTAATGAAATGCAGGAAGTAAAAGAAAATGGAACAGTATTAAAAACCAGCACCCGGAACAATACACAAGTTTCAACTTATTACAACAGGTTTGATGCGCAAGGACGATTAATAAGTATTACCGATTCTTCTGCAGGCCTCATCAATGTAATTACATATCAGTATGACACAGAAAGCAGAATTAAATTAATTCAAAATACAACAAGTGACCCTGCCAATGACTTCAACCAGACAGAGGCTCATCACTGGACATATGATGTAGCTGGAATCCCTTCAAAAATGTGGAGAACGATTAACAATACAGACAGTCTGGAAATTCGTTTCTTCCCTGACGAAAATGGTCTTCCAGGTGATGAAAAAACTTTTCGAAAAGAAATAGAAACTGGTGCTGTTTATTATTACTACGATGAAAGTAAAAGACTTACTGATATTGTAAGATATAATTCAAAATTGAAAAAATTAATGCCCGATATGATGTTTGAATATGACGAACAAAATAGAGTGATTCAAAAAATAACTACAACGCCAAGCCTCAATGTTACATACCTTATCTGGCGGTATATTTTCGATGAAAGAGGACTAAAAACAAAAGAAGCACTGTTTAATAATGACAAACAACTTACCGGCAAGATTGAATACAGCTATATGTTTAATTAATAAAAGACATTCCCACAAAAAAAGGTCAGCTATATTGCTGACCTTTTTTTGTGCCCGAGACTGGATTCGAACCAGCACACCGTTTCCGGCGCCACCACCTCAAGGTGGTGCGTCTACCAATTTCGCCACCCGGGCTTCCTGATTTTTTTGTTGCAGGAATAAGGACTGCAAATGTAAGCGGATTATTTTTTCAGAACAATTCTGAAAGTGGTTCCCTTTCCAGTCTCAGAACTTTTTACATATATCTCTCCTTTGTGATATTGCTCTATAATTCTCTTTGAAAGACTTAAGCCTAAGCCCCAACCTCTTTTCTTAGTTGTAAAGCCAGGTTTGAATACTCTAGAAATATTCTGACTACTTATACCTTTACCAGTATCCGTAATATCAATAGTTACTTTGTTATCGCCTTCATTCATATCAACAGAGATACTTCCCTTGCCTTCCATTGAATCCAATGCATTCTTTAAAAGATTTTCAATTACCCAGTCAAATAATGGAGCAGAAATAGCAGCCTCTATTTTTTGCTTACCATTTGTTCCTACGGTGAAAATAATTTTTCCTGTTGCTCTTTTTCGCATGTAATCAACCATGCTATTGATTTGACTTACCAAATCAAGTTGTTCCAATTGTGGAGTACTGCCAATTTTTCCAAATCTGTCTGAAACTAATCGAAGCCTGTTGACATCTTTTTCCAACTCTTGAATAATTTTTTCCGTACCCGGTTTGTCCCTAAGCATTTCTACCCATCCTTCCAATGAAGAAACAGGTGTTCCTAACTGGTGTGCTGTTTCTTTTGCCATACCCGCCCACACTTGATTTTGAACAGAACGATAACTACTTCTTAAAGAAAGCAGCGTAATAATTATAAATAATGCAACTACTATCAATTGTACAATTGGATAATACCTTACCTCGTTCAGTAATTTTGAATCACCATAATAATAAAGATTACGTTTTGTAGAATCAAATGGATCAACCCAAACAACAGCATTGTTCTGCGACTTAAATTGTTTTAGTTTTCGCTGCACATAAGAGATATCGTTAGCTGATTTTGTTGAGTCAAGATTTATAAATTGAAGAATGCTATCTTTTTCATTCGCTTCAATAATTGGAATCGAGGTGTTCTGAGTAGTAATCATTGCAGCTAATTTTACATCAGCATTCTCCGACGAACTAATCAGGAACTTAACTGCTTCTATCCATTGCTCCACTTTCTGCTTTTCTTCCTTAGCAATCTTTCTGGCCAGGTATTGCGAATAAAATATAGTACCGCTGATAATAAATATCGCAATTACTGCCAAAGCGGTTCTCCAGTTTAATATTTGCCTAAACATGTTTCGAATTTAACAAGGATAACCCGTCTTCCCGTATTTTTGATTAAATATTTCAAACAACCTTGAATCAATTGTCTAAAGTAGCCATTGTAATATTAAACTGGAATGGAAGAAAGTATTTGGAACAATTCCTTCCCTCGGTTTTAGCTACAAACTATAATAATTTTGAAATAGTAGTAGCTGATAACGGTTCTACCGATAATTCAATTGCATTTTTGCAAACAAATTACCCAACAATCCGATTAATAACTTTCACAGAAAATTTTGGCTTTGCCAAAGGTTATAATGAGGCATTAAAGCAAATCGAATCTGAATACTATGTTCTGCTTAATTCAGATGTGGAAGTAACAGCAAGCTGGTTGCAGCCAATGGTTAATCTTTTAGACAGTAATCCAAATATAGCAGCCTGTCAGCCAAAGCTTCTTTCTTATAAGGACAAGAAAATGTTTGAATATGCTGGTTCTGCCGGTGGTTGGCTCGACAAATATGGCTATCCCTTTGCAAAAGGACGAGTATTTGATATTTGCGAATATGATAAAGGGCAATATGATCAACAAGAACCTATTTTCTGGGCAAGCGGTGCGTCGCTTTTTATTCGTTCCGCTGTTTTTCATACCATGAAAGGTTTTGATGAATATTTTTTTGCACACCAGGAAGAAATTGATTTGTGCTGGAGAATTCAATTGACAGGACTATCCATTTATTCTTGTCCATCATCTGTAGTTTATCATGTAGGTGGTGGCACATTACCAAAAGGCAATTCATTAAAAACTTTTCTCAATTTCAGGAATAACAAAATAATGCTTTCAAAGAATCTACCTTTTGCAAAAAAATTGTGGGTAGTACCAGTTAGAAATTTATTGGATGCACTTTCAGCATGGAAGGGATTGTTATCAGGCGATGGGGGATATTTTATAGCTATTCTCAGAGCTCATATCGCTTTTTTAAAATGGTGGTTATTCCACCAAAAGAAAAGCATATTCCCGGTTAACAGAAATGGCAAACTAAGCGGACTGCTTAATAAAAATATGGTTTGGGAGCATTTTGTAAAAAAGAAAAAGACCTTTGCAGAAATTGTGGGAAAAACCAACTGATATTTTACATTGAACCCTTATTTTTGCATAACAAAACCTGAATATGGACAGCACACAGGAATATCAAGAAGAATTACAAAAAGTACAGGACAAAGATTTTACGCATAACTGGGTATCATCTTCAGCTTTTCTTTTTTATTTACAGGTAGCATGTATCGTAGCAATGACGTTAGGCAGTTGCTATATGCTTTCTACAAAAAGATATAGCAAAACCAAAGTAGTAGCACCTGTTCAAGAAAGTTCTTTATACACTCCAAAGTATAAATAAGCTGTATTAAATTTTTTTAAAAAGGGCAACTGCCCTATTTTTGCAACCCTTTAGTTCTTTATAAGCTTGGTTACAAATCAGGCAACGACATGCGAAAGTAGCTCATTTGGTAGAGCACGACCTTGCCAAGGTCGGGGTGGCCGGTTCGAGCCCGGTCTTTCGCTCATACCTGCCATAGCTTTAGCGAAGGCAGGTCAGGAAATCCTTCCTCCACTGGTGGAGGGATTTTTTTTGAAAACACCTGATAGTAATATTATTAGCCCAGCTTTTGTACTACTATCATCGTCTGTTGCGTCGCACTCTTGTACGTTCTGTAATTCTACTTAACAAATCAAGATATACTCAACAAACAGCCCTGGTGGTGGAATTGGTAGACACGCAGGACTTAAAATCCTGTGGACAGCAATGTCCGTAACGGTTCAACTCCGTTCCGGGGCACAACTTAAAAGCGATTCATGAAAATGAGTCGCTTTTTTTATTTACATACTAAAACATTTGTCCTAATTGTTATGTTGTCGAACTGAAAAGCCCGAAGGGCTTAAATTTGAATAGCCGTCGATTTCATCGTCGGTGGTAGAAATTAGATTAATGTCAACCCTAAAAGGGGTTGAACAGTAATAAATCATTCAACCCTTTCAGGGTAGCTCAACGCATACCATATTAGCCCCGGTTTTCAACCGCGGTTAATCAAATTCAAGCCCTTTGGGCTTACAAATCCGCTTCAGGAATTCAAGGCTTTCAGCATTAGAATTAAGGAAACCAAAATATTTATACGAATGATTTTTTTCATAAAACTTTAAAATAAAATTTCGCCAGCATTTGCGAAGTAGTATTTGTAGATTTGAAACAAAAGAAAAATCAATGGCAACCGATATAAAATGCCCTAGTTGTGGTCACCAGTTTGAACCGAATGAAGCCATCCGGGAAGAAGTTGAAAAAGAGCTTCGTTCAAAAGCGGCTGACTGGCAGAAAAAGAAGAATGATGAATTTCAGTTAAAGCTGGAAGAAGAGAAAAAAAATATCCGACAATCCCTCGAAGAAAATATCCGTAAAAACATATCAGCAGATTTTGAAAACAAGCTGAAACTAGCCGAACAGAATAATAAAGACAACGAAGAAAAATTAAAACTTTCCCGGGCAAAAGAACTCGAATTCCTGAAAAAAGAAAATGAACTAAAAGCAAAAGAAGAAGAACTCGAATTATCGCTTCAGAAAAAACTGAATGAGGAAAGAAGTAAACTATCTGTTGAAATAAGACAACTGGAAGAACAAAAAAATGCTGCAAAGGAAACAGATTACCAGTTGAAAGTAAAAGACCTAGAAGAAAAATTGGAGTCGCAGAAAAAGCTGGCTGAAGAAATGAGAAGAAAAGCCGAGCAAGGTTCCATGCAATCGCAAGGTGAGTCACAGGAATTATTATTGGAAGAACTTTTAAGAACTACTTTCCCTTTTGATGTTATTTCAGAAGTAGGTAAAGGTGTAAGAGGTGCTGATTGCATTCAAACTGTTCGTAATAATCTGGGGCAGGAATGTGGTAAAATTATTTTTGAAAGTAAACGAACAAAAGACTTTGCCAACGACTGGATAGAAAAGATAAAAGCAGATATGCGAAGCCAAGGTGCAGAAGTGGCAGTAATTGTTACGCAAGCATTACCAAAAGATTTTGACCGGTTTGGTGAAAAAGAAGGTGTTTGGATTTGCAGTTTTGCAGAAGTAAAGCCAGTTGTACAAATGTTGAGGAATGGCATTATTAAATTATCTACTGCATTAAAAAGCCAGGACAATAAAGGTGATAAGATGCATTTGCTATACGATTATCTCACCAGCCGTGAGTTTGCAGAACAATGGCAAGCCATCCGTGAAGGTTTTATGAGTATGAGAAACTCTATTCAAAAAGAAAGGGATGCAATGGAACGGCTTTGGAAAGCAAGAGAGAAGCAATTGGATAAAGTAGTACTAAGTGCTGCTCATGTAAGAGGTTCGATTGAAGGCATTTCAGGAACTGATGTTGACTTAAATTTAATTGAAGATTCGACTGATAGCGATGAATAAAAGCCCTTCCATATGTAATTTCCCAATGTGGCTTATTATAGCCCTTTTACTTAATTTCTCCTGTATGAATTACACTACAACTCGAGTAACAAAGACAGATTTAGAGAAAATTTCGATACAAAATTTCTACTCTCCTTGCTGCGGCTCTTGCGGCGAAAGAATTGTTATCGATCAATTGAAAGGCAAACAATATAGTTTATTAATTAATTGTAAAGTTGAAGATGAATATAGTACATTATGTACTCCAATGAGATTGGGAACACAAAAACTCGTTTTAGAATATGAAAGAGAAAAAATTATCAGTGAAACTTATTACAAACCTGTTTATGATACAAATACTTTAAAAAAAATGTTCCCGCTAATAAATAAAATGGAATATTACGATAGCACCTTGTTTTCAAATCCGGTTTTACCACTTGATGGCATTGACACTTTGCTGATAAATAGTTTTTATAGAAGTTCAAAAAAGGAAGGCTGTTCAAGCCAACATTTAAAATTAATAACAGGATTTATTCTTGTAAAAAAAGAGACTGATAAAAAGGATATTTACAATAAAAAAGAAAAGTTCAAATTAAAATAATCAACTCACTACCCAAGCTAACACCAACCCATCAAATTGTTTATAGTGAGCAACTAACTCCGACTCACTTTTTGAAAAAAAACAGTCAATGGTTTTAGTTTCCTCTTTTCGATTGAACAATTGAATTTGTTTACGAAAATCAACACCTCCGTTGCCATACCACTTAAAAACAGCTTCTTTGGCCGACCATAAAGTAGTGACTTCATTAAAATTATCAACTCCGGTAACTTTCCCAGCACCAGGAACAAGATTAAACCGATCAAGTTCTTTTGCACTCAGGAATTTGTAGATGATCTTTTCTATCTTCTCTACAGGAATTTCTACATCGATCCCTACCCTGCTTTCTTTACTTACAATCGCCGCAGCATAATCGCCACAATGGGATATAGAGAAATGATACTGTGCATCGGGTAAAAAAGGCTTTCGGGTGTCCGCAATTTGTATTAATTCGTAAGGAAAATCTGAGAAAAGATATTGCAATAAAAAACGACCCGCCAAATGCTGCAACCGCTTGTGCGGATGGGTAACATCTCTGTGCTGTGGCACATTTCCTTTAAAGAATTCTTCCGATTCTTCTATCTTCCAAACACCCAATCTTGTGTTTTCGTTGATTTGTTGTTGAAAAAAAATCGGCACAAGCTGAATTTTTGATTTTTGATTGCAGATTTTAGATTTATCATTGCAGAAAATCTATCATCAGTTATTTAAATATGTATCAAATTGCTCAGTAAAGATATGTAGTTGAAGAGTGCGACGCAAGGGACGATGACAAGAATTACCGAAGCTGGCTAACAAAAAATATTAATAATGATTTTATCCGACACAAGAATTTTAGAAGAAATTGAGAAAGGCACTATAAAAATTGTTCCTTACGACAGAGAAAGTCTGGGAAGTAATTCGTACGATGTTCGTTTGGGGAAAACATTAGCGACCTACAAAGAACATATGATTGATGCTAAAAAGCACAACGAAATTGAATCTTTTGAAATACCAGATGAAGGAATTGTTTTGTATCCGCATATTTTTTATCTCGGCGTTACGTTGGAGTACACCGAAACCCATGCTCATGTTCCATTTCTGGAAGGCAAGTCTTCTACAGGAAGATTGGGAATAGACATACATGCCACTGCCGGCAAAGGCGATGTTGGATTTTGTGGCAACTGGACCTTAGAGATTTCTGTAAAGCAACCAGTGAAAGTGTATAAAGGAATGCCGATTGGACAGCTTATTTATTTTCCGGTGGATGGTGTTATTGAAAATCCATATGACAAAAAGAAGAATGCTAAATATAGCAATCAGCCAGACAAGCCTGTAGAAAGTATGATGTGGAAGAATAAATTTTAATGCCCCAACCCCTAAAGGGGCTTTAGAGGATGAGTACATAAAAGACTATAGACAATTGTAAATTATAGAAAGACTTAGTTCAACTTCCAGATGGTGTAATTCAAAATCGTTGCAAAGCTTACCCAACTGATATACGGGACCAATAACCATGCTGCAAGCTTACTTATATTGCCAAATGCAAAGATTGTAAGTAAAATAAAAATCCACATAGCGATAATCTCAACCAATGCCCAGCCAATCTGATGCTGATCAAAAAAGATAAAAGACCAGAAAAAATTTAGTACTAGCTGAATTGTAAAAAGAGTGATGGCTGTTTTTTTCAAAATATCGCTGCTATCAGATTTCCAAACAAGAAAAAGAGCCACACCCATCATTATGTATAATGTTGTCCAAACCGGAGCAAATATCCAACTGGGCGGATTCCATGAAGGCTTGGTGATTGTTTGAAACCAACTTTCTACACCTGTAGCAGTAAAAAATCCGCTAATAGCTCCAACAGCTACTGGAATTGCAATTGCTATAATTAATTTGATAGAATTATTCATACAATAATAACAAGTCAGCAATAAAATTGTTTACAGCGCTTCGACTCCATTTTTCTTGTAGAAAGCAATTAACCAAGCAACCACTTCATTATAGCTTCTTTTACCAGCTGGTTGGTTATTCGCTTTTAAAAAATGGCCATAGCCCCACATGATGATTGGCTCTATCGGATTTCTGTATTTATAAAAGAAATCCCGAAATTCTTGCTGATCTTTTTTTACTTGAGGATGCCCGTTCTCATTTATTGATTTTGCCAATGTGGTATCTCTGCGATACACTTCGCCGATTGCATAATTATACGCATCATAATAAGCGGAATAACGAAAAACATTTGAATTGTAAGCCCGGCAAGCAAGAAAGCCGACAAAATTCGCCTCATTTTCCTTTCCATAACCAAGCTGATGAGCCATTTCATGTGTCGTAACGAATGGTTCCAAAAATCTGGGTATGGTTGTATTAACCTGCCCTTCGCCGGAAAACGGATTATAGTATCCCTGAAAGCCAAGATAGTTTCCTAAATAGCTGAAGATAGAAGGCTTAATTGACGTAGGATTATATTTTAAAAAAGGATATTCTTTTGCTACCGCAGCATAAGCTTCTACAGCACTTCTGAACAATCTGCTTTTTCTGTTAAATGAATCTCTTTGTGCCTCAGTTGCAAAATCTGCATAATAGTTTAGTCTTCGTTGCAGTGCATTCGTTAATGTATCTAAATCATTCAAAGTATAAGTCTTTACTTCCAGGTCTAATTGATAAGCAATACCACGGCGATTATAATTTAATCCCCATAGAAGATTAAAGAAAACATATAAGAACAAGACTATAAAAATTCCTTGTTGCAATGCGATTACAAAATACTTGCGGTTCAATTGCCGCATTAAGAGAAGTTTGAAAAACTTAATAACCTTGTAGATTATTACAATGATGAGAAACCCATAGAACACATCACCAATACTAAATGGAAGCCAGCCAAATAAAAATCGCTGCACTTTAGCAATAACAGGATAAACGCCTCTGCTATAATTATGCTCCACCCAATCAGGATACCAGGAAACCCACTTAATCAGGATGGTCAATACTATTAAAAGCACCCAATTCCAACTCTTCATCAGACGGGTAAATAAACGGGCCAGAAACTTTTGCAACCTTTCAAAATTTAATTATCTTCAAAATCAGGCACTTAAACCAAATCAGATGGGTAAAAATAATCCAAAATCAGACAGAAAAAACCCATTTATTCCCTTACCTTTGCACACTCTTTTAAAAAGTTGAAAAATGAGCCGCCGACGGGAGTTTGAAATAGCTTTTGTGGGGTTGAAACCCGGAATACATGAATTCAACTATTTGATTGATGAAAGGTTCTTTGAAGCATTCCAACAGCAGGACTTTCGCCAGTGCAAAGCCAATATAAAATTATCGCTTGATAGAAAAAGCAGTTTTATGTTGTTGAAGTTTGAAATTGGTGGTGTTTTAGAAGTTACCTGCGACCGTTGCAACAGTAATTTACCATTTAATCTCTGGGATGAATTTAACATCACAGTAAAAATGGTAGAGAATCCGGAATTCATGAATGACAATGAAGAAGACCCGGATATGTACTATATCGCACAAGGCGAAAGTCATATTGATGTTGCCAACTGGATTTATGAATTCATCAACCTAAGTCTTCCCATGCAAAAGGCATGTGAGTTTGAAAAGATGGATGGACCGCATTGTAATAAAAATGCGATGGATGTGCTTAAAAAAATGGAATCCCGTCAGGATGAAATTGACGGAAAAACAAAAAAGAATAAAGCTATTGAAAACCCGATTTGGAAAGGGTTGGATAAGTTTAAAGGTTTAGAATAGCCTTCGTTAGCTCAGGCTAACAAAAGGCCAGAAATATTTTTATTATTTTAATAAGTTAGGTCATGCCAAATCCCAAACGCCGACATAGTCAGCAAAGAAGTGCAAAACGCAGAACACATTATAAAGCAACTGCAGCTACATTAACAACTGATAGTACAACAGGAGAAATCCATGTACGTCACCGTGCACATGTAAGTGAAGGAAAGTTGTTTTACAAAGGTAAAGTTGTTGCAGAAAAAGCACCTTCAAGAGCACAGTAATACTGCCTTAAAAGCATTTTTTTTAATTCCAAATCCATTTGGCTATATTGTCTAAATGGTATTTGGAATTTGTTGTTTTCACTAGTTTCGTAATCAATCAACACAACTTAGCCGATGAATATAGGAATCGATATGATGGGTGGAGATTTTGCACCGCTGGAAGCAGTAAAGGGTGTGCAACTCTATTTGTCTGGCCATAACATTCCGGCTAAACTGACTTTAATTGGGAATAAGGAGCAACTTGAAAAACTTGTTACAGAACATAAAACTCCTCTTGAAAATATTACAATTGTTCATGCAGAGCAGATAATAGGAATGCATGAACATCCCACCAAAGCATTAAAAGAAAAGCAACAATCGTCTATTGCAATCGGTTTTCAATTATTAGCCTCCGGCAAAATGGATGCTTTTATCAGTGCTGGCAATACTGGCGCCATGCTTGTTGGAGCTTTATTTTCTATAAAAGCATTAGAAGGAGTAATAAGACCAACAATTTCCAGCATTATACCAAAGTCAGAAGGCGGAACAGGTTTATTATTAGATGTAGGACTAAATGCAGATTGCAAACCTGAGCAGTTAAATCAGTTTGCCATCATGGGAACTGTTTATGCAAAACATATTCTTGGGATAGAGAACCCTAAAGTAGGATTGATAAATGTAGGAGAAGAAGAAGGCAAAGGAAATCTGTTGGCTCAAGCAACATATCCATTATTGAAAGAAAATAAGCATATCAATTTTATTGGCAATATAGAAGGCCGTGATGTATTACTTGATAAAGCAGATGTTATGGTTTGCGAAGGTTTTACTGGCAATATCATTTTAAAATTAGCAGAGTCATTATACGAAATCAGCAATCAGAAAAAAGTTGAGTCGCCTTATTTTGAAAGATTCAATTTTGAAAATTATGGCGGCACTCCTGTTCTCGGAGTTGCAAAGCCGGTAATAATCGGACATGGCATTTCTGGCAGTAAAGCGTTTATGAACATGATTCATCTTGCACAATTGATGATAGAGAAAAAATTGATGGAAAAGATGAAAGAAGAACTTTCCTGACCTACTCCAATAAATTGAATAAAATACCGTTTTCCGGGTATAAAATTTATTTTCATCTACCTTATCTTTATCTAAATCACCAGCATTGAAAACATTAGCCACCACCATTTTTATTTGCCTTTTTTGTAAAACTATTATTGCACAATCCAGTGACCCAATTATTATCAGCAAAGCCTTATTTGTCCCAGCTGAAAAAACAATCTTTCATAAAATAGGTGACAGGAATATTGCTGTGAAAATATTTCAGTATGGCGATGTGAAAGATTTTGTCTGTATAAATGTTCATGCAAACGAAACAAGTTCATTTAAAGCGGCTAAATCTGTTTTAGAAGAAAAAGGCGGCACAATTATCAAAATTGAAAATACTAATCAACGAGTTATTAAATTTCGCCTTAACGGAATAACTTATGGTTTTGACCCAAACAGGATCTATTCCAGAATTGGAATTGAGCAGACATTAAGAGACAACAGAAGAACTAGCAAACAGGCCATTCTTGAAATTGAAAAATTTGCAGGAATGCTGTTACAACTTATACCAGACAGCACTAAGTGCATTATTGCATTGCATAATAATACAGAAGAGGCTTACTCAGTAAGAAGTTATTTACCTGATGGCAATAGAAAGAAAGACGCAAAAGCTGTTTATAATGACAGCACTCAAGATGTCGATGACATTGCTTTTACAACAGACAGCTTGCTTTATCAGCGGATGGCAGACTTTGGGTTTAATAGTATTTGGCAAGACAATGAAAAGGTAAAAAAAGATGGTTCCTTAAGTGTTTATTGCGGAGAGAATGATAAACGTTATATCAATATCGAAACACAACATGGAAAAGTAGAGCAGTATATTATTATGCTGGAGAAGTTATTACAACTACTTTTTGAAGAAAATCACAATAATCTTGATAAACCTGATGAGGAATTATAAACCTCCAAATCGCAAACATTTTTCTATTTAATAATTTGTGAATAAGAGTTATAAAAAGTTTTGGTATGATAGCTCTGAGACTGTATTTTTGCACTCCCTAAAACGGGAAAGTGTTGATTCCGTAGCTCAGTTGGTAGAGCAATACACTTTTAATGTATGGGCCCTGGGTTCGAGTCCCAGCGGGATCACAAAATTTAGTCCGGTTTATCCGGACTTTTTTGTTTTCACAACAACTATAATGTTGATACCTTCATTTTCGATTACAAACTCACTCTTTTTGCACATTTTTAAACTAGGTTTGTAATCATAATCCATTACACATGTCAGCATATTTTAAAGATAAAGTAGTAGTAGTAACAGGGGGAACGGACGGAATTGGAAAAGCATTAGTAGATGCATTGATTAAGTCAGGCGCAAAAGTGGCTACTTGTAGTCGCAATCATGATAACCTTTACACATTGCAGGCAGAATACCCTTCTGTTCCATTGCACACTATGGTTGCAGATGTAAGTAGCGAAAATGACTGTCGCCGTTTTATGGAAACAACCATCAAAGTCTTTGGTGGTATTGACATACTTATTAATAATGCCGGTGTGTCAATGAGAGCTTTATTAAAAGACACCGATACAGAAGTTATCCATAAAGTGATGGACATAAATTTTTATGGAACAGTTTACTGTACAAAATATGCGTTGGATTCCATCATCGAAAGAAAAGGAACTATTGTTGGTGTTTCATCAATAGCAGGTTATAGAGGTTTGCCGGGAAGAAGTGGCTACTCTGCAAGCAAATTTGCAGTACAAGGCTGGTTGGAAGCTATCAAAACTGAGCTGATGGCTGATGGTGTTCATGTAATGTGGGTTTGCCCTGGCTTTACCACTTCTAATATTCGAAATGCGGCACTTAGCAAGGACGGAAGTTCGCATGGTGAAACGCCGATGGATGAAAGCAAGATGATGAGTGCAGAAGTTTGTGCTGATCATATTTTGAAAGCAGTGAGAAAAAAGAAAAGAACATTGGTACTCACTTTCACTGGAAAAAGAACGGTTTTTATGCAAAAATTCTTTCCTAAACTTGCTGATAAGTTTGCTTATAAATTTTTCTTTAAGGATGGGAAACTTGTAAAATGAAAATCCATTAAACAAAAACTGTTTTGCCACTACTAACCCTCACATCTGATATTGGAAGCCCCGACTACTTAGTTGGTGCGGTAAAGGCGCAGTTATTACATATCAATCCGGAATTCCAGATCATTGATATTTCACATAACATTCCTCCCTTCAATTATCCGCAGGCAGCTTATGTTTGTCGCAGTGCATTAAAAAATTTTCCAGATTATAGTTATCATTTAATACTTGTTAATCTTTTTGAACAAAAGCCAGAACAATTAATACTAGCCTTTCATAATAATCAATATATTATTTGCGCAGATAACGGTTTATTAACAATGATATTGGAAGAAACTCCCGAATTAGTTATAGGCATTCCGCTGGATAAAGTGGCTTTAAAAAATACCATTCAACTTACATCCGTAATGGGGAAGGTGGTGAATCAACTAGTAAATGGAGAATCCATAAAAAATATTGGAAACCCCGAAGCAAAGTACTTACAGAAAATACATTTGCGTCCAACATTTGAAAACAATTCTATTGATGGCCAGATCATATTCATTGATAGCTTCGAAAATGTAATTGTAAATATCACTAGAGAACAATTTGAAGAACAACGAAAAGGAAGAAATTTTCAGATCGTTTTTAAAAGAGATGAAACGATTGAACAGATAAGCGAAACCTATGCAGATGTTCCCGAAGGTGAAAAACTAGCCTTATTTAATAGTGCTGGCTATCTCGAAATTGCTATCAATAAAGGAAATGCGGCTGGACTATTTGGTCTTAAAGGTTTTTCCGAAAAACTAAGACAAGGACAACTCTCCTATCAGACTATCAGAATCTACTTCAATTAAGCTCAAAATAGCAATTCTTTAAATATGGTTTCAGCGTTGTTATTCAATAGCTTTTCGGGTTACAATTACGGTAAAACCTCCTGTACCTCTTAGCCTTCTTTTAACCTATATTCCCCTATTTTTGCTTTCTTTCAAAATCAACACTTTATGAACTTCAGAAAAGTCAATAACATTACCGGCTGGGCAGTATTTTTTATCGCTTTTGCCACTTATTTTTTGACCCGTGAAGCAAGAGCAAGTCTGTGGGATACAGGTGAGTTTATTGCCAGTGCAGATAAGTTGCAATTACCGCATCCTCCCGGTGCACCACTGTTTGTATTGCTTGGTCGTTTTTTCATCATTCTCTTTGGAGATAATGGAATGACAGCAGCCAATGCAGTAAACTTTATGAGTGCACTTGCAAGTGCTGCCACAATTTTATTCCTTTTTTGGACCATCACTCACTTTGCCCGCAAAATGATGGTAAGTGCTGGTGAACAATTAACCCAACACCAAACTTTTGCTACCATGGCCGCTGGTGCAGTTGGTGCATTAGCCTATACTTTTAGTGATTCATTCTGGTTTAGTGCTGTGGAAGGCGAGGTGTATGCATTATCTTCTTTCTTCACTGCATTGGTATTCTGGGCAATGTTGAAATGGGAACATGCAGATGAAAATGCAGGTACCGATGCTAATGCAAAAGCAAGAAGCGACCGTTGGATAATTTTCTTATTCTTTATGATGGGCCTCTCCATTGGTGTTCACTTATTGAACCTTTTGAGTATTCCAGCCATTGTGATGATTTATTATTACCGTCGTTATCAAGCATCAACTAAAGGTGCCATCATCGCATTCATTGTCAGTTGTATTATTACTGGATTAGTGCAGGTTGGCGTAGTTCAATATTCAATGAAGTCGGCAGGCCTGGTAGATGTGTTTTTTGTAAACACATTAGGTATGCCTTTCTTTTCTGGGTTCGCTATTTATTTTATTTTATTGGCGGCAGCAATTTTCTTTGCCCTGCGGTTTAAAGAAAACAAAACATCTTCTACTAAGATCATTACATTTTTTGTCGTTTTTATCTGCTTATCGTTCCTTCCTTTTATTATAAGTTCCGGTTCTGGTGGAGCTAAGTTTTTAAAATTCTTGCTTTTGGGTGGCGTTGCGCTGGGCCTTGGTTATTTTTTAAAGCCCACTGCACTTAAAGCTATTAAACTTACACTTTGGTGTTATGCATTTATGATGTTAGGTTACTTGATGTACCTGACACCAATGATTCGTTCTAATGCAAACCCAGCTGTGGATATGAATAATGTTGATAATCCTATTAACCTTGTTTATTATCTAAGCCGTGAGCAGTATGGTGAAGCACCGATTGTTTATGGTCCGCATTTTTCTGCTGAATATAAATATAATGATGAAGGCTATGTAGAGTTGAAAGATGGAGAGATGAAATATGTAAAAGGAAAAGACAAGTACATTCCTACTGGTGTAGCAAAAAAACCAAAGTATCAAAATGCTGACATGCAGCTATTCCCTAGAATATGGGATGCAAGTAATGATCAGTATCATGCCGACTTCTATGCAGAATGGCTCAATCTAGGGAAAGAAAAATCTCCCGTTACTGGAAGAGAAAGATATACGCCTCCTACATATTCTGATAATATGGAATGGTTCTTTAGTTACCAGATGGGCTTGATGTACTGGAGATATTTCATGTGGAATTTCGCTGGTAAACAAAATGATGTTCAAGGATTAGGTAATAAACGAGACGGCAACTGGACAACCGGTATTTCTTTGATTGATGATAACCGTCTCGGCGATCAATCAAAACTTCCTGACACATTAAAAAACAATAAAGCACACAACAAATTATACCTCTTACCATTTGTGCTTGGCATTCTTGGCTGTGTGTTCCAGTTTTTTAGAAACAAAAAAGATTGGGTCGTCAACTTCCTATTGTTCTTTATGACAGGTGTAGCGGTTGTAATCTATCTTAACCAGCCGGGTAATCAGCCAAGAGAAAGGGACTATGCATACGTAGGTTCTTTCTATGCATTTGCTGTTTGGATTGGCCTCGCTGTAATTGGTTTTATCCGTTTGGCAAAAGAGAAAGCAGATAAACTCACTTTCCAAAATGTTTTAGCCGGAGGAAGCATACTTACATTCCTTATCACTTTCATGAGTGCTGCTCCCGGCACTTTCAATGATATGCTGATGACGGGTGTTTATTCTACCGTGTTGTTTGCAGCTGTTGTTGCCGGAATAACTTACCTGGTGAGGGCTATTTCTTCCGGAGGAAAAAATGACCGAATATTAAATCTTTCAACAACTGTTGTTTGTTTAGCGGTGCCGTTATTAATGGCGCAGCAAGAATGGGACGATCATGATCGTAGCGTAAAAACAACTGCACCTGATATTGCTAAAAACTATTTAGAGAGCTGTGCACCGAATGCAATCATTTTCACTTTTGGAGATAACGATACTTATCCATTGTGGTATGCACAGGAAGTGGAAGGTGTAAGACCTGATATCCGCATTATCAATAATAGTTTATTGGGGATTGACTGGTACATCAACCAACTTCGCTATAAAGTAAACGAATCTGATTCAGTGGATGTAATCTGGTCGGAAGAGCAGGTTGAAGGGCATAACAGAGAATATCTGCGGTATAAAATGAGTCCGAATGCTGATCCTAATAAATACTACCCATTGTATGAAGTGATGAAAGATATAATGGGAAGAAGATATGAAGATCCTGAATCGAAAAGAGACGTAGGCCCAAGTGCATTCCCTGTTGCACAGATATATAATCAGGAAACAAAAGCATATGATCCTGTGGCAAGATTCAGTGTGCCAGTTGATGTGGATTTAGTGAAAAGGAATGGTACAGTGAATGCAACAGACAGTGTGCTGTCTGAAATGCGTTTTGAAATACCAAGGAATAAATTAGACGGTGGTTTAGTACGTAGTGATTTTATTATCATGAACATCATTGCATCAAATGCATGGAAACGTCCAATCTATTTTACTTCACCGATGGGAGAATTAGGATTTGCACAATATCTGAGAAAAGACGGAATGGCTTATCGCCTTGTTCCTGCCGTGTTAAGTTCGCCGCAACAAAACTGGATTGTAGAACAAGCATTTAGACAAAATGGATTAGGTGGCACGCAAATAAGAGCCAACAATCTTGATTCTATGTACAAAACCATGATGAATGATTTTGAATTTGGTGGAGCTGGTAAAAAAGGTGTTTATTATGATGAAGAAAACCGTAGGCATATTTTAGCAATCCGTTCATTGTATGGAGAAGCAGCAGGTAATATGGCAGATGCAGGAAGAAAAGATGAAGCACAAAAACTGATTGACAAAGTAGAAGCTGGCATCAATCCAGCAAATCTTCCGTATGGTTTGGTAAGTCGTTACAATAGCCACAACCAAACTAGCATGGTGTATCTAGAAGCATGTTACAAAGCTGAAAAAAAAGAAATAGCTGAAAAAGTAAGAACTGCATTACGTAAAGACCTGAATCAGCAGTTTGACTATTATGCTGCTCTTGGCGGCATGAGCCGTGCTGAATTTGATAACCTGTTCAACACATATGAAAAAATGAGACAGGATGCACAGATGAAAATGGCATTTGCACAATCGGCTGAGCAACAAAATCAGGCGAGAATGGAAGTAAACAGAGCAGACTATTATTTTACTGAAAGTTTGAAGGATAAACAAACTGGTTTGAGAACAGAACTGTTGATTACAAGAAGTTTGTTTAGTGTGTTAGACGCAGTAGAAGAAAAATATGCTCCACAATTAAAAGCAAAGCCGGCCACTGAAGGACCTACTACCATTGAAAATAATGGCAAACCTGACAGCACCAATAAAGCTGACAGCGGGAATTAATTATCACATTTAATTTTTTGAAAGCCTCCGTATAAAACGGAGGCTTTTTATTTGAACTATATGGATATTAAGTTGTTGTTAATCTAAATCGAAGGCAGGTTTTTTGTCGTAAATTGTATATCCATGAAAGGTTTTCACTTTACAAAATTTGATGCAGATAGTGATGGCAAGAGCAAATTTCAGCAATTGCTAGATCTGTTTATGCAATTACTCACCTACACCAGTGGTGATGTTGGCGAAGCCATGCAATGGATGAATGAACTTGATAAGCAATACCAGTTAACGGATAATGAATATGGCATGGGCGACTTTATTGATGAGTTAAAAGAAAAAGGCTACCTGACAGAAAATAATGAACGGGGAGAAATTAAGATTACTCCAAAAACTGAACAAGCTATCCGTAGAAGTAGCCTAGAAGAAATTTTCGGCAAGCTGAAGAAAACAAAACAAGGCGATCATAAAACTTATAAACCGGGACAAGGCGATGAATTAAATTCAGAAACGAGACAATTTCAGTTTGGTGACAGGCTTGAGCAAATTGATTTTACGGAAAGCATCCGCAATGCACAGATTAACCATGGTATTGATAACTTTCAGATGCAGGAAGATGATCTGAGCATCAGAGAAACTGACTACAAATCACAGACATCTACTGTGCTGATGATTGACATTTCTCATTCGATGATTTTATATGGCGAAGACAGAATTACTCCTGCCAAAAAAGTGGCTATGGCTTTGAGTGAGCTGATAAAAACGAGATACCCCAAAGACACATTGGATATTGTTGTATTTGGTAATGATGCCTGGCCGATTGAAGTAAAAGACCTTCCTTATTTACAAGTCGGACCATATCATACTAATACAGTTGCAGGATTAGAATTGGCAATGGATATTTTACGCAGGAGAAAAAATCCCAACAAACAGATTTTCATGATTACCGATGGCAAGCCAACCTGTTTGAAAATAGGAAAAAGGTATTATAAAAATAGTTTCGGTCTCGACAGAAAAGTGGTGAATCGTTGTATCAATCTTGCGGCACAATGTAAAAAACTAAAAATACCAATTACAACTTTTATGATTGCCACTGATCCTTACCTACAAAAATTTGTACAGGAGTTTACAGAGATGAATAATGGAAAAGCATTTTTTGCATCGTTGGATAAGTTGGGCGCATTTATATTTAAGGATTTTGAATCAGGCAAAAGGAAGACTGTGTATTAATTTTTGCCGGGAAGACGGGAAGAAAATAAAAAAAATCAATTGTAAAGTAAAATGTACCAGTTAACTGAACATGAAGAATGGCTTTGTAAAGAAATAGTTGATTGTGCTTTTCGGGTACATAAAGAATTAGGTCCGGGTTTACTTGAAAAAGTTTATGAAGCATGTTTTTGTCATGAACTTGGCAAAAAAGGAATCAAATACCAAAGACAAGTTGACCTTCCTATTTTCTATGACGGACTTACATTTGATGAAGGCTTGAGAATGGATGTCTTCGTAGAAGAAATAATTATTTGCGAAATAAAAGCCGTTGAAACTGTTAACCCATTTTGGCAAGCTCAGATTATGAGTCATCTGAAATTAACAGGAAACAATATTGGCTTCTTAATAAATTTTAATGTATCACTTATAAAAAATGGAATCAGGCGATATTGTGTTGAATAAAACTTACCGTCTTCCCGTCTTCCCGGCTATGAATACAAAAAAAATAAAAACACTCGGCGATCTGAAGAAAAGCGGCTACGAACCTAAAAGCATTAAAGAAGAAATCCGCCAGAACCTTATTTCAAAATTGCAAAAACAGGAAACAACTTTTCCCGGCATTGTAGGGTATGAAGACACCGTGATACCGGATGTGGAAAGGGCCATACTCAGCAAGCATAATATTCTTTTCCTCGGTTTACGGGGACAAGCTAAAACAAGAATGGCGAGACAAATGGTGGAACTGCTGGATGAATACATTCCTGTTATCAGCGGCAGCGATATTAATGATGATCCGTTGAATCCTGTTTCAAAATATGCTGTTGATCTGATTGCTGAAAAAGGCGATGCCACTCCTATTGAATGGATACACCGTAGTCAACGTTACGGCGAAAAATTAGCAACGCCAGATGTAAGTGTGGCTGATTTGATTGGTGATATTGATCCAATCAAAGCTGCTAACTTAAAACTAAGTTTTGCAGATGAAAGGGTGCTGCATTATGGTATCATTCCCAGAAGCAACCGTGGCATATTTGTAATTAATGAATTGCCTGACTTGCAAGCAAGAATACAAGTTGCGCTATTTAATATTTTAGAAGAAGGCGATGTACAGATTCGTGGTTTTAAATTGCGATTACCATTAGATATTCTATTTGTATTTACTGCCAATCCGGAAGATTATACCAACAGAGGTTCTATCGTAACTCCATTGAAGGACAGAATTCAAAGTCAGATTCTAACGCATTATCCAAAGTCGCTGGAGAACGCATTAGAAATAACAGAGCAAGAAGCAAACATCAGCGAAGAACAAAAAGCTAGAGTAAAAGTTAGTGACCTTCTAAAAAGATTAATAGAACAAATTGCATTTGAAGCAAGAGGCAGCGAACTCGTAGATAAAAAAAGTGGCGTAAGTGCAAGACTTACTATTTCTGCATTTGAAAATGCAGTGAGTGCTGCTGAAAGAAGAGCCATTGTTAATAATGAAAAGCAAACTCAGGTTTGGATGAGTGATTTGGTTGGCATTATTCCATCCATTACCGGAAAAGTGGAGCTGGTGTATGAAGGTGAGCAAGAAGGGCCGTATCAGGTAGCTATGAATTTGGTTGATAAAGCAATCCGCACACAATTTGTTGAGTACTTCCCGAATCCCGATCAGTTAAAGAAAAGAAGAAACACTGGAAAACCTTCGATGGAAGAAAAGCCAGATGAAAACCCTTATCGGCCAATCACACAATGGTTTGATAAAGGCAATAACTTAAATATGTCTTTTAATACTTCAGATAAAGACAAAATTCTACAGCTTTATAAAGTTGATGGACTTCATGCTTTGGTAAAAAAATATTTTCCAAAAGTAAATGATCTTCAATCTGCGTTGATGATGGAATTTGTGTTGCATGGCCTTTCGTCTTATTCATTAATTAGTAAGAAAATCTTTGAAAACAAAGTGGAGTTTAAAGATTTGATGGGAAGTATGATGAGCTTTGACAGTAAAGATTATGAAGAAGAGTTTGATGAAGAGGCTTAAAAAAGCCGTCCAGCCTCAGGCTGGACGGCAAATATATTTTTTAGTTTATTTTTTTTCTTTCCCACTACCGAATTTGTATCCAAAAGATACTCCACCGAAATATGGGATAAACCCAAATTCACCAAATACCGGAGATACAAATGCCCGAAAAGTAAATCCCCCATCTTTTGGCTGCATTCGATAGCCAAACAATACATGACCAAAAGTGGTTGAAAAATTATCTGAGTCAAATGAACTTGATGCAATTACCGGAGTAACTCCTGCACCCAATTCGAAATAATTTCTTTGATCTTTACCGATGAGATAATTTACTCCAATTGGAATAAATAAAACCGTTACGTTGTCACCATCCGCCCGAAGACTAAATCCCCCAATACCAACCCGGCCGCCAATACCATCTTCTTTGGGTCCAAAACGGGTATCAAAGTTAAAAGATGCAAGGCCAGGGCCTCCTAATTCAAAATTGATTGACTTTGCAGATTGTGCCTCACTTAAAAGACCAACTGAAATTGTAATAAGCAGAATTAATAGTTTACGCATATAAAAGATTTATAATATAGGCAACCATAATACAGAAACGCTGCATTATTCACTAAACTAAATAACGTTAACCTCCCTTTCAAGGTCTACAGAAAAATTTTCTTTAACAGACACTTTGATTCGGTCACTTAGCTTAAAAATATCTTCTCCAGTAGCATTGCCATAATTCACCATTACTAGAGCCTGACGGCTATGGCAACCAGCATCGCCAACCCGGTAGCCTTTCCAACTAATGCCAGCTTCGGGTCCGCAGTTTTCAATTAACCAACCTGCCGCCAGTTTCACATTTCCATTGGGCAAAGGATAACCTACAATAGTTGGAAATTGAACATTGAGCATTGAAAATTGCTCATTACTTATTTCAGGGTTTTTAAAAAAACTTCCGGCATTTCCAATCTCCGATGGGTTGGGCAATTTGGAAGAGCGGATATTAATGACAGCATCAGAAATAGTTTTGATAGAAAGCTCCTCCACTCCCATTCTTTCCAACTCCTGCTCAATTGCACCGTAACTAGTATTGAATATCGGATGCTTTCTCAATTGATACGTAACATTCAGTATTACAAACTGATCTTTATACATTCTTTTGAAAATACTCTCCCGATAGCCGAATTCACAATCGTTTCTTGAAAAGGTTAAAATCTTTTTCTCATGCACATGATAAGCTTCTAACGAAAAAAATACATCATTCAACTCCACTCCATAGGCACCTATATTCTGCATAGGCGATGCTCCAACATTGCCCGGTATTAATGATAGGTTCTCTACTCCGCCCCAATTTCTATTGATACAGTGCAAAACAAACTGATGCCAGTTTTCCCCTGCTCCTGCTTTCACATACACATATTCATTATCCTCATGCACTTCGTGGATTCCTTTCATTTCATTTTTCAGAACCAATCCATCAAAATGATTTGTAAGAAGAATATTGCTACCGCCACCGAGTATCAGAGTTTTAAGTCGGGGGTCAGAACTCAGGAGTTCTTCCAATTCGTCTTCATTGGTAAATGTTGCAAAATAATGAGACATCGCATCTATCCCAAATGTATTATAGAGCTTTAATGAAATATTTTCCTGAATTTGCATACTGCAAACATCCTGAATTTTTATGACAGCTACACTTATTGGCGCCACCGGACTAATTGGCAATTATTTACTGGACGAATTGTTGCAAGATGATTATTTTGACACAGTTAAAATTCTTATTCGGCGACCATTAGAATTTTCGCATCCCAAACTGGAAAAACACCTTGTTGATTTTAATGACGGAGATTCCTTTTTAGTCGCATTGAGTAACAGCGACTTTGTTTTCTGTACCATCGGCACTACACAGAAAAAAGTAAAGGGAGATAAAGAAGCTTATCGAAAAATTGATTATGATATTACCGTTAATGCTGCCCGATTTAGTAAGATGATAGGTTGCGAAACATTTGTTTTAGTATCTTCCGTAGGAGCAAATAGTAAAAGCAACAATTTTTATCTGAAACTAAAAGGCGAAATTGAAGATGCTGTAAAAGAAACAGGTTTACATTCAATAAATATTATGCGACCTTCCATATTATTAGGCGATAGAAAAGAAAATAGATTGGCTGAAACAATTTCAAAAAAGATAATGTCTGCATTTTCTTTTCTTGTTCCTTCAAAATATAAAGCGATACATGGAAGAACAGTTGCTAAAGCGATGAAACAAGCAGCAAAAGAAAATAAACAAGGTTTCTTTTTTCATGAATACAAAGAAATTAAAACAAAGGCCAAATAAATAATAACACATGAAAAAATTACTCATTATCCTTTTCTGTCTTTTCGCAGCACAGTATTCTTTTTCTCAATCTGCTGACGAACTCTATAAAACTGGCGACTCTCTTTTAAAGGCAAAAGATTATAAAACTGCAGCACAAACCTTTGAGAAGGCCATTGAAAAGCAGGGAAAAGATGCGGAGCTAAATTGGTATTGGAAAACTGCGAATAGCTGGGCATTAGCAAACGATGCAGATAAGGCGATGAAGGCTATAGAAAAAATTGAGAAGTCAGATAAGCTATCTCCTGCTGATGTTAATGCAATTGAAGCAGATAAAGATTTTACATCCCTGCATTCAGATAAAAAATGGAAATCAACGATTGAAGAATTAAGAGAAAAGGCAAATAGTAATTACAATATTGAAGAAATAATCTATGGAAGAAAAGATGGCGTTGCTTTAACGATGCTACACCTAAAACCAAAAGGGAATAGTAATGGCAAAACACTTATTTGGGTAATGGCTGGCTCCTGGTATTCTTCTTATCAGCAGGCAGAAAGATCTGTTCGTCCTTCCGCAATGTATCTCGACAAAGGATTTAATGTTTTCCTTGTTATACTCGGTTCGCAGCCCCGCTATGCAATACCTGATGAAATTAATGATGTGAAAAGGGCTGTTCGATACATTCGATATAATGCAGACAAGTTTAAAATAGATCCGAACAAGTTTGGTATTCATGGCGGCTCTGCTGGAGGGCATCTTTCATTGGCTGTTGCCATGGCGGATGAAAAAATTGATTCTGCTGCGAATGACCCTGTTGATCGTATGTCATCAAGAGTGCAGGCGGCGGCGGTATTGTATCCGCCGATTGATTTCTTAAACTGGGGCGTTACAGGAGGCAATATGGTAAATGCCGGCGATTTACTAAAAGGTGCTGGTGTGTATGGAGCATTCGATTATCGGGTATGGAATAGCAAAACAAGAACATTTGATTTTGTGAAAGACCCCAGTGAAAGAATTAAAATGGGTAGAGAATCATCGCCAATTTATGCTATAAGTTCAGATGATCCACCAGTTTTTATTATACATGGTGATGCTGATAAAACTGTGCCTATACAACAATCAGAAATATTTGTTGCTAAACTGAAAGAAGTTGGTGTGCCAAATAAATTCATTATTAAAAAAGGTGGCGATCATAATCCCAATGATATGATGCCGGAGCTGAAAGATTTTGTGGATTGGTTTGATAAGAATTTGAATTAAATTATTTACCCGGCAGCAGTTCCCTGAGCATCGTCCCTTGCGTCGCACTCTTGTGCTGCATTAATTCTACTCAGCTTTTCTAATACTAGCCATATTGCAGCTACGAAAGTATTCTGCAAGAAGCATGGCGAACGGCAACCATTTGGTTTCAGCACTGAAAATTTGGGAAGAAGGAATTTGGTGTCGTATATTTATGTGTAAGCGGAAATTTTATGAAAATCCTATTAATTCTTACATGCCTACCATTTCTTTGTACTTCAAGTGTAAAGGCACAGGAAGCGAAAATTAAAATCGATAGTTTAAAATCTCTATTACAGAATATAGAAGGGCAAAACAATAGCTGGATATGTTGTCAAAATATTAGCAACTTCTTTAACTCAGACACATTAATAATTCGTTCGACAAAATCAACAGGGCGCCTACCACAATTCTGCGATAGTGACACAATTTCAATTATAAACTTTGGTGACGGGACAGCCTTAATTAGCGAAAAAAGTAAAACTGAAGGTAGAATAAATGAATTCTTCAGTACGGTAAACACTTATCAAACAGTTTTCAAAAAGAAAAGAAAATCTTCGATAATAATCTTTAAAAATTATGACAACACTTTTACATATAGGGTAAGTCAGCTTAAAAAGGAGAGCATGGATTTAAACTATATTGTTGTTTTAGTCAAGAGAAAAAACTTCCGCTAACATGAACTGTGTAAAAACCAAATAAAATTTGACCTTTTTCTAAGCCTTGGTTCGTGTCACCACGAACCAATCAAATTCAAATATTTCGGTTCGTGGAGACACAAGCCGAAACAAAAATAAATTCACTTTTTAGCAAAATTTTTTCTATTAAATTTACCTTCAATAAAACTCCCCGTAATTGTTGATATTAAATTAAATACCTACCTTTGACGTTAGTAACCTAAGACAGGAGTATGATTTTTTCCTTTGGCAATTCAGACACAGAACAAGTATGGCTTGGTAACAGAGTGAAAAAATTACCTTTGGAAATTCAAAATATCGGCAGGCGAAAACTTAGAATGCTTAATAACTCTGTAAATATTGCTGATTTAAGAGTCCCTCCGGCAAACAGACTGGAAAAACTGGCCGGGAAACTAAAAGAGTTTTATAGCATCAGAATAAACGACCAATGGCGGATTATTTTTAAATGGAATAGCAGCAATGCTTACGAAGTAGAAATCATTGATTATCATTAAATCTAAAACAGATGTCAAAATTAAAAAACATACATCCCGGCGAAATTCTTGCGGAAGAGTTTTTGGCCCCTAATAATATTTCAGCATATAAACTTGCAAAGGATATTGAAATACCACAAACAAGAATCTCTGAAATAATAAAAGGCAATCGCAGAATTACAGCAGACACTGCTTTAAGATTTAGTAAATACTTTGGGAATTCTGCAAAGTTTTGGTTGGGTCTTCAGGATGATTTTGATATAGAAGAAGAAATTGAAACAAAAGGATTGCTGCTGAAATCTATCAAACCTTTAAATAAGAATGTGGCATAGCAGTAGATTGTAAAAGAAAAGAGGATTAATTGATCCTACCAGGAAACAATGCAAAAATTTCACAAAAAATTTAACTTGATTTACTCCCAATACAACTCAATTTTACCCCAAAAAATCGTATATTACAACCATGACAATACAAATAAATACAGATAAAAACATCGAAGGAAACGAAAGATTAGAAAGCTATTTAAAATCATTAATCGAAGATGAATTATCAAGATTCAATGAAGATATTACAAGAGTAGAAGTTCATCTTTCAGATGCAAACGGCGGTAAAAGTGGACAAGATGATAAGGAATGCACCTTTGAAGTTCGTTTGAAAAACAGACAACCGATTGCTGTTTCCAGTAGTGATAAGACAGTAGAAGGTGCCGTAAATGATGCCATAGAAAAAGCAAAGAGCTCTATGGATAAAATATTTGGCAAGTTGAAGCAGCATTAGACTGCATCCACATCTGCCACAATCGTTACACTTCTGAAACTTTTATTCTGGTGAAGGATGGCAACCTGCTCTAGCAAGTCTTTCTTGCATTGCAGAATTGTTTTACCATCTCTCGGCAGTTTTAATAATAACTCCATCAGGTATTGGTTTCTTATGCGACCAATTACAGGTTCAGCCGGACCAACAATATAGCTGCCGTAACTTTTCTTCATGGCTTCTGTGTAGATATGCGCCGCTCTTTCCACTACTTCTTTTATTTTATGCTTGAAGGTGATCTGAATGATGCGGGAGAAAGGCGGATAAGCAAACTCTTTTCTTTTCTTCAACTCTTCGGCAAACATCATTTTGTAATCATGCTGCTGAACTATTTGTAGTAATGGATGATGTGGTTGCGATGTTTGTACCAGTACTTTAGCTGTTTCCTTTTTGCCTTCTGAAGTCTCTATGAAAGAAGGTTTTCTTCCGGCCCGGCCACTTACCTGTTCCATTAATTGGAATGCTCTTTCATTTACTCTGAAATCTGCAAAGTGTAAAAGTCCGTCTGCATCTAAAATTCCGACGAGATCAACATTATCAAAGTCAAGCCCTTTTACTACCATTTGTGTACCGACTAAAATATCAATTCTTTTTTGTTCAAACTGTTGTATCAATACATCATGTGCATTTTTTCCCCTTACAGAATCAATATCCATCCTCGCCACTTTTGCATCGGGAAATATTTCCTGTAATTGCTCTTCAATTTTTTCTGTACCGAAATTTCGTTGTGCAAATGTATCGCTGCCGCAAGCCGCACAGGTATGCACAGGAGGATAGGTGGTGCCGCAATAATGACAAACCAGTTTATTACTCAGCTTATGAAAAGTGAGTGACACATCGCAATACTTACATTGTGGAATCCAGCCGCAGGTACTGCAAACTTGGTAAGGTGAATATCCTCTTCTGTTCTGAAAAAGAATTACTTGTTTGTTTCTTGCAATAACTTCATTTACTGCTTCAATCAATGGCGGAGATAAAATGATTTTGGTCTTATCTTTCTGCATGATCTTCCTTGTATCAATAAACTCAATCGGAGGTAAACTTAAATCTCCATAGCGTTGCAAGAGTTCTACTAATCCATACTTTCCAGATGTAGTATTGTAATAACTTTCCACGGAAGGAGTACCGCTTCCCAGCAACACTTTTGCATCAAATAATGTGGCAAAATAAATAGCCGCATCTCTCCCATTATATCTAGGTGCAGGTTCCTGTTGCTTGAAAGATGAATCATGTTCTTCATCGCAAATAATAAGACCAAGATTTTGATACGGAAGAAATACAGAAGATCTTGCTCCCAATATCACTCTCAGATCACCGTTTTTAACTTTGTTCCATATCTCCACTCTTTCATTCTGCGAAAACTTGGAATGATAAATACCGATATAGCCACCAAAATGTTTTTGTAGACGGCGGATGACTTGTGAAGTCAAAGCAATTTCCGGTAGCATGTATAAAACCTGCTTACCTGTTTTTATATAATCTTCAATCAGTTTGATATAGATATTCGTCTTGCCGCTTGAAGTAACGCCATGTAATAAACAAACTGGTTTCTCATCCAATCTTTCCTTTACTTCAGCAAATGCTTTTTGTTGTGCGTCTGTCAGTTCGAAATCAATCTGCACATTTTTTGGTAAGTATTGAATACGGTCAACAGTTCTTTTCTCCGTGTGTAAAATATTTTTCTCCGTCAATCCTTTTAGCTGTGCATCGGAAGCTCCTGATTTTTTCAGCAACTCAGCTTTTACTACTTCGCCTTCAGTCTTCATCAAATGGAGATAACTCAGAAGCAGTTCCATTTGTTTGGGTGCTCTTGTCCAATTGTTCAGCAGGTCGGATAATTTTTCCTCGTTATCATATTCCTTATTCAGCAAGACATAGGATTCCTTCTTTGGCGAATAAGTTTGCTTCAACGCCTCCCAAACAAAACAAACTTTCTTATTGATAAGGCGATTAATTACCGGATAGACATGAGAAGAATCCAACACTTGTTGCACTTCTGTGAGTCTCAGTTCTTTTTTTATCAGCAAAGCTTCGCCGACTAAATACTCATCATGATCCAATGTAGAAAAATCGTCGCCGAATTCTTCGTTGTAAACAAGAATCGTTTCACTTGACAATTTAAAATGAGCAGGCAATGCAGCCGCCATCACTTCGCCTTCGCTACACATATAATAAGAAGCAATCCATTCCCATAATTTCAATTGCTCTTCGAAAATGACAGGCTCAGTGTCGAGTACATTTAAAATATCTTTTGTCTCTATAAACTCAGGCTTGTCTGTATGCAATGCTTTTACAATGCCCGCATACTTTTTACTTTTGCCGAGGTTTACTTCTACACGGCAACCGGGTTTTACCGTTTCAAAGAATCGTTCAGGAACCGACCATGTGTAGTTTTTGGGCAATGCAGCAGGGATGATGATTTCAGCATAACACCTTCCCTCCCGAATAATCGGGACCGGCTCTAAAGGGGTATTAAAATCTTTTATATCGTTTTTTTCTGCTTGCATTAAAAATTAAAGATAATTCAAAATAGAGTGAGTGATATTACAAAATGCTGAATAGAATTCATGCAGCACAAGTGTGCGACGCAAGGGACGATGATAGTAGTAATGTAGCTGACCAACAAATATTTTCTTACCGCCTTATTTTCTTTCCGGCAATTTTCTCCAGGCTCCATTATACTCAATCAATTTCTTTTCCATAATTGCATACACTTCTTCTTTTAATTTATCTAGATCATCAATTGAATATCCGACAACTGAAATTTCCTCGAGATAAAGAATCCTGCTCCGACCAGGAGTCATCTTAAACAAACTTTCATACGGCATTCTTCTGTAAGCATCCAGATATAAAACAGGCTTAATAGGAGTTTGTGTTTCAATGGCTAACCGAAAAGCACCATCATAAAATTCTTTCAACGGCGTAGTACCCATATTAAATGTTCCTTCCGGAAATACCAGTACGGAAATACCTTTATTGATAACAGATTTTAATAACAAGACACTCTTAGCTCTGTTTGCTGCACTGCTTCTATCCACCGTTACAATTGCATTTCTATAAATAAAGCCAAAGACAGGCACTTTACTCATTTCTATTTTTCCCAAAGGTCTTATCGGTTGGCGATAGGCCTTTGGTATCATTGCAGAATCAAGATAAGAGATATGATTGGTGACAAAAATATAAGGTCGCTTTTTATTGTGGCCTACCTCAACTATTTTTTTATGCCAAATAAAAATTACCAAAAACCAAATATCGGCCCAAACCCTACAGCAGCGCATTACCATATTACCGCCTTTGATGGGGCCAAAAAAACTACTGATAATAACAAAAGGAAAAATCAGTAACATGATGGCGACAAAAGTGATTAAGGCATATACACTGTAAATGAATTTCAACGGCGTCAGCAATACCTTCATTGTCACTTATTTTTATTATTATCGCCAGGACAATGACATTCAAAATCCGTTTCCAGATCAATGACAGTAACTACAGTTGTTGATTCGTTACATTGAGCATATACAATTCTTACCCGTTGATTATCTTTTGTAGTTCCTTCAACTGCATACCGCGGACATCTAGCATTTTGGATATCACTTTTATTATAATTTATTTTACCGTCTTTCATTATTTCTTCCACTTCCGCTTTAGAAATTTTACGACAATCCATCCGGCAGTTTGCATGATTGCTGTATTTTAAATAAGACGTTCTGCGGTCGAATCCATGATCTCTGTTTACAGATGAAGCAGGATCTTTTGGATTGGTTGTTGTTGTCTTAGGCTTAGCAGGAGTTGTATTATTTCCTTTAACCAGTTTTATTACGACAATGGCAACAACCATCAGCACAATGAGTATATATGGAGTCCATTTCTTGTTCACAATCATCAATTTGGATAAAAGTAACTGAATTTAAAAAATTATCGAAATCCTTCTGTCATGATTTATCTTTGCAACCTCTACTTGTGCGACGAAGCCACATTTACAATAGCGGCATTCCATTTAAGCAAGTAGGCGTAGTTGCATGGCAGCATCCAGATCAGTGGCATTTCATACCTTAGGTTGTAAGCTAAATTTCTCCGAAACTTCTTCTATTTCCCGCCTGATGGAAAATGAAGGCTTTGAGAAAAAAGAATTTACTGATCTGGCCGATGTGTATGTGATCAATACCTGCTCAGTTACTGATAATGCAGATAAAGAATGCAGGCAATTAGTTCGTCGCATACAACGAAAAGCTCCAGAAAGTTTGGTTGTGATAACTGGTTGCTATGCACAATTGAAACCAAAGGAAATTGCTGAAATACCTGGCGTTGATTTGGTATTAGGTGCTGCAGAGAAATTCAATATCACACAACACATTAGTGAATTGACAAAAGGTGATTCTGCTAAAATTAGCAGTTGCGATATTGAAGATGTGACTGGCTTCAATTCTTCCTGGTCGGTGAATGACCGAACCAGAACTTTTTTAAAAGTGCAGGATGGCTGCGATTATAATTGTTCGTTCTGTACCATTCCGATGGCAAGAGGAAAAAGCAGAAGTGATAGTATTGCCAATGTGATAGCCAATGCTGAACATTTAGCGAAGCATGGTGTAAAAGAGATTGTGCTGACTGGAGTTAATCTTGGTGATTTTGGAAAAGGCCCGGATGGTGCTGGTGTAACAATAGGAATAAGCAGCCGTGAAGAAAATTTCTTTGAGCTAGTAAAAGAATTAGACAATGTAGAAGGCATTCATCGTTATCGCATCTCTTCTATCGAACCTAATTTATTGACCAATGAAATAATAGGATTTGTTGCCAACAGCGATAAATTTATGCCGCATTTTCATATTCCATTGCAAAGCGGAAGTAATAAAACGCTGAGTGCAATGCGCCGCAGATACAAAAGAGAATTGTATGCGGAAAGAGTGGCATTGATAAAAACATTAATGCCACATTGTTGTATCGGCGTGGATGTTATTGTTGGTTTTCCAGGAGAAACAGAAGAAGATTTTAAAGAGACATTTGATTTCTTGCACTCATTAGATATTTCTTATCTGCATGTATTCACATACTCTGAAAGAGATAATACTCATGCTTTGACGATTGACGAAGTAGTACCAAAAAACATTCGACACGAAAGAAATAAATCGCTTCGCAATCTTTCTTATATGAAGATGCAATATTTTACGCAGCAGCATGCAGGGCAAACCCGTAAAGTTTTGTTTGAAGGAAAAGATAAAAGCGGAATGATTGAAGGCTACACAGATAATTATATAAAAATTGCTACTCCAGCAAAAGAAGAATGGGTGAATGAGATTGTGGAATGGAAGATATAAATCAAAGCGCCTAAATTTACATTTTTGGAACGTTAGCTCAGTTGGTTAGAGTATTACCTTGACATGGTAGGGGTCACTGGTTCGAATCCAGTACGTTCCACATTTTTTCTCCACATCCGATTATTTTCTCAGCTCCAATGCAACATTCCTACCTTTAATCTGTCTATTAATTAAATGCACCAATATCAGGTTACCATAAAATTTGAGATGAACGATGATTTCATGGATTTAGTTCCACCGCATCGTACCTATATCAATTTCCTCATCAATAAAGGAACGATTGAGCATTATGCGGTAAGTATGGAAACCCAACGTTCATGGATTACGTTGATTGCAGAAAATAAAGCTGCCGTAGAAAGGTTATTGAAAAAATCTCCTTTGTATAAATTCTGGACCTACGAGATTGATGAATTATTTGTATTAGATGGACAACATTATCGTTTGCCGGAAGTAAACCCGAATTAAGTCCCAATTCAACTCCTGTCTGCCGGCAGGCAGGTTTACTATTGCCTATTCACTTCTTCAGCCACATTGGTTTTTGTTTCAGCACTTTTTTATACACCGGGCATGTCTCGGAATGTGCTCCCGGCAAATAACCAGTACTCATTAAAAACTCATTTACAATTTCTCCTCCGGTAAAACGAAAAGTTTGTTTGAACAGTTTAACCCATTCCTCTTTTATCTTGGGATGATTTTTATCCAGCCAGTTTTTAAAAGAGCCAAATTCTTTTTGAATGGCTTTTATACATTTCGCATTATGGATTGTTGCTTCAATCTTTAAGCGATTGCGAATGATGCCAGCATCCTGCATTAGCTTTTCTTTTCGCTTATCTGTGTATCTGGCTACTTTATCGATATTGAAATCATCAAATGCCTTAAAGAAATTGTCTTTCTTTTTCAGGATTGTTTCCCAGCTCAAGCCTGCTTGGTTAATCTCTAAAATCAGTCTTGCAAAAAGCAGGTTATCGTCCTGAATAGGAAATCCATACTCCAAATCATGATATTCCTTGTGAACCGTGACTTTCCCTTTATTTTGAACAAAAACGCAGTAGGTAGTTGCCATTCAATGAATTTGACGCTAAAATAGATTAAAAATATTTTGTCTGAAAACTGCCACACCCCTATCTTTGCCGTCCTAAAAAGGGAGTTTAGCTCAGCTGGTTCAGAGCATCTGCCTTACAAGCAGAGGGTCGGCGGTTCGAACCCGTCAACTCCCACTAAAGAC
>Ga0209476_10000075_pt1 | contig 63970 bp, 62 predicted proteins | sample KloWWTrecipitate_FD_187179 | JGI IMG/M metagenome (GOLD analysis project Ga0209476, IMG submission 187179) | Active sludge microbial communities from Klosterneuburg, Austria, studying microevolution and ecology of nitrifiers - Klosterneuburg... | ecosystem: Engineered > WWTP > Aerobic digester... | reverse complement strand
CGCGCTCGTCGGTCACCCCGGCATCGACAAGATCGCGTTCACGGGATCGACGGCAGTCGGTCGAGCCATCGCCAAGCAGGCGGCCGGCACGGGCAAGAAGCTGACGCTTGAGCTCGGCGGCAAGGCCGCGAACATCGTGTTCGACGATGCGCCAATCGACCAGGCGATCGAGGGCATCGTCAACGGTATCTTCTTCAACCAGGGCCACGTGTGCTGTGCGGGAAGCCGCCTCCTCGTGCAGGAATCGATCCACGACGAGGTTGTTGACCGGCTCAAGGCCCGCCTGTCGACGCTTCGGCTCGGCGACCCGCTCGACAAGAACACCGACATTGGTGCGATCAACTCGCGCGCACAGCTCGACCGGATTCGCGCGCTCACCGCCGCGGGCGAGGCCGAAGGTGCCGAGCGTTGGACCGCTGACTGTGCCATCCCCGACGCGGGTTTCTGGTACGCCCCGACGATCTTTACGAACGTCTCAACAAGCGATCGCATCGCCCGCGAAGAGATCTTCGGACCGGTCCTGTCGGTGCTCACCTTCCGCACCCCCGCCGAGGCGATCGCGAAGGCGAATAACACGCCCTACGGCCTTTCGGCAGGTATCTGGAGCGACAAGGGCAGCCGCATTCTCGCCGTGGCCGACAAGCTCCGCGCCGGTGTGGTGTGGGCAAACACGTTCAATAAGTTCGATCCCGCGTCGCCCTTCGGTGGTTACAAAGAGTCGGGCTACGGCCGCGAGGGCGGCCGCCAGGGCCTGGCCGCCTACCTGGATGCCCCGGGCTCCACCCCGCGAGCAATTCCTGCCGCTGCACCGGCACCCGCCATCACCGAGGTTGCCGAATCGGGCGAGCTTGGCCGTTCCGAAGGCGACAAGAGCACCCCCGCCGAAGCCCGCAAGAGCGCCCCGGCCGCAGGCCGCAAGAGCACAGGAGCAAAGAAATGACCCACCTCGCCGTGCCCAAGACCTACAAGCTCGCGATCGGCGGGGCATTCCCGCGCAGCGAGTCTGGCCGCGTGTACGCGGTCAACGATGCAAAGGGTGCGTTCGTCGCGAACGCGGCAAAGGGCTCTCGCAAGGACGCCCGCGATGCCGTTGTCGCAGCCCGCGCCGCGCTGAAAGGGTGGTCTGGAGCGACCGCCTACAACCGCGGACAGGTGCTCTACCGCATCGCGGAACTGCTTGAGGGCCGTCGCGCCCAGTTCGTCGATGAGATCACTCGGCTCGAAGGCGTCTCGGCGGTCGCCGCGAACGCACAGGTCGATGCGGCGATTGATCTGTGGATTTGGTACGCCGGGTGGACCGACAAGCACGCGCAGGTTGGCGGCAACGCGAACGCGGTTTCGGGGCCGTACTTCAACATTTCGGTCCCCGAGCCCACCGGCGTCGTTGCGGTGGTCGTGCCGCAGGGCAGCTCGCTGCTCGGTTTCGTATCGGTCGTCGCCCCGCCGCTCGTGACGGGAAATACCGTCGTCGCGATCGCGAGCGAGCGCCTGCCGCTGTCTGCCATCACCCTTGCCGAGGTGCTCGCCACGAGCGACGTGCCCGGGGGAGTGGTGAACGTGCTCACCGGCTCGCCGGCCGAGATCGCACCGTGGCTCGCCTCGCACGCCGATGTCAACGCTCTCGATCTGGCCGGGGCCGAAGGCCTCGACTGGGTTGACCTCCAAATCGCCGCCGCCGACACCTTGAAGCGGGTGCTTCCCCCCGAAATGGGGGCGGATGCCGCAGCCCAGAGCCTTGATCGCATTACCGCGTTCACCGAGCTGAAGACGGTGTGGCACACCAAGAGCATGATCTAGGCGGACCGCCCGCGGGTCGCGAAAATCTCATAACGAACGCATAACGGCCCGTGTAGGGTGGTGGGCACTCGACTGAACACTCGCTGTTGCAGGAGGTGCGCCCAGATGGATGAACGCGACGTTGACCCCGTGCCGCGTGTGCCGCGTGTGCGGCGCGAACCGAGCGGCGCGAATCACACACGCAGCGTGGCAAGAAACGCGGCAAGAAGCAGCACGCGTGGTTTGGCGAGAAACAGCGTGTCGCTCGCTGTCACTGTCGGGGTGCTCGCCGTGGTGTGCGTCGCGCTCGCCGTCTGGGCGGTCGTGCCACGGGCGGTGAGTACCGAAGAGCTCTGGGGTGCTGCCCGTGGGCCCGGTGAGGCGGCGTTCGTCGCCGCCCACCGCGGCGATCGCTCGGTCGCGCCCGAGAATACGCTTCCCGCGGTGCAGGCCGCGATCGATGGAGAATTCGACTACGTCGAAGTGGATATCGCGCTCACCTCCGATGGGGTTGCCGTGCTCCTGCACGACGAGACCCTTGACCGCACGACCACCGGCAGCGGTCCGCTCGCCGACCACACCTTCGAGCAGGTGCGCGCGCTCGATGCGGGCGCGTGGTTCGACGAGGCCTTTGCGGGCACCCTGGTCCCGACGCTCGACGAGTTCTTGGCGATGCTCGCGACCTCGCAGAAGCGCGCGCTGATCGAAATGAAGGGGGTCTGGACCCCGGTCGCGACCGCGGCGTTCGCCGACGCGCTCCACGTCTACGGGCTCGACGATCGCGTCGCGGTCGCCAGCTTCGACGCGCGCACCCTCGCGCTCATCGAGGAGGCGGCACCGCGCGTCCCTCGGATGGCGATCCTGCGCGTACTCCCAGAAGACACGGTCGCGGCCGCGCGCGCACTCGGGGTGCGCGGCATCGTCGCCTCGAGCAAGGTGATCTCGCGGGCCCCGCACGTGATCGAAGAACTGCACCGAGCGGGCATGCGTGTCGCTGTTTACACCCTCAACGACGACACGAAATGGCAGCGGGCGCTTGATATCGGCGTCGACGGCATCATCACCGACAAGCCGGCCGTGCTGAGCCAGTGGCTCGCAGAATCGACCGCACCACCCGAGTAGCCCTGCTCCGCTAGGGTCGAAATCGCTCGCAAATACCCACAGGAGACCGCATGACTCAGCTCACCACGATCGCCGCGACCGTCACCGCGTCGGCGACACGCCGACGCACCCGAGCGTCACGCACGCTGGGGACTGCGGTCGCGGTCGGGACCGTTGCGCTTGCCCTCGCGCTCACAGGATGCGTACCGGAGCCGGGGCCCGGGGCATCCAATTCGCCTGTGCCCGGAGCATCCCAATCGCCTTCGAATGCGCCGTCGAGCCCCGCGCCGCCCCCCAGCGCCGCTGGCGAGGATCTCGAAGCGCTCCCGGGCGACTGCGAGGCGCTGTATTCACCCGCCATGCTGCAGTCGCTGACCGAGGCGAACCCGCCGCTGAATCATCCGGGTGTCACGATGGACTCCACCGAGGTGGTTGCAGGGCTTGAGCTCCTGGGTTCGGGCGTGCCCACGCTCCGTTGTTCGTGGGGCGGGCCTTCTGGCTACGGCCTCGCCACAAACGTCACGCTTGTCACGCCTGAGCAGGCCGAGGTCGTGACCGCGGCGCTTCGTGAGGGCGGCTTCGCGTGTGTCGAAACGGGTGCCGAGCTTCGGTGCGAAATGACGAAGGCCTTCGAAGAGCCGAAGGTAACGACCGGTGAGACGCACGTGTTCCGGGCAAACGTTTGGGTGTCGACGCGCTGGATCAACTTCAACCCGACCGGCTACACCGACGACATCGTGGCGCAGCTGTTCGCATAGCAAGCGACCGCTTGCCTTGGCCCTCGCCGCATGCCCTAGACTGGGCGGCAGGGGAACTTTTGTGACTTCGGGCGTCTGCAGCAGCTGCGCCATGTGATGTCACCGCACCCCTGCAGTTTTTGCCAATGAAGTCTTCACCGGCACGGTGCGATGTTGACAGCTCTGTTCGTCAGCAGCTTGCGTAGTTTCAGCACCGGGTCGATCCACCGTCGGTATTCATTCCGACGCACACGCTCAGGAGGAGCATGCCGTCCACGGCAAGGCAGTCCAAATCTTCGCATTCGAAGTCTTCGTCGAGCGGCAACCGCCGGCGAAAGCCCCAAACGCCGCGGCGCGACGATGAAGCGCCGCTGATCCCGATTCTTGCCCGCAAGGTGCGCGAGATTGAGGCGAAGGCGCAAAAGGGCAAACTCGGCCCCACCAACCGGGTCAAGTTCCAGGTCATCGCCTTCCTGGTGCGCGAGGAGCGCGCCCGGGTGAAGGCCGACACCGAGATCACCGACAGCGCCCGCGCCGAGCTGCTCAAGCGGCTCGACGGCGTCGCCACGATCCTCGCGAAGACCGCGGCCCGCGACACCTCACTCATCCAGCTCCTCGAGGTCGATCAGGCCACGAGCCCCGTCGCCCGCCGTATGCGCCGCGACTGGCTGCTCGAGTCTGGCGCCGAGCTTGCGCCCGACGAGCTGATCATCACGGTCGACAAGCCGGTTGTGGCATCCGTCGTGCCAGCCGCGCTCGCCGAACGTCAGGTGATCCCGGCATCTGTCGAGTCTCGCCAGCTGGCGAACCCATTCTTGGCGCCGAGTGTCGCGCCCGCTCGCGACGCCGAGCCCGTGCGTCACCGCCTCGACAACTGGGAGCTCATGAGCCCCCTGTACAAGGCCTTCGAGCAGGGGGCCGGTGGCACCGCCGCGTCGATGGAGCTCCCCCCGGTTCCCGAGTACGACCGCCTCTCGCCGAAGGGGCTCGAAATCATGGACCACCAGGCGCGCTTCCTCGAAAGCGTGCGTGAGGGGCACCGCAGCTTCCTCCTGGCCGACGAGCCGGGCCTTGGCAAGACCGCGCAGTCGCTGATCGCCGCGTCCGTCGCGGGTGCATACCCGCTGCTTGCCGTTGTGCCGAACGTTGTGAAGATGAACTGGGCGCGCGAGGTCGAGCGGTGGACCCCGCATCGCCGCGCGACGGTCATTCAGGGCGACGGCGGGCAGGTAGATGCCTTTGCCGACGTCTTTATCGTCAACTATGAGATCCTCGACCGCCACCTCGCGTGGCTCAGCTCGATCGGTCTTAAGGGCATGGTCGTCGACGAGGCGCACTTCATCAAGAACCTCTCGAGCCAGCGGTCGCAGAACGTGCTCGCGCTCGCGTCGCGCATTCGCGAGCAGAACGCTGGCAGCGAGCCGCTGATGCTCGCGCTGACCGGCACGCCGCTCATCAATGACGTCGAAGACTTCGATGCGATCTGGCGTTTCCTTGGCTGGACCACGGGCGAGAAGCCTGGCGCCGAGCTCATGGCAAAGCTGGATGCGACCGGGCTGACCCCCGCTGACAAGGCGTTCTACGCCGAAGCGCGCGAGGCTGTCATTTCGATGGGCATCGTTCGCCGAAAGAAGAAGGATGTCGCGGCCGACCTGCCCGACAAGATGATCGCCGACCTGCCCGTGCAGCTCGACGACGAGTTTGGGCGCAGCATCCGCGAGGCCGAGCGCGAGCTTGGCGCGCGGCTTGCCGCCCGCTATCGCCGAATCATCGAGGCCCGCGGTGAACGCCGCAGCGTGTTCGATGGCATCGACGAAGACATTGTGCGCCTTGTGGCACAGGGCGAACTTGACGAGGCGAAGGCCCAGGGCTCCGGTGCCGAGAACGTGTTCTCGATGGTGCGCCGGATCGGCCAGGCAAAGGCCGGGCTCGCCGCCGACTACGCGGTGCAGCTGCAGCGCTCGGTTGGCAAGGTCGTGTTCTTTGCGAAGCACATCGACGTGATGAACCAGGCGGAGGCGGCGTTCGCCGCGGCCGGCCTGCGCACGGTGTCGATTCGTGGCGACCAGACTACGCCGGCGCGCCAACAGGCGATTGACGCCTTCAACACGGAGCCCGACGTGGCGATCGCGGTGTGCTCGCTCACCGCGGCCGGGGTCGGGCTCAACCTGCAGGCGGCATCGAACGTGGTGCTCGCCGAGCTCAGCTGGACGGCTGCCGAGCAGACGCAGGCGATCGACCGCGTGCACCGCATCGGTCAGGACGAGCCGGTCACGGCGTGGCGCATTATTGCCGCGAACACGATCGACACGAAGATCGCCGAGCTGATCGACTCGAAGGAAGGGCTGTCACTGCGCGCGCTCGATGGGCAAGCCGTTGATGCGGCATCCAGCGATTCGGTGCAGCTCGCGGCGCTGATGCACCTGCTGCGGCAGGCACTTGGCGAAGCCTAAGCGGTACGCTGATACGTGCCAGATGCGCGCGTATTTTTGACCCCGACACAGCAAAGGACGCTTCCCATGAAGATCGGAATCCTGACCAGTGGCGGGGACTGCCCCGGCTTGAACGCGGTGATCCGCGGTGCGGTGCTCAAGGGCACGACTGCGTATGACCTCGAGTTCGTTGGTATTCGCGACGGATGGCGCGGCGCGGTCGACGGCGATTTCTTTCCGCTGACCCGCCACGAGGTCAAGGGCCTCGCAAAGGTCGGCGGTACGATCCTCGGCACCAGCCGCACGAACCCCTACGAGGGTCCCCGCGGTGGCCCCGAGAACATGCTGCGGACCATGGCCGAGCATGAGCTCGACGGCATGATCGTGATCGGCGGCGAGGGCACGCTTGCCGCGGCGAACCGGCTGAGCGACGACGGTGTGAACGTGCTGGGTGTGCCCAAGACGATCGACAACGACCTGCGTGCCACTGACTATTCGTTCGGCTTCGACACCGCGGTGAACATCGCGACCGAAGCCATGGACCGCCTGCGCACCACCGGCGACTCGCACCGGCGCTGCATGGTCGCCGAGGTGATGGGTCGGCACGTGGGCTGGATCGCCCTCCACGCCGGCATGGCGGCCGGAGCGCACGCAATCCTGATTCCTGAAGTGCCGATGAGCATGGACGAGATCGTTGACTTCGTCTCTAAGGCGCACGATCGCGGCCGCGCGCCGCTCGTTGTCGTGAGTGAGGGATTCACCCTCACGGGCATGGAGACCGCGTACAGCGACAAGGGCCTCGACGCCTTCAACCGGCCGCGTCTCGGCGGCATCGGTGAGGTGCTCGCACCCGAGATCGAGCGCCGCACCGGCATTGAGACCCGCTCGACCGTGCTCGGCCACATTCAGCGCGGCGGATCACCCAGCGGCTTCGACCGCGTGCTCGCAACGCGGCTCGGCCTCGCTGCGGTCGACGCGATCGTCGAGGGCCACTGGGGTCAAATGGTGGCGCTGCGCGGTACCGACATCGTGCGGGTCCCGTTCGCAGACGCGCTCGGCGAACTCAACACCGTGCCGCAGCACCGCTACGACGAGGCAGCCGCGCTCTTCGGCTAGGGGCGAGGCGCGGCTTCCCGCCCAGCCCCGTCCTGTCCGACTACGCGCGCGGCGCTTTCGCGACGCCCAGCGCGTCAAAGAGCCACGCGAGCTCGAATGCGCGCTCCCTCCACGCGTTGTAGCGCCCGCTGACGCCGCCGTGGCCGGCGACCATCTCGCACTTCAGCAGCGCGTCGGCGCCCACTTCACGGAGCCGGGCGACCCATTTGGCGGGTTCGACGTACGAGACGCGGGTGTCGTTCAACGACGTCTCAGCGAGGATGCGTGGGTATGTCGCATCCGCCCGCACGTTCTCGTACGGGGTGTAGCTGCGCATGTACTCGTACACGTCAGCGTTGTGGAGCGGGTCGCCCCATTCGTCCCACTCGATGACCGTGAGGGGGAGGGATGGGTCGAGGATCGTAGTGAGCGCGTCGACAAACGGCACCTCGGCGAGGATCCCGGCGAACAGCTCGGGGGCAAGGTTCACGACCGCACCCATGAGCAGGCCTCCGGCGCTGCCGCCCTCGGCGACGAGCCGGTCGGGGGCGGTGTAGCCCGAATCGATCAGATGGCGGGCGACGTCGACAAAGTCGGTGAAGGTGTTGCGCTTTGCCAGCAACTTGCCGTCTTCGTACCACTGCCGGCCCATCTCGCCGCCACCGCGCACGTGTGCCACGGCGAAGACGACGCCGCGCTCAAGCGCCGACAGCCGCGCGATCGAGAAGCCGGGGTCGATGCTGTGCTCATACGAGCCGTACCCATACAGGTGGAGGGGGCGGGGGTCGGCACCCGTGCCGCCTGGCGTGCCGAACGAACGCTTCCACACCAGCGAGACGGGCACGCGAGTGCCATCGGATGCCGGTGCCCACACGCGCGCCTGCTCGTAATCGCTCGGCAGGTATTCGCCAAGCACGGCATCCGCAAGCACCGTTTGCTGCTTGCGCCGGAGGAGCTGCTTGGCCGCCACATCGTAATCAAACACCGTTGACGGCGTCACGAAGGAGCCGTAGCCAAGCCGGATCTGCGGCTGAGTCCACTCGGGGTTGCCGGCGGCGCCCACGGTGAACAATGGCTCGTCGAAGTCGATCTCAGAGACATCGCTGCTCGCATAGTCGAGGATCGCGAGGCGTGTGAGGCCGTCACGGCGGTACTCGAGCACGCCCCAATCGCGGAACGTGTCGACATCGAGCAGGCGCACGCCGGGCACATGGGGAACCACAATGCGGCGGGTGCCCTGGGGGTCGGCCGCATCAACGGCGACGAGCTCGAAGTCGAGCGCGTTGTCGTTGTGCAAGACCAGGAGCACGTCGCGGCCGTCGATGACCGCGTGGTCGACGCCGTACTCGATGCCCTCGGTCCGTGGCCAGACAACGCGGGGCTCGCCGTCGAGGGCATCCGCGTCGAGCAGCAGCACTTCGGACGTGATCGATGAGCCCATGCTGATCATGAGGTATCGCTCGCTACGGGTGAAGCCGGCGCCAAGCCAGAAGCGCTCGTCGGGCTCGTGGAAGACGACGACGTCGGCGTCGACAGCGGTGCCGATCACATGGCGCCAGAGAGTGTCGGGGCGCCACGCGTCGTCGACGGTCGTGTAGAAAATCGAGCCGCCATCGGGCGCGAACTCGGCACCGGCCGAGGTGCCGGGGATCTCGTCTTCGAGGTTCTTGCCGCTGTCGAGGTCGCGCACTCGAACGACGTAGCGCTCGTCGCCTGCGACATCCACGCCAAAGAGCACCCGGCGACCATCGCTCGAGACGTCGAAGCTCCCGAGGGAGAAGAATTCGTGGCCCTCGGCCTCGGCGTTGCCGTCGAAGAGCACCTGCTCGCCGGGCAGTGGGGCGCCCGGCTCGAGCGTGGGGGGAGTCCAGTCGTCTTCGGCGGCGATGGCGGTGCGGCACTGCACGCCATACTGCTTGCCTTCGATGCTGCGGCCGTAGTACCAAAACTGGCCCTTGCGAACCGGGACCGACATGTCGGTCTCGAGCGTGCGGCCCTTGATCTCTTGGAAGATCTGCTCGCGAAGCCCCGCGAGATGCGCGGTTGCGGCAGCCGTGTGCGCATTCTCGGCTTCGAGGTGGGCGATCACTTCGGCGTCGTCTTTGTCGCGCAGCCACTCATAAGGGTCATCGAACGCGTGCCCGTGGTGCTCGCGAACCGTGGAGGTTCGTTTCGCGATCGGCGGCGTGGCCGGGGTGGATGCGTTGCCGGAGGCGGGTGCAGCGCCGCCAGCGAGGGGGAGATTTTTTGTGGATTCGCTCACGATCCAACGCTAGTCGAGTGCCCGCACGGGGTGTTCAAGTTGACCGCAACCGTGTCGGGTGCGAGGATTCTTTTGCGGCGGTAAATTGCGCCCATATTCCCGGTGAACTCTTCGTTCGTCATCGTCGTCTTCTTCGACAATTCATTCACTCTCTGACACGAAAGCGACCGGTGGAAACCGCAGCTCTGATCGTTGTTTTGGTCATCGTCCTGGCACTGTTCTTCGACTTTACGAACGGGTTCCACGACACAGCGAACGCAATGGCCACGCCCATCGCGACCGGGGCCCTGAAGCCCAAGGTCGCGGTGCTTTTGGCTGCCGGCCTGAATCTGGTTGGCGCCTTCCTTTCGACTGAGGTCTCGAAGACCATCTCTCACGGGATGATCCGAGAAGAGTCAATCTCGGCCTCGGTGTTCCCCTCCCTCATTTTTGCCGGGCTTATCGGCGCGATCACGTGGAACATGTTTACGTGGTTGCTTGGGCTGCCCTCGAGCTCGTCACACGCGCTTTTCGGTGGGCTGATCGGCGCGACATTCGTGGGCGTTGGGTTCATGGCGGTCGACTTCGGCGTCGTGATGAGCAAAGTGATTTTGCCAGCCCTCATCGCACCCGCGACGGCTGGCGTCATTGCCTTCACGGTGACCAAGATTGCGTACGCGATGACTCGCCGCTACGACGGCAAGCCTGATGGTCGCGACGGATTCCGCTGGGGCCAGATCTTCACCTCCTCACTGGTGGCGCTCGCGCACGGTACGAACGACGCCCAGAAGACGATGGGTGTCATCACCCTCGCCCTGGTGACCGTCGGTTGGCAGAACGCGGAGCACTCAGACCCGCAGTTGTGGGTCATCATCGCGTGTGCGGTCACCATCGCGATTGGCACATACACGGGCGGCTGGCGCATCATCCGTACGCTCGGCAAGGGCCTCACCGATGTGAAGCCCGCGCAGGGATTTGCTGCCGAGACCTCGACCGCCGCCACGATCCTCGCGTCGAGTGCGCTCGGGTTTGCGCTTTCGACGACGCAGGTCGCCTCCGGCTCGGTCATCGGCTCGGGCCTCGGGCGCCGCGGCTCGACGGTTCGCTGGGGCACGGTCGGCCGGATCATGATCGGCTGGCTGCTGACGCTGCCCGCCGCCGGCGTGGTTGGCGCGCTCGCTGCCTGGATTGTCATCGCGATCCCGGGCTGGGGCATCCTGATCGATACCGTGCTTGCAGCCGTGATCGTCGTCGGAATCTTTGTTCGTTCGCGTCGCCACGAAGTGAACTCGTCGAACGCGATGAGCGATGTCGCCGAGTCGGGCACTGCTGTCAAGGTCAAGCGCAACCCGCCGCCCACGCGTCGCCAGCGACAGGTGCTGCGCGAAGAAGCGCGTCAGCAGGCCGAAATTGATCGACTCCGTGCGAAGGCCGAGGCAAAGGCGAAGGCTCAGCGCAAGGCGCAGGCACGACTCGACGCTGAGCTCGAAACCGCGGCAAGCGGCCCGAGGCGCGCGCAAACCGGCGCAGGTGTCGAGCATCCCACGCCACCCTCAAACGATGCCGCTGCCCCGGATGAAACCGGCGCTCCGAACGATGCCGGCACCTCGAACGCTCAGGGGGACGCGCGATGACTATTGACTGGATCGCGTTTGTACAGGTGTTCGTCGCCGCAATCATCGGCGCCACGGTCGTGGTGGTGCTGTACGCCAGCGCCCTGCGCCTTCTCGTTCGGGCCGGGGTCGTTCCGGTCGTCGCGCCGGCAGAGTTCACCGACGCAATTACGGTGATCAGCCCGCGTGAGGCAAAGCGCGCCGAGAAGGCGGCCGCCAAAGCCGCTCGCAAGAACCCGCTCACGGTGTTGGAACGTCGGGTTGCACTCTGGGGCGCATATGCCTGCTTCGGGCTGTGCGGGCTTGCGGTGCTCGCCGGACTCGCGCTCATCGTTTTTTAGGTCGACAGATTTTAGGCGTCGGCGTTGCCGTCGGCCGACTTTCAGCGCATCGCCGGGACTCGCGCGCGTAGGCTCAAACGCATGATGGATGCCGCAGCCCAGCGACCGCCCCAATTTGGCCAGTACCCGTCGGCGTTGCGCACGATCGTGCACATCGCCGACACGCACCTGAGGGCAGGTGGCGCGCTCCTTGGCGATCGGTTCGACACCGAGCGCACCCTCACGGAGACAATGGCGCAGGTCGAACGCCTCGGAATCCGGCCCGACGCAATTGTGTTTGCGGGCGACCTCACCGAGGATGGCGAGTCGGGGGCGTATGCGCGCCTGCGCGAGATCGTTGAGCCGGTTGCGCGGCGCCTCGAAGCCCCCGTGGTGTGGGTCGCGGGCAATCACGACGAGCGGCCCGAGATGCGCCGCGACCTCCTCGGCCTCGAGCCCACGCAGGAGCCAATCGACGGGGTGTGGGACCTCGGCGGCCTTCGCCTGATTGCCCTCGACACATCCGTGCCGGGGTGGCATCACGGTGACCTCACCCCGGCCCAGCTCGACTGGTTGCGGCGAGAGCTTGCCACCCCCGCACCGCTCGGCACGGTGCTCGCGATGCACCACCCGCCGATTCCAACGCACCTCACATTCTTCGACATCCTCGAACTGCGCGATCAGCCGGCACTCGCCGAGGTGCTGCGGGGGAGCGACGTGCGGTCGATTCTGGCCGGGCATTTGCACTATTCGACACACGGCACCTTTGCGGGGATACCCGTGGCCGTGGCATCCGCCACCTGCTATTCGATGAATCTCGCGAACCCTGCCGATGAGGTCAACGGGATGGATGCGGGGCAGTCGTTTCACCTCGTGCACGTGTACGACGACACGATCACGCACTCGGTCGTACCGCTGGGCGAGGTGCGCGGCCCGGCGACCTTCTCGGCGGAATGGTTGGCGATGCTGGCCGAGCGCACCCCGGAGGAACGGCTCGAGTACTTCTCGCGCAAGCGCCCCCGGGGATAGGCTGAGGTGCCCCATCAGGGCCATCCGGCGAACACCCCACAAGGAATGCACATGGCACAGGAAGCGACCTCAGGCACTCGAATCGAAACCGATTCACTCGGATCAATGGAGATCCCGGCTGGCGCCTACTGGGGGATTCATACCGCGCGTGCGGCGGAGAACTTTCCGATTAGCACGCGGCCGATTTCGGTGTATCCCGACCTGGTGGTCGCACTCGCGATGGTCAAGCAGGCATCGGCGCGGGCGAACCGTGACATCGGTGTGCTCGACCCGGTCAAAGCCGATCTGATCGACCGCGCGGCCCAGCGCGTCATCGACGGCGAGTTCCACGCCCAGTTCAGGGTCGACGTGATCCAGGGCGGTGCCGGCACCTCGACGAACATGAACGCCAACGAGGTCATCACGAACGTGGCGCTCGAAATGGCAGGCCGCGAGAAGGGCGACTACGCATTTCTCTCGCCGATCGATGACACGAACCGCAGCCAGTCGACAAACGACGTCTACCCGACCGCGATCAAGGTCGGCATCATGCTCACGATGCGTAGCCTCCTCGATGAGCTCGCGCTGTTGCGTGAGTCGTTCATGAACAAGGCGGTCGAGTTTCACGACGTGCTGAAGGTCGGCCGCACCCAGATGCAGGACGCGGTGCCGATGACGCTGGGGCAGGAGTTCCACGGGTTCGCGACCTCGCTCATGCAGGATCACCGCAGGCTGACCGAGAACGTCAACCTCCTGCGCGAGATCAACATGGGGGCCACGGCAATCGGCACGGGGATCACAACGCACCCTGACTATGCGGCGCGTGTCTTGCACCACCTGCGCAAGGTGAGCGGCATGGACCTGGCCACGGCACAAGACCTCGTTGAGGCAACGAGCGATACGGGCGCGTTCATGTCGGTGTCATCGACGCTCAAGCGCAACGCGATCAAGCTCTCAAAGATTTGCAACGACCTGCGTCTGCTCTCGAGCGGGCCCCAGGCGGGATTCGGCGAGATCAACCTGCCCGCCCGCCAGGCGGGTTCGAGCATCATGCCAGGCAAGGTGAACCCGGTGATTCCGGAGGTCGTCAACCAGGTTGCGTTCGCAGTGGCGGGCGCCGACCTGACGGTCACCATGGCTGTCGAGTCGGGCCAACTGCAGCTGAACGCCTTCGAGCCCGTGATCGCACACTCGATCTTTCAGTCGATCACTTGGATGCGCCAGGCAATGTGGACCCTCCGCGTGAACTGCGTCGACGGCATCACTGCCAATCGCGAGCGGCTCGGCGCGATGGTCGGAGCGTCGGTCGGCGTCATCACCGCGCTGACCCCGTTCATCGGCTACGCGGCCGCGGCAGCACTGGCGAAGACCGCGCTGCTCACCGGGCACAACGTGGCAGACCTGGTGGTCGAGGGCGGGCTGATGTCACGCGCAGACGTGACGAAGCAACTCTCGCCCGCACGGCTTTCTGGGCTCGAAGCGATCACCGCCGCGATCACCATCATCGTCGCGCCGGAAGATATCTAGCGGCGCGGCCGCGCGGCTCTCCCCGACGACACTGCGCGCGCCCGGAATTACTCGACGATGCGGCAGTGTGTCGTCAGGCTACCGACGCCCTCAACCGAGACGGTGACGGTCGAGCGGTCGCGCAAGAAGATCTGCGGCTCGCGCGAATAGCCGGCGCCGCCGGGGCTGCCGGTCGAGATCAGCGTGCCCGGCAACAGCGTGGTCGACTGCGAGAGATGTGCGATCAGCGTCGCGACGCTGCGGACCATCTGGCCGGTCGAGGCATCCTGCACCGTGTGTCCATCGATGACGGTGCCGATGTGCAGTGCCTGCGGGTCGGGAATCTCGTCGGCCGTGACCAGCAGAGGGCCGGTGGGCGTGAAGCCATCGAACGACTTGCACCGCGACCACTGTGCCTCAGAGAACTGGATGTCTCGCGCGGTGATGTCGTTGACGACGGTGTAACCCCAGACGTGATCGAGCGCGTCTTCGGTCGCCACGTTGCGAGCTGGCGTGCCGATGATGACCCCGAGCTCTGCCTCGTAGTCGACGGTCTCGCTGATCGTGCGGGGCCACACAGTGGTGCCCTCGTGACCTGCGAGTGAGTTTGGCCAGAGTGAAAACACGGTCGGCGTGCTGTCGGTCTGCAGCCCGAGCTCGCTCGAGTGTGCCGCGTAGTTGAGGCCGATCGCCAAGATGAGTGGTGGGCGCAATGACGCCGATGCGAAGTGGTATCCGTCCACCGGGTGGCGGCGCGGGTCGTCTGCCGCGATCTGTGCAACCGCTGCGCGCACCTCGTCGAGGCCGGCCTGGCCGCGCTCGATCAGTGCCTGCGAATCGGCGGGTGGGGCATCCATCAACTCGTCAAGAAACAGCGCATGCCATTCGGATACCTCGGCTCCAACGGCCTCGATGACCGCGAGTCGAGGGGAGGGGTTTTCGTCGGCGAAAAGGTGGGCAAAGCGCATATTGCAACGCTAGTCGACCGCGCTCATCGAGCGACGCCACATGTCTTGAAGGATGAGCGCTGTCATAGGCTGATGATCATGTCTTACGGAGTTCCCCCGCAGCCGGCCCGACAACCGGCGCACCCCGGCGACGGAATGTTTCAGCCACAGCCCACTCAGCCGACGCCGGCGTATTCGCAAACCGGTTTCTCTTCACACTTTTCGCAGGGCGTGCACGCGTCGCCCGGGGTGATCCCGCAGCCGACGATTCCGCAGCAGGCGATGCCCATGGCGCCAACGCACCGTTCAGGCGCGCTCGTCGTGTGGGTCATGAGCATCCTCGGCCTGCTGCTGGTGGCTCTGATCGCGTACTTCCTGCAGTTTCTCGGACCCAGCGCGTCGATCATCGGAATGATCTTGGCGTTGCTGCCCCTCGCCGGGGTGTTGCTCGCGGTGCGACTCATCGACCGCTGGGAGCCCGAACCGCGCGGGCTGGTGGCGCTTGCCTTCGCGGGCGGTGCCGTCGGTGCGGTGGGGCTGACCCTGCTGGCAGACCTCCTGCTCTCGCTCGCGATCGACCCGTATTCTCCGTTGCGATCCGAGAGTTTCACGAGCGTCGTGCAGGCGCCGCTCGTCGAGGAGTTCTTCAAAGGCCTCGGGGTGTTCTTGATCTTCGTGTTCGCACGCCGCTTCTTTGACGGGCCGATCGACGGTGTCGTATACGGCGCGCTGATCGGTGCAGGCTTCGCCTTCACCGAGAACATCCAGTACTTCGCGGTGAGCCTCATTGAGGGCGGTGCCGAATATGCCGGCGCGACGTTCTTCGTCCGCGGCATCCTCTCGCCATTTGCGCACGTGATGTTCACGAGCGTGACCGGCTACGCGTTCGGCGTGGCGGCACGCCGTGGCTACAGCGCATCGGCGGCCCTCGGCCCCGGGCTCATCGGGTTTGCCGGGGCGGTCGCGCTCCATGCCCTCTGGAACGGTTCTGCCATGTTTGGCGATTTCTTTGCGCTCTACGTCTCAGTGCAGGTGCCGCTGTTCCTTGGCTTCATCTTTGGGGTGCTCGCGCTGCGCCGCGAAGAGGCTCGCATCACGCGGGCCCGACTCGGTGATTATGCCGTCGCGGGTTGGTTCACGCCGCAAGAGGTCGAGATGTTGGCGACCCCGCCCGGACGGCGAGCTGGCCTGGCGTGGGCTCGAACGCTTCGTGGCAATCGCGCCCCGGTTATGAAGACATTTATTCGGGATGCCACGAGCCTCGCCGCCGCCCGCCAGCGGGCCATCACCGGCCGTGACTCCGAAGCGTTCGTTGCCGAACGTGAGCTCCTGATGCGCACGGCGCAGGCGCGCGCTGCACTGTTTGCGCCGTAGGGTTCGATTCTGCGCCGTAGGGCTCGATTTTCCATGTTGCGAGCGGCGCAGTAGCTACCCGCGGGCGAGGGTCGCGAGCCGGCTCACCATTCGTTTCACGTCCTTCGGCGGTGCCGCGGCTTCAAGAAGGCCCGCGGGTGTGCTGCGAGCCGACACGTGCAGCGCGACATCCCTGTCGTAAAGCACGTCAATCAGGTTTGAGAAGCGAGCGAGCGGGTCGCGGTCGGTGATCGCGAGGTCCGGTACGCCCGTCAGCACGATCATGCGAAAGTGTTCAGCGAGCCAGAGGTACTGCGCGGCGCCCCGCGGATGCTCGCAGAGCTCGTCGAAACTCAGCGTTGCCGTGTGTTCGTCGACGCTCAGCGCGGTCAGAATGTGGCCGGCGGCGTTGAGCCTGACGCAGGTGGTGGTGGTGGTGGCGGTGCCGGGCACTGCGGTGCCTGCGTCGGGCTCTGCCGCGACGGCCGCTGTGATCCTCCAACTGCCGGCGCCGAATCCCTGCGTCGCGCGGAGCTGCGTGCGATAGTCGCGGCCGACCCCGATGGGCACGACGGCGAGCGCGCGACGCAGCAGGTCGATCGTGGGGAGAAAGCGTTCGTGGTGGAGCGGGTTCGGCATGAGTCCTTCGGGCGCGTAGTTCGACGTCGCGAGGGTGAAGATGTTGGATGAGAGCAGGTGCTCGAGGGTGGCTGCCAGATAGACGCCGTCAGCGACATCGTGGACGTGAAACTCGTCGAAGCACACGGCGCGTGCTCCGCCGATGAGGCGACGCAATGACCGGTCGAGTGACTCGCGCTCACGGATGATCTGGGACTGTAGCTCGCGGAAGAATTCGTGGAAGTGGAACCGGCGCTTGCGGTGCGTTGGAATCGCGGCAAAGTATGTGTCGACGATCAAAGTCTTGCCCCGGCCCACATCGCCCCAGACGTAGGCGCCGCGGCATTGGACATGACCGAGGGTGTCGATCGCCGTGATTTGCGCATCGTCAAAGAGCATTCCCGACGAGTGGATGGCCGCACGAAAGCGGCTGCGGGTGGCGTGCGCGATGGGGTGCGTGGCGGCGGGGTCAGTGTGGCGATGCGTACTCGGTCTCATTTCCCGTTACTCTACGTCTGTAGAGGAACAAAGTACATGGTGCACAACGAAGGGACAGCCGCATGGCCAGGCCGGGGGATCGTCGACCAGTTATTGCCGATCACGCGATCGAGGTGCTTGCCGACGGCGGTGCGCGTGCCCTTTCGCACCACGCCGTTGACCGAGCGGCCGGCCTCGCGGTGGGGTCCACCTCGTATTACTTCCGCACCCGACGCGATCTCGTGGACGCGGCGATTGGGCGGATCAAGAGTCGCTCACGTGCGGCGTTCGATGGCGCTCATGTGCCGAGGCCGGGGCCGATCACGGCGCGGGCGGCCGCGAACCTGATGGCCGACCAGCTTCAGCTGCTCGCGAGCGCGCGTCGGAGTGATGCCCTCGCCGTGTTCGCGCTCGTGCCGGAGGTCGAGGAGCATGCCGAGTCGCGCGCGCGACTCGCCGGTTGCCTCTTCTCCCGAGAGATGGCGACGGATCTGCTCGGGGCGCTCGGCGCTCGCGATGCCGAGCGGGCTTCGCTGGATCTCGTGGACTTCCTGACGGGGATCCTGTTCGGATCACTCTTCGGGCAGCGTCGGGTGGAGGGTGTCAGACTGAAGTCGATTGCCGACACGCTTGAACGGTTCATTGTGAGCAACATTGCGGGTACTAACTCCCCAGATGCTCATTCTTCAGGCGCTTATTCGTCAGGCACCTATTCGTCATAGTGCAGCAGGTCGCCGGGCTGGCATTCGAGGACTCGGCAGATCGCGTCGAGCGTGGACAACCGCACGGCCTTCGCTCGCCCGTTCTTGAGCACGGCGACATTGGCTGGGGTGATGCCGATCGCCTCGGCAAATTCGCCGACGCTCATGCCGCGTTCGGTGAGCATTCGATCGATCGAGATTCGAATCGCCATCAGACGACCTCGTCGAGTTCGATGCGCAGCAGGATCGCATGGCGAAGGAGTGACCGAAGCACCAGGGTGATGCAGGCCAGTACAAGAAGGGTGAGGCATCCCGCGGTGAAGGTCAGCGCGAGAAATGGGCTCCCGGCTTGGCCGTTGCTGATGATCACGAATGTGGCGATAACGAGCACGATCGCGCACGCGACTGCCGCGACGATCGCGTCAACCCAGCGCGTCGACGAGTGCAGCAGGATCGTGCCGCTACGGATGCGGTGAACGAGGAGTGATGCGACGGCCAGGACGAGCAGCGCGAGACTTACGACCGCGATGCACATCGCGAGGAGCGGTGCGCGCAGGTCCGCGTACTCCGGAAGGCTGACCGCGGCGCTCGCCGCAACGCTCGGCAAGAGTGCGATCGTGCCCAAACCAAGCAGAATCAGCATGCCCAACAGTGCCTGCGTGATCACGATGAGGGCGAAACGAGGGCGCGGAGAGTCGGGGATCATGCATCGATTATCGATAGATGACCTATCGAAAGTCAATAGATAGCCGGTGGTCGAAACGCGTTGGCCTTGGCCTGCCTACGCTGACCTCGGCGCGCGCCCCCGACCTCGGCGTGCACGCGTGGACCTCAGCCTGCCAGTGCCGGATCGTACCCTCGTGTCGCCACCTAGAACGGCGCTGAATCGAACCCACCGAGCACGCCCGTGCCCGTGCCCGGGCCGCCGCCGGGCCTGAACATCACCCTGCTGGTCGGAACATCTGGGTACATGCGCCCTGTCGGGCTCGTCCACTCGAGGACCCCGCCCTGCCGCTGTTTCGCCGCCCACGCGGACTCATGTTTCAGGGAATGATGTCGCCTGCAGAGATGCGCGAGATTGCCATAGGTGGTGGGCCCGCCGAGCGCGAAATCGACGGTGTGATCGAGATCGGAGTTTCGAACTGGGAGCCTGCAGCCGGGAAACCTGCAGTGCTGATCTCGCGCCCGGAGGATTCGTTTGAGCTGTTTGCCCGGGCGATAACGGTCGGCTGCGACCACATGCCCGGTAATTGGGTGCGTGAGTACTCGGTCCCATCCTTTGGCGCCGCCCGCGAGCCGCCGAGCCGTTTCGGCATCGATCGGGCCGACCCCTGCGAGCGTTGCTGGCTCTTGAGTTGCGCCGAGCAGCGATAGCACCGGCACGACGACCTGGACGGTCGCGCGAATGGCGCCCAGCCCCGCCGGACCATGTGCCTCGGGAATGCCAGCCAGAAGAAGATCCGTGAGGATGTCGGCGCGAAGCTGGTCGGTCGTCCGTGGCGGGGCATCGTCGGCCTGGTCTTCGCGGGCCCGGTTCTCACGATCCTGGTTCTCGCGGGCCTCGGCCGCGGCGGCGCGGAGGACTGACCGGGCCATCGCGCTCAACCGGTCAAAGACGGCGTGTGCCATCGTCGACGGCAAGGTTGCGACGAGCTCGGCCATGCCGTCGGGGAGGTCGATAACGCGCACTGCGCGCTCGGTGGCTGCTGCCTCATGGCGCTCGGTGAGTGAGCGCGGGTGGAGGCGCTCGGCCAGCAGCTTTGCGAATGGTCGCAGGCGCGATGCAGATTCGCGCTCTGCAACCACGAGCGCCGTTGTTTCGAAATCGGCGCGGGCCGAGGGGTCGTCGATGTGGGCGCCGGCCTCAGTCAGTACGCGTGCGTGTGCGCGGTCGATATGATCAGCCGCCAGCGAAGCGAACGTTGCCGGGAACATCGTGATGAGGATGTCGGCCTCGCTCATCATTCGTTGTACGGAGCGGTCGCTGATGCGAAACGCGGCGCCGAACTCGGCGGCGACCGTGCGGTAGGGCATCTCGGCGTCGAATCGTGAAGGGGAAGTACGCGCGTGCGCATCGCCCGCAAGCCGTGCGGCCTCATGAATCAGCTGCGCTTCGCGCGCCTGCAGCGCGCGCATCTTCATTCGCAATGCCGAGGCCGCCGACACGAGGGCGTCGAGCTTTGCCAGTTCTGCTGGGGAGAAGTCGCCATCTCGTGGGCTGCGCATGTCTCAATTGTGGCATTAGCCTCGGACATTCAGACGCAAAAAAATGCATCTGTGAATAACTTCTTTAGAAGAAATGTTCGAGCAGAACTCGCCGCCGAAGCGTCCTCACCAAACGCCCCAAAACAAGACTCAACGCCCGGTGCCGCGGCGATGCCTGCGTGACGTCCGAGCGTTGAGCTGATCTGAGACAAGGGTGCACCCGCCGCGCGGGGGTGTCAAGGGGTGCGCCGGGGGAGCGGAAGCAAGCCCCACGTGGACGCCGCGAACATGACAAATTCTCGGATGCCGCAGCCCGCTGTTCGCCGCGGGCGCACGCGTCGCGTTGACCTGTGGGGCCGCACTCAGCTTGGATAGACCTATGACTGATTCACGCACAAAGCCCGAGGTCGATGCCCCCGAGGGTCCGGCCCCCGATTCCCTCGTTATCGAAGACCTCATCGTTGGCGACGGCGCTGAGGCAACGCCCGGTGCCAACGTCACCGTCCACTACCTCGGCGTCGGCTACGACTCGGGCGAAGAGTTCGACTCTTCGTGGGCTCGCGGCGAAACCATCAGCTTTCCGTTGCGTGGCCTGATCCAGGGATGGCAAGACGGCATCCCCGGCATGAAGGTTGGCGGCCGCCGCAAGCTCACGATTCCGCCGGAGCTCGCGTACGGTGCTGCCGGCAGTGGGCACTTCCTCGCTGGCCAGACCCTCGTCTTCATCATCGACCTCTACGGCGTCGGCTAACACCCGTGAAACGCCGGCGTTTCACGCCGCACGGAACGTCCCGCACCCCGCGCAAGGGGTGCGGGACGTTCCCGTTTCACCCGCTGAGTGGCGGGTTTCACCCACTGTGCGAAGGCCCCCACCACACCCCGCCGCAAACTCCCACACGAATCTCACAACGAATTTGCATGCATTGGAATAGATACTGGATACACGGCGTTTCAGCCTGTATCGAAAGAGATGTGCCCATCGCTTTCGTCCATTTCACTTTTCAAGGAGCACACACGCATGACCTCGAACACGATTGACATCCCCGGTTACAAAGCTGGCACCTGGGTGCTTGACCCCTCGCACAGCGAGGTCACGTTCAGCGTTCGCCACATGATGATCTCGAAGGTCCGCGGCGCGTTCGGCGTCAAGAGCGCCACGCTCGTCGCCCCCGAGAACCCCCTCGAGGTCACCATCGAGGCAAGCGTCGACGCAACCTCGCTCGACACCAAGGACGAGGGCCGCGACACGCACCTGCGCTCGGCTGACTTCTTCGACGTCGAGAACCACCCGACCCTCGACTTCGTGTCGACCGGCGTGCGCATCGAAGGCGGCGACTTCCTCGTCGACGGCGACCTCACGATCCGTGGCATCACCAAGCCCGTCACGTTCGACCTCGACTTCAACGGCTTCGGCGTTGACCCGTGGGGCAACTACAAGGCTGGCGCCTCGGCAAAGACCGTGATCAACCGCGAAGAATTCGGCCTCACCTGGAACACCGCGCTTGAGGCTGGCGGGGTGCTCGTCGGTAAGGACGTCACCATCACGCTCGACCTGCAGGGCGCGTTGCAGCAGGGCTAAGTAGCGCGAGTTGCAACCGTGCGCTGGGCGCACGCGTGAACAAAGTGGGGGCGGATGCTGCGGCATCCGCCCCCACTTTCTCGTTCGTGACCCAGCTCAGGGTGTCGGGTGCAGCGCGTCATATTCGCGAAACTGCGGGTTCAAGCGCACCAGCACGGCGCAGAGTCCGATGATCGCGAGCCCGCCAAGCAGCGGCGGAAACCAGAGCGCGGCAACGGTCGAGAGTGCGCCGGCATAGAGCGCGCCGAGTCGCGGACCGCCGGCGACCACGATCGTGAAGATTCCTTGCAGTCGCCCGCGCATTTCGTCGGGCACAGCCGCCTGCACCATGGTGCTGCGGAAGATTGCGCTGATGTTGTCGGCGGCGCCCGCGGCGGCGAGCGTGAGGCATGCGAGCGCGATGAGAGGAATGTTGGGTCGCGCCTCGGTGACATCGCCGGGTGCACCCCAGCCGAAGCTGGCAAGCAGCAAGACTGCGCCGAAGAGCGCGATGCACAACCCGTAGGCCTTGATCGCGCGTTCGATGCCCAGGCCGTGTTTTCGTGCGGCACCGACCCGGCCCGAGAACACGCTCGAGGCGAGCGCCCCGATGGCAATTGACGCGGTGAGTGCACCGACGGTGATGGGGCCTCCGCCGAGCACAAGCATCCCGATCGCAGGGAACAGCGCAATCGGCTGCCCGAACGTCATCGCGACGATGTCGAGGATGAACTGCATGCGGATGTTCGGGGCGACGCGCAAGAACTTCCAGCCGTCGGCGAGCGAGCGGAGCCCCGGTCGGTGTCGCTTGCCTTCGGGCAGGATCGCGGGAAGGGTCCACAGGCCGAGGAACGCGGCGACGTGCAGCACCGAGTCGATTGTGTAGGTCCATTGGAACCCGGTGGTCGCGACCAAGACACCGGCGAGCGCGGGCCCGACCGTGACCATGAGCCCGACGCTGATCCCGCCGAGCGCGGCCGCAGCGGGGAGGAGCTCGCGGGGGAGCAGTCTCGGCACGATCGCCTGGCGCGCGGTGCCGACGACCGTGTTCGCGGCGGCGTTGATGGTTGTCAAAAGATACAGTGGCCATACCGTCTCGATGCCGATCCAGGCGATTGTCGCCAATGCGATCGTCGATCCCCAGGTGATGCACGCGGCGACCAATGCCACAACGCGGCGGTCGACGGCGTCGGCGAGCATGCCGCCATAGAGCCCCGCGAGAATCATCGGTACGAGCCCAAACACCGCGACCATCGAGACCGCCAGTGTTGACTCGGTCAGGGCAAACACGTGCAGCATCACGGCGACGATCGTCAGTTGACCACCGAGCCCGGTGATCGCGCCGCCGCTCCACATTCGAGCAAATGCTGGGCTCTCGCGAAATGGCGTGAGGTCAATGAAATGGCTTCGGTGCCTGTTGCCACTCACGCTGTGGGCATCGCTCTGTCATGCATCTTTCGAGGCTAGCGCGATGGATGCTTGTTGGCCGCGACTATCGGGTGAAGAACCCTGGTAGACTCTTCAGGTTGCCGTTTGATCGGCCGCGGATAAAGAGAGCCCACGCATCAGGCGACGGGCGCCGCGCAATAAGCAGGAAGGGGATCCCATATATGGCACTTGAATTTGACGCCAAGAAGGCGATCATCGAAGAGTACGCGACGCACCCCGGTGACACCGGATCCCCCGAGGTGCAGGTCGCGATGCTGACGCAGCGCATCAAAGACCTCACTGAGCACCTGAAGGGCCACAAGCACGACCACCACTCGCGTCGTGGCTTGTTCCTGATGGTCGGTCAGCGCCGCCGTCTGCTTGGCTACCTCCAGGACACCGACATCGCGCGTTACCGCACGCTGATCGAGCGCCTGGGCCTGCGTCGCTAATACGACGTAGTTGCTGAGCTCACTTCTTTAAGAAGAACATCACGCCCAGCGTAATATCGCACTTCTGAAGGACCGTCCCACGGTGTGGGGCGGTCCTTTTGCGTGCCCGCGATGGCCTCGTTTTTGCCCCTTTCGGTGTGGGATACCGCGGTCTAGGGTCGAGGGCAAAGCACCCTTGACCCGAGGGTGCGATGCAAAGGAGCATCCAATGCCATTTCGCAGTCCATTCGAAGACGTCGAAATCCCGAACCTCAGCGTGTTCGACTACCTTTTTGCAGACCTCGAACCCGAGGCCGCAACGAAGACCGCGCTCGTTGATGGCACGTCGGGCGAAGCGACGAGCTACGGCGCGCTCGTCGTGCAGATTCAGCGCGTGGCGGGGGCGCTCGCAGCTCGCGGCATCCGCACCGGTGACGTCGTCGCGCTGCACTCACCAAACGTCCCGGCGTTCGCGACAGCCTTTCACGGAATTCTGCGGGCGGGCGCTACCGCGACGACCGTCAACGCGCTCTACACGGCCGAAGAAATCGAGAAGCAGCTGCGCGACTCGGCCGCCATCATGCTGATCACCGTGTCGCCGCTGCTGCCGCAGGCCGCCGCCGCGGCAAAGGCAGCGGGCATCGAGCGGGTCATCGTGATGGACGGCGCGGAGGGGCACGAATCGCTTCGTGACCTCATCATGGAGGATGCGCCAGCGCCAGACGTGTCGTTCGACCCGGCGACCCACATCGCGGTGCTGCCCTACTCGTCGGGGACCACGGGCCTCCCGAAGGGCGTCGTGCTCACGCACCGAAACCTGGTGGCAAACGTCGCGCAGTCGCTTGCGCAGATCACCCTCAACGACGAGGACCGCGTGATGGCGGTGCTCCCGTTCTTCCACATCTACGGCATGACCGTGCTGCTGAACCTCGCTCTGCGGGTCCGCGCCGCGTTGGTCACGATGCCGCGCTTCGATCTGCCCGAATTCTTGCGGATCATCCAGGATCACAAGATCAGCTGGGTGTTCATCGCGCCCCCGATCGCGGTGGCATTGGCGAAGCATCCGATCGTCGATAACTATGACCTCTCGAGCATCAAGGTTGTCTTCTCGGGGGCGGCGCCGCTCGATGGCGACCTCGCGAAGGCTGTTGCATCGCGGCTGCACTGCGTGGTGCGTCAGGGCTATGGGATGAGCGAGATGAGCCCGGTTTCGCACGCGATTCCGGTCGAGCGCGACGATATTCCGCTCGACACCGTGGGGCTCACGCTGCCGAACATGGAGTGCAAAATCGTCGACCCCGAGACCGGCGCCGAAATCGAAGTTCCGAGCGAGGGCGTGAGCGCCCCGGGCGAGCTGTGGTGCAAGGGCCCGAACATCATGGTCGGCTACCTGCACAATGACGCGGCGACCGCCGAGGTGCTGGATGCCGAGGGTTGGCTGCGCACGGGAGACATCGCGACGGTCACGGCCGAGGGCTACGTGCGAGTGGTCGACCGGTTGAAGGAGCTCATTAAGTACAAGGGCTATCAGGTCGCGCCCGCCGAGCTGGAGGCGCTCCTGCTCACCAATCCGTTGATTGCGGACGCCGCAGTGCTGGGCGTGCACGACGCCGACGGCGAAGAGGTGCCCAAGGCATTCATCGTCAAGCAGGCGAACGCCGAGCTCAGCGAGCTGGATGTGATGGAGTTCGTCGCCGAGCACGTTGCGCCCTATAAGAAGGTGCGCGTCGTCGAGTTCATCGACATGATTCCGAAGTCGAGCGCCGGCAAGATCCTCCGAAAGGACCTGCGCGCCGCGGTCGGATAGTTCGGGGCAGACAAGCGGATGCCGGTGCGGGAGTTCGCACCGGCATCCGTGGTGTTGGCGGCTGTGGTGGTCAGCTGCTGTGGTGTTGGCGGCTGTGCAGTCGACCGCTCTGCCGTCGGCTACGCGCTCGCACCCGCCGCGTACTTCTCGATCAGGTCGGCGTGGTGAATCGCGGCCACGTCGGGGTGCGCGCGCAGGCGCGACTTCAGCGCGTTCTCGCCGAGCACGCCCGAGATCGGGTTGTTCGGGTCGCGGGTGACCCCGCGCGCCTCGGCCTTGAGCGCCGGCGGCAGATCGAGCAGCGGGATCGTCTTGTCGAGCGCGGTGTTGTAGAAGAACGGGATCGAGACGCGGTCATCGCCCGCCCGCGGCGACACGACGCGGTGCACGGTGGCTTTGAGGTATCCGTCGCTCGCGTACTCGAGCAGCTCGCCGATGTTGACGACAAAGGCGCCCGGGATCGGCGGTGCGTCGATCCACTCGCCGTCTTTCTCCACTTGCAGGCCACCCTTGCCGGGCTCGACCCAGAGCAGCGTCAAGACGCCAGCATCCTTGTGCGCCCCGACACCCTGCTGCGGGGTCGGTTCGTCTTTGCCGGGGTAGCGCACGACCTTGATGAGGGTCGACGGGTCGGGCGCGAACGCCGGGGCAAACGCGTCGGCTGGCGCGCCCAGCGACTCGGCCCACGCGCCGAGGAGTCGCAGCGCGATGCCGCTGAGCAGCTCATGCCACTCGGCGAGCACGCTCTGCAGCTCAGGCAGGTCTTCGGGCCACAGGTTCGGGCCCTCGAGGCGCCAGAAATCGGCGGCCGCGGGGTCGGTGATCACGGGGCGCTCGGGGCCGACGTCGATCTGTTCACGCCAGTCGATCTCGCCCTGCGTGCGCTCGCCGCCCACCCGCGTGTACCCGCGAAACTGTGGGCTCTTCGTGTTTTCAATCGCCAGTTTGGATGCCTCGGGCAGCGCGAAGAACGCACGTGCGGCCGCGAGCAGCCTGCCCTCGAGGTCGGCCGGCACGCCGTGCCCGGTCAGGTAGAAGAACCCGACATCGTGGGTCGCGGCGCGGAGCGACTCGCGAAACTGCGCGGCGGCTTCGGGGCCACGGTCGAGCTCGGCGAGGTTGAGTACGGGGAGGTTGAAATCGGCCATGAAGCGAAGATACGTCTGCTCCCACCGAGCGCGCAGTCGTGTGTCGAAGCATGTCGCAGCGTTGCGATTCGGGTCACGCAGGCGGTGCGCTGCGAACCGACGCCATGACCGCGCGCTGCAGCAAGCCGGGTAGCGTGAGGGCATGAACCGTCTCGTTCCTGCGCTTCGCGTCATCGTCCCCTCGGTCTGGCTCGGGCTGATCATCGGCCTGTCGCTGCTCGAAGCGCCGTTGAAGTTCTCGGCGCCCGGGATCACGACAGAGCTTGGCCTCGGCATTGGCCGGATCATGTTCACGGCGCTGGGGATCGCGGGCTGGATCCTGCTCGCGGTCATGGTGCTCGCATCCCTCGCTCGCCCGCGCCTTGACCGCGTCGGATGGGTGCTGCTGGGCGGGATGGCCCTCATGCTGGTGCTCGAAACCCTTGTGATCCGGCCGTTCCTGAACGCGCGCAGCGACATGGTGGTGGCCGGCGGTGACCCGGGCGAGTCGATCTTGCACTATGCGTACATCGCCGCCGAGGGTGTGCTGATCGTCCTGTTGCTCGTGTGGATCGTGCGTGTGGGCCGTCGCCTGCGGTTCGCGCCGCAGCCCGGTTAGCCGCGCGGTGCCGGAGTGGTCGCTGGCGGTGCTGGCGGTGCTGGTGGTGCCGACACCGGTGCTGGCGCACCCTTCGCGAACAACCATGCGGCGCGCGGCTCGATGAGCCCGTGAAAGACGATGCGCACGGGCTTGCTCGCCAGCGCGATGCTGAGTCCGACCGCGAGAACGACCACAAGCGGGAGCCAGAACCACACCGGTTCGAGGCCCCTGAGCACGCCCGATTCGCGGAACGGGTAGAGCACAAACGTGTGCAGGAGATAGACGTACATCGTGTACTGCCCGAGGTGTGACCACCACGTGTGGCGCTGGGGCACGAGCGCGACAAACGCGCAGGTGAGCACGACGGCGAGCACCATGAGCACGATGCGCACCCCGCCCGCCCACCACTCGGGGTTGCCCATGCTGGCGTACGAGCTGTCGTAGAAGAACCAGCGGCGAAGGCCCATTTCATGCCAGCCATCGAGCCCAAACCACAGCACGCAGGCGGCGGCCACGAGCACCGCCGCGGCAACGACCGGCACCCACCATGGCCTGCGGCCAAGAAGGCGCAGGCGCGCGATGATGTCGTGCTCGTTGAGCCACCATCCGAACACAAAGAAGGGGAGCAGCGCGAGCGTACGGTTGAGCGCGAACGTGCTGTCGAGGTTTGGCAGGTAGCCGGCCGTCACTGAGATCACGATGGACCACATGAGGGGCCAGCGCAGGAGCGCAAGGTAGGGCAGGATCAGCCGGAAAATCGCGAGGGCCAGCAAGAACCAGAGGGTCCACGAGGGTTTCGTGAAGTTGACGACGGTGTTGCCATCGACGAGGAACTTCGTGAGCGTCCAGAGCGCTTCAAAGATGATGTACGGCAGCACGATGTCGGTGAGCACGCGGGTCATCTGGCGCCCGTTCGGGGCGCCGCCCTTCGAGAAATAGCCGCTGATGATCGCGAATGCCGGCATGTGGAACGCATAGATCAGCAAGTACAGCGTCATCGCGGCGTCGGAGTCCTGTGCCAGTCGCTGCACGGCGTGCCCGACGACCACGAGCACAATGCACGCGAACCGCGCGTTGTCCCAGAACGGCACGCGTGGGCGTGGTGTCGCTGCGGCAGCGGGTGGCGGCGTCAGGGTGTCTGCGGCTGGCAAAGTAGTGGCGTGCGAAATGGCTCGGCTCCTCGGGGGTTTCGCGGGCCATGCTATCGCCTCGTGTTCCGATCTGCGTTTCGTCGGAATATTCTCAGATACACGTCGTTACACTGAATGTATTCAAGTGCATACAAATGTATTCAAGGAGGCAAGACGGTGAGCGAGAACAACTGGCCCGGCATGCAGTTCGGCATCTTCAGTGTCGGCGATGTCACGCAGGACCCGACAACGGGCAAGACGCCGAGCGAGCACGAGCGCATCAAAGACATCCTGACGATCGCCCAAAAGGTCGAAGAAGTCGGGATGGATGTCTTCGCCATCGGCCAGCACCACAACCCGCCGTTCGTGCCCAGCGCACCGACGACGCTCCTCGCTTACATCGCGGCAAAGACCGAGCGGATCATCCTGTCGACCACCACGACGCTGATCACCACCACCGACCCAGTCCGCATCGCCGAGGACTACGCCACACTGCAGCACATTGCCGATGGCCGCGTCGACCTCGTCATGGGTCGCGGCAACACCGGACCGGTGTATCCGTGGTTCGGAAAAGACATCCGCCAGGGACTGCCCCTCGCGATCGAGAACTACGAGCTGCTTTACCGTCTCTGGCGCGAAGAGGTCGTCGACTGGTCGGGCAAGTTCCGCACCCCGTTGCAGGGCTTCACCGCAACTCCGGCGCCCCTCGAGGGCGTCGCCCCGTTCGTCTGGCACGGCTCGATCCGCAGCCCCGAGATCGCCGAGCAGGCCGCCTACTATGGCGATGGCTTTTTCGCGAACAACATCTTCTGGCCGCAGGAGCACTACCAGCGCCTCATCGGGCTCTACCGCCAGCGGTTCGAGCACTACGGCCACGGCACGGCCGAGCAGGCGATCGTTGGCCTCGGTGGTCAGGTCTTCATGGCCGAGAAGTCGCAAGACGCGGTGCGCGAGTTCCGGCCCTACTTCAACAGCGCACCGGTCTATGGTCACGGCCCGAGCCTCGAAGACTTCACCGAAATGACGCCGCTCACCGTCGGTAGCCCGCAGCAGGTCATCGACCGCTACGCCTCGATGCGCGACACGTACGGCGATTACCAGCGCCAGCTTTTCCTCATGGACCACGCGGGTCTCCCACTGAAGACCGTGCTCAAGCAGCTCGACATTCTCGGCGAAGAGGTCGTGCCCGTGCTGCGTCGCGAGCTCGCCGTGGGGCGCCCCGCTTCGGTTCCGGATGCCCCGACCTTCGCATCGCGCGTTGCCCTTGCCCGCGAGGGCAAGCTGCCAACGCCCGGTGGCACCGTGGCCCGCGAGGCCGCGGCGGCGGCCGCCGCTGAGGCGGCGAAGCCCCTGCCGGGCGCAGCCTTCGGCCTTGCGGGAGGTGCACGATGAGCGAACGTCGCATCGCCGTGATCGCCGCCGGCCTCAGTAACCCCTCGTCAACCCGGCTTCTGGCCGACCGACTTTCAACCGCCGTCACACGCGAGCTTGCGGCATCCGGAGTCAGCGTGACCGTCGACGTGATCGAACTTCGCGATCACGCGCACGACGTGGTCAACAACCTCCTCATGGGGTTTCCGTCGCCCGCGCTCGAAACCGCGATCAACACGGTGGTCTCGGCCGACGCGCTGATCGCCGTCACGCCGATTTTTGCGACCAGCTACAGCGGGTTGTTCAAGTCGTTCCTCGACGTGATCGACCCCGACGCGCTCACCGGCGTGCCCGTGCTCATCGGCGCGAATGCCGGCACGTCGCGGCACTCGCTCGCGATCGACTACGCGATTCGCCCGCTGTTTACGTACCTGCACGCGGCGCCTGTTTCGACCGGTGTGTTTGCGGCGTCGGGCGACTGGGGCCACTCGGGTGATGAGGGCGTGGATGCCTCGCCCCTGTCGGCGCGGATCGATCGCGCCGCGCGCGAGCTCGCCACGGCAGTGTTGGCACGCGAGGCGACAGGGCCGGTGCTCGACGCGTTCGATCCCGAGTCTTACCTCGGTGCGGGCGGCTCGTTCGGGCACCTGCTGGGCGGACTCGCGGGGGACTAGGCGCCCCTCTAAGACACACCTTCGCGTGACTGTCGGGTGCTGCGCATAGGCTGGTTACAGCGCACCGCACGCACCCGGCGCTCACCCGCAACGGAGGCCCGATGACCGCGAATACCGAGACTGGTGCCGCGGGCGAGCGCGGGGGCGGTGCGGCGCGTGCGCCTCAGGCGCCGCACGCGTCTCACTTGCCTCACGCGCAGCTGAGCCGCGCGGCCGATGTGATGCACGACGTTCGCGAGAAGTGCGTGTGGACGCAAGAGATCACGCACGAGGCGCTCATCCCGTACCTGATCGAAGAGAGCCACGAGCTCATCGACGCGATCGAGTCGGGCTCGCGCGCCGACCTTCGCGAAGAGCTCGGCGACGTGCTCTGGCAGGTGCTCTTTCACGCCGAGATCGCGTCGCGTGATGCCGCGGCGCCCTTCGACATTGACGACGTGGCCGGCGATCTTGCCGACAAGATGGTGCGGCGGCATCCGCACGTTTTCGCGGGCGAAATCGCCACGACGCCAGCCGAGGTGCTCGTGCACTGGAACGCGGCAAAAGCGGCCGAGAAACGCACACGCACGAGCGTGCTCGACGGCGTCTCGATGGGGATGCCCGCGCTCGCGCTCGCCGACAAGCTGCTCGGCAAAGCTGCCCGGGTCTCGGTGCCGGTGGCGGTGGCGGTGCCGGTGCTGCCCGCGCAGCCCGCGCAGCCCGTGCAGCCCGCGCTGCCCGCGCCAGATCGTGAAGCAGGTGTGCCGGATGCCGCGGCCGAAGCATCGATCGGCGACCGGCTCCTGGGGCTCGTGATCGAAGCCCGCGCGGCCGGTCTCGACGCCGAGGGCCTCCTGCGGGCCCGGCTTCGCGGCCTGGAGAACGACATTCGGGCGGCCGAGCATAGGGGCGAGCGCGGGGTCGAGCAAGGGGTCGAGCAAGCTTCGGGAAGTGCAACGGCGGCCGACCTGGCAGAATAGCTCGGTGGCAACCGTGAACCCGCCGCGCGGCATGCGCGATTTCCTCCCCGCTGAGAAGGCGCGCCGTGAGCGCGTGCTGTCCGTCATCCGTGAGCGCTATCGCACGCACGGTTTTGACGAGATCGAGACCCCCGTCGTCGAGGACTATGCGCGCCTCCACGCCGGGATCGGTGGCGACAACGAGAAGCTCGCCTTCAACATCCTGCGCCGTGGCCTCGACGCCGATGGTGTGCGCGCCGCGGCCGACGATCCTGCCGCGCTCGCCGACCTCGGACTGCGGTACGACCTCACGGTGCCGCTCGCGCGCTTTTATGCGAGCCACCGCGGCGAGCTCCCCGGGGTCTTCCGGGCCATCCAGGTCGCGCCCGTGTGGCGCGCCGAGCGCCCGCAGAAGGGTCGCTACCGCCAGTTCGTGCAGTGCGACATTGACATCATCGGCGATCCGACAACGCGCGCTGAGGCCGAGCTGATCATCGCGACGCTCGACGCTGTCGGCGCGCTCGGGCTCGAGGGCGCCACCGTGCGCATTAATGATCGCCGTGCGCTCGACTCAATGCTCGACGTCTTCGGATTCGCCGAGGAGGAGCGCCCGAGCGTGCTCATCACCCTCGACAAGCTCGACAAGATCGGGCCGCAGGGCGTCGTCGCCGAGCTTCGCGAACGCAGCTCGAACTCGGCCGCAGTCGACGCCGTCGAGGAGTTCATGCACCGGCCGATGACGCTCGAGTTCAACCCGTACGGTGAGCGCCAGATCCGCAAGGCGCTGCCCGAGGGCATCAGTGACGAAATTGTCGCCGACCTGGTGGCCATCGGCGAGGCGGTCGCGGCCGTGCGGCCGGGCGCCACCGACGGCCCGCCACTGGTGTTCGACCCGTTCCTGGTGCGCGGCATGGGCTACTACACCGGCACGATCTATGAGCTGGCACACCCGAGTGTCGCGTACTCCCTTGGCGGTGGCGGGCGCTACGACGGCATGATCGGGCGTTTCTTGGGCCAGGAAGTACCGGCGGTCGGGTTCTCGATCGGCTTCGAGCGCCTGGTTGATCTGCTTGAAGATTCTGTGGGGGATGCCGCGGCATCCGTCGTACTTCTCCACGACGCAGACGTGGCACTTGGTGAACTGCTCGCGCTCAAGGCCGCGCTGGTCGCCGACGGCACGCGGGTGCGGCTCGAGCGTCGTACGAAGAACATCAAGGCTCTGCTCGAACGCGCGCTCGTTGATGGATTCACCGGCTTCGCGTCGGTGTCGAGCGGCACGACCGCCGCGACCCTCGAGGTCCGTCCGCTCAGTTAGCCCGCTCCGCTCGCGCGTGGACGCCGATGCCGAGCGCTCCGCCCTCCGGTCGCGCGTGCCTTGCCCGTCCGCTTCCCCCGTCGCGTGTGCCTCGCCCGTGCGCTTTCCACCAATCGTTCCCCCGTCGCGCCGTGCGCGTGCGCTTTCCACCAATCGTTCCCCCGTCGCGTTTTGTCGACTCCCGCGGCGTGTCGCGACAAAACGCGACTGCGGAGCGGGGCCCGGGTGCCCCGCCCTTCGTTCCCCCGTCGCGAATCGCCGCGTGCGGGGCGTTTTAGCGACAAAACGCGACGGGGGATCGAAGAGGGGGATGGACCGCTCCGTTCAGTGAGCCCGCTGCCGCCGCAGTCGGAGTGCGCGCACGGCGATGCCGAGCACGACCAGTGCCGCGCCCGCGACGACCGACTGCCACGGCAGGGCGAACGCGAGTACGAGGCATCCGATCGCCCCGATGACCTGCAGTGCGCGCGGGTACCGACGTGCGGTGCCGTGCTGGCGATACGCCGCGAGGTTCGCGATCAGGTAGTAGAGCAACACGCCGAACGATGAGAACCCGATCGCGCCGCGCACATCCGCGAGGCACACCGTGGCAATGACGATCACCGCGATGGCGATCTCGGCGCGGTACGGCACCCGCCAGCGCGGGTGTACGGCCGCGAAGTAGCGGGGCATATCGCCCTCGCGTGCCATTGCCAGCCCGGTGCGGCCGATGCCTGCGATGAGGGCGAGGAGCGCGCCCAGAGACGCGGCGGCGGCGGCGACCCGCACCACGGGCTGCGCCCACGACCACCCCGCGGCCGCGACCACATCGGCGAGCGGCGCGGCCGAGGTCGCGAGTGCCGGGCCCAGGGTCGTGATCGCGATCACCGCCACGACGGCGTAGATCACGATCGTCGTAGCCAACGCGATGACGATGGCGCGGGGGATCGTGCGGGAGGGATCGCGCACTTCCTCGCCCATCGTGGCGATGCGCGCGTAGCCCGCGAAGGCAAAGAACAGCAGACCCGCGGCCTGCAAGATGCCGAACGCGCCGCCCTCGAACAGCGTGCTCGCGGCGATCGGCTGCGAGGGCACGCTCACGCCAGCCGCCACGACGACGGCAAGGCCGAGGAGCACCATCACGACGATCACCCGGATCAGTTGTGCGGTGCGGGTCACCCCGAAAAGGTTGACGATCGCGAGCGCGGCAACGGCGGCGACGGCGATGGGCCGTTCCCACCCGGGCGGCGCGGCGTATGCGGCAAAGACGAGGGCCATCGCGGCACAGCTCGCGAGCTTGCCGATCACAAAACACCACCCGGCGATGAAGCCCCACCACTGGCCGAGTTCCGCGCGTCCGTACGAGTAGGTCCCGCCCGATGTGGGATGCACTGCTGCGAGCTGGGCCGATGCCGTCGCGTTGCAATATGCGATGAATGCCGCGATGCCGAGGCCGATGAGGAGGCCCGCACCGGCGGCCTGCGCTGCCGGCGCCCAGACCGCGAACACGCCCGCGCCGATCATCGAGCCAAGGCCGATGAAAGCGGCATCCGCGAGGCCAAGGCTTCGCGCGAGCGTTGGGGGCGAGGTCATGCGCCCAGGCTAGGGCCGTTCGGTAAACGCTTGGTGTCGCCGGTCGCACTGTCGTCGTCGCGAGCATTGGTGACCCGCCGTTTTTCGCGCACGTAGACCTCACGCCGCACGCGTGCAACGACGTCGCCCTCGCGGTCGGTGATCACGCAGTCAAACCACTCGAGCACCTTTGCCCCGCCGTGAGCGCGCTCGCGAATTTCTTCGGCCTTGGCACGCGGCACCGTGAACTCGGCCGTGAGCACCCCGCGGCCGGGCTTGACGAACTCGATCTCGCCGCGGGTGTCCCACACCACGTAGTCGCGGCCGAGCTGGTGCATCAGGAGCATGAAGAAATACGGGTCGGTCATTGCTGACATTGAGCCACCGAACCCGGTCTTTACGGAGTTTCGCGTGAAGACATTTACGTGCATTTCGACGGTCGCGTGCGTCCAATCAGCGGAGAAGCGCTTGACGCGGATGCCGTTGAAGAAGTTCGGGATCCACAGGCTCATGCCGATGGCGAGACGTCGGGGTGTGATGCGCATGTCGCAAGCGTGTTGCATGCGCGCACGAACGACCGCATTGCTTGTGCTGTTTCGACATATGCGCGCGCGGCACGCTCGTTCCGCGTCCGTGAAGTTGTTCTAGTTGTTATAGAGTTAGCACATGCTGATCCGCGTCGATCCCGCAAGCGATGTGCCCCTGTTTGTGCAGGTGGCCACTTCGGTGCGAGCGGATGCCGCAGCCGGACGTGTGCACGCAGGTGATCGCCTTCCGGCCGCTCGTGTGGTGGCTGAATCACTCGGCATCAACGTGCACACCGTGCTGCGCGCGTACCAAGAGCTGCGCGACGAAGGGCTCATCGACCTGCGCCGAGGAAAAGGCGCGGTCGTGACGGAGCTCGCGGCATCCCTCTCCGCACTCAGCGACGACATCCGAAATCTCGTCACACGTTCGCGTGCGCTGGGGATTTCACCCGAACTTTTGGTTGCACTTATCAAGGAGAACTCGCAATGACCGCGTCACCCGCTACGCCCTCACATCCTGACCGGCGCGCGATCCGGAGCTTCTCGCTCGTCGCGATCGTCGTTCCGCTGGTGCTCACGATGGTCGCGGTCGTGCTGCAACTGGTGTGGTTGCCCACGTTGCCAGATCCGGCTGCCGTGCACTGGGGTCTATCCGGTGGGCCGGACGGGTATGGCCCGGCGTGGACCTTCCCGGTGATCACGCTCGTACTGAGCGGTGTGCTCCCCATCGCGATCGGCCTGCTCTGCCTCGCTGGACTCCGCCGCGGTGACCGCGGCTTCACATACCGTTTCATGGGCGCGATGGCGCTCTGGCTTTCGGTGTTTGGCGCTGTGCTGATGACGTGGTCGGTTGGCGCACAACGCGGCATCGCGGACGCGCATGACGCACCATCGGTGCTCGCGCCCATGCTTGTCGCGTTTGTGGTTGGCATTGTTGCGGGAGTCGTCGGATGGCTGGTGCAGCCGAAGGAAGAGACCCGCCGCGCCACCACGCCGGCGGGTGTGCCAATGATGCTTGCGCCGGGCGAGCGTGCTGTGTGGACAGGGTCAGCCGTGATGTCGAAGGTTGCGATGGCTGTGATCGGCCTGGCCATGCTCTTGACCCTCGGGGCGGCGGTGCTCGTCTGGTTCACCGGCGATGCGACTGCGGGCTTGGTTGTGGCCGTTGTCTTCGTTGTGGTGGCCACTGCGTCCGTGACGTCGACGGCATTTCACGTGCGCATTGACGAGGAAGGCCTCACCGTGCGTTCGGAGTTTGGGCTGCCCAAGTTCAACGTGCCGCTTGCCGACATTGCCTCGGCCGAAGAGATCTTTGTGAGTCCGATGGGCATGTTCGGGGGTTGGGGCATGCGCTGGGCTCCGGGTCGCTTTGGTGTCGTGTTGCGTACCGGCCCAGCGATCGAGGTGACGCGCCACTCTGGCAAGCAGTTCGTCGTCACGGTCGATGACGCCGAAACCGGGGCATCCCTTCTCGCGGCGCTAGCCGCCCGTGCCGCGCAGAACGCCAACTGACGCAGGCGGGCAACGAACGCGCAGGCGGGCAACGGGCGCGCAGGCGAGCGACGAACGCGCGCTCGCGCCCCTTGTGCCCCGCATGCGTGAGGAGCAGGCTGGGCGCATGGTTACATCGACACCCGAGAACTGGCGCCTCGTCGATGACTACATTGCCGGCGTCCTGGTGCGGCAGGATCCCGCGCTGGATGAGGTGATCGAACGGCAGCGCGCCGCGGGCCTTCCGGCAATCGAGGTCGCGCCCCTCGCTGGCAAACTCCTCACGTTGCTTGCCCAAGTCTCGGGCGCGCGGCGCGTTCTCGAGATTGGTACGCTCGGCGGCTACTCGACCATTTGGCTGGCCCGCGGCATCCCGAGTCACGGTCGTGTGGTCACCCTCGAAGCCGAAGCGGCGCACGCCGCCGTGGCGCGCGCAAATCTCGAGCGTGCGGGTGTGAGCGAAAAGGTCGAGATCAAGATCGGGAATGCCGCCGAGACGCTCCCGACACTGATGGGCCAAGAACCGTTTGACTTCGTGTTCATCGATGCCGACAAGCAGTCGAACACGATCTACCTCGATTGGGCCGCGAGGTTGGGCCGTCCGGGCACATTGATCGTGCTCGACAATATCGGTCGAAACGGTGACGTGAACGACCCCGACAGCACCGATCCAATGGTCATCGGCACGCGCGCCGCGCTCGAAATGCTCGGCACCGATCCGCGTTTCGAGGCGACCGCGCTGCAGACCGTCGGGATGAAGGGATGGGACGGCATCGCAGTCGCCATAGTGCGGTGAGCATCCCCCGCTAGACTGACCTCGGACCGACGCCGCTCCACGCCCCCGCAACCCCTGAGCAAGGAGTAACCTCCGTGGCACTCATCGAAGCAGTCAACGCCCGCGAAATTCTGGATTCACGCGGGAACCCCACGGTCGAAGTGGAGGTGCTCCTCGATGACGGAATCGTGCAGCGCGCCGCTGTGCCTTCGGGGGCATCCACCGGTGCGTTTGAGGCCTATGAGCTTCGCGACGGTGACAAGAACCGTTACGGCGGCAAGGGCGTGCTCAAGGCCGTCGACGCCGTGATCAACGAGCTCGGCCCCGCAATCGAAGACCTCGAAGCAAGCGAGCAGCGCATCATCGACCTCGCGCTAATCGAGGCCGACGGCACCGAGAACAAGTCACGCACCGGCGCGAACGCGATCCTGGGCGTGAGCCTCGCCGTCGCCAAGGCCGCCGCCGACTCGGCAGACCTGCCGCTGTTCCGCTACCTCGGCGGCCCCAACGCGCACGTGCTGCCGGTGCCGCTGTTCAACGTGATCAACGGCGGCGAGCACGCCGACAACGGCATCGACATGCAGGAATTCTTCCTCGCGCCCATCGGCGCCGAGACCTACTCCGAGTCGCTCCGTTGGGGCGTCGAGACCTACCACGTGCTGCGCAGCGAGCTGAAGGCAGCGGGCTACGCCACGGGCCTCGGCGACGAGGGTGGCTTCGCCCCCGACCTGCCGAGCAACCGTGAGGGTCTCGAGTTCTTGATCAAGGCGATCGAGAAGGCGGGCTTCCGGCCTGGTGTCGATATCGCGCTTGGTTTGGATGTCGCAGCCACCGAGTTCTACAACGACGGCGTCTACCGCCTCGATGGCAAGAACTGGAGCGGCCCCGAGCTGATCGAGTACTACGTCGGCCTCGTCAACGACTTCCCGATCGTCACGATCGAAGACGCCCTCGACGAGGACGACTGGGACAACTGGAAGGCGCTGACCGACGCGCTCGGCTCGCGCGTGCAGCTGGTTGGCGACGACCTGTTCGTCACCAACCCCGAGCGCCTGCGCAAGGGCATCGACCTTGGCGTCGCGAACTCGCTGCTTGTGAAGGTCAACCAGATCGGCACGCTCACCGAGACGTTCGACGCCGTCTCGCTCGCGCAGCGCTCCGGCTACACTGCGATGCTCTCGCACCGTTCGGGCGAGACCGAAGACACCACGATCGCCGATCTTGCGGTCGCCACCAATGCGGGTCAGATCAAGACCGGTGCCCCCGCTCGCAGCGAGCGCGTCGCAAAGTATAACCAGTTGCTGCGCATCGAAGAAGAACTCGGTGAGGCCGCGGTGTTCGCCGGTCGCTCGGCGTTCCCCCGCTTCAAGGCGTAGGATCCTCGGCGGCGCTGCCCGGCAAAACTGCCCGGCAGCACCGCCAGACACCACCCGCAACACACACGCATCAGCAGCACATCGACGACGGAGGGGGAGTCGTGGCAAGAACATCGACCCCCCGCCGCGTCGACGTGCGTGGCTGGCTCGGCGGCATCCGCCTCTCGGGGTTCATGCTCATCATGATGGGCCTCGTCGTGCTCGCCGCGCTGGTGCTGATGCCGACGCTCGGTACCTACCTCGATCAGCGCCAACGGATCACTGCGCTCGAGCATGCGATCGCGACCGACCAAGACACGATCGACGGGCTGATTGCCGAGCGCGAGCGCTGGTCTGATCCGGCGTACATCACCACACAGGCGCGCGAGCGGCTCTATTACGTGCAACCGGGCGAGGTCGTCTACCTCGTCGACAACGACCTCGACGCGGCGCTCCAGCCGGTAGAGCGCGCGCCCGTCAGCGAGAAGGTCACGACGACGCGTGCCGATTGGATGTCGCAGCTCCTGCGTTCGGTGACTTCCTCCGGCGTGGCCGAGGTCGTCAAACCGATCACGATCGGCGTGCCCGACCAGGTCGAACCAGACACAACGCCCGCAGAGTGACGCCGGCCGGTGCGGTTTCAGGGTCTTCCCTGGCTTTGCCCACTACCCTGGAGCGATGACCACGCCTCCCTTTGCCCCGGTATCCGCCCGTGATTTTGAGGTCATGGCGGCACAGCTCGGGCGCCCGATGCGTGATGTTGTTGGCGTCGCGGCGCGCTGCGTCTGCGGCAATCCGCTCGTCGTCTCGACGCTGCCACGCCTCAGCGATGGCACGCCGTTCCCCACTTTCTATTACCTCACGCACCCAGGCGCGACGGCGGCGATGTCGGAGCTTGAGGCGACGCAGGTCATGGTGCAGTTCAGTGAAGACCTCGCAAACGACCCACAGCTGCGCGACGACTACCTCGCGGCGCACGAGGCGTTTCTCGCCGATCGCAACGGGTTCGGTGAGGTTGCCGAGATCGAAGGAATTTCTGCCGGTGGCATGCCCACCCGGGTGAAGTGCCTCCACGCGCTTGCCGGCCACGCGCTCGCCGCCGGCCCCGGGGTCAACCCGATCGGCGACCGCGCGCTTGAGCTTGCGCGACCCCGATGGTCGGCCGATGTGTGCCGCTGCGCCGACCCTGGTGCAGACCTCACGAGCCGATGACCGAGCAGCCGGACCGCGCCCCGCGCCGGAACATCGCGAGTCGAGCTCGTCGTGCGTTCGCCGCGGGCGCGCTTGTGCTCGTGGTCGGTGCGAGCGGCGCGTTCACCGCCGCCGCGCCGGCTCTTGCGGTGCCCACAGCGGCGCCCGTCGTGGCGGCGACGACGAGTGCGGGGCCGCCGAAACCCGACGTCGCCCCCGGAAGCCCCGCGGCCCCCGCAGCGTCAGCCGCGCCGATCGACCCGATCAGGGCGGCCGAATACTGGCTCGACGGCAACGGAATCCGTGAAGCGTGGAAGACGACGCGCGGCAAGGGCGTGACCATCGCGGTCATCGATACGGGCATCGCGAAGGGCCCGGTCGAGTTTGAAGACGCCGTCGTTGGCGGCATCGATGTTTCGGGCGTCGGGTCACCTGATGGTCGCACGCCAGTCGGCGCGGTCGACGGTGCGCACGGCAGCTGGGTCGCGTCTCTCGCGGCATCGCGCGGGACGGGCGATGGCACCGGGATGATCGGCGTCGCGCCCCAGGCAAAACTGCTGTCGATCTCGGTCGGCTTCACCGCGAGCACCTCAAAGGTGCCGTTTTCGGAACAGGTTGCCACCGGCATCCGCTGGGCCGTTGATAATGGCGCCGACATCATCAACATGTCGTTCACCACAAACACGCTCGACTGGGACGAAAGCTGGGACGACGCGTTCATGTACGCGTTCGAACACGACGTCGTGGTGATCGTCGCCGCCGGCAACCGTGGCAGTGGCACGACGCGTGTGGGCGCCCCCGCAACGATTCCGGGTGTGCTCACCGTGGCGGGCGTCGATCCGTCGGGCAAGGCGAGTGTTGAGGCATCGACGCAGGGCATCGTGATGGGGGTGTCGGCACCGAGCGAAGACCTCCTCGGAGTTTCTCCCGACGGTCGCCTGGTGACGTGGAAGGGCACAAGCGGCGCCGCGCCGATCGTCGCCGGCGTTGCGGCGCTCGTGCGGTCGGCGCATCCCGATCTCAACGCGGCCAACGTGATCAATCGCCTGATTCGCACGGCGACGCCCGCGGCGGGGGCAACATCGGTTCCCGATCCGTTGTATGGCTACGGGCTTGTGGATGCCGCAGCCGCCGTCAACGCGGTGGTGCCGGTCGTCGACCAAAACCCCATGGGCAGCCTTGGTGAGTGGATCACGCTCTACCGCCGGGCATCGGCAGACCCGATACCCGAGCCTTCGGTCGCACCCATCGAACTGCCGCCGCTCCCGGCCGCCGAGCCGCCCCGCGAGGCCGTTTCCCCGCTCTTTCCGACGTGGGAGACACTGAGATACGGCACACTTCCGCTCATCGCCCTCACTCTCCCTGCTATCCTTATAGTGCTCGGCGTCAACGCAACCGTTCGACGTATCAGGCGCGAGCGCACCACGCGCGCGTCGAGCCATTGAACCCGAGGAGACCACACGTCGTGTCTACTGCCAGCGTGCCCCGCATTCTGATCGTCGGTGGAGGGTACGCGGGTTTTTATACCGCGTGGAAGCTTGAGAAGCTCCTCCGTCGCGACGAAGCCGAGGTCACGATTGTTGACCCGCTCTCGTACATGACCTACCAGCCGTTCCTCCCCGAGGTCGCTGCGGGCTCGATCGAGGCGCGTCACGCGGTGGTCGCACACCGTCGCCACCTGCACCACACCAACGTCATCACGGCGAAGATCACGGGCTTCAACCACGCGAAGAAGACCGCAACGGTCACACCGCTGTCGGGCGACTCGTGGGAGCTCGAGTACGACCACATCGTCGTCACGGCCGGCGCAGTGTCGCGCACGTTCCCGATCAAGGGCGTCGCCGACAACGCGATCGGTTTGAAGACCATCGAGGAGGCAGTCGCGATTCGTGACCGCCTCATCACCAACTTCGACCAGGCCTCGCTCCTACCTCCGGGCCCCGAGCGGGATCGCCTGCTGTCGGTCACGGTCATCGGTGGCGGCTTCGCCGGTATCGAGATCTTCGCCGAGCTGCGCTCGTTCGCCTCCGCGCTGCTGAAGAGCTACCCGAACATCTCATTCGAAGACACCCGGTTCGCGCTCGTCGAGGCGACGGGCCGCATCATGCCCGAGGTTTCGCTCAAGACCAGCGAGTGGGTGCTGAAGAACCTCGCCAAGCGGGGCGCCTTCGTGCACCTCGACACGCAGCTCACCTCGGCCGTAGACGGCGTGGTCGAGCTTTCGACCGGCGAGAGCTTCGCCAGCGACCTCATCATCTGGACGGCGGGCGTCATGGCAAACCCGACCGTCGTGCGCGGCGGTGACCTGCCCGTCGATGAGCGTGGCCGCATCCGCACCCGCACCGACCTGCGTGTCGGGAGCGACGACGAGATCGTCGAGGGTGCATGGGCCGCCGGCGACATTTCGGCCGTGCCCGACGCATCCGGCGGCGGCGTGGGTGGCTATTGCGTCCCCAACGCCCAGCACGCGGTGCGCCAGGCCAAGCTGCTCGCGTCAAACCTCGTCGCCGTCCTGCGCGGCGAGACGCCCCGCGACTACTTCCACAAGAACATCGGTGCCGTCGCTGGCCTCGGTCTTGGCGTCGGCGTGTTCCAGTCGGGCAACCTGGCGATCAAGGGCTTCCTCGCCTGGGTTGCGCACCGCGGCTACCACGGCCTGGCAATGCCGTCGTGGGAGCGCAAGTGGCGCGTCATCTGGGGCTGGTGGAACAACCTTTGGCTCGACCGCGACATCGTCACGCTCACCGCGGTGCAGCACCCGCGGTACGTGTTCGAAGAGTTCGCGGCACGTCCGCGCCCGACGAACGCAACCGGCACGATTGCGGCGATTGAGCCCGCGAAGGCTGCCGCTGCAAAGGCGGCGGCAGCCAAGACGCCGGCAGCTAAGAAGGCTCCCGCGGTGAAGGCACCGACGAAGGCGTAGGGGGCCAACGCCCCCGTAGCCCAATGGCAGAGGCAGGCGACTTAAAATCGCTCCAGTGTGGGTTCGAGTCCCACCGGGGGTACATCTGGGTACCGAGGAGTTTGCGGTGAGTACAGGCGCCGCTGTCGAAGAACGTCGTAGGCTTGCCGCGTGAGCACCGACGCTTCCTTTCTCGACCTGAACGCCCCCGTCGCGTCATCGTCTGTCTCCATGCCCTGGCGCGACCCCGCGTCGTACTGGGGCGGGATGACCCGCGCGATCGATGGGCACGACGGCGCGGTCGCCGCGATCAACCTTGCGGCGCTCCGCTACAACGCGCACGACCTCGTCGTGCGCGCCGCGGGCACGCCAATTCGTGTTGCGAGCAAGTCGATCCGCATCCGCGCGGTTGCTGATGCCGTGCTCGCGTTGCCCGGATTTGCCGGGATTCTTGCCTTCACCCTGCCCGAGGCGCTGTGGCTGGCGAGCCACGGTCGCGGCGACATCGTGCTCGGCTATCCGAGCGTCGACTCACAGGCCCTGGCCGCCCTCGCGGCCGATCCCGAGGCAGCGGCGCGCATCACATTGATGGTCGATGACACGGCGCAGCTCGACGCGGTCGACGCCGTTGTTGCGCCCAGCGCGCGGCCGCGCATCCGGGTCGCAATCGATGCCGACGCCTCCTGGCGCGCCCCTGGTCTCGGGAACGTGGGTGTGCGTCGCTCACCCGTGCACACCCCGAGCGAAGTGGTGGCGCTGGCACAGAAGATTGCCGCCCGACCGGGCTTCACGCTCGTCGGGCTCATGATGTACGAGGCACAGATCGCTGGCCAGACCGATAACGTGCGCGGCGCCGCGGCCGAAAACGCGCTGATGCGCTGGATGAAGCGCCGTTCGATCGCAGAGCTTGCTGATCGCCGTGGCGCGATCGTTGCGGGGGTGCGCGAGGTCGCACCGCTCGAGTTTGTGAACGCGGGTGGTACCGGCTCGATCGAATCGTCGGCGGCCGACGCGGCGGTGACCGAGGTGACGGCGGGCAGCGGCATCCTGGCGGGCCACCTCTTCGACAGTTACGAGGCGTTCGACCTCGCACCCGCGGCAGCATTTTCGATGCAGGTGGTGCGAAAGCCCACCGACGGCATCGCGACAATTCTGGGTGGGGGATGGATCGCCTCCGGCCCGCCGGCGGCGTCACGTCAGCCGCTGCCCGTATGGCCGGCCGGCCTGCACACCCTTGGCCGGGAGGGCGCCGGCGAGGTGCAGACACCGCTGGAAGGCGACGCGGCGCGAGCGCTCCGCGTGGGCGATCGCGTGTGGCTGCGGCATTCGAAGAGCGGCGAGCTCTCCGAGCGGGTCAACGAGTTTCAGGTGGTTGACGGCGATCGTGTGGTGGCGACCCTGCCGACCTATCGCGGCGAAGGAAAGGCGTTCCTGTGACCAGGATCGGCGGTAAGTGGGAAAACTGGGGGCGCTCGGTGCGCGTTCGGCCGGTGCGTATCGAGCGGCCGAGCAGTGTCGAGGCGGTCCAGCGCGCCGTCGTGTCGGCGGCGCGGAGCAACCTGCGCGTGAAGGCCGTGGGCGCCGGCCACAGTTTCACCGGCATCGCCGTCGCACCCGACGTGCTGCTCGACCTGAGCGACCTCCACGGTGTGCTCGACGTTGACCGTGAGCGCATGCGGGTGCGGCTGTTTGCCGGCACCCGGCTGCACCAGATCCCGGGGCTCCTGCGGCCCTACGGCCTGGCCATGCAAAACCTCGGTGACATCGATCGCCAGTCAATTACCGGCGCGACCTCCACCGGCACGCACGGCACGGGCGCAACGTTCGGCGGCATCTCGACGCAGATCGTCGGCGCGACGTTCGTCGATGCCGAGGGCGAGTTGCACAGCGTCGGCGACACGCTCGCTGGTGGCGATACCGGCGGCCCCGGCGCCGCCGGCCACGTGGAGAACCCCGACCTCTTGCCCGCACTCGCCCTCGGGCTCGGCGCGCTCGGCATCATCGTCGACATCACGATCCAGTGCGTGCCCGCCTTCATCTTGCACGCGCTCGAGTGCCCCGAACCGCTCGACGCCCTGCTGGCAGAGCTTCCCGCGCGCGCCGCGGCCGCCGATCACTTCGAGTTCTACTGGTTTCCGCACACCGACGTCGCGCTCACAAAAACCGACACGAGGCTTCCCGCTGACGCCCCGCGCGTGCCCCTCTCGCGGCTCGGCAAGTGGGTCGACGAAACACTGCTTGCCAACGGCGCGTACCGCGTGGTGTGCGCGGTCGGTGCCGTGATCCCCGCGCTCATCCCGTCGTTCGCACGCTTGGCCACCCGGGCCACCGGCAATCGTGAATACACCGATGTTTCGCATCGCGTGCTCACCCAGCGCCGCACGGTGCGCTTTCGCGAGATGGAGTACGCGCTCCCGGTCGAAAACGTGGTGCCAGCGTTCAATGAACTTCGCGCGCTCATCGCCGAGCGCGGCTGGCGCATCTCGTTTCCGGTCGAGGTGCGGTTCGCGGCATCCGATGATCTTTGGCTCTCAACCGCGCACGGACGCGAGTCGGCCTATATCGCCGTGCACCGTTATCACCGCGAGAATCCGACCGAGTATTTTCACGCCGTCGAGCGCATCATGTTGGCGCACGGCGGGCGTCCGCACTGGGGCAAGATGCATACGTTGGATGCCTCGCAGCTCGCCGAGCTGTATCCACGCTTCGCTGAGTTTGTCGCGCTGCGAGATCGCCTCGACCCGCATCGCCGATTCACCAACACGTATCTCGACCGGGTGCTCGGGCCGTAACGAGGCCGCCGTGAAGACGTCGCGAGGCCTCTGTGAAGACGCCGCGAAGGCGTCGCGCGAAGCCCCCTCGCGCCCGCAGCCGGGCCCCGAGAACCCCCGCGCGGTCGCTGTGAGTCGGCAGGGCGTCCAGGGTCGCCCCGGGGCGCGCGGCTACAATGAAAAGACCGTCGTTTGAGTGTTGGCAGGAGAGCCGTATGCCCTGGGAGTGGATCGTCCCCGCTGTGATCGTGGTCGCGCTTGTCGTGATCTTTGGCATCTACCTCTGGGCGACGTACAACTCGCTTGTGCAGTTGAACGTGCGCGTCGAAGAGGCGTGGAGCGACATCACGGTGCAGCTGAAGCGCCGCGCCGACCTCATTCCAAACCTCGTCGACACCGTCAAGGGCTACGCTGCCCACGAAAAGACGGTCTTCGAGAACGTGACTCGGGCACGCGCCGAGACGCTCGCGGCGCAAGGCCCGGTCGATTCCGGTGTCGCTGAGGGCCACATGCAGCAGGCCTTGAAGAGCCTGTTTGCGGTCTCGGAGGGCTACCCGCAGCTGCTCGCAAGCCAGAATTACCTCCACCTGCAGCAGCAGCTCGTCGACACCGAAGACAAAGTGCAGGCATCGCGACGCTTCTATAACGGTGGCGTGCGCGAGCTGAACACCAAGATCAAGAGCTTCCCGAACAACCTCTTCGCCCGCGGCCTCGGCTTCAACGAGCGCGAGTTCTTCGAGGTCGTTGGCGGCGCCGCAATCGCCGAACCGCCGCGGGTGCAGTTCTAGCGAGCAAGCAAGCAAGCGAGCACCATCGTCGCCGTCGGCAATTGACGGGGTGGACGCGGCAGCGGTCACCACACTTCGAGCGTGAGCGCGTCGATCGTGAAGCCCACGCTGCCGCGCAGGGCCCATTCGCTGTCGCGATAGGTGAAGGATGCCGCGCCCCCGCCATCGTCCACGCCCACAGCCGTGGCAACCAGCGTGCCGCCCGTCGCCGCGAATCCGCTGCCATCCGGCGCGAGTGCGAGCGTGGGGGCCTTGTCGATCCGGAACGTCAGCCGCGTGAGCGATGCGAGATCGGCCGCCCACGGCACGCGGATGCCGCAGTCCAGGGGCACCGCCGTCGCCGGCGCGGTGCACGCGGCGAGGTACGTGGCGAGCTGTGCATCGGCGGCTGTCAGCGCGGCGGCGCCAAGGGTCGGCTGCAGCGCGACATTCAGCGATTCCGCCCCCGTCGCAACAACCTCCTGGGCGCCTTCGAGCAGCCCCGCAGGGGCGGCCGTGACCTCATAGACGCCGGGGAGGAGCGCCACGGTCGCCGCGTGGGTGGCGGCTTTGGTTTCGGTCTCGGTCCCGGTCCCGGCAGCGGTGGCGGCGTCGGCGCCAGCAGCAGCAGCGTCGTCGAACGGCACCGCAACGTCACCAATCTCGATGCCCGCACCCATCGTGCTCGTCGCGCGGAGCGTGGTGGCAGGCGCGTCGGTGACGAGCCACGCGCCCGAGCGATTCGAGAGCGTCATGGTGACGCTGTGTTGCGTGGCGGCGAGGGTGAATGTGGCGGTGGCCGTGGCATCCGTGCCCGCTTCGGTGATCGTTTCTACGCGTGCCGCAGAGATCCACTCGGTCGCGTCGTCGAGGGCGCCGAACTCGACAGCGGTCTCACCCGCAGCCTGCGGCGCGCTGAGAGCGGATGCCGCGACCCCATCGCCCCGCTCGAGCGCCGCCAGGTACGCGCCCGCCGTCTCGGCCGCACCGCTCGGCCGCGAGATGAACGACCAGGCGACGAACCCGCCGACGATGGCGACGATCGCGACAACGGCCGCGGCGACGATGGCGGAGGTCCGGCGCTGCGGCTTGCGCGTCATCAGGCGCGTCCGTCGTGGCGGGTGGCGCGCTGCATTTCGCGAGCGAGGTCGTCGACGGCGCTGCCGCGCGAGCCGATCGACACGTGCTCGAGCCCGCGCCACGTGGCGGCCTCGTCGAGCACGGCGCCGAGACGAGTCGCGGCGCCGGCGGGGGCATCCGGCTCCTCCCACCACGCCGACTGCACGAGCAGCGTCGAACGCTGCCGGTCGGCCTTGAGATCGACCCGGCCCACGAGACGATCATCCTGCAAGACCGGCAGCGAGTAGTAGCCGAACTGGCGCTTGTGCTCGGGGGTGTAGATCTCGATTCGGTAGTGAAAGTCGAAGAGGCGCTCGGCGCGTTCGCGAAACCACACCACCGGATCGAACGGCGTCAAGATTGTGGATGCGCGCACGGCGCGGGGGAGCACAGCGTCGCGGTGTAGCCAAGCGGGCAGCGCGCGGCCGTTTTTCTCCCACCCGTCGACGAACACCGGCAGGAGCTCGCCCGCGTCGACGAGTTCGCCGATCGCGGCGGCGACGCCGGGCCGGTCTCGCAGGCGGTAGTAGTCGGCGAAGTCGGCCGCCGTGCCCACGCCGTAGGCCGTGGCGGCGCGCCGGATCAGCTCGCGGATCGCGTCGTCGCGCGAGACTGGGCGTGCCAAGACATCGGCGGGAATGACCTGTTCGGCAAGCGCGTAGCGGCGCTCGAATCCGCGCCGTTCGATGACGGCAACCTCGCCGAAGAGCCAGAGGTACTCGAGTGATTTCTTGACGACGTTCCAGTCCCACCAGGGACCTCGCGGCCCCGAGGTGGCGTCGTGTTCGATCTCTGCCGGGCGGAGGGGTCCGCGGGCCGCGAGCTCTGCTCGTACCCAGTCAACCGTGGCCGCGTTTTGAAGAAACCAGCCCTCGGGGTTGCTCCCGTATTTGGCGCGGTTGTCGTCCATTCTGAATCGAAAGAGCGCCCAGTCGGCCGTCGGAATGAATGTCGCCATGTGTGCCCAGTACTCGACGTACGGACCGTCGGGCTCGAAGAAGAGGGTGTCGAGCGCGCCGATGTCGTAGGGGCCGAGCCGCGAGAAGAACGGCATGTAGTGGCTGCGCGCGAACACGTTGACCGAGTCGATTTGGGTGACGCCCATGCGCCCGATCGTGTCGTGCAGGTGCCGGCTGGTGGGTGTGCCGGGGCGTGGGCGGGCAAAGCCCTGCGCGGCCAGGGCAATGCGGCGGGCTTCTTGCCCGCTGAGCGAGGACTTCATCGGCGCCAGCCTAGCCGTGCCGCCCGCGCGGCCGGGATGTGGTTTGGCGCTCGACGTTTAGACTGGGCGAATGGACCCCGAGCTCGAGCCCACGCGATCCGGCCGCTTCGGTCGTCGCCGCCGCAAGCCTGTGGCATCCGAGGTGCGCAAGCCTGGCACCCCGCAAGCCCCGGAGGTGCCTCGTGCCCTCCGCACCGCGGCCGCATATTCGTGGCGAATGCTCATCGTCGCTGCGGCCATCGGCGTCGCGATCTGGCTCGTCATCCAGCTCAAGTTCCTCGTGATCCCACTCCTCGTGGGCATCCTGATTTCGGCGCTACTTTTTCCTGTTTTCTCGTGGATGCTTCGCCGCAATGCTCCCCGCTGGCTCGCGATCGTCGTCTCACTTGTCGGCACCATCGCGATCGTGGGTGGCCTGCTGTGGCTCGTGGTGTTCCAGGTCTCAAACGAGTGGGAATCCGTACAGAAGCGCACGCTCGAATCGATGGACCGACTGCGCGAATCGCTCATGAACGGCCCGTTCCAGGTCACTGCCGAGCAGATCGACTCGTGGTTGAGCATGGCCGTCTCGCTCATCCAAGAGCAAACCGACCTGCTGCTCTCGGGTGCCCTCGCAGTGGGCTCGACCCTCGGTCATGTTTTTACCGGTGGCCTGCTCGCCTTCTTCATCCTGCTGTGCATCCTGGCCGACGGCGCCGGGATTTGGCGCTGGACCGTGCGCTTGTTCCCACGCACCGCACGCACCGCGGTCGATGGTGCCGGGCGAGCGGGGTGGGCCACGGTCGTCAACTACGCCCGCACCCAGCTGCTCGTTGCGACGATCGATGCGATCGGCATCGGCCTCGGAGCCTTCCTGCTTGGCGTGCCGCTCGCGCTTCCCGTCGCGGTGCTCGTCTTCCTCGGCGCGTTCGTGCCGATCGTCGGTGCGGTTGTCACGGGCGCGCTCGCGGTGTTCCTCGCCCTCGTCTACAACGGGCCGCTCATCGCCCTGTGGATGCTGATCGTCGTGCTCGGCGTCCAGCAGATCGAGGGGCACGTGTTGCAGCCCTTGTTGATGGGTTCGGCCGTCAAGGTGCACCCCCTCGCGGTTGTGCTCGTTGTGGCCGGTGGCGCGATGATCGCTGGCATCCCGGGCGCGCTCTTTGCGGTGCCGCTGGCCGCCTTCGTCAACGTCGCGTGGCTCTTTGTGAGCTCTGGGGGTTGGCGCGAGGGCGCGCCACCTGACAGCGTCGACCTCATCTGGCGCACGGTGCCAGGCGAACGCCAACGTTTGCACCGGGCACCCGAGCCCGCCGCGAACGAGGCAACAGCAATCTCTGAGAGGACTCCACTGTGACGGATGCTCGCCCCACCCTTGGCGACTATGAGCACGCGGCGGAGGTGCTCACCGGCGTGCTCTCGACCACCCCGCTGGTTGAAACCCAGGCGCTGAGCGATGTGCTTGGCGCTCCCGTGTTCTTGAAGCTTGAGAACCTCCAGCGCACGGGGTCGTTCAAGATTCGCGGCTCGTCGTACCTGATGTCGCGGTTGACCGCCGAGGAGCGGGCGCGCGGCGTCGTCGCAGCCTCCGCAGGCAACCATGCGCAGGGCGTTGCCCTTGCGGCGCGCGAACTCGGCATCCACGCGACAATCTTCATGCCGCTCGGCGTGCCGGTGCCGAAACTGCTCGCCACACGCGGGTACGGGGCCGAGGTCATCCTTCAGGGCCCGACAGTTGAGTTGCCGCTCCAGCTCGCGGCCGAGTTCGCGAAAGAAACGGGCGCGGTGCTTGTGCACCCGTTCGACCACATCGACGTGATTACTGGCCAGGGCACCCTCGGGCTTGAACTTTTCGAAGAGCGCCCCGACGTCGACACCGTGCTCGTGCCGATCGGTGGGGGAGGCCTGATCGCTGGCGTAGCCGGTGCGATCAAGGCGAAAGCCGCCCAGGCCGGCCGCACTGTGCGGGTCATCGGTGTGCAGGCAGCCAACTCGGCCGCCTACCCGGAATCGTTGGCCGCAGGGCATCCGAGCACGGTTGCGACGCGCCCCACGATTGCCGATGGCATCGCGGTGGCACGGCCGGGTGACGTGCCCTTCGCGATGATCCGTGACCTGGTTGACGAGGTCGTCACGGTCAGCGAAGACGACATCGCCCGCGCACTGCTGTTGCTGCTCGAGCGCGCGAAGCTCGTGGTCGAGCCCGCGGGTGCCGTTGGCGTCGCCGCAATTCTGGCGGGCAAGGTTGCCCCCACAGGGCCGACAGTTGTCGTGCTCTCTGGCGGCAACATCGACCCGCTGCTCATGCAGCGTGTGATCTCACAGGGGCTGTCGGCCTCGGGCCGTTACTTCACGGTCCGCATCCCGCTGCCAGATCGCCCCGGTCAGTTGGCGCGGGTGTCGGAGCTCATCGCGGAGGCGCACGCGAACGTCATCGAGGTTATGCATACCCGCCACGGCCAGGGGTTGCTCATCAGCGAAGTGATCCTGCAGGTGAGCGTCGAGACGCGCGGCGAAGAACACCGCGCACAGGTGCTCGCCACGCTCGAAGCAGCGGGCTACGCACCGGTGGTCGTGCCGGAGTAACTTGCCCGAGCAGGCGGGCGGCGCGGGCTATTGGCCCGTGTAGGTTTCGACCTTGATGATCTCAACGGGGATTTCGCGACCGTTGGGGGCAACATAGCTGGTGGCCGCACCCTCGGTGAGCCCCAGAATTGCTGCGCCGAGCGGGCTCGCCTCGCTGTACACATCGATGTCGGAGTCGACTGCGATCTCGCGGTTCCCGAGGAGGAAGACCTCTTCGCCACCGGCAACGTTTGCGGTGATGACGGTGCCCGATTCGACGATGCCCCGGCTCTGCGGTGCCTCGCTCACCGTGGCATTCTTCAGCAGGTACTGGAGGGTGCGAATGCGCGCCTCCTGCTTGCCCTGCTCGTCTTTCGCGGCGTGGTATCCGCCGTTTTCCTTAAGGTCGCCTTCTTCGCGTGCAGACTCAATGCGCTTCGCGATGTCTTCGCGACCGCGGCCAGAGAGGTGCTCGAGCTCAGCATTGAGCCGATCGAAGGCGTCCTGCGTAAGGAAGGTCTCGGGGCTGTTAGACACAGATCGCTCCTTGAAAATTCGGGTTGACCCGCTAGTTTATGTGACCCAGCACGAGTTCACCAAACCGGTGGTCGCCTCGCCCACCGTGGGAATTGTCTCGGTGTAAGCCTGGGCATGACTGGTGAACGGGGGATACACCACCACGCGCCATCCCACGATCCCGAAGTCTTCATCGAGGGCCTTGATGGCGCAGGTGATCGAAGCGCCAACCGGTGCCGTGACCTGGAATGAGACCGTCACGGAGTGTTCGTCAGAGATGGTGAACGCCGTGTCGTCGGCGCGCACAGAGTTGTTCGCATCGGCGAAGATGCCCCAGGCGAACCACACGATGGCGCTCACCGACACGATGGCCACCGTGATCCACCACGCTCGCACCTTGCCGGGGCTGCGGGTGCGCCCGTAACGGTCGTCGAGGTCTGCGGTCGTGGTCATCACATGTCTTTCGTGGCCGGTTAGTCTTAGTTCAAGGCTATGCGCTTTTGCGCGGATTCGAGGACACCCACCAATGCACGCCGCTTCTGCCCTCATTTGGGCGGCCGTCACGACTCCCGACCCCATGCCGAGCCCGTCATGGACCGCGCCGCCGCCCGAACTGGTGACTCCCGGGCCCGCCGGCTTCATTGTGATCGCGCTCCTCGCCGTCGCGCTCGTGTTCCTCGCCGCAGACATGCTGCGCCGTGTGCGCCGGGCCCGCTACCGCGACGAGGCGAACGCAACGCTCGACGCCGAGCAGGCGGCCGCTGAAGCCGCAGCGCAGGGCGACGCCGCGGCCGAGGCATCCGCCGTCGACGACCAAGACATCGACCCGGCGGACGACGACCGAAAGTAGTTCGGGCGGGCCTTAGCCCAGGTTGTAGGCGGGGTGCAGCGAAATGAGCAGGCACGCCGTCCAGTGGCACAGGAACGCGATGACCGTGCAGACGTGGAAGATTTCGTGGAATCCGAATTTTCCGGGCCACGGATTGGGCTTCTTGAGCGCGTAGATGATCGCGCCACCCGTGTAGAAGAGGCCGCCCGCGATCACCAGCAGCATCATCGTGGGGTTGGCGGCGAAAAGCGCGGGCATGTACATGACCGCCGCCCAGCCGAGCAAAAGATAGAGCGCCACGTAGAGCCAGCGTGGCGCGCCGGTCCAGAAAACACGGAACAGGATGCCGATGACCGTGCCGCCCCACACGAGCGCGAGCAACAGCGTGCCCTGCGCGGGAGGGAGCGCCAGCACCGCGAGTGGCGTGTACGTGCCGGCGATGAGCAGGAAGATATTCGCGTGGTCGATGCGCTTCAGAGTGAGCTTGGTTTTCGGGCTCCAGTTGAAGCGGTGATAGACCGCAGACATCCCAAAGAGCAAGAGCGACGTCAATGTGAACACCGCGGCGGCCCATTTTGCCGGGGCGCCCTGCGCCAGCACGATCAGCACGATACCGGCGGCGAGCGCGATCGGCGTCACGCCGGCGTGGATCCAGCCGCGCCAGGTGGGCTTTATCTCGATGTTCGCGTCTGCCTCTGCAGCCTCGATGAGGGGGAGCTGCGGCAACTCGGGTGCGCTCATAGTTCAAGCGTACTCGTGCCCACATGCCGGGTGAGCTCGCAGGTTTCTTGCCGGCGAGGCACTAGCGTGGGACTGTGATGATGAGCCGATCCAATGAGGGGCGTGGCCCGCTCTACCGGGTCTACATCAACCGGCTTCGACGTTCGCTCGACCCGGATTCTGTGCCCAAGCACGTCGCGATGATGATCGACGGCAATCGCCGCTGGGCGCGCCAGCTGGGCTTTGACAGCCCGGCGGATGGTCACCGTGCCGGTGCGGCCAAGATGCGTGAGTTTCTTGAGTGGTGCGACGAGGTTGGGGTGCAGGTTGTCTCGCTGTACCTGCTGTCAAACGACAACGTGACAAAGCGCGATTCGCGCGAGATCGCCGATCTGATCGAGATCATTGCAGAACTCGCCGACGAGCTCTCGCGGTATCGCGACTGGAAGGTGCAGCACGTCGGTTCGACGGCTGGCCTGCCTGACGGACTGGTGGCGGTGCTGGACGCCGCGCAGGAGCGCACCAAGCACAACCCAGGCATGCACGTCAATCTTGCTGTCGGCTATGGGGGACGCCGCGAGATCGTCGACGCCGTGCGAAGCATTATCGTCGCCTACGACCAGGAGGGTGGCTCGCTCGAAGAGCTCGCGGCCAGCCTGACGCCAGAGACCATTGGCGAACATCTCTACACGGGTGGGCAACCCGACCCCGATCTCGTGATTCGCACGTCGGGGGAGCAGCGCCTCAGCGACTTCCTCCTTTGGCAGAGCGCGCACAGCGAGTTCTACTTTGTGGAGGCGCTCGGACCGGACCTGCGCGAGGTCGACTTCCTGCGTGCGATTCGTGATTACGCGTCGAGGAACCGCCGCTTCGGAAGCTAACCGCGCGTCAGCCACGTGGCACCGCGGGCACCGGGCTGGGGCGCGGGGCCCCGCATCTGCGACAATAGGCCGGTGAACACGATTGAGGCGTACCGGGAATCCTTCGAAGAAGAACCGGGATACCTAGACTTTGCTGCCTTCGGCCCGCTGAGTCCGACGGTGCGCGAAGAAGCGCACGCCGACCTCGAGGCGCTGGCCACGGGTCGACCGAGTGGGCTCGAGCACGTCGGTCAGCATGTTGGCAACGCGCAGGCAGCGCTTGCCCAGTTGCTCGGCAGCAAGGCCGAACAGGTCACACTTCAGCCTTCGACTACCGAGGGCATCATGCATGCGCTCTTCGGTCTGCGCGGCGCGGCGCTCGTCTCGCCCGGCGAATTTGCCACGATGCCGGTGGCGACGCAGCGGGCCGCCGATGCGCTCGGCGTGCTCACCCCGCAGTGGCTCGACACCCCCGACGGGCGCGTGACGCCCAAGGCCGTGCGAAATGCATTGACCGACGACACGACCGCGCTCGTGGTGAGCCTCGTCGACTTTCGCACCGGTTACCGCGCCGACCTCAGCGCGCTTCGCGAGGTAATCGGTGACCGGTTGTTGATCGTTGACGCGATCCAAGGCTTTGGCATTGTGGATGCCGATTACGCCGCCGCAGACGTGGTTGCAGGCAATGGCTACAAGTGGCTTCGCGCCGGGCGCGGCACCGGGTTTGCCTGGTTCAGCGAGCGGGCCCTCGACCGGCTCACCCCGGTCTTCTCCGGCATTACCGGTACCGACATGCTCCTCCCGATCGACGGGGTTCCCCAGCCTTCCCGCGCGGCCAACGCCTTCACGGTTGCGCGCCCAGATCCTGCCAGCGCCGCGCGCCTCGCCGCCGGCGCCCAGGAGGCGATCGACGTCGGCGTCGCCGCGATCGAGCAAGAGGTCGCGATCCGCGTTGACGAGGTGCTCGCGCTCGCCGACCGACACGGGCTCCCCGTTCGGTCACCGCGACAGCCCGGGCAGCGCGCTGGCATCGTGGCACTCGCGCCGGAGCCCGCAGAAGTCGGCGCGCTCGCCGCAGCACTCGCGAATGTGGGTGTGACCGTCACAACGCGAGACGGCAACATTCGCATCTCTCCGCATGCGGGCACGACTGCCGCGTCGATGCAGATGCTCGACGAGGCATTTGGTGCCTTCGTGGGCACGCGCCTCTAAGACCTCTGGCACCGCCGCGTCGCGTTCATCAACGCGTCGCTCCCTCGTCGCGTGTCGTGCAGGCATCGGTCGTCTTCGAGAGTTAGTTTCGGGGCATCGGGCAAGGTGTCCGACCGAGTCAACCGCAAGCGCGACTTCGCCGCCGCTGGTTGGCACGTGAGCTTCCGGGGTCACGCCCGGGGGTCGGGAGTGGTTGTGACTGCACACGAAATTCACGAGACCATCGGCGCGACGAGCCAGCACGGGCCCGGGCATCCGCCCGCCAGCACCCGGGTCGAAACGCCTGTGCGCACGTATGTGCTCGACACCTCAGTGCTGCTCGCAGACCCGAGCGCGCTCGTTCGCTTCGCCGAGCACACCGTGATCGTGCCGCTCGTCGTGATCAACGAACTTGAGGCCAAGCGACACGATCCAGAGATTGGCTATTTCGCGCGGCAGGCGCTCCGCCACCTCGACCAATTGCGCATCACGCATGGCCGACTCGACATCGCGGTCCCCGTCGGTGCGGGTGGCACGCTTCGTGTGGAGCTCGGCGCACATGAAAGCGTGCGCTTGCCCGGGGGCATGCGTGCAGACGACAACGACGGCCGCATCCTGGCCGTGGCGCTCCGGCTCGCCGAAGATTCACCGCACGTCACGGTCGTCTCTAAGGACGTGCCCATGCGGGTGAAGGCGGCGGCGCTCGGCATCGCGGCCGAAGAGTATCGCGCCGAGCAAGCCGTCGATTCTGGCTGGACCGGCATCGCGCCGCTCGAGCTGACCGGCGACGAGATCAGCGACCTCTACGAGACCGAGATCGGCACGAGCCCGAACGTTGCAGGCCTGCCGATCAACACGGGCCTGATCGTGCATTCTGAGCGTGGCTCGGCCCTGGGGCGAGTGACGGGCGGATCGGAGTTTCGGCTCGTGCGCGGCGACCGCGACGTGTTTGGGCTGCACGGTCGCTCTGCCGAACAGCGCATCGCGATCGACATGCTGCTCGACCCGCAGGTGGGCATCGTGTCGCTTGGCGGGCGCGCAGGCACGGGCAAGTCGGCGCTCGCCCTCTGCGCGGGGTTGGAGGCCGTGCTCGAGCGGCGGGAGCAACGCAAGATTGTCGTTTTTCGACCGCTGTTCGCCGTTGGAGGGCAGGAGCTCGGCTATCTGCCCGGCGACCAGAACGAAAAGATGGGGCCGTGGGGCCAGGCAGTGTTTGACACGTTGAGCTCGGTGGTCTCGGGCAACGTGCTCGAGGAGGTCATGGCGCAAGGACTCCTCGAGATCCTTCCGCTCACGCACATCCGGGGCCGCTCCCTACACGACTCGTTTGTCATCGTCGACGAGGCACAATCGCTCGAGCGCAACGTGCTGCTGACCGTGCTGAGCCGGATCGGTGAAAATTCGAGAGTGATCTTGACCCACGACGTTGGCCAACGCGACAATCTTCGGGTCGGCCGGCACGATGGGATCGCCTCGGTCATCGAGACGCTGAAGGGGCACGCGCTGTTTGGGCACGTCACCCTCATGCGCTCAGAGCGCTCCGCAATCGCCGCGCTTGTCACCGAGCTCCTCGAAGCCGGCGAACTCTCGTAGGCGTGCCGCCCGCCCGGGCTGTGGATAACGGTGGGGCGGGGCATCCGGCCGCCTAGTCTTGCCCGATGCCTCGCCCCACCTTCATACCCTCCGTGCGCGCCGCGCTGCCCCACGTGGGCTGCGCGGTCGTCGCACTCGCACTCGTGGCGTGTGTGTCATGGATGCTTGGCCCCACCCCCGCGCTGATGCCATGGTGGTGCCTCGCCGCCGTTACCCCGTGGCTGGTCTGGATCGACGTGCGCGAGCACCGCCTGCCCAACCGTCTCGTGCTCCCGGCTTTTGCGGCATGGGCCCTTGGCGCGGGGGGAGTGTTGCTCACCTCGCCCGCGGCATGGGGTGCGCTCGCAACCTCGCTCATTGCCGGCGGCGCGTTTGCGCTCGTTCTCGGGGCGCTTGCCTGGTGGGGCGGAATGGGCGGCGGCGACCTCAAGCTCGGCACAGTCCTCGGCCTCACGCTCGGGCTGGTGAGCGCCCCCGCCGCGGTGCTTGCATTGCCAGTCGCGTTTGCGTGTGGCGCGGCCGTGGCAGTCGGGGTGATGGTGGCGAGCCCGAAGGGCGCGCGGCGGGGGCGGAGCATCCCATTCGGGCCCTGGCTTTTGCTCGGCGCAGGCGCTGCGCTCGGCCTTGCGCGCGGGGGCATCGCGGCCGCCGTGACCGGCGCCATCTCGGGGTAGCGACGAGTCGCTTTGGATGAGAGGACTCTCATCCGCAAAACAGCGCTTTCTCACTCAACTACGTCAAAGTAGAACAAGCATTTACTGAGGGGGATGAACGCAGTGCGAGCACGCAAAGCGGGAATGATCGGCGGAGGCATCGCCGTCGCTCTCGCCGTCGCGCTCGGAGGCACATTCGCCGTGACGCAGGCGCTCGCAATCGACGACGAGGCTGGCAGTGCGATCGATGTGTCGCCGCTCGTGGTCGGCACCTCGCCCGATCACCCGCCCCTGGTTGCGCTCGCAAAAGACACCCGTGATGAGCACGCGGCGGCTCCCGTCACCGAGGTCGTGGCACCGCCCGCGGTCGAGGTCGTCACAGCTCCCGAGCCCCGACGTGCGCCGCCCGTCGTCGCCCCGCCGCCCGCGCAACCCGTTGCGCCCCCTGTGGTCCAGGCGCCGCCGCCCGAGCGCCCCGCGCAACCGCAGCGGCCCTCGGCAAGTGATGTGAAGCGTTGGCTCGAGACCGGGGCAATCGACGAGGCCCTGGCGTGGGCGAAGGCCCACGGGTGGACCGAAGAGAGTCTCCGTGGCGCGATGCGTGAGTACGCCCCGAACTATGAGTGGAAGCGCTGATGCCCGCGCTGTCTGCCACCCCGATTTCGGCCCGCCCTGTGCTGGTCGACACAACGTCCGTTCCCCCGCGGACCGCAGCGCTGTTTCTGAACCCCCAGGTTCGTGAAACGGCCGCAAAAAGAAGAATGATCGCCCCCTCTGGAGGCTTGATCGACGGTCGGTGAGCCCCCCGCTCCCGACCACTGGCCCCCGGCGTCCCCCCGCGCCGGGGGCCCTCTTTGTTTTCGGTCAGTCCCAGCGGTAGCCGGCGCCCCGCACCGTCGAAATGCGCCCCGCACCAAACTTCGCCCGCAAATAGCGAACGTATACATCGACAACGTTCGAACCTGGGTCAAAATCAAGGCCCCACACGCGGCTGAGGAGCTGTTCACGGCTCATCACCTGGCCCGGGTGCCGGAGAAACTGTTCGGCGAGGGCAAACTCGCGCGCCGAGAGCTCAATCTCGCGGCCCATCACTGTCGCTTTACGGCTCAACATGTCGAGCGCCACATCGCCCACCGAGAGCAGGATCGGCACGCTCTCGGTTGGGGTACTGCTCGTGCGCAGGCGTGAGCGCACGCGCGCGAGAAGCTCGTCAAATTTGAACGGCTTGGCGACATAGTCGCTGGCGCCTGCGTCGAGCCCAGACACCATGTCGCGTGTGGCGCTTCGGGCCGTGAGCATGATCACGGGAAGCGTCGAACCTTGGCCATGCAGCCGGCGGAGCACCTCGAAGCCATCGAGCGTGGGGAGCCCGACGTCGAGCAGGAGCAGATCGACCATGCCGCTGAGCGCGATGTCGAGCGCCACAGCGCCGTCTTCGACGACCGTCGTTTCGTAGCCCGCGGCCTTGAGCCCGCGGCTGACGAAGGCCGAGATTCGCGGCTCGTCTTCGGCGATCAAGATGTGGGTCATGAACGCACCTTCATTTCGGCTCGGGTCCGGGGCTCTGCTGTGGCATCGGTTTCACGCTTTTGCATTTTGGATGCCGGAGGCGCGTCGGCAGCTGTGGCGACGGCGCTCTGCGGGCGCATGAGCACGCTGGGAGGTGGCAGATGGATTGTGAACGTTGCGCCGCCGCCGGGGGTGTCGGTGACACGGCAGGTGCCGTCGTGCGCGCGGGCGATCGCGTCGACGATCGCGAGGCCAAGTCCGCTGCCCCCGACGGTGCGACGCGCGCCCGCTCGGTCGAAGCGGCGGAAGATGTTTTCGCGCTGCGCCGGCGCGATGCCGGGGCCGTGGTCTTGCACCCAGAGCCGGGCGGCACCGCGCGCATCGACCGCGCTCCCGATCTCGATGGCGCTGCCGGGGGGAGTGTACTTGCTCGCGTTGTCGGCAAGCTGGAGCCATGCCTGCACGAGCCGGTCGGCGTCGGCTTCGACCACGCCGACCCCGGAGCCTGTGACGCTCCACTCGTGGCTCGGGATGACCATGACGAGCTCACCCACTCGGGCGGTGAGTTCGTCGACGTCGACCACGCCGATCGCGTACTGGTCGCCCTCGACCGCCGCGAGCAGGTCGATGTCGTCGACGAGCCGGCTCATCCGATCGAGTTCGGTGATGCCAATCTCTTTCGTCGCCTCGACGTCGTCTGCGTCGTTGGTGTCCATGACCTCGAGGTGGCCACGCACGATCGTGATGGGAGTCTTGAGCTCGTGGCGCACGTCGTCAAGCAAGTGGCGCTGTTCGTCGACCGACAGTTCGAGTCGCGCAAGCATCGAGTTGACCGTTCGGGCGAGGTCTGAGACATCGTCGTTGCCGGCCACCGGGATGCGGGCACTGAGGTCGGTGAGGTTGATCGACTCGGCAGTCTCGCGCAGTTGACGAATCGGCGAGAGCAAGCGCCCTGCCACGAACCAACCCACGATGCCCACGGCGACGAGCGTCGCGAGCGCGGCGATCGAGAACGTGAGCATCGACGTCACCACGGGCGCAAGCTCGTGGTCGAGGTTGACGGCTCGTACGTAGAGGCCTTCTCGCGCGTCGCCGGGAACAACAACGGGCACAGCGATATAGCGCAACGTGCCCTGTTCGGTCGCGGCGGTCCCACGCACGGCACCACCCGCGGCGGTCGTCTCGGCCACCACCCGGTCGATGAACTCGGTGTTTTCGGCGACCTGGAACCCGACCATCGTGCCGGGAACCCAGCGGGGTTCGCCATCGATGATCGCCATCGACGATTCGTTCGGCCCCGGAACGAGGCGCTGCACGACCACCCTCAGGTAGGTCACGACATCGGCGAAGTCATTCGCATGGATGCTCTCAACGACCGATGAAGCTGAGTCTTCGGGCTTCGGCAGCAGTGAAGTATTCGGGGCATCCGAAGCGCCACGGGAGGCAACGTCCTCCAACGCCTGCACCTGCGCGTCGAGCCGGGCGTCGATCGCGGCGAGCACACGGTCGCGCTGAACAAGGAACGTGACGCTGCCCACCACGACCAGTCCCAGGGTCGCTACGAGCAGCATCGCGCCAAGAATGCGGGCGCGGGCCGACAGCGAGCGCGACTGACGTGACATGAGTCGATTATCTCCCCTCCGGCTGAATTCCCACCCGGAGGGGAGTACCTCGTCTTGGCGCTTAGCCGGGGTGAGTCATCGAGAGAAGATCGAGCTTCTCGTCAAGTTGCTCGATCGTGAGCTCGCCGCGCTCGACGAATCCGAGATCGAGGACGGCCTCGCGCACGGTGATGCCCTTGGCGACGGCGTGCTTGGCGATCTTCGCGGCGGCTTCGTAACCGATCAGCTTGTTCAGCGGGGTAACGATCGAGGGCGACATGCCGGCAAACGCGGCCGCACGCTCGAGGTTTGCCTCAAGACCGTCGATGGTCTTGTCGGCGAGTACGCGCACGCTGTTGCTGAGCAGGCGAATCGACTCGAGCAGCGCGGTGCCCATCACGGGGATCGCGACGTTGAGCTCGAACGAACCGGTTGCACCGGCCCATGCCACGGTCGCGTCGTTGCCGATCACGCGCGCGCAGACCATCAGCACGGCCTCGGGAACCACGGGGTTGACCTTGCCGGGCATGATTGACGAACCAGGTTGCAGGTCGGGAATGTGCAGCTCGCCAAGGCCGGTGTTCGGGCCAGAGCCCATCCAGCGGAGATCGTTGTTGATCTTGGTCAGCGACACGGCAATCGTGCGCAGTGCGCCGGATGCCTCGACCAGTCCATCGCGGTTGGCCTGCGCCTCGAAGTGGTCTTTCGCCTCGACGATCGGCAGCTCGGTGTCGGCGGCCAGCAGGGCGATGACCTTCTGGGGGAAGCCGAGGGGCGTGTTGATGCCCGTACCAACCGCAGTGCCTCCGAGGGGCACCTCTGCGACGCGGGGGAGCGCCGACTGCACGCGCTCGATGCCGAGGCGGATCTGGCGGGCGTAGCCGCCGAACTCCTGCCCCAGAGTCACGGGCGTTGCATCCATCAGGTGCGTGCGGCCCGACTTGACAGCGGTCTTCCACAGCACGGCCTTCGCTTCGAGCGCGACGGCGAGGTGGTCGAGGGCGGGGATCAGGTCGTCGATAAGCGCCTGGGTCACCGCAATGTGCACCGAGGTGGGGAAGACATCGTTTGAGGACTGCGATGCATTGACGTGGTCGTTGGGGTGCACGGGGGCACCGAGGTGCTTCGTGGCGAGGGCCGCGAGGACCTCGTTCATGTTCATGTTCGACGACGTGCCGCTACCGGTCTGGTACGTGTCGACGGGGAACTGCGCGTCGTGAATACCGCTGACGACCTCTTCGGCGGCCGCGACGATCGCATCAGCGATGTTGCGGTCGAGCACGCCGAGCTCGGCGTTGGCGAGGGCCGCAGCCTTCTTGACCCGGGCCAGCGCTGCGATCTGCGTCGATTCGAGGCCGCTGCCGGAGATGGGGAAGTTCTCGACGGCGCGCTGTGTCTGGGCGCCGTAGAGGGCGGACGCGGGCACCCGCACCTCGCCCATGGTGTCGTGCTCAATGCGGTAATCGATGTCGCTCACGGAGTGTCCTTCGTCTCGAATGCGCTGTGCTCTGCGAGTTGCAGCGGCTGGTCAGGGGCGGGAAGTGTGACGTTGCCGATCACGATGTCGGCCTGTGCCAGGCCATCGGCGAGGCGGTAGTTGGCGCCGACGATCGCGAGGGTGCCGGCGGCAACGGCGTCGGAGATGATTTCGGACTGCAGCAGCAGCGCGGTCACAGTGTCGCGCAGGTGCTCTTGTCCGACCGCTTCGCCGTCAATCTCGCTGACGGTGGGAATCGAGCCGCTGCGCGCGGCAGCCACGGCTGCGACACGGCGTACCGAGGGGATGATCACGTCGATCAGGCCCTGGATGTGCACGGGGAGCGGCTTTGCGTGCGGGCCGACGCTGTCGATCGCGGCGCGCACGGCGCCGCACTCATCGTGGGCAAGCACGACGACGACCGAGACGTCGAGCACGGCGACCGCGTATTCGAGGCTGCCGAGTGCTGATTCAGAGATGACCTGGCCAGCATTGCGCACGACGAACAGGTCGCCGAGGCCCTTGTCGAAGATGATCTCGGCCGCGAGTCGCGAGTCTGAACACCCGAAGAGCGCGGCGCGGGGGCGCTGCGATTTCGCAAGCTGGTGACGGTGCTCGACGTCTTGGCGGGGATGCCGCGGCACGCCGTTGATGAAGCGCGCATTGCCGCGCCGCATCTCATCCCAGACCTTCGCCGGGGTCGGATGGTCGTCGATTTCGTCGATCTCGTCGGGCTGAGGGGTGGTCGGTTGGGTCATGCGGCATCCCGAATCTCGCGCACCTGCGGCGCGATTGATGAAGCGACGAGCTCGATCAGGCTGACGCCGGATGAGCCATAGACAACGATCTGGTCATTGCCCGCGGTGGTGCTCAGCGCGTAGGCGACGTTGCCGAACGCCGCGGGATCTTGGTTGATGTAGACCGTCCACTCGACGCCCTCGATGGTGACGGTGTCGCGCGGCGGCGAGCCGTCGAGCGTGCGGGCCGTCCATGCGGTGTCGGCGTCGAAGCCCTGCGAGAGCCGGATGAAGCCCTCGGCGGGCACGAGCGAGACGTTCCAGCTTGCGATGCCGTCACTGCTCGACGTCAGCGCCGCCTGGTTGACACCCCAGTCGACCGGAATGCTCGGCACGATCGGCGTGACGTCGTAGCTGCTTGCCACCTCGGCCGCGGCGGCGGCGATGTCGATGTCTTCGCGCGGTGCGCCATCGCCGCGCGGCGTGATCATGACCATGACAAGGACGACGCCGAGCGAGACAAGCAGCGCCCAGACGAGGTTCGATGGGGTCTTGCGAACGCGGTAGAGGCGCGACGATTCTGCCTTGCGGTCGGCGGTCTCTTGCGACGTTTCTGGGCGGCCGAGCTCGGCGACCACGCGGGGTGTGCGAGCGGCCATCAGCTTTGCACCGCCCCGGCGTTCAAATCGTTCTGCCGGGCGGCTTCGAGGCGCTGCTTGGCGCCAATCAGCCACTCTTCACAGCGGGCAGCCAGCAGTTCGCCGCGCTCCCACAGTGCAAGGGAATGTTCGAGGGTGGGGGCGCCCTGTTCGAGCTCTGCCACCACTCGCATCAATTCATCGCGTGCCTGCTCGTAAGAGAGCTCGGCAACATTAGGGTCAGCGGCCATGGTCTCCATCATATCTTCGCCCACCGACTACTCCTGGCGTTCGCCTGCAGACTGGGCGGCAACGGTGCCCCGGGCGAGGGTGATCATGAGCTCGGTGCCCGCGGGCGCGGCGTCCGCATCGCGAACGATCGCATCGCCCGCGCCGTCGGCCAGGTGCACGATCGCGTAGCCGCGCTCAAGCGTGTGGCGGGGTGAGAGGGCGCGAAGCGAACCGCGGAGCGCGTGCACCTCGGTGTGCGCGGTTTCGAGCCGCTGTTCGAGCCTGCCGCGGCCGCGCGAAAGTGCGTACTCGAGCTCTGCGTCGCGCTCGCGCAGCATCCGCTCCGGCTCGCGCAGCACGGGCCGCGATCGCAGCTGCTCGAGGTTGGCCTGGTCGTGCGCGAGCCGCTGCGACAACCGGGCGGTCAGGCGTGCCCGCGATTCGCGCACCAGCGCGAGCTGCTCGGCAACGTCGGGCACGACGCGCTTCGCGGCGTCGGTGGGCGTCGATGCCCGGAGGTCTGCGACCTCGTCGAGCAAAGGGCGGTCGTTCTCATGGCCGATCGCACTGACGATTGGGGTGGATGCCGCCGCCACCGCCCGCAGCAGCCGCTCGTCGCTGAAGCCGAGCAGGTGTTGGAAGTCACCGCCCCCGCGCGCGATGACGATCACATCGACGTGGGGGTCGGC